>WNFR01002230.1_pt1 | contig 21906 bp, 23 predicted proteins | sample 5400221 | NCBI WGS metagenome assembly WNFR01 (sample SAMN13153357, study PRJNA577476) | soil metagenome | isolation source: 40 cm soil under Madrone tree | place: USA:California | collected 2016-06-14 | reverse complement strand
TTTTTGCGACTGGACGCGCCGCCGGGGATGTGGCCGCACGGCTTGCTCAACGTTCCCGTTGGCACGATGAACACGGCGATTCTGATCCTGTCGTCGGTTACGGTGGTGCTCGCGTGGGCGGCGTTGAAGATGAGAAAATATCGCGCCTACTGGTGGTACATGTTGGCCACGATTCTTTGCGGCGTAATCTTCTTAACGGTCAAACTCGTTTACGAATGGCCGCAGAAGTTCGATCATTTCGGGGCTTACATTAAGCCAGAAGCGCTCGGGAAATACGAACAGTATCTCGGCAACGAGCATGCTGCCGCGAAAGGTTTGCCGCCGCGGCTCGAAATCACAGGGCATCTGCATAATCGCGCGGCGCTCAACGACCCAAACATCAAGGATTACGAAGTCGCGCTCGATCCACTAAACGCTGATCCGACCAACCCCGCGATGGATCGGCCGCATTTCTTCCCACTGCCCGTCACCGACAAGATCGCGAAGATCGAAAAGGAAGACGTCGAGCGGGCGACCATGTTTCTGCCCACGCACAGCGCGTATTTTGCCAGTTATTTCACGATCACCGGTTTGCATGGAATGCACGTGCTTGGCGGCGTCCTCGTCTTCATCTACATGTGGCTGCCGGTCAGCAAAAAGCTTTACCAGCGCAATCCCGAGCATCTCGCCAACCGCGTCGAGGTCTCGGGCCTCTTCTGGCACTTTGTCGATCTGGTCTGGATTTTCGTCTTCCCGCTTTTTTATTTGCTCTAGCTGATGAACAACCCGCCTGACATTTCACAAGACCCGAGCGAGCACGAGGAGTACGCGCACAACGTGCAAAAGCACGTCCGAGGGTATTTAATGGTTGGGGCGACGTTGCTCGCGTTCACCGCCATTACCGTCGCGCTTTCCTACGTGAACTTCGGGGCGCCGAAAGCGAACATCGCCGTGGCCATGCTGGTGGCGACGTTCAAGGCAGGACTAGTCGCGGCAATTTTCATGCACCTAGCCGCGGAAAAACGGCTCATCTACCGCATTCTCATTTTTACGGGTTTCTTTGTGCTCGGACTTTTCTGGCTTATTTTTCTCGCGTGGTACGATTATCCGGTCGCTCATTAAATGTCGCTTAAAGGCTTCCATATTGTTTTTATTATTTTCTCGACGCTGCTCGCGCTCGGGATTGGAGCATGGTGTGTCTGGGTCGATCTCGTGGAGGGCGCGCCGATTTATCTGGCCGGCGCAATCTGCTCGTTTGTGGTCGCGGTCGCGCTAGTCGTTTACGGCGTCTGGTTTTATCGGAAAATGAAACGGCTTCGCATCATCACATGAAGGCGAAAATCTTGTCGATCCTACTCTTGTCGATCTTTTCGCCGGTTGGGCAAGCGCTGGCATGTCCATTTTGCTACGGCGCAAAAGATGGAAAATCGACTGAACATATTGCGGTGGCGATTTGGTTTCTTTTTGGAGCTGTGATGTCGGTCCTGGGTGGAATCGGCGCGTTCAGTTTTCATCTCTGGCGGCATGGGCGCATGCCAGCTGAGCCCTATCAAGAGATGACCGAGGAAGAGCTGAGTAAATATGAGTAGCCTGGCGCTAATCAATGAATTCCTCGGCCAGCCGCCGAACGCTTCCTCCCACGGGTATCAGATCGACCATATCATCGAGTTCTGCCATTGGTTCATGGGGGCGCTTTTTCTCGGCTGGTCGGCATTCTTTATTTTCGTTTTGATTCGCTTCCGGAAAGGCCGGCATCCAGCTGCTGATCACCAGGGAGTGAAAAGCGGCATCTCGACGCATCTGGAATTCTCCGTTGTCTTAATCGAAGCGGTGCTCCTCCTCGGCTTCGCCATTCCGCTTTGGGCAAAACGCGTCAATGAGTTCCCGCCAGGCAAAGAGGCGCTTCTGGTTCATGTTGTTGGCCAGCAGTTCAGCTGGAATTTTCATTTACCTGGGCCCGATGGCCAATTTGGCCGGCGCGATGTTAGCTTTGTAAGCAACTCCAACCCCATCGGCCTCGATCCGAACGACCCCGCGGGTAAAGACGATATCGTGACGTCTGGCGAACTGCATGTGCCAGTGGATCGGCCAGTGATCACTGAACTTTCATCGAAAGATGTAATTCACGATTTCTTCCTGCCGGACATGCGCATCGCCGCGGACGCGATTCCCGGCTCGCTTATTCCGATGTGGTTCACTCCAATCAAGACAGGGACTTACGAAGTGATCTGCGGCCAGCTTTGCGGTTTGGGCCATTCTGGAATGAAGGGTACGCTGGTGGTCGATACACCGGCGGATTATCAGGCGTGGCTTAAAGAGCGTGCCGAGTTAGCTGGATCGCAGGGCGGACCTCCAGCTGGTGCTCCGAAAACGGAAAACAAACCCGCTGCGCCAACAGCGTCCCCAAGTCCGAGCGGGTAGCGCATGTGTCTCGCGTGTTAGCGAGCGCGTTCTCCCGATCGCGAACTTTCCCAAAAATTACGCCATCGAACAAAATCCGTTGCGGCGGGACACCGCAACCAACACGTAAGGACGCGTACACTATCCGCGACGGGCTGCCTTGTTGATTAATTCGTGTCATCCGCGTAATCCGCGGTTAATTGGCTTGTGATTGGCGAAAAAGGAAGGATCCAGACGCCGCCAGAAGGATCGGCAACGTGGCTCAACCGTTTCGCGTGGATTACATGTGTTGCGACGCTGTTTCTCATTTGCAGCGGCGGAATGGTCACGAGCAAAGGCGTCGGCCTCGCCGTGCCCGATTGGCCGACCACGTTCGGCTACAACATGTTCTTCTTTCCTGTTTCGAAATGGATCGGAGGGATTTTCTTTGAGCATACCCACCGCTTAATTGCTTCAGCGGTGGGCTTCCTGACGATAATCCTCACGATCTGGCTCTGGCGCAGCGAGCCTCGAAAATGGGTTCGCAGCCTCGGAATAATCGCGCTTTGCGCGGTAATTCTACAAGGCGTGCTCGGTGGCCTGCGCGTTACGATGCTGAAAGATGAGATCGGAGTCTTTCACGCGTGTCTCGCGCAAGCCTTTCTTGGGCTGGTCGTCGTGATCGCTCTCGCGACTTCAAAATTTTGGCGAACGCTCGCCGATATCGTTGTCGATCCCAAAAAAATCATCACGATCAAGACAATCGCGTTTGCCACAACGGTGGCGATTTATGTGCAGCTTGCGCTTGGGGCGACGATGCGCCATCAACATCGCGACCTTGCTATTCTCGATTTCCCGACGGCAAATGGCGCGTGGATTCCCGGCACCAGCGCGCTTGCGCTTGGAAAGGTCAACGCCTGGCGCGATGCGCGGGGTTTGTCCGACGTAGACGCGTTCCAAATCTGGCTACAAATGGCGCATCGGTTTCTCGCGTTGGTCATCGCCGTCACCGTGGTTGCGCTTTGTCTTCGGGTTTGGAGAGATGTGCGCCACGTGGCTGCGCTCAGGCGATTGTCGATCTTTTGGGTCGCCCTGGTCATTTGCCAGATTACGCTTGGCGCTTGGACCATTTGGAGCAACAAAGCGGCCGATGTCGCGACCGCGCATGTCGCAGTCGGCGCGACCATGCTATCTTTTGGGGTGAGCATTTGCGCGATTTGCTGGCGAATTTTGCAAGGACAAAGCAGTGAAAGATCAGCTACGACCTCGTTCGGAGTGAAAGGAGCAGTCGCCGCGTGAAAACCGCCGTGATTCACACCGCGACTGACGTTAAGACTGCAACCACCGATAAATCAGCGCGTACCCGCATGTTCGATTTGGCGGAGTTGGTCAAAGCGCGGCTGACGCTGCTTGTTCTGCTTACCACTGCGGCCGGTTTTTACCTCGGGGCGCAATCACCGTTCAGCTACGCCGCATTATTTCACGCTGTCTTTGGAACGGCGGCGGCGGCAGCCGGAGCAGCTGCGCTCAATCAGTGGTGGGAACGCAAGCTCGACGCGATGATGCGTCGAACGAAGATGCGCCCGGTGCCAGCTGGTCGCATGCGAGCTGCCGAAGCGCTTACGCTGGGCATTGTTCTTTCGATTTTTGGGGTTGGTTATCTCGCGATTGCCTGCAACGCGCTCAGTGCCACGCTGGCCGCGGTTACGATACTCATTTATATTTTTTGTTACACGCCGCTGAAGCGCGCCAGCACCGCGAATACCCTTGTCGGCGCCGTTCCCGGGGCGATCCCGCCAATGATCGGTTGGGCGGCGGCGCGCGGAACAATCGACGCAGGGGCATGGAGCCTTTTCGCGATCCTTCTGTTGTGGCAACTGCCGCATTTCTTTGCGATCGCCTGGATGTACCGCGATGACTATTCGCGTGCGGGCTTCCGAATGATTTCGAGTGACGATCGCAGCGGCGAGCGCAGCGCCAGTCAAAGTGTGTTCTTTTGCATTTTGCTCCTGGTGATCGCAGGGCTACCCACCTTTCTTGGAATTGCCACACCGATTTACCTCGCTATCGAGCTAGCCCTTGGCGGTTTTTTTATCGTCGTGGCAATGCGATTTTTGAAGAAGCGCACGGTGACAGCTGCGCGATTATTGTTCATCACTTCGATCGTTTACCTTCCGCTGTTGCTGGGCGCATTGGTGCTAACGAAGTCATGAACGCTACATCAGTCCCGATTCAACGCGGAGCCTCGTGGAGCGCGATTGTCTGGAAAGCAACGTTGATTCTCATTCCGTTGGTGACGGCGGGACTTCTACTTTGGCTACGCCATGTGGAGGTTCGTGCGCTCGCCCAACGAACCGTGTCCTCCTACGGCACAGTCCCCCATTTTCAGCTTGTAAACCAGGAGGGACAACCGTTCGACTCTGCGCAATTGGCTGGAAAAATTTGGATTGCCGATTTTGTTTATACCACGTGTCCCGGACCCTGTCCGATGATCAGCATGCGGATGAGCGAATTGCAAAAGCCGTTGGAAAAAACCGATGTGCATCTGGTCTCCTTCAGCGTCGATCCGGACAAGGATACGCCGGAAGTTTTGCGCGGCTACGCCGAGAAATTGCGCGCCGAACCAAAGCGCTGGGATTTTCTTACCGGACCGAAATCCGCGATTTACAATCTTTCTCATAATGGATTCAAGCTTGCGGTCTCCGATGGCAGCGATGAAGCCGGAATTCCGGTGCACAGCACGCGCATGGTGCTGGTGGATCGCCATGGAGAAATCCGTGGTTATTACGAAGCGACCGAAGCGGACGCAGTAACCAAATTGCTCGCCGATACAAGTCATCTGTTGCGCGAGCAGCCAAAATAACCGCGCTAACCGACCGACTCCGGACCGGCGTTTGGTCCTTCGTCGCAAACTATCCGCAGATAATCTCGATACTCACCTTTCGGCAACCGATCGATGAGCACGGACAGTTGTGACTGGCTGATAAAGCCCATGCGACAGGCGACTTCCTCAAGGCATGCGATTTTCAATCCTTGTCGATGCTCGATTGTCGCAATGTAGTTGCCGGCTTCGAGCAAGCTTGTCTGCGTGCCTGTGTCGAGCCAGGCCATGCCACGGCTGAGCAATTTCACGTGTAGCTGTTTCTGCCCGAGATAAAGCAAATTTAGATCAGTGATCTCAAGTTCGCCGCGGGCGGAAGGTCGCAGGGTCTGGCAAAAGTCAACCACGCGCTCGTCGTAAACATAAAGTCCCGGCACTGCGAAATGACTTTTCGGTTGTTTCGGCTTTTCCTCGAGACTGATTGCCTTGCCTTGAGCGTCAAATTCGACCACCCCGTAGCGTTGTGGATCGCGCACTTGATAACCGAAAATGCACGCGCCGCGCTCGATGGCGAGAGCGTGCCGGTAGAAATCGAGTTTCCCGTAGAAAATATTATCGCCGAGAATAAGCGACGCGCCCGCGTCGCCGATGAATTTTGCGCCGATCAAAAAAGCCTGGGCGATCCCCTCCGGTTTCGGCTGTTCGGCATATTCGATTCGAATTCCAAGTTGCCCGCCATCGCCCAGGTAATCGCGAAGCATCGGCAGATCTTTCGGTGTGGTAATGATCAGGACCTCGCGCAGACCACCGAGCATCAGCGTGGCGAGCGGGTAGCAAATCATCGGCTTGTCATAAATCGGGAGAAGCTGTTTGCAGACGATCTTGGTGAGCGGGAACAGACGTGTCCCAGCTCCGCCAGCAAGCAGAATGGCCTTTTTGTTCATTCGCTTGTTTTTGATTTGCTGGGCGCCTTCCCGCGGCTGAAGCGTACGAGCAATTCCGACCATTCCTGCCAGAAACTTGCGCCTCCGGTCAAATCGATCCCGATTCTTTCTCCGAACGATTGAAGTGCTTTCCGCGGAACAGAATGCAATGCCGCCTTGCCGACGAGAAACGAACCATCGCGATCCGGAAACAATTTGCGGTCGCTCAGACGCCCTCCCTCACAACGGCGTAGTGCCTTCTCGATCCACTGTTGCGATAATTCCGGACGCGGCTCAATCGTAGCGCTTACTGTAACGTCAACAAGTTTCTGCAAAATCAGCGCGCAGGCGAGCGCGCGCGAGCTTGTTGCGTGGACGTGGGAAACTTTTTTTTCCACCAGCAGTCTGCGCAGGACAAGAGCGAAACGCGCCTGTCGCAGGAAAATCCCACCCGGCAAGCGCTCGGTTTCCTGTACCCGTTCCTCTTCCAATTTTTGCGCAAGAGTGTGGTGCGCGCGCCATTCTGCCTCCATCACCATCGGGTCGGGCAAAAATTCCAGCTGCACCGCCATTTGTTCCACCTTCCGAGTTAGTCGGGCTGCTGAATCTAATTCACAAACGAATGGTATGATCGAGATGTTGCGCCGCTGCATTTCTTGAAGCTCGCGCTCGAGGAGCGGCAAATCCTCATCGGGCCAGCGATCGATCAGATAAGCGATCTGATGGGTTACAAGAGGAGCTTTCGGTTTCGATGGCGCGACGGACGCATTTTTAAGCATTTGGAGAAGCGGGGCGACTGTTTGCTCAATTCGGAAATGCTCTTCGATTCGCGTCCGTCCGGCACGGCCGTACTGCAATCTCAATTCAGAATCTCGTATCAGCCGCTCGAGCGCGTTGATCAGCGCGATCGTATCGCCGGGCGGTACTAAGAGCCCGGTTTGCCTGTGCTCGACTGATTCAGGAATCCCCGCGAGCTGGGTCGAAACCACGGGGCGTGCCGCCGCCATCGCTTCGATGATTACAGTCGGGAAAACATCGCTCGCGCCTTGACGATCCATGACTGAGGCAAGTGCGAAAATGTCGGCTGCTCGCAGTTTATCGAAAACCGCGCCTTGCGACAGAGAGCCGAGCAGAGTCACACGAGACGAGACGCTCAACTTGTCGATTTCTGCCTGGAGATTGTCGCGCAGCGGGCCATCTCCAATAATCTCACAAGTGAAATCAACACCGCGGCGCGCCAGCTCCGCGCAAGCGCGGATAAGCTGCTCAAACCCCTTGAAGGCAACAAGACGGCCGACGCTAAGGATGCGTGGCGTCGAATTAGCTGTCGCTGAAGGTGGGTCCGGGAAGCGTCCCAGATCGATTCCGTTATAGACTCGGTAAATCTTCGCAGCGGAATCCGGGCAGCGCTGGCAAAGCAGTTCACGACTGTAATCGGTTTCAGCTGCGACGAACTCCGCCGCCGCGCAGATTTCGCGCAGGAGATCATCATTGCCTAGGTCCTTCATGAAATCCTGGCCATGTGCAGTCACACTGAACGGGATGCTGGAGATTTCTTTCAGGAAGAGCGCGGTGTGCGCCGCGCGGTTGGCGAAATGAACGTGAAAATGATCGACACCATTGCGCGCGAAAAGGTCCGCGAAATAGAGCGCATTGCGCGCACGTTGCTCGGCCTTGATCTGGTCCCCGTATTTCCGCTTGTGCCGATCTACGAGTTGCTGGGGCCATTTGCCGGTTGTTTTCGCATTCTTCTCCCAAATTCTCAGGATTTTCTGCGGTGGCGCGTAACGGATCGGGGCGCGGAGCTGGGAGATATGTTCGTGACGCAAACTCGTGAGTGGCGGGTAAATCGAGCCAATCTCGAGGGCGACACCAAGCCCTTCCAACGCGAGCATCTCAGCATCGCAAAAAGTCTGGGAAATAACCGGATAACGGGAATAGAGATAACCGAGTCGCACCGGGATCGATGATTATGTGCGGTACCCAAAAATAGCAACGCCCCAAAACAAACTGACCGTCATACGCCGCCGCTACAATCAGGAAAACTGAACGTCTTTACCCGGATCCATCTCGAAATCCAAGGTCAATGAATCCGCAGTGTTAGGCTTGATGACTTCTTCGGCAAATTTCACGTAGATGGAGTCCTCACGGAAGATTGCGTACTTGTCCATCGACTCAAAATCGATTGCAATGAAGAATGGCCACGGCATTTCAGGATCAATCCGCTTGCCGCATTTGATGCTCAAAACTTCGGGAATTTTCAAGAGCTGCATTCGCGCGTTCATCATCATCGCCTCCACGCGGGCGGGAGTGACTTCGGGCTTGAGTTTGTAGAGAGCGATATGGTGAATCATGAAGGCTAAAGCTATTAGGTGCTTCGAGCGGGCCGCGCAAGTGCGAATCTGGCGAGCGGACAATGTCGATCCGCGCCGCTCGGCGATTATTTTTTCCAGTCCAGCGCGCCCTTCTTGAGCGCGTAAACATAGCCGACCATTAAGATCGAAATAAAGCTCAGCATACTCCAGAAGATGAGCCCGCTCTGCTTGATCGACTCTCTGTAAACCACTGCCCATGGGTACATAAACACGATCTCAAGATCGAAGAGGATAAAGAGCATCGCCACCAGATAAAACTTCACGCTGAATCTGGGCTGCACTTCTCCTTGTGGCACCATCCCACATTCATACGCGGTATCTTTCGCTCGTGTACGTTTCCCGCTTTTCCCGACGAGAATGCTAACGAGCAGCGCTGAACCGGCAAACAGCAACGCTACAATAATTTGCAGGAGAACCGGCAGATATTCTCGGAGCATCTGAAGGCTCGCTGAAGATCAGTTTGGCTACGGTTGGAGCTTACCTTACGCCAGCCAGATGGCCATTCTGCGGCGCAATGGCATTTGCCAAAGCCGAAGGCAGGCCTTTATATTTTTTGCCATTCTTTTTGACCGCACCGCGCGCAACGAGATTCTGCAGCTTCTCGTAAGCTCGGAGCCGTAGCATTTCCTCACCACCACTGGCCGCATTCCGTGCTCGTAGATTCTCATGTACGATATCGAAAAGCTGCTTGAACTCAAAGGAAGAACGCCGCGAGAGGACTGCGACCAACTCCTCGGTCACTAGATCCGGAACCCGACGGGAGAATGCATTTTTCTTTAGAATAGCCATAAGGCGAGAAGGATAGCACATTTTCAGCAGGGCGCAGCAGTTTTCTTGTCCCAGTTTTTGAACCGCCAAAAGAGTGCCGAAATGGCGCAACTATTCGCTCCATTGCTATGGCGTGGAAGCTGGATTAGGCGTAGATGACGGGCTCAAAGACGGCTGCGGAGTTCCCGTCGAAGGAGAACCCCATCCGGTCAAGCTGGCCCTGCCTTTTTGACGTGCCGCGGCGCCAATACCGCTGAGAATTGCCAGGCCGATCGCCGATTGGTCCAACGTAATCGGCCCGACCGACTCGGCCACATAGCCGTCACTAGAATATCTCTGCGATGAAACGATCGGGCTAAGGTGCTTCGTGATAACCTCCGGCGCGGGAAGCCGTGTAAGATCGACACAATCGGTCATTCCTGGCATGAAAGCCGCCGCCATTAGCAGCATCGGCCGAAGCGAAGCATCAAGCCGGGAATACAATATAGGCGCGTCGATATAGGCAAAAAAGTTCGTCGGGCTTGGCACCAACTTGGCCGCTGTCTTGTACGTTTGCGAATTTGAAAGCTCCGAGGAGCCGTTGCCGTCGCGCTTTACCGCCTCTTCAACCGAAACCGGATTGAAACCGGCGATCAGGATCCTATGCGACAAAGCGATGGTTGGGGTGATCGCGATCAGGGTGGCGGGTGACGGCATCGAAAAATAACGCACACTATCCTTCTCAGTTTGCGTCCAAATCGCGTTTTCATCCGCGCGCGTGACTGCCTCCACGATCTTGCCGGCTCCGGCCATGTCTATGACCGGCAGTGTGAGAATTAAAGAGGGCCAAGGTGCGTTCGACGGCCAGTCGGCTAACGATTCCAATTCCAAGCCGAACGCGGCCTTCCAGTCATCGGCTGTGATTCCACTGTCGGAAAAGGTTTGAAAAAACTTCTGCATTGTACCCGCGATGCCTGCTGCTTGATTTAGCGCATCAATTTTTTGCCCGACATTGAGCAACATCGACAGATAGAAAAACGTCTCTTTTGTGCCAAGCGTAAGTGATGATCGGGTAAGCGCCGCATCCTGTTCCAATTTTGGCATTCCGAGAAAAAGTAGATCGTGTATTTTTCCGCTCTCGAAGCGCATCGCGCCAGAAATACTGCGCAGCTGTTCCAATAGGGGCCGCTCATTCGTTGCACCCGAAGGTTGGATGGCGGCGCGGAGGGCAGTAAGTCGCTCGGAAATCATCTTCGGTTGCAGATAAAAAGAGGCAGCATAACTCGACGGCATGTGAGCGACCGCCGCGTGATATGACTCGTCCGCATCCAGCGTGTTCTTTGCGCTTTTCACTCGCCCGTCGGCGCGGTCGAGAAGAGTTTTTATTTCAGCGAGATTATTCGAAGCGAAGAACCAATTTCTGTCGTAAACGATTGCCAGCGAAAAGAGGCCAAAAGTAAAAATGTGGATCTTGTGCCGCTGATAAGCGATCGTCTCGCGGTCTCTGGGATCGCCGAGCGCCTCCGAACACCATCCGGCGATGATTTTTTCCGCGCGATTCTGGTTTTCACGGAAACGAAATCCCACGACAATCTTTGGACTGTCGTTCGTCATCGACGTCACCGCGAAAAAAGCATTCTTGGGATCGATTCCTTCGATCTCCCGTAGCGTTTGAGAAGCCGCGTCCTTTTTCGAAAGTTTGGCCAGTGGCTTGCGAAGAAAATCCTGCACCGCAGGTTCGCGATAGAGCTGGCAAAGGTCAGAGTGGTTCCACTGATCGCGCGTTCGATTGAAATCTGGCACGTGCGCCAGGAAAATTGTTTCGCGCGGGAGAAGCGCACTCACCGAGGCGCTCGAAGTTTGTTGGGAAATGCGCCAGACGTACCAGACGGCGAACGCGGCGACGGCGACGGCGATTACGAAGCTTACAGTTCGTCCCATGAGAAAAGAAGTGTGACGCTACGCGCGTGGGTGAAATTGTCGATGTACGGCTTTCAGCCGCTGCTGATCGACATGTGTGTACACTTGCGTCGTTGAGATATCCGCGTGCCCGAGCATTTCCTGGATGATGCGCAGGTCGGCGCCATTTCCGAGCAGATGTGTCGCGAAACTGTGTCGGAGAAGATGTGGATAAATATTTTTCTCCAATCCGGAGTGCCGTGCATGTTTTTTTACGATCTGCCAGATACGCGCCGTTGTTAATTTCGTGCCGCGCTCCGAAAGGAAAATCTCGCTACTGCTGCGCCGCTTCACGAACTTTGGGCGTTCAGCGGACAAGTAGGCGGCGACCGCTTCGCACGCTTTGCGGCCGACGGGGACAATTCGCGTCTTGTTCCCTTTGCCGGTCACCCGCAAAATGCGCTCTTCACAATTGAAATTCTCCAGCCGCGCATTTGCCAGCTCGGAAGCGCGCAGCCCGCTCGCGTAAAGCAACTCGATCATTGCCCGGTCGCGCAAGCCGTGAAGAATTTTCACGTTGATCTTTTCCAACAACTGCTCGACCTGCAATTCGTTCAGCGTTTCGGGAAGGTAACGTTCGATCCGCGGGAGCGCGAGGGCCTCCGCCGGATCGCGTTCGACCGCGCCGTTACCGGCTAAAAATCGAAAGAAGATCTTCAATGCGATCACAATCAATTTTATCGACGCGGCGGAAAGCCCGGCACGTTTGCGGTCGGCGAGATATTCGCTTATGAGCGGCAGGGTCACGCTGCAAGGATGGTCGATCTTTTTCTTTGCGGCGCACCATTGCGCGAATTCGCTCAGCGATCGCTGGGTGGAGAGTTGATAGTTTTCTGAAAGACCTCGCTCGACCGCGAGGAAGCGGATGAACAAGTCGATCGCCTGCTCCATGTCGCCAAAGGTTCCGCGAAAGGCCAAACTTTGGCAATTGTGCGATTAATAGATAGGGGTGGCGATTAAACCGTCACCACTGTTTCTGCGACATTATTGACAAGCGAAGGTTAAATGTTCGATGTTCCGCCTGAGATGAGTTTGGATCTGAATACCATCCTGAAAGATTGGCCGCACGAGAACGGCAACGTCAAGGTGCGCAAGATCACCGGCCTCGATGGCCGTGAGAAGTTGCAACTACGGGTCGATCTCGGCGTGCTACAAATGGAAGTGACCGGCCGGCCTGATGGAGAACGCCCGCACAACTGCGAGTCGCTTCTAGAATACCACCAGCGACGCGCGGTTCGCGCGGCAGGAAAAGGCGAAGATTACGAACTCACACCCGAAGAATGTGCAGAACTTCAGCAAGAAGGCATCCAGTATTATCACCGTTATTTAAGTTTATTTCAGGTTAACGATTTCGCGGGCGTCGTGCGCGACACACAGCGCAATCTCGATCTTTTCACTTTTGTCACCGAGCACACTGATCGTGAAGAGCTCTCTTGGAGCTTGCAACAGTTCCGGCCCTACGTGCTCATGATGAATACGCGCGCCAAGGCCTCCATTTTTCTTGGCCAGGGTAAATTTGGCGACGCCATGGCCGAAATCGAGCGCGGGCGCGACGCTATCGCGAATTTTTTTCACCATTCAAATTTTCCCGAGCTCGCATCAAAAAGCTCGGAGATCGCATTTCTTGACGAATGGCTCGAAGAAGTGAAAGCGAAACGGCCGCTCTCGAAGCTGGAGATCATGCAGCGCGAGATGGAAAGCGCGATCGCCGGTGAACTTTACGAGCGTGCGGCGGAATTGCGCGACGCCATCAACTTGCTGAAGACACAAAAGCCGGCGCGATCAAGCCGCGGATCACGCGAATAGCTGGTTTTTGATCTCGATTACTAAATTGGATTGACGTCTCCGAGCATTCCACGAGTCTGGCCAGGGGACCGTTCGCCTAGCCTATCAGGTGAAATCCTCACTGCCGGCGCACCGCTCCGGTCCCAATGTCAATTTTAGAGCCTCAATTACAAGCGGAATGCGCCCTTGCATTTTGTCGACCGGCGTCTAGGTGTGTGCCATATGAAAATCGCCGCCTATTCCATGGTCCTAACCATTTCTTTCCTGCTTAGTGCTCGAGCCGACCTGACGATCGTGCAAAAGGTGGAAAGAGCCGGCTCGGCTACGAATATGACTATCAAGGTTAAAGGTGACAAAGTGCGCATCGAAGCTACGCCAAAGGTCACTACGATTCTTGATGCGAAGACCGGAGAAGTAACCAATCTGATGAACGATCAGAAGACCGTTGTGCGCATCTCGGCGGAGAAGGTGAAGGCTGCCGCAAACATGATTAACAAGTTTGAAGTGAAAAAAGAAGGCGCGGAACAAGTCAAGCTGACGCCGACCGGCCAAAAGGAAACGGTAAATGGTTATGAAACCGAGAAGTACACTTATGACGCACCCGATTTCAAGGCGACCTACTGGATTGCGCCAGGCTATCCCGACGGCGCCGCCATCCTTGCACAACTGCAATCCATCAAGTCGGAATTCTGGAAAACAACCAATACGACGGTGCCCGACTATCGCGATTTCCCAGGGCTGCCGATCCGCACACGTACGACTATGACTAAACAAAGTCAGCCGACTAAGCCGGGCGGGACAGCTCTGGGTGGCGCCACGGAGATAACGACTACGATCATCTCCGCGAATCAGAATCCGATCAGCGACGCTGAGTTCGCCGTCCCTAGCGACTTTAAGGAGACGAAGCTGCCGGACATTTTTGATAAAAAGGATACGGGTCCGTCCCCTTCGCCGAGGCCATAACGCGGGCCGCCTGTTGCCAGGTGTGTGGTGCTTCATTAGTGCTGGCGTCAGATTCGCCCAGACGCGCCGCGTTGCTCGATGAGGCGGGCTTTGAATTCGAAACCGTCTCACCACGCGGATCGGAAAAGTTCGATCTCGATCTTACCCTGCGCGAGCTGACGATGTGGAACGCGATCCGAAAGGGGATACCGGTCGCGCGAGCATATCCAGACAAGATCGTGCTCGCAGCTGACACACTCATCGCGCTGGAGGACGAAATCATCGGTAAACCGATGGATTTGAGCGAGGCTGCGCAGACTCTACTGCGTTTGAGCGGACGAACGCATGAAGTTTGCTCCGCCGTTTTCATTCATCGTTTCGCGGCCGGACAACCGGCAGCCTTTCATGAGATTTCGCGTGTTCGATTTCGTCGTCTCAGCAAGGTGCAGATCAATCGTTACCTCGCGAAAGTGCATCCGTTAGATAAAGCAGGCGCCTACGCGGCCCAAGGTCACGGCGCGGAGATCATCGCAAGGATCGAGGGCTCCTTTTCCAACGTTGTCGGTCTGCCGATGGAACAAACGCGTCGCGTGCTCGGACAATTTGGCGTAAGGCCGCGTCGCCGTGGGGTTAGCTAATTTTCGCTAGCTCGCGCTCGATCACGGGAGCCATTGAGTTCGGCTTACGCCGCAAAACGAAATACAGAAACCAGACGATGAAGCAGTTTACAATGAGAATGACTACGGCCGCCAGGCCCGGACGGTGCCAGATATGCCGCACCTCGAGCGGAATCAGGGCAGCCGTTGCGAAAATCATCAGCAATTCTGCCCATCGCTGTTCCATATAAACGCCAATTCCTTCGGTGAAAAGAATCGCGGTGTAAAAGAGGGCCAAAAAACCGGTGGCACGCAGCGCGCCACCTTGGAGCACGACTTGCAGTTTGTGGAGCAAAAAGGCCACTGGCTTGCTGTGCTCCAACAGAATCTCGTCGGCGGCCCAATTCGAAAGCAAATCCATCCAGCGGGTGCGCGCGTTCAGGAAAAGCAGCGAAACGCCGAGCAAAAGCAACAGCACGCCTTTGCCGATTTTGAAGAGCGCGATGAGCTTAAGGTAACGATGGCGACGCGGCTCCTGCAGAATCGCCGGAACGTGCGCCGGATTACTCATCACTAAACTCTTCGCCGAAATTCGCTCATTTCGCAATGATCGGACTTTCCCGACAGCAAATTTCCAGTTTGTTGCCGTCCGAGTCTTCGAAGAAAAATGCGTAGTAGCCGGGGCTGTAATCGGTGCAGATTTCAGGGCCTTCCAACGTTCTTCCGCCCGCTTCGCGCACCAGTTCCGCCATCCGATCGACTTCGTCCCGAGTCTCCGCCCAAAATGCGATGCGTGTTCCATCTGGTTGATGATTTTTATCTTCGGTGAAGCCGAAAAACTCCGAGGGCCTGTCGCCCCCCGCGGAGTAAAACGTATGGAAATCATCGCCTGGACTTTCGTGGACAAATCCGAGCTGGGGCAAAAATTTCCCGTAGAACTCTTTTGCGACTTTCATGTCTTTTACCCGCAAATCGATGTGATCAAGGTATCGCGTTTTCATTTTGTCGTGGCCAGTTTTCGGTTCGCGCGACGAATCATTAATTTTAATCCCGACCGGGCTTCATTAATCGCACACAACTTTACATCAACGAATCCAAGCGGCAGTGCAACAGCGCCGATCACATCTTCATTCACACCGCTTGGAACCCCCGCCAATTTCTTCGGCCACGAGACCCAAACTGTTCCGATGTCCGCGACTTTCTCGCGCAACGCCGCAATTTCTCTTTCAATTCGCTGCGACGCCGGGCTATTTCGACCCGCTTTAGTGGAGTAGCCGGTATTTGCAAGATCAGGGTGGCAATGCGACTAGCGATCAAGTTGTTTACGAGAGGAGGGATCGAGAATTGTGTTTGTGGCGCCGCTTTGTTTGCATTGTCGGTCTTCGCGTCGGCTTGCGGGCATCGGAGTAACTCGGTCTCCGGAACAATTGAGGTGGACGAAGTGCATGTGGGCCCGCGCAGCGGCGGTCGAGTGGAAAAGATTTTCGCGTGGGAAGGCGACGTCCTGCGCGCCGGGCAAGCCATCGTGCAATTGGATGCTACCGAACTGCATGCTCGACGCGACCTTGCGAATGCGCAAATCGATACGGCTATCCACGACGCGGACGCGCAGGAAGCACAGCTGCAGTTCTTGCGTGACGATGCACGGCGCCAGGAGGACCTGCTGAAGCGCAAAGTCGTTTCTCCCAGCGACGCACAGCGCGCAGATAGCTCATCCAAAGCACAAGAGAAAAATCTCGCAGCTGCAAAGATGCGTGTCGCGCAGGCACGTGCCCAGCTTGCCGATATCGATGCGCAGCTTGCCGAAATGCAAGTTACCGCCCCAGCCGACTCGGTTCTGGAAGTGCTCAGCGTGAAAGTAGGCGACGTGCTGCCAGCCAATCGCGAAGTCGCGACGCTGCTTCTTACGCATCATCTGTGGGTGCGCGTTTATGTGCCGGAGCCATGGCTGGGTTTGATAAAGGTGGGTGATCCGGTGCGCGTCCGCGTTGACTCTTTCCCTCGTAAGGATTTTGAGGGAACGGTCGAACAGGTTAGCCGTCAGGCGGAATTCACGCCGCGCAATGTGCAGACAGTATCAGATCGAATTCGGCAGGTTTTCGGCGTGAAGGTTCGGCTGCCTAGCGACGATGACCGGTTGCGCGCCGGGATGGCGGCCGATGTTTATTTTCCAAATGTAAAATGAGCCGAGCTCAACCACGAACGAACACGAAGTCGCTTAAGACGACAAAATGAGCGAGGCAATGATTCAGTGTAAGGGGTTGACGAAACGCTTCGGCACATTCACTGCGGTCGATCACGTTTCCTTTTCGGTCGGGAAAGGGTCGATCTTCGGCTTTCTCGGGCCGAACGGCTCCGGCAAATCCACGGTCATTCGGATGCTGTGTGGAATTCTGGAGCCGAGCGACGGCACCGCCAAGATCGGCGGCCACGACATCGTCCGAGAGATGGAGCCGATCAAGGAAATGATCGGCTATATGTCGCAGCAATTCTCGCTCTACGATGAGCTGACTGTAAACGAGAACCTTATTTTCTCCGGCAAACTTTACGGTCTGCGTGATAAAGAATTGAAACAACGTCGCGACGACATGATCGAGACGACCCATCTCCAGCCGTTCATCGACAGGCGTGCGTCGCAGCTTTCTGGTGGTTGGCGCCAGCGTCTGGCCATGGCGTGCTCGCTCATGCACAAGCCGACGGTGCTTTTTCTCGATGAACCAACCGCCGGAATCGACCCGGTCGCCCGGCGCGAGCTTTGGGATTTGCTCTTCGAATTCGCAGGCGGAGGCATGACACTTTTTGTGACGACGCATTACATGGACGAAGCGGAACGCTGTGATCACGTCGGTTACATCTACATGTCCAAGCTTATCGTGTGCGGCGAGCCGGACGAATTGAAGCAGATGCCCGATGTGAATCCGCCGGGGACGCGACGGCTCGACGTGACTTGTGATCATGTGACGACGGCCCTCCAGGCGGTGCGTCAACTTCGTGGGGTGCGCAGCGCGACCGTGTTTGGTCAATCGATGCATTTGCTGGTCGATGAAAGTGTCAAGCGCGCCGAGATCGACGAAAAACTTCGCAGCGCCGGCATCGGCCATGCCGAAATTCACGAAATCGGGCCGTCTCTCGAAGACGTGTTTGTCGAGCTCTCGGCGAAACATGCCGCTGAACAACAGAAAGCAGCGTGATGAAGCACAAACTTTTTCGCGGACTTGGCGCAATTCTCTTTAAAGAATTCATCGTGGTCTGGCGCGACCCGATGACGCTTTTCTTCATGTTTTTTCCGCCCCTGATCGAGATGGTCGCATTCGGCTACGCGCTCGACACCGACGTGAAGCATATGGCGATGGTCGTTTACAACGAAGATCGCACGGTTGAGAGCCGCCAGTTAATCGATCGATTCGTGAACACGGAAACATTTCGCGTGGTCCGCGAGGTTCAGAGCGTGGACGAGCTCGCCAGCGAAATTCGAAAAGGCCGCGCTTACGTCGGGCTGCAAATTCCGCCGACGTTCACGCGTGATGTGCGCGCCGGCAATCCGGCCCAGGTGCAGTTATTGGTGGATGGCTCGAACTCGACGACGGCGCTGCAAGCGCTCAACACCGGCTTGGGTATAGCGCTGACCCAATCCGTTGAATCGCTGTTACGCGAAACCGGCCGGCACGGGGTCCCCATCGAAATCCGGCCGCAAATGCTTTACAACCCGGCGATGCGCAGCCCAAACTTCTACGTTCCGGGCGTGATCGGGGTTGTTTTGCAAATCGGCACGACTGTTGCCACGGCCATGGCCCTCGTCCGCGAGCGTGAACGCGGAACCCTCGAGCAATTGCTCGTCAGCCCCTTGAGCCGCGCGGGGCTTATGCTCGGCAAAATCGTCCCGTACCTGTGCATCGGCATGGCCATGGCGGTCTTGCTGTTCGTCATCATGCGCTTCGTCTTCAATGTGCCGATCGCGGGAAATGTTGTGGCGATGTTATTTTCGGCCCTCGTTTATGTCTTCGCGCTGCTTAGTCTCGGGCTGCTCGTCGGAACCAAAGCCGAGAACCAGATGCAAGCGCTACAGATGTCGATGGTATTCCTGTTGCCGAGCGTTTTCTTTTCCGGCTTTATTTTTCCACGGGAGACCATGCCATGGATTTTTTACGCCCTCGGCGCGCTTTTCCCGACCACCTATTTCATCTCGCTTATGCGCGCGATCATTCTGCGCGGCGCGAACTTCCTCGAATACTGGCCGCACCTCGCAATTCTTATCGGGATGTCGATCCTGCTCTTCGTTCTCTGCGCTCTGCGATTTCGGAAGAAGATCGGCTAATCAGCACAACTAACGCGGCCAGACCGCAGGGTTTACGATGTCGGTGGAATCGTGGATTTGACTCCATTGTTTTTCTCCACAGCCGCGAGGAACCGCTGATACAGAAACGATGCGAGGATGGCGATTACGGCCACGACGATGAACGCGCCGATGCGGTAAAGTTGGTCGAGCTGCGAAAGGTCGTGAAAGAAAAGTTTTAGCACGGTGACGCCGAGCAAACCGAGACTCGCGTATCGCACCGGCGCGCTTTTCTTCCGAATGCCGACAATGAGCAGCAGCAACGCAAACAAGCCCCACGCAATGCTGTAACTCATGTCGCGCGCGAAATTTCCGGAGAATTGAAAGGTCAGCGCGGCTGTGCCGGGCATACTGAAGTAATCGGCGATCTCGATGTTCACCAGCAGGAAAGCGAGCACCGTGCCCAGTGTGTAAAGCAACGGCAGGGAATTGCGACCGAGCACGAGGTGGCGTGGCGGTGCGAGTAATCGCGCGCCGGCGAAAAGACAAACAGTGGCGATGCCATAGGTATAGAGATACCAGTTGAAAATCGGGGCCGCTGTCCGCGGATGATAGCTGAGCACGGCCGGATTGAGCGCGAGGCGCACGAATACCACAACGAGCAAGCCGACGCCGGTGACACGCAATCCCGGATGCGGCACGCGATGAAAGAGCCAGCAAAGCGCCGCGCCTTCCAGCGCCCAGCCCACAGTGATCCATTGGCGGTCGAATTGGATCGGAAAAATCAGCGTGATGAAAAATAATGCGGCGCCGCCGAAGAGCGCGAGTTGCGCATTGCGCGCTGGGCTGTCGAGCGGTGTGCGTTTAAGCAGCATGAAAAGACCGGCGAGCGACGGCAGCACAAATGCCGCGGGCACCAGACCGGTGACGCCGTTCGGATGCGCGGCGCGAATGAGCTGATAGACCAGATAAAACTGCAACGGTCCAGCGAGCGCCGCCGTCGCCCACGGCGTTGTTTTTCCCGCGAAGCTCCGATGAAAAATAAACGGAAACACGCTGAACACGGCGTAAAATACTAGGTACCAAATCAGCGGCAGCGTAGCGCGCGCCGGATCGAAATGTTGAAAATGCCACGCGTGTTCCAGCGCCAGAACCGAGACCAGCCCCACCGCAGGCAACACATCGAGCGAGAAAACTTTTGTCATCCCGAGAAGCAGCACGATTAGCAACAGCGCGAGACCAAACAGCGTGGCCGACAAAGCAGGAAGTTGAACAGAGAGATTTGCCGGATCGGCGATGTTGCCGAAAAGACTCGGGGGGCGCGCGCTGGCCGCGCCCGGCGCAGCCAGTAATCGACGGCAAGGCCATGCCGCTCCCACCAGAAAGAAAATCGCAAAACCGCCGAGCAAAAACAGCGCTGTCGGCAAACCGGTGAGTTCGCTCGGAATGCGGAACAACCACGCGCCCATTGCAAGCAGCGTGAGCAGGAGCACGGCGAGAATCGGCAGCAGCGTCGCCGTCATCACGGCGAGAACAAGGGCGAGAATATCGACAATTAATACGAACGGCCAGACGAGAATCGAAAGCTCAGTCAGCTTGAAGATCGGCATTAACACCAGCGCGAGCGCGAGCGCCGGGAATGCGTGGCACCACCACGGCAGTGTTGTCTTGCGCAGACGTTGCAGCGCGAGCGGCGTCGCGGCATGAAAGAGCGCGAAGACGAAATAGAACGCCAACGCGGTATAAAGATTCTCGCCGGTAAGATAGTTGCTGGTCCATGCGCCAAGAAAGATGAACGCCGCAAGTCCTGCGAGCGCTTCGACGACAACAAGTTTGGCGTCGAGCAGAGTGAGCGCGAGCAGGCCAAGATCGACAAGAAAGATGTAGCTGAACAACAGCGCTGGTCGCTGCCCGAGTGTTTGGAACGACAGCAAGTAAAACGCTGAGAGCATGGCGACTGCGGCGAGCCCAAGCGCAGAACCGGTAAGCTCGCGGTTCATTTTCTCAGTGCGCTTCGCCCAAGCCAGCGCCCCGAGAAACAAGGTTTGAAATCCCGCGAACACCGCCATGACAACAAGCACTTTGTTGCCGTCGAAATATTTTTCGGAAACGAAGAACGTTCCGATCCAGCCGATCTGCGTCAAAGCAGTTCCAGCGGCGCCCAGAATCGGTAGCGCATTCCACCGTTGCCGTTGCGAGGCCGCAAGCAAACCGATATCGAGCAGCGCGATGTAAACGAATAGGCCGAGCGGACGATCCTGGCCGGTCGAAAGCAAAACCGGCGTGAGAAAGCCCCCGGCAAGGCCGAGAATGGCGACCACGATCGCATTCAGCCGCACCGCCAGCAGAAACGCGACCGCGGTGATCAACGTCATCAGCAAAAACGTTGGGATAAGACCGAAGAACGCGAAATGATAGTAGGAGCGGCAGGCAAACGTTACGGTGTAGAGCACAAGCACCCCGGTGGCGCAAAGCGTTTGCGCAGTGACCGCGTTTTCCTTGCGTTTGAGGAGCACGCCGCCAACGAGAAGGCTCACGCCGACAACGAAGCCGATCGCAACGCGCAGTTCCGGTGGAATGAGGTTGTGTTCGAACGAGTACTTCACGAAAAAAGCCACACCGAGGAAAAGCGCCAGACCGCCGATCCATGCGAAAAGCTTTGCGCCCATGAATTGTTCCCAATCGATCGGCGGTCTGGCTGGAATCGCGGCTCGCGGGGCTTCTGCTTCGAGAAGTTCCTGGGGAATTGGCGGCGGTTGTGATTCTTTCGGCGCTTCGCGCACCGAAGCGGGTGCGATGACCGACGGCGGTGGCGGAACGGCGACAACTGTTGGCGGTGTCGCGGGCGCTGGCCCCTCCGGCTTTGTGGCGAAAACCTCTTGTTGCCCCAAAGTGCGCAATTCGTTTTCAACGGATGAGAGTCGCGCCAGCAAGTCGTCAACGGTGCGCTTTGCTGCGTTCGCTTTGACAATCGCGACGAACGGCAGCACTACGATTAAGATAAGAAAAGCGATGAGAAGGAGGATCAGAGGTTCCATTTGTTTGTTGGGCTTGGCCGCGTAATCCGGGTTTGGTCAGGATGATACGCGCTTTGCCCGTCGATTGTTAATCGTTAAAAATTTGGGAA
>WNFR01005732.1_pt1 | contig 21913 bp, 17 predicted proteins | sample 5400221 | NCBI WGS metagenome assembly WNFR01 (sample SAMN13153357, study PRJNA577476) | soil metagenome | isolation source: 40 cm soil under Madrone tree | place: USA:California | collected 2016-06-14 | reverse complement strand
CGTCGATCACATTCGAGAACAGAACCAACCGATCGCTGACGCCGAGCGCTTCTTGCTGAATCCGGTCGAGCGTTTGCTCCGCGCGCTTGCGTGCGCGCGCCTCATTCGCGATTCGTTGCAACTCCGTCGAGCCCACCAGTTGCGCAAACGAAAATCGTCGCTGCGTTTTATCGAGACCGAGTTGCTCTTTCAGTTTGCCCAACGACACCAGCACCATCGGCTCGTTTTTCCAATCGTGCGTTTCGAGCTGCGCTGACAAAACGATATCGTTCGGCTGCCATTTCCGCCCGGTTTTGTCAGTATATATCGATCTTCCGGTGATCCGGATCAGCGTTTCCCTGGCGAATGTGTCCAGCGGCTTGCGACGGCCGCTGTCCTGGATGGCAAGCAAGCCCCACTCTTTGAAATCCAAGTCGCGCATATCTGCGGCTGACAGATGCGATACAAGCCCGCCAGCCACCGTCATGAAAATAAGAACGCGCGTTTTCAAGCGGCGCGAATGTAATTCTCGTCGCGCTTGATGTCGAGCGACGCGGCAAAATCTCTTGATTCCGTTTCGCTTGACGGCAAACTGGGGTTCTCCCCACAAAACGCGTGACGTGACGGTTTTTCGTTTCTGAAAACTACGATGCATTTTGCAAAATTCAGTCTGGCTATCGGCGCTACAATTGTCATTGCCGCCGCGGCGGCGAGGCCTGATGTGGCCCTCGGTTCGGACATCAATACAAAGGTGAAGACAGCCGGCTACAACCTCCAGCTCAACGGAAAGCCCTTCGTCATTAAAGGCATGGATTACTCGCCGGTACCGATCGGCACGGCCCCGGGCAATGAGCCTTATGGCGACTACTTCGTTCCTGCCTATGCCAATGTCTGGAAACCGGACATCGATAAGATTCGTGAGGCCGGCGTCAACGTGATTAAACTCTACGCTGGTAATCCGGACCTGAACGCAGGCGATCCCGGCTCCGCCGGCCACTGGAAGGATTTTCTTGATTACTGCTGGAACGGCGGGAACAGACCCGTTTACGTAGTGATGTTTTCTTACACGCGGGGTGACGTCATCGCTGCGGGCGGCGCGGGATTGGACGATTACATCAGGCAGTACGGCGAACTCGTAAAGAGCACCGTCAAACATCCGGCGGTTTTCGGCTACATAATTGGCAATGAGATCTTCGACGGCGTGACCGGAAACGCGACGTTCTGGGCGAACTTTGGAAAATTGATCGATGCAGCGCAGAGCGCGGGGCTTAGCCAGAAAGAGAAACCCTTCCTGACGACGGCGACCAAGGACGACTTTACGGCACAAGATACCTGGCCGGCGATCAAACTGGGCGAACAATCTGGCAAGCTGAAGAATCTCGATGCATGGTGCATCAACGTCTATCGCGGCCCGGAGTTTGGCGGTGCCAACAACTCGGTCTTCACGCAATATTTGGCTCTGATGAACTCTCTTCGAGCGGTCAAGAAACCGCTGATCCTCGGTGAATGGGGCACGCCGCATACCACCCGGCCAGCCAATATCTACGGTCAATCGTCGATTCAGCCGCTGACGAATCTCGATGATGTCTCCGACAGCGAGATGGGCAGCGGCAAGCCGTATTATGCTGCCCAGCCGGTTGGGAAATTCCTCAGCACGCAATGGGACACGATTAAAGCGAACCTTGCCGCGGGGAATAATCAGGTTTGCGTCGGCGGGTTCATTTTCGATTGGTGCGACGAATATTGGAAAGGCGGCAACAACAGCACCCAGGTCGGTGGTCCAGATTCCGCATTCTTTCCCATTAATTTCGCGGGCAACTATTGGGACGAGGCCGGGTTCGGCGTCACGAGCGCCGTGGACCAATCAACCTATGGATCAGGCAAGGCGAATATTTTGCGCACGACGTTCAGAGGCTACGATGCGGTCAAAACGTTTTACAACGCGTCGTCGCAATCCGGGGCCGAGCTTTATCACCGCTAGGACGACGCCGTGAGGACGTGTCCTTAACGCGGCGACTCAAATAACTGAAGCGGGCCGAATGTGACAATCTCGTTTCGATTCGTTTCAAAACTTGACGTTCCATCAGAAGTCGGTACGACTTCGCGCTACCGTTATGAAAATTCCAAAAGGCTTGACGAAATTCCGCTGTTTTCTCGTCTCAGGGTTGTTCTTCCTCTTACTCGCCGCTCTCGCCAGCACTGCGAACGCGGCAATAGACTGCAAACCGGCCCCGACATGCCCTGGGCCGGACTGCCAAAAGGTGGTCACTATTTACAATAATACTTCAGGCCCCATCTTTGCAGTGATTCAGGCCGGGATTCAGAATCCTGATCCCTGGCTGCAAGCGCTGTTCAACGATAGCACGCACAGTTATGCGGAAACCCACTATTCCCGGGTGTATGTCAATCCCATTAACGGCATCCCGGCCAAAGGTCATATATCAGTAACGGTTCCGTGGTACTCGAAGCTAATGGGTGACACCGACACCTATGCCGATTGGTTCAATGGCTGTCGCGTATATATCTTTGATAGCAAACAGGCTCTGGACGCGGCGCACAAAGCCGACATCACCAGTAGAGTTTCCGTTACCGCCAATTCGCCTCTCTTTTCTTGCGCCAGTTGCGAGCAACCGCTGACCATCTACAAAGATACGCTGTTGTACGACCCGACAAAGATTCCATTCCAACTGCTGGAATACACCTTTACCGATGTCGCGACTCCCGCTGGACAGACACCCTGCGTCCTTGATCTGAACGTCGGTTATAATACTTCTTATCTCGATCAGATCTACCTGCCAATTGCGCTGACGGTGTGTCGCACCGAGCCCTGTAACACTCTGGATGCGACTGCCCGTGGTTATCTGGGCACGATCCAAGCCATCGACGATTTCAGAAAGACGCTTGGGGACTTTTCCAATACCGAGGGCTGGCCCCGATACAATGGTCCTTTGGACGATGCAAAGCGTCCACGACTTCCCGGTACCTACAACGTCCTTATTGACAGGGTAAATGTCGTAGAGAAGAAGATGCCATCTGAGTTCACCACGCCTGGTCTATCCGTAAAAAATTTGATAGATCAATGGGCGCTCTGTACTTCCAACACGGCTAACGGGGTCAATTGTCCGCAATTTCAAATCTACCAGGAAATCAATAATTATTTCCTGGCAAATTACAATGCATATAAAGCGGCAGGCACGGGTGTCTGCACCGGAGGAGCGCCCTATTATCCATCCCCTACAACGCTGACGTCACTTAATATCATGCCGTACGTCTATGGATGGGTCCCGTTTAATTCCGGGTGTGCTGCGAGCTTCAATTCTCTCCTCACATCCCCGGGACCGAAAACGGCTTTTGACCAGGCGTTGCTCGATTATATCCACGTTCTCCAGTAACAACTACCAAAGCGTGAAACTGAAGCAGCAGCGGTTTAATCCCTTCGTGGATCTGGTTCATGGCAAGCTGAACGCAAACGGCTACGCGTTCTCCGTAGATGACGCCGTAAGTTTTGAGAATCAGCCTGGTGAAGGACTGATCATCGCCATTGGAGGACCCAATGGATTACCGAACCCACAGCCGGTTATCCCGCCGCCGAACTACACTGTGGATTTCGCGGTGAATCTGGGAGATTCGAAACCCTTGAACAGGCCAATGTGGAAGAGTTATGGCGTATGCAAAGACGTCGCCGATACGGACTTCCCGCCTCTGCCACCAGGCGCGACAGATACCCCGCAAATCATCGTCGATACCGTCGCGAACAACATTTCTCCTGGCAACCCTTGTAAAATAACCATAAAAGATGCCAGCAACAGAATGTTTCAGTTCAAGGTCAGTCAGGCAGTACCGTGGCCGTCGTATCCCTCTGGGGCCGGTTTCGATCCTTCGGTGCTGACCTGTATTAACCCAAAGGACGGCTGGTGCACTCAAATCAATGAGTTGTCGACACCGGGCGGAACACCGCACTTTGATCTCTTTACACCACCACCGCCTCCGCTGCCTGGTGCGCGGCGGTAGCGCCGCGGTTTTCCCTGGAGATGCGTAACCGGGGTGAAAGAGTCCGCGGGCGCCCGCGAGCGTGCGTCCGTAACGCGCTGATTTATTTTGTTTCCGTTTGCGTAAGCTGAACAAGCGCGGCTAACTTAAGACCCGTGTTCAGCTTGACGATGCTCGGCAGCGGCAGCGCGGGCAACAGCGCACTGGTCGCGACCGAGCATTGCAAGATTCTTGTCGATGGCGGCCTGAGCGCGCGGCAACTGATGTTGCGGCTGACGGAATGTGGGGTTGCGCCGGAACAGCTCGACGGGATTCTTCTCACGCATGAGCATACCGATCACATCTGCGGGCTCGAAGTGCTCTGCCGCAAATTTGATGTGCCGATTTATTGCAATCGGCTCACGGCGGAAGCACTTCGGTGCAACGGCCTCCTCGATCGACATCGAAACTGGCGAATTTTTGCAACCAGCTCCGAGTTCTCCATTTGCGATATCACGGTGCAAACGTTCCCCGTGCCGCACGATGCTGTCGATCCGCTCGGTTTTGCTTTTCACGCTGGCTCCGGCGGTCTCGGCTTCATCACCGATCTCGGTTACCCGACGAAGATGGTGATCGAGCGATTGCGCGAAGTGCAGACGCTCGTGATCGAAACCAATCACGACGAAAAACTTTTGCAGAACGACACGCATCGGCCGTGGCCGGTGAAACAGCGGATTCAATCGCGCCATGGGCATCTCTCGAACGCGGCGGCAGCGGGCGTGATCGAGGAGTTATTGTCGGGAAAAATCGAGCGCGTGGTGCTCGGACATCTCAGCCGGGATTGCAACACGCCAGAGCTGGCCGTGACCGCTGTGCGCGCGTCGCTGGCAAAGCACGGCAAGATCGACCTGGAAATCCACATCGCCAGTCAATCAAAAATCAGTGCGCGATTTCGAATCGGTGAAACAAATTCTGGGCCGTTTCAGCCGACTTTCGAAAATGCGTTCTTCCAGGTTATCCCCGCTTAGCTACCTGCCACACTAATTTCGCCAACTCGACACGGATTGCTTTGTTTGATTCGTGCTAATTCGTGTCTCGAGAAATGATCATCCGCGACGCGCTCGAATCCGATCTTCCAGCCATCATCGACATTTACAATGCTACTGTGCCGACGCGCATGGTAACCGCCGAGCTTGAGCCGACCACGGTTGAAGCGCGTTTGCCGTGGTTCCGCGAACATTCTCCGGACCAATATCCCTTCTGGGTGGCGGAATCGGACGGCCGCGTAATTGGGTGGCTGGATTTCAAAAAATTTCTGCCACGCTGCGCATATCGCGGCACGGCTGAAATCAGCGTTTATGTCGATGAAAAATTCCGGCGTCGCGGCGTCGCCCGACGTTTATTGGAAGAAGCAATCAGCCGCGCGCCATCGCTCGGGATCACGGCCATTGTTGGTCTGATCTTCGGGCACAACGAGCCGAGTCTAAAATTATTTGAGCGGCTCGGGTTCCAGCGCTGGGGGCTACTCCCAGGCGTTGCACAACTCGACGGCATCGCGCGGGATCTCATTGTGGTTGGATTACCTTGCCAGGCGAGTTGTAGCCACGGCCCTGCGGGCCGTCCAGTTTCCGTAGAAACAACGAGCAATATCGACCCGCTGCAGGCGCGTGGCTACAACGATTGTCTGGACCTGATGCGCACGCTGATGCAGTACCGGCAGGAGCCGATTCATTCGGCGCTTCTCAAAATTCGTGACAAACATTCCATGCTGCACCTGGACGTGCTGATCCTCATCTATCATTTTGCGAAAATTTGCTCCGGACAAATCCTCGAGATCGGCGCGTTTGTTGGCGGGGCGACAATCGCGGCGGCGTTCGGCGTGCGCGATTCGGACCGGCAAAAAAACTGATTGCAATCGAACCCGGCGGAAGCGTGAAACACAAACGACTCGGCACGCGCAATATCTTGCACGATTTGGAACGAAACCTCGCCCGGCAACACGTCTCGGAACTGGTCACTCTTATCAAGAGCCATTCCTTTGAGCCGAAAACAATCTCCACAGTTCATCACTTACTTGGCCGGAATGAAATTGGGCTGCTGATTCTCGACGCCGATGCCGGTAAACGGCGCGACATCGAGTCTTACCGCGATAAATTTGCCGATGGATGCTGGATGGTCATCGACGATTATTACGGCGCAGACTCAAACGCAAAGACCGCGCCGAGCCGGGCCGATGTGGATGCGTTAGTGGTGGCAGGCTGTCTGGAGCCCCTGGGTGGGCAAGTGGCGGTGCTGCGCACCCGACGTTATTGGTTAAAAAAGTTACAACGTTAAACCGGCTCAATGTTTGGAACTTTGTAACCTTGTAACGGTTTTAACGTTTCACATTCCGCTACGCTTCCTCGTGGCCGATGACGAGATGGACCACACCGTTCGGTGCGGAAATGAAGAAGCCGTTGAAATCTTCCCGCAATTGTTCGATCTCGTCGCGGCGCGCGACGCCGTTCACTTTAAGGAATGACGCAGCTGCTTCGGTGTCGTTCGTCTCCAGTTCCAGCCAAATATCCGGGTGACTCAGGTTCGGCACGTTGTCGATCCAAAGCCGGTTCGGCCCGAATTGAAAAATGCAGCCGTCTTTTTCTTCCTCGATCAAAGGCAGTCCGAGCGTGTCGCGATAAAACGCGATCGTCTGCTCGTAGGTGTGGCTCGGACATTTGATCGCGATGTTCGCTCCACCGGAAAATTGCGGCCCATCAAGTTTAGCAACCATAGGTCGAACTTAGCAGCGCCTTGCGCGGCTCCATCACTCGATTACTCCGCGCCTTTGCCGCCCGGCTCAGTCATTTTGATCGGGTCAAGCGCCTGCTCGAGTTCTTTTTCCGGCAGCACCTTTTTCTCTCGCGCAATTTCACGAACGCTCCGTCCGGTTTTCGCGCTCTCTTTCGCAATTTCAGCCGCGCGATCATAACCGATCTTCGGCGCGAGACTGGTCGCCATCGCCATGGACAGCTCGATCAGCTCGCGGCAACGCTCTTCGTTCGCCACGATGCCGGTCACGCATTTGTCGCAGAAAACATCGATAACGTTCGCAAGCAGCCGGATCGACTCGAGAAGATTATGCGCCATCACCGGCATCATCACGTTGAGCTCGAAATTTCCGTTTGCCCCGGCCCAGGTAATGGCCGTGTCATTGCCGATCACCTGTGCGCAGACCATCATCACCGATTCGCACATCACCGGGTTCACCTTGCCCGGCATGATGGAACTGCCCGGTTGCGTCGCGGGAAGTTGAATCTCGCCAATGCCGCAACGCGGGCCGCTTCCGAGCCAGCGGATGTCGTTTGCGATTTTGAATAAACTGACCGCGATGGTTTTCAGGTGACCGCTCGCTTCAACCACCGCGTCCTTACCGCCTTGCGATTCGAAATGATTTTTTGCCTCGTAAAAGGCTATGCCGGCGCGCTGCTCCAAGTGCCGAAGCATTTTCTTTGGAAGATCGACATGTCGATTTAAGCCAGTGCCGACCGCCGTTCCGCCGAGCGCTAGCTCGCGCAAAACTTCCAGCGATTTTTGCGCGCGTTCTTTCCCGTAAGCGACTTGCTGCGCGTAACCGGAAAATTCCTGACCGAGCCGGATCGGGGTCGCGTCCATCAAATGGGTGCGCCCGATCTTGATGATGTCCCAGAATTCCTTCGCCTTGGCTTCGAGCGCGGCGTGTAACTTTTCCAAAGCCGGAATCAGACAGTTCTTTAACTGTTCCGCCGCGCTGATGTGGATCGCGGAAGGAATCACGTCATTGCTCGATTGGCCCATGTTGACGTGGTCGTTGGGATGAACCAGTTCACGCGCCCCGATCGGCTTGCCCACGAGCTGCGCGCACCGATTGGCGATTACTTCGTTCGCGTTGGTGTTCGTGCTTGTGCCGGAACCAGTCTGAAAAATGTCGAGCGGAAAATGGTCGTCGAGCTTTCCTTCGGCGACTTCTTCGGCCGCCTGCACGATCAGCGCGGCGCGCTCCGCATCGAGCAGACCGAGATCATGATTTGCCTGCGCGGCCGCCCATTTGATCAAGCCCAGGGCGCGAATAAACGGCCGTGAAAACCGGTAACCGCTCACCGGAAAATTGAGCACCGCCCGGTGAGTGGAGGCGCCATGGAGCGCGGAAGCCGGCAGCGACATTTCGCCCATCGAATCTTTTTCCACCCGCGTTGGTTTCTCCGTCATGCCGAACGGTCTGCGCCGACGCGAACCAACCCCGAAGGCTTTCGGGGCTGCGCAGCGCGGCGTCCGCGGCCATGCAGCGATGGCGCTCTTTGAAAAACGGTAATGAACATCGGCGGTATGTTTTGCAGGAAATATTCTGATTCGGCGTGCTCGAAAAGTGTGGCGTGCTGCTTCAACTCGTTGGTCACCTGATAAATGATAAAACTGCCGCCGAGCGCGAGTGCATCGTGCGTTTTTCGCAAGAGCGCGCGTTTCTTGTCGATCTTGAGAATGCTGAACGGAATGCCCGAAAGAATATAGTCGCAGCAAGCGATGCCGCGACGTTTCAGCTCATATGGGAGAGAGGCTGCATCGCCATGGATCACATGCACGCGCGCATCGCCTGCAAATTGCCGTTCAAGTGCACGCGAGAACGCCGCATCGAGCTCGAACAGGAGCAGATGCGAATCCGGACTCATTCGTCGCGCAATCTCGCGCGAGTGTACGCCTTCACCCGGGCCGTACTCCGCGATCACGCGTGGCTGACTGAAGTCCATTTTGCTGGCGACGCGTTCCACGAGCGCTTTCGAGCTGGGAATGATCGACGCGATTTGAAACGGCCTCTGCAGGAAGCGCTTAAAAAACGCGAACAGTCGCCTCGCGCCTCCGAGTTGTCCAGTGGCGAAGTGTTTACGATCGCTAGTCCCCCTGCAGTGGCGCGCGATTTTCTTTCGCTTGCCTGCGGCCGCGAAAATTGCGATAAACGCCGCCGCAAATGCGAACGGAGACCGCACTAACCATTCCGGCTTCCGCTGTGCAAGGATCGGACTGAGCAGAGCGCCGGTTCAAATTTCAACGCAGTTAACCTAACAAAACAAAATCATGAAACTTAAAACGAATCGATTAATCATTGTTATTCTCGTCGCCGCCGGAAGCGCGATGCTTGGTCTGGCCGGTTGCGCCGGGCTTGGATCATCGAATACCGAATCACTCCTTAGTGCTGCCGGCTTTCGCGCTGCCACACCGCAAACGCCGCAGCAAAAACACACCGCAAACGCCGCAGCAAAAACAAATCTACGCGACGTTACCAGCTTACAAAGTTCATCGTGCCACCGTGAACGGCAAAACTTTCTACGTGTTCAAAGACGCGAAGAATGGCGTCGTCTATGTCGGGCATGATGCGGAATATCAAAACTACCAGCAGCTCGCTATCCAGCAGAACATCGCCCAGGAAAACTATATGGCAGCGGCAATGGACCAGGATGTCGCCATGCGCTGGTACGGCGTATGGGGGGCTAATGCCATCTGGTGGTGAGACAGATGCCGGTCGTTTCGAAATCATTTCAGCTAGCGTGAGCCAGGGTGACTGAACCGGCGAACCCCGGGATTTGCATCGCAGAAATCAAGCCCTCTTGACTGTTCACTTATCACTCTTCACTTATCACTGGTTCCCAAGCGCGGTTAGCTCAGTGGTAGAGCACTACCTTGACACGGTAGGGGTCAGAGGTTCGAAACCTCTACCGCGCACGATCTCCTTTAATCATGTCTCGCAGATTTACCCTTCTTGCTTTGACGATCGCGATTATTTCAGGCGCTTCGAAGTTCGCGAGTGCTCAGTTAAAGGACAAACCTCTCTCAGGTGAGCGAAAGGCCCTGGCGATATACGCGCCTCGGCCGCGATATCCATACGAAGCCCGCGACAAGCACCTGGCCGGAAGCGGAGTGGTTCTTGTGAACGTTGACTCACCAACTGGCTACGTCACATCGGCCAGAATGCTAAAGAGCGCGGGACATCAGATACTCGATGAGGCAGCTCTCGAGGCGTTTCGCCAGTGGCGTTTCAGGCCGGGAACCGTGGCGAAGGTTAGGATTCCAATTCATTATACGATGCGAGGAGCGAGATATTGATAACGATGCGTGACCCATCTGACATTTTGAAAAATGCTGTTGCCGCGGCGACTAAAACGCTGAAATCGCTTAGCGGTCTTGATGCGCAGGTCGCAAAGGCCGCCGATGTGATCGAGCAATGTTTGCGTTCCGGAAACAAATTGCTCGTCTGCGGCAATGGCGGAAGCGCGTCTGACGCGGCGCATTTTGCCACCGAGTTTGTGGTGCGCTTTATCAAAGATCGTCCCGCCTATCCGGCGATCTGCCTGACCGGTGACGGTGGACTTCTCACCGCGGCGGGGAACGATTACGGATTCGACGAAATCTTCGCGCGCCAGGTAGCGGCATTTGGCCTGCCGGGCGACGTGCTCATTTGCCTGACCACTTCCGGCAAGTCACGAAATGTGAAGCGTGCGCTGGAAGAAGCGAAGGCGCGTAAGCTCAAAACCATCGCATTTCTCGGACGTGACGGCGGATCGACCATTGGCCTTGCCGATGTCGATCTTTTGGTCGCAAGCGATTCCACCGCCCGAATCCAGGAAGCGCACAAGCTTCTTCTCCACGTTCTGTGCGAAACGATTGAGTCGCGCCTCGCGCAAAAATAGTTCGCGGAGCTGCCCCCAGTTACTCCGATTTTTTCAGGAGACGCTCGCGTTCGCGATTTAGCTGCCGGCGCTCGTTCGCCGTTAAACTGCCGATACCGAATTTGGAGATTTTATCGAGAATCGGATCGATCGAGGCATAAACATCATCCGGCTCCGCGGGACGGCGCATCTGCGTTCTCTGTAGAACGCGAATCTTAGGTTTGGGGCCGAATCGTGCTTTCACGTTGCTCCACCAAGCGAGTTCTGGCCCTGCGCCGCGCAATTCAATGAACAGGAACGCGGCGCCGATGCTCGTCCAAACCACAACCAGATCGGTCCAGGCGTGGTAGGCGAGCAGTTGGAACGTGTAAACACCGGCAAGAATCAGCGCGATCCATTTGGCCATGATCCGAAGGAACAACTCAACTCGCGGGTAGATGGTGGCGAAGGCGACAAAAATTCCAAAGTGCAAGGCCTGCGAACCGGCGAGCGCGGAGCGCTGCCAAAGTCCCCAAATCGTCAATATGGCCGTGGGCGCGATCAACAGGACAAGGTAAAGGACAATATAAGCGCGCCGACCAATGAAGCGTTCCACTTCGCGGCCGAACACGAACAACATATACATCTCGATCGCGAACCAGAGGAGGCCCGACGGAGCATGAACGAAGGCGTAGGTGAGAAGACGCCACACTTGGCCGCCATACCAGACTTCCGCGCTATCAAATTGCAGAAACGCAACCACGGAACTGGCTCCGAAAGCAACCAGCACCGCCGTCAAAATCGCGACCGCGACATGCAATACGACCAGCATCGTCGTCACGTCGACGGGATAGCGGCCCATCCACGCAACCGGGCGATAATCATCGGAGGTCGTTACTCCGAACATGAATCAAATAAACAGCCAGCGTTCTGAACACGCAAGCCAAGTTCGCGCCGCGCGCGAAAAATTTCTTGGAGAAGCGAACGAAGCAGCGAAATTACGCCTTCGCTCAAGTCGCAAGATCAATCAATTACCAACCCATGGAAAATATCGCGCCCGCTATTTCACCGCCCGCTGGAATGGGTGATGCGCAGCCGGCGAATCAAGCGGTGCTGGATTGGGTGCGTGAAGTCGGAACTCTGACAAAACCGGAGAACATTTTTTGGTGCGACGGCTCGGAACGCGAAAGTGAATACCTTATCGATCAGGCTCGCCAGCAGGATGTATTGATCAAACTCAACGATAAAAAGGTTCCGCGCTCCTATTTGCATCGGTCAAACCCGAACGACGTCGCGCGCGTCGAACAGTTCACATTCATCTGCACACCGACAAAAGAAGAAGCCGGGCCGACGAACAATTGGTCTGAGCCGGCCGAAACCTATTCAAAACTTCACGGCTTGCTGACGGGCGCTATGCGCGGGCGAACCATGTTCGTCATTCCCTACATTATGGGGCCGCCCGATTCGCCGCTGACCAAAGTCGGGTTCGAAATCACCGATTCCATTTACGTCGTGCTCAGCATGCGAATCATGACGCGCATGGGGGAGGTAGCGGTCAAGCGGCTCGGCAATGATCCGGACGCGGAATGGAACCGCGGCGTGCACTCGCTGCTCGATGTCGATCCAAATCGTCGGTTTATCTGTCATTTCCCGCAGGACAACGCGATCATTTCTGTCGGCTCCGGCTATGGCGGGAATGTTTTGCTCAGCAAAAAATGTCTCGCGTTGCGCATCGGTTCGTATCTCGCGTGCAAACAAGGCTGGATGGCGGAGCATATGCTGATTCTTGGCGTCGAATCGCCCGAAGGTCGCAAACATTACGTTGCGGCAGCATTCCCGAGCGCATGCGGCAAAACGAATTTTGCCATGCTCATTCCGCCGAAACATTTCGCTGGCTGGAAAGTAACAACGGTGGGCGATGACATCGCCTGGATGCAAATTCGCGATGGCCGTTTGTATGCGGTCAATCCGGAGAATGGCTACTTCGGCGTCGTGCCCGGGACGAGTTACAAATCGAATCCAAACGCGATGAAATCGATCGCGCACGATACGCTTTATACGAACGTGGCACTGACCGATGACGGCGATGTCTGGTGGGAAGGCAAAGATGGACCACCGCCAAAACACGCGATCGATTGGCGAGGCAACGACTGGACGCCGAACTCAAAAGATAAAGCGGCTCACCCGAACAGCCGCTTTGCCACGCCAATGCGCAACAATCCGGTTCTCGATGGCGACGTTGAAAAAGGCGAAGGCGTCCCGATCAGCGCGATCATTTTCGGCGGACGCCGCAGCGACACGATGCCGCTCGTTTTTCAAGCTTTCGATTGGAACCACGGCGTTTATCTGGGCGCGACCATGGCCTCGGAAACAACTGCGGCTGCAACCGGCGCCGTCGGAAAGGTGCGGCGCGATCCGATGGCGATGTTGCCCTTTTGCGGATACAACATCGGCGATTATTTCCAGCACTGGCTCGACATAGGGCAACGCCTCACCAATCCGCCGCTCATATTCAACGTGAACTGGTTTCGCAAAGGCGTGAACGGACAATTTCTTTGGCCGGGTTTCGGCGAAAACATGCGGGTGCTCAAATGGATCATCGATCGCTGCGAAGGAACCGGCGGCGCGGTCAAATCGCCCATCGGCTGGTTGCCCAGTCCGCACGATCTCGATCTTGCCGAAGTGGACGTGGAGCACAAATGCATCGTCGAGATTCTGGGAATCGACCACGAGGAATGGCAAAAAGAGATCGCTGCGCACGAGAAATTTTTCGAGTCGCTCGGCGGCGTGGTTCCCGAGGAGTTGCAGAAACAACGCAAGCAACTCGCCGCGCGGTTCCGTTCGTAACATAGGCTTCCAGCCTGTTCGGCGAGCAGCCTTCCAGGCTGCGTCTACGCAGCCGGCAAGATACCCGCCTGACCGACAGGCAGGATGCCTGTGTTACATTTGCGAATCGCTCCACGTTCGGGAATTGTCTCCAGTGGGTTCGAAGGTTGCAAAAAAAGAACGCGTTCTTGCGTCCGCCGCGACGGACTGCGTCGAAATTCGCGGGGCGCGCCAGAACAACCTCAAAGGGATCGATGTCGATCTTCCGCTGGGAAAATTGACGGTCGTTACGGGGCCGAGCGGCAGCGGCAAATCGAGTCTGGCCTTTGAAACAATTTACGCCGAAGGGCAGCGCCGCTACGTCGAGACGTTCAGTCCTTACATGCGGCAATTCCTTGACCGCATGGACAAGCCGCGCGTGGACGACATCCGCGGTATCCCGCCTGCGATTGCCATCGAGCAATCGAACCCGGTCAAGTCATCGCGCTCAACTGTCGGCACGATGACGGAGATCAACGATTATTTGAAATTGTTCTGGCCGCGCGTCGCTCATGCCTTCTGTCCGAATTGCGGCCGCGAAATTCGGCCGGAGACCGCGCAGTCGATTGCCGACCAAGTCTTTCGTTTATTTGCCGATCACCCTCACCTCAATCCTCTGCCTCGAGAGGGAGAGGAGGACGCGAAGCGCCAGGTGAGAGTCGAATCCAACGCCACAAAAAAAACCGTGCTCATCACCTTCTGGATTTCCGTCCCCGCCAAGACAGAGCCGCGTGTTTTTTTTGATTTTCTCCGGCAGCAGGGCTATCTGCGCATTTGGATCGACAACAAAATCGCGCGCGCAGACAGCGATCCAAAAATCAAACGTCTCGGAGCCCGCGTCCAGGTCATTCAGGATCGCGTCGCCATCTCAGACGAAACTCGCGCGCGCCTGGTCGAAGCTATCGAAACCGCGCTGCGCTTCGGCAAAGGTAAAGTCAATGTCGTGCCGACGACGGAGAACACCGAACATCGAGCGTCGAACATCGAACGTCGAAGCGATCGGCAATCCGCAATCCGCAATCCGCAATTGGCAATTGAAGAGCTCCCCTTCTCCACCGGCTGGCACTGCGCGCATTGCGACCTCGATATACGTCCACCGACTCCCGGACTCTTCAGCTTCAATAATCCGCTGGGCGCGTGCCCTGAATGCCGCGGTTTCGGTCGGACGATTGCAATCGATCTGAACAAGGCGATTCCGGACCGGAGTTTGAGCATCAAGCAAGGGGTCGTGCGCGTTTTTCGTGGCGTCGAGTTTGGCGAATCACAGAAAGATTTGCTCCGGGCATGTGCGCGCGAAGAGATCGATATTCATGTTCCATTCGAGGAATTACCGAAGGCCGATCAAAATTTCGTGATCAACGGCGAAAAGAGATCGGGCGAATACACCGATGACGATTACGACAACGATCGGTGGTACGGTGTGCGCGGGTTTTTTCGCTGGCTGGAGAGCAAAACTTACAAGATGCACGTCCGCGTTTTGCTCAGCCGCTATCGCGCTTACACCACCTGTCCCAGCTGCAACGGCGGACGATTTCAGCCTGAAGCGCTCAATTTCAAAATTTCCACAATCCGCAATCCGCAATCCGCAATCCTGCTGTCGCTTCCCGAATTTCAGGCGCTTGCGATTTCCGATGCGCGCGATTTTCTGAGCGAGATCGACCTCTCGCCGAACGATTCGACCGCGCGAATGTTGCGCGACGAAATATGCGCGCGACTGAATTATCTTTGCGAAGTCGGCGTCGGTTACCTCACGCTCGATCGATCAACCCGGACGCTGAGCGGCGGAGAAGTCCAGCGCGTCAACCTCACGACCTGTTTGGGAACATCGCTTGTGAATACGCTCTTCGTCATGGACGAGCCCAGCATCGGATTGCATCCGCGCGACGTCGGCCAGCTGGTGCGCGTGATGCACAATTTGCGCAACAAAGGCAATACGCTGCTCGTGGTCGAGCACGAGGAACAAATCATTCGCGCTGCCGATAATTTGATCGATATCGGGCCCGGCCGCGGCGAAAGCGGCGGCGAACTGATGTGGAGCGGCGCGCTGGGTGAATTTCTCGCTGAGAGGAGCGGACAACATGCCCGCGCTCCCCACTCACTCACCCGTGATTACCTCAGCAGGCGCAAATCGATTCCTATTCCGAAATCGCGGAGGAGATCAGCATCATCAATCAAGATCAACGGCGCGCAACAGCACAACCTCAAAAATATCGATGTCGATCTTCCGTTGGGCGTTTTCGCATGCGTGACCGGTGTTTCCGGCTCCGGCAAATCCACTCTGATTCACGATGTGCTCTATCGGAATCTTTTGCGTGCCAAAGGCCAGTCTTCCGATCAGGACCCGGGCGCGTGTAAATCGGTCACTGGCGCGCATCGCATCAACGACGTAGTGATGGTCGATCAGGCGCCGCTCGCGCGCACGCCGCGTTCAACGCCGATTCTTTATCTCGGGTTGTTTGATCGCGTGCGCGAATTGTTCGCCGCGCAACCGGAAGCAATGGCGCAAGGCCTGACCACGAGCGCGTTTTCGTTTAACTCCGGCAGCGGTCGATGCGAGCGTTGTTCGGGCACCGGTTTTGAAAAGATCGAGATGCAATTTTTGAGCGATCTTTTTGTGCGCTGTGCGGAATGTGAAGGCCGCCGGTTTCAGCCGCACGTGTTGAAAGTGCAACTGCACGGCAAATCGATTCATGATTTGCTCGACTTGACCGTGAGTGAGGCGATTCATTTCTTCGCGCAGATCGGGGAAGAGAAGAAATTATCCGAGCCACTCAGTGTGCTCGAAGAAGTCGGTCTCGGTTATCTGCGGCTCGGGCAGCCGCTCAACACGCTCTCTGGAGGCGAATCGCAGCGCTTAAAACTCGTCCGGCATCTCGCGGAGACAGAAAACATCGAACATCCAACATCGAACATCCAACGTCCAACAAATGGAGACGCTCTGGGCAACCTTTTCATTTTCGATGAGCCGACGACCGGTTTGCATTTCGACGACGTCGCAATGTTGCTACGATTATTTCACCGGCTGGTCGATCGCGGGCATTCCATCGTGGTCATCGAGCACAATCTCGAAGTGATCAAGTGCGCCGATCGCATTGTCGATCTCGGTCCTGAAGCCGGCGATCAAGGCGGGGAAGTCGTTGCCGTCGGAACTCCGGAGCAAATCGCGAAGATCGAAAATTCGCACACAGGAAGATTTCTGCGAAGCGTGCTATCGCGTTCTACCAAGGAGACGCGTGTCAGCCCGAGCCGCGAAGCCGGCGAGGGACCTCGCAAAATGTCACCTGAGCTGGAGAGATCCTTCGCTTACGCTCAGGATGACAGCGTTGAGTTAGCGCGAGCCGCGGAAACGGCTCCACGATTTCGAGCAAACGGCAGCAACGACGCGATCGCAATCCACGGCGCGCGTGAGCACAATCTTAAAAACATCGACGTAAAGATCCCGCGGGAGCAACTGGTGGTGATCACCGGTTTGAGCGGCTCGGGCAAATCGACGCTTGCCTTCGACATTCTGTTTGCGGAAGGACAGCGCCGATTTCTCGACAGCATGTCGCCGTATGCGCGGCAATTCGTCGAGCAACTCGAGAAACCGGATGTCGATCTGGTCAGCGGATTACCGCCTAGCGTCGCGATCGAGCAACGGGTCACACGCGGCGGCGGCAAATCCACCGTCGCGACAGTGACGGAAGTTTATCATTTTCTTCGGCTCCTCTTTGCCAAGACCGGAACGCAATTTTGTCCCGACTGCGATTTGCCGGTCGAAAAACAAAGTGTCGCCGCGATCGTGAAACAGGTCGAAACCGCGGCGAAACACGGCCCTATGAAAGTGCTGGCGCCGCTGGTCAAAGCCCGCAAGGGTTTTCACACCGATGTGGCGCGCTGGGCCGAGCGGCAGGGATTCGACACGCTTTATATCGATGGCGCGTTCGTGCCGATCGCGCAGTTTCGAAAACTCGAGCGGTTCAAAGAACACACCATCGACGTGGTTGTCGGCGTGGTTGATGCCAAGCGAATTTTGAAAGCGCGCAACCTTACTCAGCGCGCGCTCGAGATCGGTCGCGGAACCGCGCATCTGCTCGACGCTAGAAACCGGCATACCGTAATGAGCACGGAGATGAGTTGTCCTGGTTGCGGCCGGGCGTTCGAGGAGCTTGATCCGCGTCTGTTCTCATTCAATTCCCCCCATGGCGCCTGCGAGGAATGCGGCGGGTTCGGCGAAATTTGGGACCGCGATGTGCAAACCGGCGCAAGCGCTGACGGCGAATCGGTTCTGGAGAACGAGCTCGCCGCCGAGCGCGAAGCGGAATGGATTGACGAAGAGGAAGCGCGCGAATGCCCTTCATGTCACGGCTCGCGTTTGAACGCCGTGGCCCGTTACGTGCGCGTGCAAGGCTGCACGATTGACCAGTTCACGAATCTTTCGGCCAGCGAAGCAGCGCGCAAGATCGACAAGTTGAAATTCCGAGGAACGCATCAAACGATCGCGGCCGATCTTGTTCCTGAAATTCAACAGCGGTTGCGTTTCATGAAAAAGGTCGGGCTCGGTTATCTCGCGCTCGGGCGTTCCGCGAAAACGTTGAGCGGCGGCGAGTCGCAGCGAATCCGATTAGCCGCACAGCTCGGCTCGAACTTACGCGGCGTCCTTTACGTGCTCGATGAACCGACGATCGGTTTGCATCCGCGCGACAACTTGCGCCTGCTCGATACGCTCACCGCGCTGCGGAACAAAGGCAACTCGCTCGTCGTTGTCGAGCATGATGAAGAAACGATGCGGCGCGCGGATCACATTGTCGATCTTGGCCCGCGCGCGGGAATTCACGGCGGTGAAGTCGTGGCGGCCGGAAACCTGCGGGACATCGAGCGAGACTCAAATTCCGAGACCGCCCGCTGCCTGAAAACGCCGCTCCGCCATCCCACCCGAGGATCGCGTCGATCATTGCGCGATGTCGAAAACTGGATCGAGGTCCATGGCGCCCGCGCCAATAATTTGAAAGATCTCGATGTCCGCTTTCCGATTGGAAGACTTTCTGTGATCACCGGTATTTCCGGCAGCGGTAAATCCACATTGATGCACGAAGTGCTTTGGCCCGCGGTGCGTGACGAATTGGAAGAGAGAAAACGCGCGGGCAATGGCGCTTTGTTCAAACTTGTTAGCGGCGCGCAAGAGATCGAAGCTGTGTATGAAGTCGATCAATCGCCGATCGGGAAAACGTCGCGGTCGACACCGGGCACTTACATCAAAGTATTCGACGAAATCCGGAATCTCTACGCGCAACTGCCGGTCTCGCGCGTGCGCGGGTATTCGGCGAGCCGATTCTCATTCAATGCGGAAGGCGGCCGCTGCGAGAGTTGCAAAGGCCATGGCGTGATCAAGCTCGAGATGAATTTCCTGCCGAGCAGTTATGTGCCGTGCGAAGATTGCCACGGCCGCCGCTACAATCCGCAAACATTGGAAGTCCTCTATAACGAAAAATCGATCGGCGACGTAATGGAAATGACGATCGAGGAAGCGGCCGAATTCTTTTCCGCCCATCCAAAGATCGCGCGTGCGCTGTCGTTGCTGGTCGATACTGGCCTGGGCTATCTCAAACTTGGTCAACCGAGCCCGACGTTGAGTGGCGGTGAGGCCCAGCGGCTCAAGCTGGTGACCCAATTAAAACGCGGGGTGAACCGCGCAGCGAACGAGCGGATTCGAAAAATGCGTAAGCCCGGCTCGACATTGTATCTGCTCGAGGAGCCGACCATCGGGTTGCACATGGCCGACGTCAGCCTGCTCTTGAACGTGTTACATCGGCTCGTGGACGAAGGAAACACTGTCATCGTAATCGAGCACAACCTCAGCGTCATCGCGGAAGCAGATTACATTGTCGATCTTGGCCCCGAAGCCGGCGCTGAGGGCGGCGAAGTGGTTGTGACCGGAACGCCGGAAGCAGTCGCGAGAAACCGAACCAGCAGGACAGCGCCTTTCTTGCGGAAGGCATTGAAGTTGTCGGCAGCGAAGAAGACGCCGTCATCCTGAGCGGAGCGAAGGAGCTCACACAATTTCGTAGATCACGCGTTTTAATTGCGGGTATCAGCCACATCGGTGAGAATCGGTGCAAATGCTCGCTTACTATCTGCACGATCTGGATCCGATGATTTTTCGGATCTACGACAATGTTGGCCCGCGCTGGTACGGTCTGGCCTATGTCCTGGCATTTATCTCCGGCTTTGTGCTTTTCCTCTGGCTGGCGAAGCGCGGATATGCCGATCTGCCCGTGGCAAAAGTTGGAGACTTTATCACTGGGGCCGCGCTTTTCGGCGTTATCATCGGTGGACGGCTCGGTTACGTTTTTTTTTATAATCCCGAAATGCTGCGCGCGCCGTTGTCGATCTTGCGGGTGTGGGAAGGCGGAATGTCGAGCCACGGTGGGATGATCGGGCTGTTGTTCTTCACCTTTTATTACGCCCATCGGCATAAAATTTCGTGGACGAATCTTGGTGACAATCTTGCTGTGACAGCGCCGGTCGGTCTGTTTTTTGGCCGCTGCGCCAATTTTATCAACGGCGAGCTTTATGGGCGCATCACTAACCTCCCGTGGGCGGTGCAATTTCCTAAGGAGTTACTGGATCATCCCGCCGAGGCGAAGCGCGCGGTGGCGGTATGCGCGCGAATCGATCCAGCGTTGATCACGCCGGATGCGATCATTGGCGCGGTGCACCGTCAGCCACAAATGGCAACCGCGTTGCGCTCGATTTTGACACCGCGCCATCCGTCGCAGTTGTACGAAGCGTTTTTCGAAGGCATCGTTTTGTTCGCGATTTTGTGGTTTGTACGCACCCGCACGCGTCAGCCGAACGGAGTGCTGACTGGGCTATTTTTCATCTGCTACGCGATTTTTCGGATCGTAATCGAATATTTCCGCGAACCAGATGCAACCTTGATTGGTCCTTTTACGCGCGGCCAATTTTTTTCGCTCTTTTTGATTGTGATTGGGCTTGCATTTATCGTTGGCGCGAAAATACGTCCGACATTTCCAAAAAAAGCTTAAGCCGCGCATGAAACAGTTCGCTTTCCGCGAAATTAGGCTATTACTTACTCAGTGACGCGGAGATGCTCATTGCGACATTGCTAGCAGCCGGCGGTCTCCTTTTTGCGTTCGATCATGCGACGATCGCAGGAAAGCTCGTCCTCTCTCTTCTCGCGGTCGTCTCGATCTTCAGCTGGTCAATCATGATCACGAAATTGCGCGTGATCCGCTTCGCCCGAAAACAGAACGCGCGTTTCCTCGCCGCTTTTCGGCAAGATCGACAACCGTTGCGTCTGTTTGAGAAGAACGCCCGGTTCCCGGGATCGCCGGTATTCAACGTGTATCGCGCCGGCTGCGAGGAAATGACATTCCATTTGCTCGGTTCGCCGGAAGTGGATGACACGTTCCGCGCGCGACTCGAGATCGCGGACAAAATTTCGCCCGCGCAAATGGGTGCGGTCAACGCAGCCATGGAGCGAGCGGTTGGCGAGACAGCGCTTGCCTTGGAAGCGCAAATGATTTTGCTCGCCACCGCGGTGAGCGGTTCGCCCTTTCTCGGATTGCTCGGTACGGTTTGGGGCGTGATGGACGCGTTCACTGGTGTGGCCGAGGCCGGCGCGCCGAATCTTGCCTCAATGGCGCCGGGCGTTTCCGGCGCTCTCATCACCACTGTGACGGCGCTCTGCGTCGCTATCCCGGCCATGTTCGGTTACAATTTTCTCGTCACCAGCATTCGCGGAATCATCGTCGAGATGGACAACTTCGCCGCCGAGCTCGCGTCCGAGTTCGAGCACAAGTACGTCGATCACAACGTGCGCGAATCAGCGTTCCGCAAATGAGACGTTATTCGCAGCGCAATAATCTGACGACGCTAAGCGAGATCAATGTCACGCCGTTGCTCGATCTCGCGTTCGTGCTGCTGATCATTTTCATGATCACAACGCCGTTGCTGGAAAACAGCATGAACCTGGTGATTCCATCCAGCGGTGCAACCAATCCACCGATAAATGCATTGCAAGTGCAAACGGTCTCGATCGACCGCGCCGAAACGATTCGGCTGAACAGTCAGGTGGTCGATTCGGAAACGCTCACCCGGCAATTGGCCCAATTAAAGCAGGCCAACCCGGATGTGGCCGTCGTGATTCGGCCGGATCGCGAACTGCCCGTGCAAAAATTGATTATGTTAATGGACATGCTGCGACGCGCGCAAATTACGAAGGTCGGCATCGCAACTAAAGCCGAGTCGAAATAGCGAATTTAACCGCTAATGGACCCGCCTTCGCATAGCTCCGGCGCGGCAGGCGCCCGCTTCTGGCGAAACGTCACACTAATAGCACTCGCGCACGTCGCACTCATCGCAGGATTAATTCGCTGGAGTGTTGAAGCCAGGAACTCCCCAAACGCGCAAAGCATCGTTTGGTTAGGCGATGTGGGCGGAGC
>WNFR01001879.1_pt1 | contig 21921 bp, 23 predicted proteins | sample 5400221 | NCBI WGS metagenome assembly WNFR01 (sample SAMN13153357, study PRJNA577476) | soil metagenome | isolation source: 40 cm soil under Madrone tree | place: USA:California | collected 2016-06-14 | reverse complement strand
CCAGCGGGGCGGCTACCATCATGGTGAAGAAGATGTACGTGACCAGGTCACCGGGAGTCATTTGACCGTTAAGAATGGCGCGGCCACCCACAAGAATAAGAATCACGCCAATGATACCGATGATAACTGTGGAAAATGCGGTAATGGCAGAGACGCCCGTCATCGATCGCGCAACGTTCCGAAACAAGCGGTGGGCGCCGCGCGCAAAGACAAGTTCCTCGCGTTTCTCGGCGGCGTACGCTTTGACAATGCGAATACCGCCCAGCGATTCAGTCAAGCGGCCGGTAACTTCCGCATTGATCTGACCGCGTTCACGAAACAGCGGTCGCAGCTTTTTGAAGGCGGTTGCCATGGCGCCGCCAAACGCGGCGAGGGCCAGCAACGTGATCGAGGTCATACTCCAATTCAAATAGAAAAGGTAACAGAGCGCGATCACCGCCGTCACCAGACCGCCCACCAGTTGCACCAGTCCGGTGCCGACGAGGTTTCGAATGCCCTCGGCGTCAGACATGATGCGCGAGATAAGCACGCCGGTCTGGGTTGAGTCGAAGTATCTGACGGGCAGGCGTGCCACGTGTTCCTGCACACTCTTGCGCATCTCAGTGATGGCCCGCTGGGCGGCTACGCCGAGGATCTGCGTGAGGGCGAAGGAACTCAGCGCCTGAACCAGAGTCGCGGCGCCGACCGCCACCGCCAGGGGCACGAGCAGTTCACCACGGTGTTTGATTATCACGTCATCGATCAGATATTTCGAACTCGCGGGCAACACGAGGCCGACTAGTCGATTAACGACCATTAGCAGCATACCCAGCGCCAGGCGATAGCGATGCGACCAAATCAGTTCCCGGGCATCACGCCAGGCATCGGTTGGGTTTACTCGCTTTTTCTCTTTCTTAGTGATCGTCGTGCTCATGACTGCTTATTTAGTCTACCGTACCGCTCTCATTAGCACCGTGGCTTCAGCCCGGTGGATATAGTTCCCAACACAAACCCGAAACCGTTTAAAACGGTTTCCATTCCTAACCTGACCACGGATCACCGGGCTGAAGCCACGGTGCTAATGAGAAGGGCCGCGACCATCGAGACTGCTTCACGACCAGGCTCGGTATTTCTTCTCACTCCGCGTCACTCCGCGCAAAGCCCGCTTCCCTCACCCACAGCATCTTTCGAATCCGCCAGCAAGCGTTCCATGTGCTGGCGTGCGTTCCAGGCTCCAGTGCGCCCAGCGACTTCGACACCTTCACTCCATGCGAGTCGCGCCTCTGCTCGCTGGCCCAGGTTCACCAACGCAACGCCGAGCATTTGATATGCAGAAGTGTAATCGGCGTTGAGCGCCACGGTGCGGCGCAAAGCGTCCACCGCCTCCTGCCAAAGTTCCAGCTTTATGTACTCGTTCGCCAGACCGTACCAGATCATCACTTCTTCGGGCTGTGCTTCGGCTATTGCTAGCAACGCTTTGATTCTGTCCTCGGCCATACTCTGTTCATCTCTACCGTGTGCTTAGTGGCGCTCCGCTAGTCTTCTCGATTAACTCGCGCAGCTGCCCCATTAGCGCCCGTCCTGACCTTACGCAATCTCGTTTGAAAACCGCTGAAACGGTTGACCAGGTCGGGGGCTCTCCCGGCATACCTCGCTGAAGCGAAGTGCTAATGAGAATGAACCAATCGTCTCAGCAGAGCAGCGAAAGAGCAAGTCAGCAGTGCGCGATGGGTGGAATAGGTGTACGATGAAGCACGATTTTCAGGAGGTGAAGCGATGGCATGGGATGGAGATGACCTGGCCGGACAGGCCGAAGAGGTCTTTGAACGGCAACAGGCAGCGGCTGACGCCCGGGCCCACCGGGGCACTTCTACTGTCGAAGAACGCGCGCGGAGCGCAAAATTTGAAACGTTAAGACTCTCTCGTTCACGCATTATGGGCCAACTGAGCCGGGCCACAAATCCGGCCCATCGGGCTATGCTTGAGAGCGCCCTGAAGTCGATAAATGATGAGATGGGCGAAGGCTAAGCGGCGCGCTAAGCTTCGTGCCCTCACCATCGCAGTTTGATTTACTCAACGGCAACAACCACTCAGGAAAGATCGATCTTAAGGTACGGGTCACCGAAGGCAGCTCTCAGTTGCCGGGTGGGCCGGTTTCCAGAGCTTTTAAAAGCTGATCGACCAACTCAATCTCTTCATCGCTCGGCTCCAGTTCCTTGTACCGGTTCAGACACTGCGTTGCGGCCTGCACATTATTCAGCCGGTGATAGACGAGGGCGAGGTTGTAATAGACGAGTGAGAAGTTCGGCTCGATCTGGATGGCTGCTTCGTAGTGCAGACGCGCCAACGGAAAGTCACCAGCGTCGTAATAGAGATTGGCCAGATTGTAGTGCGCCTCTACGTGGCGCGGATCGTTTTTCAACGACTGAGTAAAACTCTCGAGCGCCCCAATCGTGTTTCCACCATCCAGTTTGATGATTCCGAGATTGCAAAAGGCTTCCGCTACATTGTCACCTGCATTGATCGCCTCGACGTAAAATTCACTGGCCTTCTCATCGCCTTGCTCATGTAACAGGAGTGCTTCCTCAAACGGCGTTAACAGCCGGGCAACCTGAACCTGACGAACCTCAGCTCGGAACAAACTCATCTGGCCCTGCAACTCAGCTTCGATCTGCTTAATCGTCAGACCTTGCGTGCGCATTTCCCGCACTCGCCGGAAAAGAGTGAGCGCCTGAAAATCGTAAGTAAAGTTTCCGCTGTCGCCGGCCGGCGTGCCCTGAATGATTCCGGCTTCGGTCCAACGCCGGACGGTGCGCTCGCTCAAGCCAAAGAGTTGTTTGATTTCGCGAACCGAGTAACTGGATTTGACGCGTTGATAGTCCGCCTTGGCGGGAACTGGGGACGGGAACGAGAGAACCTTGCGAATTTTTTCGGTCATACGCGGGTCATTAGCCTACACGAAAACCGGTGGATTTGGGAACCAGATTCTTCAATAAAACGTCCGGCCCCTTAGTAATGCTGCAGGCCTGGGCTTAGCATTTCACGTGGCCCAGAAGCAAATAGACAATGATGAAAATAATAATCGTGGAGAGACAACCGCCGCCCCACTTCCACGCAGCCGCGCCTGCCAGACATCCGCGCAAAGGACCTTCCATAACAAATTCCTCCGTGGCAATTTTGCCGAGCTGAAACCTGTACCTCTCCGATACATCTCACAACGGGCTCTGTTCACTTTCCAAACCGCTGAAGGCGTTTTGATCGTGTCTGGAGGATGTGGCAACAAGAATGCCACAGTCTGCTGATCAGAATTAATTCTCAGTTCAGCAATTGATAGTCAATTGCTTTCGCCGGCTTCGAGCGAATCTCACCAAGGGCACTGTTCGTGCATGTTCTTCAGTGCAGAGGGACACAAGGATCGTGGCGTTTCGACAAAGGGGGCCGAATCCCCGGGCCTGGGCCACAAGTAAATAAGGAATCCGGTGACGGGAAGAAAAGCGGATCGGGCCGCGGTAAGAAAGAGAGTCACGCGTCATCCAGGCGGCGGTGAAACCCCGTGAGGCTGAGACGCGATTCGCGTAGCAATGCGCCACTCTCCACCGATTCCTTGACGTTAAAAGAGGCGGGCAGTATCCCGCCTCTAACTGCACCTGGTATTGCCTTGGTTAATGTCGATGCATCGCTCCGGGTTGCTGGCGCCCTTTGGATTCCGGCGTCGACTTCATGCGTAGAACGGTATCAGGCTGCTTGACGCCGTTGACAGATCCCTGGAAGGGAGCGTCGGCCTCAGTTCGGATAACGGTGGCAATCCACTCAGGGTTTGCCCCGCCCTGGCACATCGCCCAGCGCATGAGCGGCTCTGTACCAACAACCAGCATTCCCGAATGGTTGTTTCTGTCAGCGTCCTCTTTGGGATCGTTGTAGAAAAAGCCTAGCGATTTTCGCAACAGCAGAATATCGTCCGGCTTGCCGGTCAGAAACGTCCAGCCCGGCCCTACGCCATGCATCCTCGCATATCCCTTGAGGTCACGAGGGCTGTCCTCCTCCGGACTCAGGCTGATGGAGTAAATGAAGATGTCACTCCCAACGCGGCCTTTCAACAGTCTCTGCACTTCGACCAGGTTGTGGGTAATTATCGGGCAGACGTCTTTGCAGCGGGTGAACATAAATTGGATCACCACCCGCCTGTCTTTGACCAGATCAGTGTAGAAGTGGACCTTCTGATTGTCCTGAGTGATCAGTTCAACGTTCGGCAGGTGGCGCCGCTGAATAAGTTCGCGCGGCGAGATGTCCTTGAAGTTGTAGTTGTGGGTGCTCGCCGGGGTGGCCTCTTGTCCGAACAAGCTGCTCGTGCCGGCAACGGCCGTAGTCGCTCCAGCAGCCGCCAGCCATCTTCGTCTTGTCAGTCCTTTCATGATCTGTGCTCCTTTCCTGTGTCTGCGTGTTGCGGCGGCTGATTTAGGGGTTCTGGTTATTGTCAGTCACGCCCGGCTGCACCTGAAAAAGCAGCATCATGGCGTGATCCTCGTGAATGGTGTTGTGACAGTGCATCGCCCAGTCGCCCTGAAAGTCGCGGAAGCGGAAGAAGATCTTTACATCTTCGTCGGCCTGAAGCCGGGTAACATCCTTGCGCGACACCTCCACGTTGGGAACATTGGGGCGAACAGTGCTGATACCGCCGCCGCCGCCGCCGAAGGCGCAGTCACCGTGAGAGCGCCAGTCGGGAGCGCCGGGCCCAGCGCGCCGGCTGTGGTGACTGTAGCTGAAGCGACGCCCTCCGTTGTTTGACCGGCTTAGGATCTGGTGCTCTTCCAGGTGGACGTGGATCGGGTGTTGCCAGTCGCTGCGCGGATTGCTTAAAAGCCAATTCTCCGCGCTGTTCTGCGTTACCGCGAAGCGCAGCTGGTTGCAGTTCGCAAACTTACCGTTGATTACCCATTGGCCGTTGTCGCGATCAAAGTTGAAGTTCCGGGTGATGCGCGGCGTAATGACGCTCGGCAGTTGATAGAACACCGGGTGCGTCGCGGGGTTGACACTGTTGTCGGTGACGGGACTGCCAATCCTGAACTCGACGCAAGACATGCCCTGACCCGCAGAAAAAAGGTCGCAGCTCGGACCCTGGCCGTCGTCCTGAATCAAGCGATTCTCCAGACGCACTTTGGTGTGGCTGCCGATCAAACTCTTGACCTGGTTAAAGTCGATGATGATGTCATAGCGTTCGGCCACTCCCAGCCGGATGCTCGTCACCTGGATCGGCGTCGGCAAAAGGTTTCCATCATCGGCGATTACCCAGAACGGAATCTGCGTGCTGGGAGTGAGCGGATCGGTCAGGAACAATTCATAGAAGCGCGACGGCCCGCCGTCCAGCACCCGGAAACGATAGCGCCGCTGGCTGACATTGAAGAACGGTTGGATGATGCCGTTCGCCAACTGAATGTCGCCGAGCAGTCCCTTGAAATTGAACGAGTCAAAGCAAAGCAGCCCGGTGGTGGGATCGAGCAATTTGTCATTGAGCATGATCGGAATGTCGTACTGCGGATAACTCGGCAATCGAAAGCCCGTGGTTTCATTTCCGGTGTCAAACTGATTGAAAATTAGGTGGAAGCCGGCCAGTCCTTTGTAAACATTTTCAGCAGTATGATCGATGCGGTGGTCGTGATACCACAGGCTGCTTAACGACTCATTGATGTCGCCGTTGGGTTGATGGGTCGCTGCGAACCCCGCCTGCTGTCCGGTGAAGTAGTAATCGAAGTACTGTCCGCGGAAAAACCAGCGGCAGGGACCGCCGTCGCTCTCCGGCGCGGTGTGGAAATTGTGCAGGTGAGTGGACATCTCGGGAACGCCGAACCCGCCGTTCTGGCTCTGCGTCGGTAGCTCGTTGAAGCGGCGAATCAGCCAGGGTTCCTGATAGTGACTGACGATCGTGGGGCCCGGCATAGTCCCGACGTCGCTTGTGGCGCTACCGCCCAGATTGAACCCCCAAATTGTTTGCGCGGGAATGTTCGTATCCGAAGTGAACCTGAAATTCGTGTTGGCTCTAATGCGCTCGACAAAATATTTTTGCGTTGGGTACTGGGTAAAGAACTGAAAGAAATCTGATCCCGGTCGCAGCGATCCGTTGTATTGGCCGCGACCCTCGTACGGAAGACCGGTGGCCGGGTTGATCGTGTTGAAGGGAAACTGCTGCGGGGGCGCGCCGAAGGTTAGTCCCGGATCAGATAGTGGCCGCGCCGGCAGTTCCGGTGGAATGGGCATTGGGTCAATGAAGACCTGGGCCGGCTGGGGGCTGCATCCGACATCACAGTTGTTCCCATAGCAACCGCTGTTGTGGCCTCCCCACTGAGCGTGCGTCAATCCACCCTTCGCGATCAGGACGCCCGCGCTGGTCATCAGTCCCATCTTGATGAGATCACGACGGGTGAAGCCCTCCTTCACCAATTCCAGACGGTTGTTGAGAGCTTGTTGGACTTCTCTCTCTTTTCTTGGGTTTCTTTTTGAGATGTGCGCCATAGAGAACCTCCTTAAGACAACGAGAAAACGTTCGCCCTGACGGGCCTGAGGCAAGATTGGCTTGTCGGATACTTGCGAGGGCTCTTCCGCTGGAAAACTCTACGCCTTGAAAATGTTACCGTTTGAACCTGGAAATTTTAGAAGTACTAGCACGATGAATAGCGAAGATGGCGCGTACTCTATCTTCGTGAGGATTCACTGTCAAGCGATTTTATGTTGGGATTACGTTCTCGAGTCGGATCAGGAAAGTTTTGCGGCGGACGCAGCGGCCTGCGGGATCTGACGAGCGGATAGGGAGTCAGTCTGACATCGCTCTCGCTTCAAGTCTCTCAAGTTCAGTTCCGAGGACGGTGTGATGTCAGCATCGAGAACCCTTTGCATGTATTCGAGGACGCGTTCGTTTTCTTTTTCATTCTGTGACACAACGCAGTCTTTTGGTATGACAAGATGGTAATCGCGCAGGTGCGCATCGCTCGCCGTAAAAAGGATGCAGATATCGCCGGTGAATCCCGCCAGAATTAGAGTCTCAGATCCCAGGTGCTTCAAGAGAATATCAAGGCTCGTGGCGAAGAAACCAGATTGTTTTGGTTTCAGGACAAAGTAATCGTCTGCCTCGGGCCACAACAACTCAGCAATTTCCTTTCCGCTGGTCTCGTCTTCGATGACGTGGGCGACCAGTTTTTTGAAATCAGATCTCCACTTGCCAAAGTTGTCGTTCACATAGATGGCCGGAATGTCCGCCAGTTTGGCTCGCTGCTTCAGCGATGCGATTTTTTGCGCGGCTCCTCGAGCCTGTTGGGCTAACAAATCGCCACCCACAAATTCCAGATCGTTGATCACATCTATGAGCAACAGGGCCACGGTTGAGTTATCCGGGGCGTTTCCGTGCAAGTCCGGATTTTTCTTACTCATTGTCACTCCATCAAAAGAAAGAGCGGCCATCCGTGGGCCGCTCTCCGCCTTTGAAAAGCCAGAATCTCAGCGCATTAGTTTGTCTTACTCTTGTTCGTGTTGGCAGCTTTGTTGGTATTCGTCGACTTCGCTGCTGGACTAACCTTAAGCTGGTTAGTGACCTTCTTAACCCCGTCGGTTTCTTTAGCAACCCGTTCAGCTTCGCTCTTCGCCTCAGGGGTATCAACTATACCGCGCAAAGTGACCTCGTTATTGACAACGTCGACGTTGATTTTGCGCTCAGGCGTCTGCGAGTTTCCGATCAATTTCGTCACGATCTTGGCGTGAATCCAGGCGTCTTCGAGCGTGTCACCGATCGTTTCCTTGTTTCCTTTAGCTCGAGCACGCTCTTCGCGCGCCTGTTCTTCCGTGTACTTCGGAGTTGCAGTTGGCGTCGCCACGGGCCTGGTGCCAGCCATGTTCGTGTTGGCGTTCGCGTTGACGTTGGTGCGATCATTTGAATTTGTCGCGGTGTCATTACAAGCTGCGAAGCTCAAGGTTAACGCCGCAAACACAGTTAACAGCAACAGTCTGGTTCTCATGTCTCCTTCTTTCTCTCCCTTTCTCTCCCGAAAAGTGCCCAAACAAAACGAATCGCCAGCATCACCGTTTGCTGGCGATTCTGTCACCGAGGTCCTCAACAGCCTCGCCGACTTTCCTTCGAGCCTTGCCAACTCTCTCTTGAACCTTCCCTTCGAACCGCTCCTGCTCACCTCTTCCTTGCAGATCACGGTCGCCGGCTAACTTACCAAGATGTTCTTTTGCCGTTCCGGAAATTTGTTTCCCTTTGCCTTTAACTTCGTCTTCGTACCGCATAGCTTCCCCCTTAATAGTTACGCTCCGTCGGGAAACTCAGGTCTTGATCTTAAACCGCAGCTCGTCGACCGGTGATCAGTTGAAGGATCAACACGACCAGCGCGACCAAGAGCAACAGGTGTATTAGGCTGCCGCCGATTCCACCAATCAAACCCAACAACCACAAAACCAATAACACCAACAGAATTGTCCACAGCATATCTTTGAACCATCCTTTCTTCTACCAAATGCGCTTACGAAGGGGGGAAAGGAGCAAAGCCCGTGCCGCGGGTTGTATTGGGTTTCTCGGACCGCGAACCTGTATTCGCTTGAACTAAAATGGAACAAGATGCATCGATCTCGAACCTTGTCTGAATAAAATGATTGAGTAGGCAGGTATCGAATTTTGAAAGTTTAAATTCTAAGTCGAGGGCTCGGTGCACTCTATCTCGCAGTTGATTTCGCCGCCCAGAAGAATTGCAGCACCGCTCAGATAAAACCACAACATCAAAATAATCAACGCCCCCAGGGAGCCGTAGGTCGCGCTGTACGAATTGAAAAAATGCAGATAGAGCCGGAAGCCCAGCGAGACGAGCATCCATAAAATGACAGCGGCCATTACTCCGGGGGAAAGCCAGCGCCGCCGGAAATCTGACGCAGGCAAGTGTCCGCCGCGCCGCTTGGCCGAAAGGTTGGGGCCGAACCGATAAATAAGAGCGAAGGCAATGAAGACGAACGCGAGTGAAATTGGCCATTGCAAGATCTTCCACGCAGCCGTGAACGCGTAGCCTTCGTGAATAAGTGTGGCGAGAGAATCGCCGAGTTGGCCTCCGTAAAGCACCAGCAGCAACGCGGAAATTATCAAAAGCGCAATGGCGACCGTCAGCGCTAAGGAAACCAACCGCAGTTTCCACCAGGGACGCGTTTCAGGCACATCGTAAGCAACGTTCAGCGCCCGCGCGAGAGCATTCAGACCGCTGGAGGCAGCCCATAAGGCCGCCAGTAAGCCGAACCACAACTTACCTCCGCCACGAGCCTCGGTGACTTGATCGATCGTTGCCACAACCAGCTGAAGCGCGGCGCCCGGCATGACACTGCCGAGATAGGTAATCAGCTTCTGACGCAGGTGTGAGCCCGCGCCGGCCATGTAACCGAAAAGAGTAATCAGAAAAAGGAGCAGCGGGAAAAGTGAGAGCAGAAAGTAATAAGATAACTGTGCGGCACGGCCGAAGACTTCATCCGCTTCAGCTCGAGCCCAAACGCGGGTTAAAAAATCTTTTGAGAGCAGTCGCCTGAGCACGGAAGTGTCGCGCGCAACACTATTTCACCATCGTGCCAGTGCGGCGCCAGCGCGTGTTGGCAAAAAAATCGAGGGGGCTGCTGAATTGTTTGGTTTCGTCATAGGACCAGTAGACGAACATAGCCCGGCCGATGACCAGATCCCGCGGCACGAAGCCCCAGGCCCGGCTATCCAGACTATTGTCGCGATCATCTCCCATTACAAAGTAAGAGTTATCAGGGACCTTCGCGGGCTTCCCATTGACCGCAAAATGAAAATCGGCACTGGCACTCACCTCCTGGCCCCGCCGCGCAGACTCCACTTTCTCAGCAAAGTAATACACGTCATACAATTCGTTGCCTTGTCGCGGAGTATCCTCAACGATCTCCAGAGGTGCCTTTTCGTTAACGTTCTTCGCCACGATGATGTGTTCCGGCAACGGTTGACCGTTGACGAAAACGCGCAAACCCTTAACTTCGACTACATCGCCAGGCAAGCCAATCACTCGCTTTACGTAATTAACTTTGTACGGAATGTTATCTTCGTCCCTGTCGCGTTCGGGATTGAAAGGATTGCCGGGGTATTTGAAAACAATGATGTCGCCGCGCCTGATCTCGCGCTGAGGCAAAAGGGGTAGGCGGGGGCCGGGGGCGAAAATAAACTTGTTCACCAAAAGATGATCGCCAACCACGATCGTGTTCTGCATAGAGCCGGTAGGCACCTTGACAGCCTGCACGATGAACGTCATTCCGAACAAAGCCATAATGACGGTAACGACTGCGGATTCGAAATATTCGCGAATTACGCTTCTGGGTGGTCCAACCGGTTCAGCCTCGACCTTCGTTTCAACCTCACGACCGTTGGATCTAACCGGGCGAGAAGAAAACGCACCTGGCCTCTCAGTTGTTTTTTCTTCAGTCGTGACGGTTGATTCGTTCATTGCGAACATCCTAGAGGTTGGCAAGCTTGATGGTCAAGCCGGCTTTAGATCGGGACTACTCGCTTTCCATTTGTTTCAACGCCGCCTGCGCGGCGGCGGCCTCGGCGGCCTTAATGGTTGGACCCTCACCCCGCGCGACGCCGCCGTTCCACCTGAGCTCGACATGAAACATACGCCGGTGAGGGGGTCCCAGCGTTTCGATTACCGTGTACTGCGGTCCAGGCTGACGAATCGCCTGTAGCTTCTCCTGCAAAGTAGTCTTAGGATCGGCCGCAGCGGCGGCGACCGGATCGGCCGCGCGCAGCTCTGGGCCGAGCGCAAGTTCGACGAAGTCTTTCGCCGCCTCCAGTCCACCGTCAAGAAAGATTGCTCCTGTTACTGCTTCGAAAACATCAGCCAACAGAGCGTGCTTTCCGCGTCCACCACTCTTCTCTTCGCCACGGCCAAAGCGCACGAATTCGCCCAGCCGCAAATCCGTCGACGCCTTTGCCAGGGTTGGCTCGCTGACCAGCCGGTGTTTCATGCGGGACAATTCGCCTTCGCTGGCTCCGGGATATGCCTTGAACAGATAATTCGCAACGATCAGACCAAGAATTGAATCTCCGAGGAATTCGAGCGCTTCGTTGTGCAGATTACGCGCGTCGTGCTGCGCGCGGGGCGAAACTTGCTCATGCGCCCAGGAGCGATGGGTCATTGCCTGTGCCAGCAAGGCACTATTCAGGAATTGATAGCCGAGGATTTCCTCGAGCTCATCTGGTTTTTGCAGCTCAGCAGTTCTCACGAAAGGCTATTCTAGCAAAACGCCGAATGCTGCGTCGAAGTGACGATGCATCCGGCGTCAAAAATCAAGGCGCGCGCCGTTCGGCTTTCAAGCAGGACGCCCACTGAGTCCGAATTATCCGCGGCGATAATTTGAGCGCGGCTTCTTGTTTGCCGGTGTCGGACTGGCGGCAGGCTTAGCGCTGCCCGTCCCGCCGACCGATATCGAACCTGTTTTAGTTTGTCCGCTGGTTGCGGCGCCGGTCGAGCTGCCGGTCTTCGTACCTCCGCCGTTACCGGTTTGCGCCGATCCGTTCGTTGTAGATCCGCCCGTCGCCGGAGTCGAAGACGGAGTGGTAACCGGCAGAGATGTCAGCGGCGTCGGAATCTCCGGGATTGGTTTGGACAGCACACTGGCCACCAGTTCATTAAGACCGGCTTCCGACTTGTTGCGATACTTGTAGAGATCCGTTAGATCACCCATGATCGCACTCTTGTTCGCCGCATCTGCCAGCGCCGCCGCACGAGCCCAGGCGTCGATCTGGCGGTCCAGAACCTGATTGAGATTTGCGAGCGCCAGCTTGCTTTCCGGAGTTTCAGTTTGGTTTGGCCCTACTTTGCTCTTGTATTCTTCGGTTAACTTGGCGCGCGGGCCATCGTTGTATGCAGCGGCCAGATCCAGGTAGAGCTGTGGGTTCTTTTTCAGGTCGCTCTCGTACTTGGCGGCTTTTAGTAAGTAAGGGATCGCGTCGGCCGGCGCACTCTTGAGATAGGACCTGGCAATCACGTAGTTGAGAGCTGCCAAAGCCTTATCTTTTGAATCGTATGGCACGAACGGTTTTCCTGCCTCAACCAACTCGATTGCCTTTTTGGCAGACTGCGCCGAGTCGTTGAGAAGGGACTCATCACCTAAGCCGGCTACACCCATGATGATGTAAACCGCAGAGTTGTCCGGTTCGGTCGCCACTATCTCCTTGCCGAGTTTTATTTGATCGGCATATTTCTTTTGCTTGAACGCATCATCAAACTGTTTCTTCACCGTTACGCCAGCCGTCATCGCTTCATACGGAATGACAAACTTATTCTTCATGAAGTCAGCGATCTTGTCGGCCGGATCTGCAGGACAGGAAGTCAGATACAGCTTAGCGGCATCATAGGCAATCTTTTGCTGAGGGGGTTCTCCCTTGTAGTTCTTAAGAAAGGTGTCATACCAGGCGGCCTTGTTCTCGTCATTACATTCTTTTGTCTGGGCCAACACGGGCACAGCGAATGCTGCCAGCATGACAGCAATTGTCAATAATATGGTTGTTCGTTTCATTAGTTTTGCTTCTAGCCTCCGATCGATTCCTGCTGCTAAATCTCTGACGCGACCTGTCCGGGAAAGTGAGTAGTGCTTCACACACCGCCAGCCTAAGATGCAATTCCCGCACCGCTCGTTGTCACGTGCCGAGCGCACCGGCTCCGCCGGAGGCACGCCACCATCTTAATGACACGAACGAAACGGCAATAATCGGGCAACAGCCGCCACGTGTCAAGCCTTAATCCGCTCAAGTTCCTGCCGTCGCAACATCACAGCAAAAATGCCGAACTCTCGCAAGAAATCACGAAAGTTCGGCATTGCTTTGTTTTGTCGCGAAACCGGCCGATGGAACTCTGCCGCGGGTTCACGGTTGATTTGGTTGAATACGACGCGGCCGGCCATCGCTGGCATCATTGGCGCCCGTCTTTGCCGGAGCTTGGACCGGCGTCTTGGGCTTGTTCTCGATCGGCATCGAAGTCGTCTTCACCTTACTCTTTTCAGTTGAGGGTGAATTATTTAGGCTGGGATTGGCCGTCGCTGTATTTGCCGTGTCCGCAGCGTCGTTGCTGTTTTCCTCGGCTTCGGCCGCTGCCTTTGTTTCCTTCGCCTCTTCATTCAGCGCGGCAGCTTTCTTGTTGCGATTGCCGGCAGGCGTTGCTTCGTCGTCCGAACCCTCGGCAATTTGGAAGTTGATCTGCGTGCCGAAACGCGAACTTAGGGCGCGATAAATGTTGCCTGCAACTGCGGCGGGCAGGTGTCCGTGAGCATCCGCTCCCCGGGTGATCACGACCACGGCCAGTCGCGGATTGACAACCGGAGCGTAGGAGGTGAACAGGCCCAACCATGATCCCTGTCCGATGCAGGTTCCGGTCTTTCCGGCGACTGTCTGTTCGGGACGATAGGCCTTCTTTCCGGAACCGTAATTGACCGCGCCGATCATTCCGGGGACCATGCGCTTCCAAGCTTCATTTTCGACGTTAATTTTGCGGCGCAGCTCGGTCTTGAAGGTCGAGTTCTCTTCAACCGTTCGTGGTACGTGAGGCACCAGCAATCTGCCGCCATTCGACATCGCCGAGACTAGAGCTGCCAGTTGAATTGCGGTGACTTCGAAATCGTCCCCATGGGAACTCATATGGTTTACCGCGTATCCCGATTTGAATAGCGGCACCTTCCCTGGAGACTCGTTCACATAATTGATTCCCGTCTTTTCGCCCAGACCCAACTCCCGAGCGTAGGAGACCATTTTGTCGAAACCGACCTGGCCACCGACATGTTGGAAGTACTGATTGTTCGAATAAGCCAGCGCATCCGTCAAATCGATCCTATAATTGCTTCCATCACTGACGGTTTCGATTGGCTGAATCACCTTCTCGCACAAGCCGGCGACGCCGGTCACTAGCTTGATAGTGGAGCACGGCTTGAAACCGCGACGCAGCGCCCAATCCTGATTAACGACCGTATACACGCGCCCGGTCTTCGGATCCAGCACGACCACTGTACCGGCGTGGTGACCAAGGGCCGCGACCGCAGCTTTGCGGACTTCCAAATCCTCACCCACAGTATTGTCTTTGGCGATATTGGATTCGGCTTCGTTGCGCATCCCTTCGTCGATGGCGCGCTGTCTGGCGATCGCTGCCTGCCGCGCAGCCTCGGCGCGCCGGCGTGCTTCTTCAATCTCCCGCCGATGCTTGGATCCAAACCGGCGCATCTCTGCAGCGCGCTCCCGTTTGCTGAGTTTGTGACCCGCTCGCTTTTCGAGTTTGGCAACATACGCAGCCTGTTCGCGCGCATCCCGCTGGCGTTCAGCGCGCATTTCGCGTTTCGACAAATGCACGCGACCACCGCGGCGGCCGGAGCGCGCCAACTCCCGGCGCTCCCGTTTCGATAATCTGCCGCCCCGCGCTACTGCTTTACGCGCAGAACGGCCCCGCGAATGTCTTCCGCGTGCGGCTGTTTCGACTGTAACTGAACCATTTAGTGCGAAGAGGATGAAGAGGCTAAATACGACGCGTGCGACCCTGGGGGAACTTTTAAAAATCATCGGCAACTCCCTCGTTAAAGAAATGCTATCGCGAGTACAGTGAAGCGGAACTGAATGAAACTTTCGCTGCTTAGATTCGCGCGTCGAGGGGCGACGTGCGTGCTCGTCTTAGTAAGCTTTAGAAACCCTAAGGGCGCTAAAACTTGTTGCAACCAAACGCCCAAGTTCCATTTCCACCGCCAGCCATAAGTGAGACGGAAGTTGCTCCCGCGGGCAGCCTCTGGGGAGTTTGCTTTGAGGCCGAGCCAACTATAACATCAGTGTAAGAAAACGGCAACCCGAATTTCGCATGCCAACATCAGAGTTTTGCCCGGTGTTTGGCCCGCGTTTTGCTACGACAAAAGGACTTGTCGAGATTGCTAAACAGCTTCCGCGTTCGCCTATTGCTACTGCTGGCCGCGCTCTTGATGCTTACGTTGAGCGTTCAGTACTACGTCAACCTGCGTTCGGTACGCAGTAACACCCAGTTTATAGTCGAGCAGCAGCGAGCGATCATGGCGGGGGTAGCGCTCGGAGTGAACAGTCTTTCGAGCGGCTTATATCTGGACCAGATGCGCGATCAGGCTCAGCAGCCATTATTCGGCGACCAGGGGGATCGGATGAAAAACGTCCTGATCGTCGATGATCAAGGAAATATCAAGGACAGCCTCGCTAAGAATCAAATTCCCCAGGAGAACCCCGACAAATCCATTCGCTACGTAAAGGTCAAGGACATTTCTTTGCCGCCGTTGAAAAGCGCAGTTGAGCTTCCTTCAGAAAATGCGCCGCTGCCGGAAGGGATGTCAGTTGGGCGTCAGTCGACGGCAAGCGCCTTTTATTTTCCGGTCGAGACGACCAACGGTCGTCGCTATGTAATCGTCGTTCTCGGATCTGAGAACAGTCTGATGACAATTCTGAGACGTCAAGCGCGGCAGTCACTGCTTTACACGCTTGCTGTATTGCTCGTGACCACGTGTTTGACTGGGCTCGTTGTCTGGCGCTTCACGCGCCCGATCAAGTATCTGTCAATCGGCGCCCGCAGCGTCGCGGCCGGCGATTTCTCTTTTAAGGTTCCTACCAGCGGACGCCACGACGAAATGGGAGAACTGACTGAGCTTTTCAACGAGATGACTGTTAAGCTCGGTCGCACGCGCGAACTCGAGGCCCAGCTCTACAATGCTGAGAAAGCGGTTGTTGTAAGCCGGCTCGCATCTGCAATCGCGCATGAGATCAGAAATCCACTGAACTACATCAATCTAACCCTCGATCACCTGCGGGCGACTTTCGCGCCCAGCGATCCTGAGAAGCAGGAGAAATTCAACAGCCTGACTAAACAGTTGAAGCTGGAAGTTGCTCGGATCAACAGCCGGATTACAGAGTTCCTTAACTATTCGCGGCCCGCGAAACTCGAGCCCAGGCCCATCGACATATTCGCTGCGGCCACTGACGCAATGCGTATCTTTGAAGTTCAAGCTGCGGAAAGCAATGTCGAGACCAAGGTTGTCACGCAGGGCGAAGTCCCGCCGGTTATGGCCGACGGTGAATCGTTGCGGTCTGCTCTGATTAACCTGATTATCAATGGTTTCCAGGCGATGGACGGCAGTGGTGGTAAGCTATCCGTTGTTTTATCAAGCGAAGACGAAGGCCGCCGGGCACGCATCGACGTCATCGATAGCGGTCGCGGGATCGCTCCCGAAGACATCTCGAAAGTGTTCGAGCCGTACTATTCAACCAAAGAGACGGGCACCGGTCTGGGGTTGGCCATCGTTAAGAAAGCGGTCGATGATCATGACGGATCGATTTCGGTAAAATCAAAAGTGGGCGAAGGTACCACGTTCACCATCACGCTGCCGGTAACATCACAGTCGAATGTTTAGAGGCGGGCTACTGCCCGCCATTACGGACAACGAAAAGCGGTGACCAATCACCGCACTCCAAAACCAATCATGGCACGCAAAACCATACTCGTTGTAGACGACGAAAAACCGCAACGCGACATTCTTCAGGAGATTCTGACCGCCGCCGGCTATGATGTCACTTCGGCTGCTTCTGGCGAAGCAGCGCTGAAATTCGCCAAAGAACGCAGCTTCGATCTGGCGCTGACGGATCTGAAGATGACTGGCATGGACGGCATCGAGCTTCTGCAGCAACTGCTGGCGCTCGACTCTTCAATCATTGTCATTCTCCTGACCGCTCACGGTACTATCGATTCCGCCAAGGATGCTTTACGGCGTGGAGCTTTCGATTATCTGCAAAAACCTTTCGAACGCGACGCGCTGTTGGGCACAATCAAGCGCGCGTTGGGAAACCTTGACCGGATTGACGTTGAGATCATTTCCGCTTCTCCAAAAATGGAAGCGGTCAAGAAAATGATTTTGAAGGTCGCGCGATCGAACTCAACGGTGCTGGTGCGCGGCGAGTCCGGCACCGGTAAGGAACTGATTGCGCGCGCGATTCACAACCAGTCTCCGCGCTCTTCGGAAATGTTCCAGGCCGTGAACTGCGCCGCGATCAATGAAAACCTGCTCGAGTCGGAACTATTCGGTCACGAGAAAGGCTCGTTCACGGGCGCGCATGTCGACAAAAAAGGACTGTTCGAAGTTGCTGATCGCGGCACGCTCTTTCTGGACGAGATTGCCGAGCTCGACGTCAGTATGCAAGCCAAACTCCTTCGTGCCTTACAAGAGCGAAGGGTGCGCCGCGTCGGTGGTACGTACGAAATCCCCGTGGACGTTCGGGTCATCGCCGCCACCAATCGGGATCTGCGGGCAATGGTCGGCGACGGCCGTTTTCGCGATGACCTTTACTATCGCCTCAACGTACTATCGGTTGATGTGCCGCCCCTGCGCGAGCGGCGCGAAGACATTCCCGTTCTGATCGACTACTTCCTGAAAAAGCATACCCGCAATACGTCGCGGCTGGTGAAGGGGCTGACGACTGAAACCAGACGGATCCTGATGGACTATGCCTGGCCGGGAAACGTTCGGCAACTTGAGTCCGCCATAGAGCGCGCGATTCTGCTTTGCGAAGGCGACATGATCATTCCCGACGACCTGCCGACTGAAGTCCGGCAGGAATCGCAGACCGCGGTCACCGGCGGCTTTAAGCTGCCGGCCGAAGGAATTTCGTTTGAAGAAGTCGAAAAGAATTTGATCCTCCAGGCCATGGATCAAACGGACTACAACATCACCAAGGCGGCAAAACTTCTCGGTCTTACTTTTCGCACGCTGCAGTATCGGCTGGAGAAGTTTGGGATTAAGCGGGGCGATGGAAAGGAAGAAAAGGAACCAACCGAAGGATAAGTTGTGTCTAAACGCAAGCCGGTTTGGCTGAACTCGTTCAGGGATTAACTAATCCGTCGGAGGTCAACTATGCGATTCACCACTCTCCTGCTCCTGAGCCTGGTTCTCTTCGGCCTTTCAGGTTGCGATACCATGCGATCCGGGACAAACGAGCAATCCGCCATCGCACCACAAACAGAGACAAAGTCATCCGCGGCCCGGCCGGAGCCCGAACAAGCAAAGACCGTTCTCGGGCGGAATCAAGTAGCGGCAACGAACGAAAACGTCTCGCTCAATCAGGCCGCTGCTGCGAATACGGCATCCCAGGCCATTGAGCGTAAGATCATCCGCAACGCCAACCTCACTGTCGAGGTAACATCGCCAGCCGATAACCAGCGCAAGATTACTTCAATCGCCGAATCGCACCAGGGCTTCGTGGTAACTTCAGAAGCAACGCAAAGTACCACCGAAAACAAAACAAAGCCTGAAGTGACAATTAACCTCGTCGTCCGTGTACCAGCAGCACAATTCAATCAGGTCATGGAAGAGATTCGGGCCATGGCCATTCGGGTTATTCAGGAGAAGATTACGGGCCAGGATGTCACCGAGGAGTTCATCGACCTGGAGGCCCGCATCAAAAATCAAAAAGCGTTGGAAGCACAGTTTCTCGAAATCATGAAGCGTGCCGGGAAAGTCGAGGACGCGCTGGAAGTCCAGAGACAACTCGCGGATGTGCGCACTGAAATCGAGAAGCTGGAGGGACGAAAACGCTTCCTGGAAAATCAGGCAAGTCTATCAACCATAAGCATCGCCTTGCAGTCGCCAACTCAGATCGTCAACGCGGCCGGGTTTTGGTATAGCATCAGGTCTGCCTTTTCGGACGGCGTCGATGTGGCGACAGCGATCGTTCTTTTCCTGATTAGGTTTGTGATCGCCGTGCTGCCGGTTCTTATTTTCATCGTGCTCCCGATTGGATTGATTACCAGGTTCATCTTTAAGCGTTTGCGTCGTAAGCACCTCGCGAGAAAACGCGACGAAAACCTTGAGGCCACCACATGAAACGATTGTTCATTAAGTCAGCTCCGGTTCCCTGTCTGGTATTGATTCTTGCTCTCGCTGCATGCAGACGGTCGGAAACCAATAGCAAATCGCCGACTGTCGCCGGAGCCTCGCCAACTCCGGTGGTTTCATTATCATCGGACGTAGTGAGGATTTCTCCTTCGGCTGTCCAGATACCTGCAAACGGTTCGGCAGACGCGCTCGTTACTCTTTCGATCTCGCCGGGTTTTCATGTCAACGCAAACCCGGCAACATTTTCCTATCTGATTGCGACGCAACTGACCGCAGGTAAGGTGGAAGGAATCACTGTTGGAGCGCCGGGTTATCCGGCCGCGGTGAAGAAGAAATTTCAGTTCGCAGAACAGCCGCTCGCTGTTTACGAAGGAGAGACGCCAATTAAGCTAAATCTGCGGGCCGAAACAAATGCTGCGGCTGGATCTCTATCGCTGCCTGTAAACGTCAGAGTCCAGGCCTGCGACGAAGAGCAGTGTTTTCCGCCGGCGACCATCAACACGACAATCTCAGTGACCGTAAAATGACGCGACGATGATCGAGCGCATCTGGATCATCTTAGCGGCGGTCATGGTAATCGTGGCAGCCGCTTTCCTCTGGCGGAACAATATGTCGGCCGCTTTCGTTACAGCAACTCTCGGAGCCGTCGCATGGTTCTTAAGCTATCGCGCTCAAATACGGGCGAAACTTGCGGCGACGGAAGTGGAATCCAATGAGCCGGAAATCAATGAAGACTCAGATGAACAGTAAACTACTTATTCTTGCCCTGTTTTTATTAACGTGCATAAAACCGGCCGGAGTAGTCGGCGCGGCTCCGTCCGATGAAGCTGAGGTTCGCAGCTCGGTCCAACGAATCTTCGATCAATTGAAGGCCGGCCAGTATGAAGCACTCTACGATTCGCTGCCGTCATCCACCCGTTCGCGCCTGTCCCGCGATCGTTTCGTTAAAGGCCTTCAGGGGTCACGCAACATGTACCAACTCGACCGGATCGAAATTGGCGCCGTGCGCGTGTCGGGAAACCTGGCCGTCGTCGATACCGTGATGTACGCGCACATCCAGCAGCCGTTTAATGCCGATGGTAAGTTAGTTGTCCAGCAGTACCTGGTGCGCGAGGATGGAAGCTGGCGCGTGGCTACCGGGGATCGGACGACGATTGATCGCTTTTTGAAGAGCAATCCTGCTTTCGCGCGCAAGTTTCCGATCAAAAGGACGAGGGCTTTCGTGCAACAGAATGGTCAGTGGGTCGAGATTCCTCTGGGGCAGCGGCGAAAGTAGATCGTGGCACAGACTTCAGTCTGTGATTGTGCATTTGCCGACTCATCACAGACTAAAGTCTGTGCCACCTTCACTAACTCGAAAGCAAATCCTCAAACGACAACTGCGCATCGTCAGTTTGCAGATTGCGCGGCCCGGAGATGCGGGGGACATCCAGCGCTTCGCGTACTGCATCCAGGTGGAACCGGATGATGCGCGGAGTAAGCCTGACTGAAGGAATTCGTCGTTTGGCTGCGAGTCTGCGCACGGTAGATTCGCTCACCTGCAAGACGTCGGCGAGCTGTCGCGCGGTCAGAAATTCTTCCCTCTCAGACACAAGTCTTAGCTCTCAAAACAACGTCCAGGGGAACCGCTCCCTGGGATTGATTCGTAGCGATGCGTTATCGTAACGCAAAGACAATCTCTATCCAACTGATATGCTGTTTTTTCTGAGGGATAACTCTCCCTGGCCCAATGCTCGAGGTCGAAGAAAACTCAATATCTGAGACCACGGATTTGAATTGCTTTAAAATCTTTCCTGAAATAGGGATCGGAAATCTCACAGTTTGAAATTAGAATCTCAAACTATTTCGGCACGGGCTTCAGCGTCAGCGCCACACGATAGACGGCGGCACTGTCGATCTCGACATCTTTCGAAATGGGTTGTGCGCCTTCTGCTTTCGCTGTGACGCGATATTTGGCCGTCTCCGGAGGCAGTCGAAATACAAACTCTCCGGTTTCACCAGTGACGCGGGCATCGATTTTCTGCACCGAATTTTCAGCCAGGATCCTGGCCAGTTCGACCCGCACACCCGGAACGCTGCGTCCTGATTCGGTGAACACGCTGCCCCGCAGAAAGGCAATCGAGCCTTCGTCGATCCCCAGAATCAGATCATGGAGCGCGCGCGTCTTTCCGGCTTTGACCTCCAGCCCATCAATCGATCCGACACTCAGGCCCGGTTTGCGAAACTTCACCCCGTAAACACCGGGCACGATATGACCGATCGTGAATTCGCCTTTCTTGTCAGTGGCCGTGCGCGTCACCTCGCGGTCTCCCTCGATCAGGATCACCGCAACGCCGCTGGGTGAACCTTGCTCAACTCGGACTTTGCCTTTGATCGCTCCGGTCGTTTTGTCCTGGGCCTGACATGCGACTGAAAGGATCAGCAGCAATACCGTCGCGAAAGTCGTCTTCATGAGTGTCATGTCGGTTCCCCTTTGAGCCTCAAGTTAACACGGACCGGCGGCAAGCAACCAGCCTGTGAGGTAGGCAAATTAGTTTAGAGTTCAAGCTTTAGCTTGTGCCGGCAATTAGCAATCTAAAGATTGAACTCTGAACCAGGAACTTAGGAAGCTCATCACTACTGCTCCCGTTGCCCGCGCGGGGCTTGGCGCGCTCGATTGTCACGAGCGTATAATTGCCCCTGATCATGTTAACTGCTTCGGGCTCATCTCGATTACGACAGCACCTCTCTCTCATTGCCCTGACAGTGGCTTTCATGTGCTGCGCTTCTGTTTCTACGGTCGCCCAGGACGAATCGACGAAGGAACGCCCGCGCCGTGTCCTTCCGACTGAGCCCGAGCCGCAGGAGGTTATCAGGATCGACACTGATCTGGTTCCGGTAGACGTCACCGTCACCGATGCGAAGGGCCGCCTGGTACGCAACCTGAAAAAAGAAGATTTCAAGCTCTACGAAGACGGCGCCGAGCGGCCAATCGCTTCGTTCAATGTCGAGAAGATCGAAGGCGCGCCGCGTCCGGTGGCGATCGTCTTTGCGCTTGAC
>WNFR01005209.1_pt1 | contig 21924 bp, 19 predicted proteins | sample 5400221 | NCBI WGS metagenome assembly WNFR01 (sample SAMN13153357, study PRJNA577476) | soil metagenome | isolation source: 40 cm soil under Madrone tree | place: USA:California | collected 2016-06-14 | reverse complement strand
AATCTCTTTCGTCAACCCACCGGCCCCACCGCATGGCTCACTCCGATCTATCCGCTACTTCTCTCTCTCATCTTCCGTGTATGCGGCCCATTCACTTTCGCTGCGTTCATCGCTGCCACTTTCCTGAATACTCTGCTCTCCGGCGCCGTCACCTTTCCGCTGTACGCGCTCTCCCAAAAAATCGCCAGCCGCGGCATCGCCATCGCCACTTCCTGGCTCTGGGCCTTTCTCCCCGCCGGAATCCTCATGCCCACCGTCTGGATCTGGGACACTTCCCTCTCCGTCTTGCTCGCTACCACTCTTATTTGGGCAACTCTTCGCATCTCCGAATCCGCCAACCCAAAGTCCTGGCTCGCCTACTCCGTGCTTTGGACTCTCGCTCTCCTAACCAACCCATCTCTCGGCATCGCAGCGCCATTTTTATTTCTTTGGGCCGCCGCGCGCGCCAAAGCCATCGCCAAACTTTCCGCTCGTATCCCACTTCTTTCCTTCGCGCTCATACTTCTCTTCTGCGCGCCGTGGACCATCCGCAACTTTTCCCAATTCCGCCGCGCCATTCCACTCCGCTCCAACTTCGCCTTCGAACTCTGGATCGGCAACAACGATATCTTCGATCCGCACGCGATCGGCGGCCGCCAGCGTATCACCCGTTACGAAGAAACTCGCCGCTACGCGCAACTCGGCGAAACCGCCTATCTCGATGAAAAAGCCGCGCTCGCAAAATCTTTCATCCGCCATCACCCCGCTCTATTCCTGCGCCTCTCCGCAAGAAGAGTCATTGCCACCTGGTCCGGCACCGAACATCCCATCGACGATTTTCTCCACACCGACTCGCAACTCGCTCGCCTGGTCATTCTCTCCAACGTACTTCTCACCTTCGGCACCCTGGCCGGCACCTGGCTCCTCGCGCGCTCCAAAAATCCCTTCACCTTTCCCGTCGCCCTCTTCCCCGTCCTCTATCCTCTCGTCTACTACTTCACCCACACTTCCCTCCGCTATCGCCATCCCATCGACCCTCTCCTTCTCCTCCTCACCGTCTTCGCCGTTACGGTGTCTTTCTCCAAACTCCGTCGCAACTCGCCCACGCCACCAACTACCTCACCACACCGTTCGTAGGGAGTCAGTTTCCCACAAGCACGCTGATCGCACTGACAAAGTCAGGCCCAATGGGGACATTGCCGCAAGTGTGCACGCTTTTTGCTATCCTCTACGATCTAAGGGAATCGACGATGGAAATAATCTCCAGGGCTTTACTTCTCGCAGTCGCGGTCCTTGCAGGGGTACTTCTGTTCAGCCCGTATGAGGCTTTCCTTGAAGGACTTATAGCATTCGTCATCGTGGCAGCTGTCGTCGTGGGCTTCTTGATGTATCCGCGCACGGAAGTGTTCTACGTACGGACCGCCCTAAAACTAAATCGTCCGGATCGAAACCGAACATTAGAGCAAGACCTCCTCGCCGTGAGAATTGAGCTCGCGAGGTTATGGCTATTGTTTGTCCCTACATTTCTCTCGGTGGCTTCTCTTGTGTTTTTCGCAGCTGGCGGTCCCTCGAAGTTTAGTTCCTTAAATTGGATTTTTTCGTCGCGATTCGCGTTCATCGCCACTTTGTTTTGTGTATATCCACCCTTGCTTGTTCTCGTCTTGCTCTCGGCCTGGATTGGCGAGAGAAGAGTCATGCGAGACGCCGAAGCGTGCAGCGCGAGATCGTTCACCTTCTCTCGCTTGGCAAGTGGACGAATTCTGCGAGTCTCCTATCTGTTTATGGGAGAACACGGGGAATATTTCGCGGGCTATTGCAGGTACTTTGGGCTGGTTCGCCCCCGCGAGCTGGAGACTATTGTTTTTCACAATGTTCGGGCGCCGGAATTGAACAAAATCGCCATGGGTTTTTTATTTCACCGTTTGGTCATTTTGGGGCGTGGCGTCACCGATCTAGACACTCACACAGCCGCGGCCCAGACAGCACTGGCCGAGACGTCATCCTTGTCTTCCCTCTCCTAAACCGATTCGATGGTGCCGCTTTCTCCTCACTCGCTGCACAATGCATCGAGGTACATGGTCTTATGGCCGTAACACTAGCGAACTTTCTCAGCCGGTATAGGCTTCATGTTCGGCGGCGCTCCCCCTGGACGGATTTCGGCATGTGTGTTGTCTTTCAGGTTTACAACGAATTCAAAACCGCCAGAGACTAAGATGTGCAGTGCGGAACCTTCTAGTCTTGCCTTGGTAATCGGCTTTGGCGTGCTGTCTTCGGACGGATCAGCCCGAAGTAGTTCTCCATCATCACTAAGCGCGATTCGAGATTCGGTAACGGATCCAGTAAAGCCGGATCCGCTGCGAACCAGAATCATGGTGGCGAAACTCTTTCCTCCGAACATCCAGTGCCAGGTTCCAGCGAACTTTTCTGACGTGTTAGAAGACTCGGAGCGTGTCTGCAGGCTCGTCGCGCGAGCAAGTATCGCACCCCCGCCAAACGTTATGCTCATTGCCAGGATCATCCCAACTACAGCGCTACGCGAGAATGAGTGCTTCTTTTTGGCTAACATCATGATTCGAGCCTCCAGGTTGTCACCATCGAAGATTCCCAGTCCCACTGCGTCGCTGCGAGGAACGTGCAAGCACAGTGATGCCAGGTGTAAGAGTGTGTTGGCATACCAACGGCGCTTCCCAAGACGTGCAGCAGCATAGTCATCGCAAGCAAGCTCCCGCGTCTGGGAGATCTTTGACATCAGATATCGTATGCCGGGGTGCCAGGCCACAGGCAGCGACATCAATTCGCATAAGGTGTGGACCGAAAAGTCTCTGCGACGGATGTGGCCATATTCATGCGCAAGAACTGCCGAGAGCTCTCGTTCACCAAGGACTGGCAGCAATTTACTGGGCAGCAAGATCGCTGGAAGAAATACTCCGACAGTTACGGGATTCTCGATGGCCGTGGATTCAAGGAGAGCAACCCGGTACTTGGCCTCGAAGACCCGGCTGGCTACTCCAACTTGGGCAGGAGAAAGTACGGAGGCGTCTCTCCGCAGCCGATGAACTCGATGAACAGCTCGGCCGAAACGGGCCAGCCGAAGCACAATAAAAACCGCCCAAATTCCGACGATCCAACTTTGGATCCCAGGCGCGATGGTGAATTGCCTATGCTGCTTGGAATGGCTCTGCCAACTCCAAAAAAGGTGACTCGCCCCTCCGGCCCCCGAGGGAACCTGCTGCTGAGATTTCTCGGCGACTACGGTTGAGGGAGATCGCCAAACGGTATTGATAACCGGAGTCGCCAGACAGAAGAGCAGCACCGTGAGATAGAAGCAATATTGATGTTTTGCGTTGGCCTTCGCGACCAGACGCGCGAAGACCGCCGCTACGATAGCAAAGAAACCAATTTGCAGAAGCGCATTGACCAGCAGATCGAATAACGTCTCTTGGATTGGGCTCATTCTGGTTCCTCCTCCTCGTTCGTACTGGCTTGTAACTTCGCCTGTAACGCCGCAAGCTTTTGTGGGTCAAGCTGCTTGCTCCGAACCAAAGATAGGAGAAGGTCGTCCACTGAGCCTCGAAACACCTTCTGCAGGACGTCCTTGATGGCATGGGAGTTTGCTGCCTCTTGAGAAACGATGGCGCTGTACTCGAATGCACGTCCAACCAGCTTTCTCTTCACTTTTTCTTTCCGATGCAGCACGTTCAACGTGGTCTGCACGGTGGTATAGGCCAGCTGAGGTTCACCGGTCAGCCCCTGCAAGACCTTCTGAACATTTCCTGCGCCACCTTCCCAGAGTACCCGCATGATTCTTCGCTCTAAGGGGGTCAGGATTCTTGCTTTCTTCGCCATCGGCTCAATTCCTCTTCTGCTCCTATACATATAGGAGTTCGGCTTGCCTGTCAACTATAATCATAGGAGACGCAGGAACCGATTCAACGCTGCCGTTTTCTCCTCACTCGCAGTACAATGCACAGCGGTAATTTCTGCGTAGGGGCGCAGCCTTGTCCTAAGCTCAGTCGAAGGAACACTGCGCCCAGCTTGCCCAGGCCCATAACTTCTCGCATAGGAGCTCTCTGATGCGCCGCACTATTCTTCTGCTTTTCCTCATCTCTTCCGCCGCCTCGCTTCACGCCCAGCAAAAACTCTCCGCCCACTGGGAAGAACTCACCGCCGCCGATTTCACCCGCGCCGTTGAACAATCCAAAGGCACCTGCATCCTTCCAATCGGCATTCTGGAAAAACATGGCCCGCATCTCCCGCTCGGCACCGATCTCCTGAACGTTCGCTATGCCGTGCTCCACGCAACCGAAAAAGAATTCGCCGTCGTATTTCCGGAATATTATTTCGGGCAAATCTTTGAAGCCAAGCACGAACCCGGCACCATCGCCTACAGCCGCAACATGGAATTGAATCTTTTGCAGGAGACCACCGACGAAATGGCCCGCAACGGCTGCAAAAAAGTTCTCATTGTCAACGGACACGGCGGCAACGAAAGCCTGCTCCCCTTTTTCGCGCAATCTCAGCTCGATAAGCCCCACGATTACGTCGTCTACATTCAATCAGGCGAGCGCCACATCGCCAAGCATCCCCTGAAAACCGACAAGCTCGACATGCACGCCGGACAAAGCGAAACCTCCAACACCATGATTTCTCATCCCGATCTCGTTCACGTCGATCGCGCCAAACAGGAATCCGGCGCCGACCAGAATCACGATCCGCTACCGGAAACCGTCTACACCGGCATCTGGTGGTACGCCCGCTTTCCCGAACATTATTCCGGTGACGGCGCCATCGCCAGCAAGGAGCTTGGCGAAGCGGGCATGAACAACTGGATCGCCACCATTCAAGATGCGATTCGCGCCGTCAAATCCGATGAGGCCAGTCTCAAACTCCAAAATGAATTTTTTGAAAAGAGCAAACACCCGCTCGACACCAAGCAGTAAGTAGCAGACTAGTTTTCGTTATTATTACTTCGGCAGGAACTTCTAAAACGCAAAAAAAGTTGCGCGCTTTTACCGGTCGCGCCGCAACAGCTCCAGCCAGCGCTCCAGCGTCGGATGGTGTTTTTCCTCGACGTCCAGAAATTCAATGCCCATTCCGATGCGCGGCTTCACAATCCTCACCACCGCCAGGGTCTCCACAATCTGATCCTTGCGCACCATGGTCAGCCGGGCACGGCTACCAACCTGCAGCGGTTTGCTGGTGCACACAAAACATCCGCCCATGGACAGGTCCGAAGTGACTCCGTCTCCGGAGGCTCCGCTCTCCAGATCAATGAATTTCACATCCGCGGCAAAAGGATGGCGGATGGAATATCGCCGATCGCGCACTTGCATTACCCGCGATCCGCCCTTACTGCTTTGTTCGTCCATGGAAATGATGTTTTTCACTGGGCTGTATTCCGTCCGACCACAAATCGGGTCTCTTCCCGACCTCCCCATTTTGCCCGAAAAACGCTACGGCCAACCTGTCCTTGCGAAAGAATTTGCGAAAGAGTAACAGCCCAGCCCTCCGGCCCACTCACCTGTCCTTTCGGACAGGCCCTTCTGATGCTTTCTCACTGTTATTAGTGCCTACGACAATCTCCTCGCCTTACTCCGGAGAACCACTCGGAACCCTTGCTAGACTTGTTTTTATGCGCGGCTCCGCCCTGCCATGACCACCACTCGCACAGAACGCCTGCGCCAAAGCGACCGCGTCGCCTTCCGCATGCCCGTCGAAGCCTCCTGGCTGGACAATTCCGGTATGGTGCAGCGCGTCGTCGTGCAAACCCTGCTGGTCAGCCGCAATGGCGGTGTTTTGCGCTTGCAGGAGAAGTTCTTCCCGGGCCAGGAAATGTCCTTGAAACGCACTGTCGGAGGCGATGGTGTCCGCACCGCTCGGGCCCGAGTGGTCGCCGAAATCGATAAGGAACCCGAAGGCTTCCTCTACGCGTTCCAGATTCTGGAGCCGCTCGGTGATTTCTGGGACATCGAATTCCCGCACAACAACCATACCGATGAATCGCTGGCTCGCCTGCTGATGGAGTGCAGCTTCTGCCAGCGCCGCGAAGTCGTGTACCTCAATGAACTCGACTTGAGGTCGTTCGAGACTCGCAAGTGCATCGCCCGCATTTGCAAGATCTGTGACGCTCCAGCCATCTGGATTGAAGCCCAACCGGAGGTGCATCCTTCCGGGTTCTCCGCCCAGACCGCCCCTCATGACCGATTGGTTCCCCGCCGCAACCGCACCCGCGTCAAAGCCCGGATGCTGGCCTGCATTCGCCGCCGCGGCTTCCAGGAAGAAGTTGCAGTTTGCGAAGACCTTTCCAAAGGCGGCATCGCCTTCCGCAGCCGCAATCAGTATCCCGAAGGTACTCGCATTGAAGTTGCGGTTCCCTTCACTCCCGGCTCCAGCGCCATCTTCGTACCCATCCGCATTGTCTTCTCGCAACCCATTCCCTCCGCCGGACTGTTCCGCCACGGCGCCGCCTACCTCAAACCACCCGAGTAGTTTCCCTTATTCCTCATGTAGTGCCGGGCTTTAGCCCGGCTTCTTTTCCGCCCACGCTCGGTCCGTGCTCGTCATTCCGAGGAATCTCCCTTCGTTTGCCGTTTGCCGTTGGATGTGCCGCCTTCTACCTGCCCGGCTCATGTCGGGGAGGCGGCCAGTTTGGGACCGCGACCATAGTGCCGGGATTCAGCCGGGCGGCTGTGAAATAGTTTCGTCTTTTATTCGCCTTCCATGATACGATCGAACTCAAGAAGGCACAGAATTGTTCGCATACGTATACATGCAGCTTAGGACCTTTTTGACCACGTAACGATTACGTTTCCATAGGCGTTGTGTTGTAATGGCAGCCGCGCAGAACGTCTCCATTATGAAATATGCTTACGAAAATCTTGGTGAGGACCAGTTTGAGAAGTTGATCGTGTTTTTGTGCCATGAGCTTTTGGGAGTTGCGACACAAGGGTTCGCCAAGGGCGTTGATGGTGGTCGCGATGGTAAATTTGTTGGGAAAGCGCAATTGCACCCGAGCACGACGGACCCATGGGTTGGAATTACGATCATCCAAGCTAAGCACACCAACGGTTACAACCGAAGCTTCTCGGAAACCGATTTTTACAACCCCAAGCCAAATACTAAAAGTATTGTTGGCGACGAGATTCTCAAAATCACAAATTTGCGCGTCAAAAAAGAGCTCGACCATTACATGCTCTTCGCGAACCGTCGGCTGGCGGCCAACGCCGAAAGCGAAATCGTCTCGTACATATCCAAGCCAACTGGGGTACCCGTCGCTTCGATATATCTCTGTGGCGTCGAGCAGTTGGACGTTTGGCTCAAGAAATTTCCCGGCGTCGCCACCCTGGCCAATCTTGACCTTGTAGACTCGCCCCTAATCGTTAGCCCTGACGATCTTTCCGAAGTCGTCCAGGCCTTTGCCAAGCACAGGGACGTGATGAAAGCTCTTCTGGACGATCCGCCGACTCCTCGCGTCAGCTACGCAGACAAGAACGTCGTCAACAATATGACGAAGCAGTATGCCGCCGAGCAGCTCAAGAGGTATCTAAAAGAAACGCCACAAATTCGGAGATTTCTGGCGGCTCCTGAGAACAATGAATTGCTCCGCATGTATGAGTCTGTCGTCGAAGAATTCCAGCTCAAGATTATCGCCAAGCGGAAGGACTACCAGACGTTCGACGAGATCATGAATTATTTGATAGATTTGTTGTTTGAACGCGATGCCGTACTTCGGCAGCGTGCCCACAAGCGCTTAACGCGAGCGATGTTGTTCTATATGTATTGGAATTGCGATATCGGGGAAGCGGGCGATGCTACGGCCAACTAAACATTCGCACCCTGACCGCACTATCATCAATCTCTCAGTGCTCCTATTGGGACGCCTAAAGGGTCGAAGGCTGGACGACTACTATGGTCTTCAAAAATACGCCAAGAAAACAGTGAGCGGCGGTGACGTACTTTTTTTGCCCGCACTGAATTTTCTATACCTAATGGGACTGATCGAGTACCGACCCAAAACCGATTCGGTGGAATATCTGGGCCCACATGAAGCTGTCTAGGCTTTACTGCAACAAACCCGATGTCTTTGGGCCGGTCGACTTCGTTCCCGGCCTCAATGTCGTCATGGCCGAGATACGGCTACCCGAAAACAAAAAGAAAGATACTCATAATCTTGGGAAGACGACTCTTGGACGTCTCCTTGATTTCAGTTTCTTAGCCGTTCGGGATGCCAAGTTTTTCCTGTTCAAACATCTCGATCTATTCAAAGATTTCATCTTTTTCCTCGAAATCGAACTAACTGACGCGTCTTTCCTGACAGTGCGGCGTGGCGTAGAAGAAGCAACCAAAGTCAGCTTCAAGAAACACGAAGCCAGATATCAGGACTTCTCGACGATTGGTGATGGCGGTTGGGACCACTTTGAGTTACCCTTCGACCGAGCGCGGGAAATGCTCGATAGCTTGCTGGATTGGCGCGGACTCAAGCCGTGGGAATATCGCAAGGAGCTTGGCTACCTCCTCCGCGCGCAGGACGACTACCGCGACGTTTTTCAGCTTCACAAATTCCTTTCCGGCCACGCCGATTGGAAACCTTTTCTCGCCCACATCCTCGGCTTTAACGCTGAAAACATTGAATTGCATTATAGGAAGGAACAAGAACTCGAAGAAAAGCAGCAGGTCGTCCAGACGATCATGACCGAGCTCGGCGGTTCAGTTGAGGACATAAGCAAGATAGAAGGCATCCTGCTTCTTAAGCACAAAGAAGCTGAGAGAAAGCAAAAGCTGCTAGATGCTTTCGACTTCAGGGCCCAGGACAAAGAGCATACTAAACAGGTAGTGGATGAAATCGATGAACGAATAGCACAGCTAAACTCCGAACGCTATTCATTGAACCAGAATAAAAAGAAAATCCTGGCTTCCTTGGAGGACGATCAAATTCTCTTCAATCCAGACGAGGCGGAGAAGCTCTTTCAAGAGGTCGGCGTCTTATTCAAGGACCAAATCAAAAAAGACTTCCAGCAACTCATATCTTTCAACAAGGCAATAACGGACGAGCGCCGACAATATCTTCAAGTAGAACGTGTTGATATCGAGGCCGATCTCAAGCGCATAAACGCCGACCTGAACACACTCGGAAAACGCCGTTCAGATATGCTGTCCTTTCTAAGCGCAACCGATGTTTTCAGCAAATACAAACAAATATCCGACGAGATGGTCGGCTTGCGGGCCGATATTACGTCACTCGAACGACAACGCGGATTTCTGACTAAATTACAAGAACACCGCACGGAAATTCGCGCCATCACGGAAGACCGCGGACGACTACAAATTCTGATCGAAGCTGACGTCGAGAAGCAAAACTCCGACGAAAACAGTCTTTTCTCGACAATTAGATGGTTTTTCAGTGAGTTCGTTGAAGATGTTATTGACCGGAAGGCTCTCTTAAGCGTGTCGCCAAACAAAGAGGGCCATCTTGAGTTCAAAGCGGAGATTCTGGACGAATCGGGCAACACTACTAGCGCGGACTTAGGTCACACTTACCGCAAGCTACTTTGCATAGCCTTTGACATGGCGCTCCTTCGAGCCCACCTCGACCACAAATTCCCTCGGTTCGTTTATCACGATGGCGTATTCGAGTCGCTAGACCCTCGCAAGAAACAAAACCTAGTCGCAGAGATCCGCAGGTACACCGAAATGGGAATACAGTCGGTTATTACTTTGATTGACTCTGACTCGCCCGAGCCGTCCAAGATCGGGGACCGAGCGTTTGCCGCCGAGGAAATCGTCCTCACTCTCCATGATGAAGGCATCGAGGGCAGGTTATTCCGAATGAAAGCATGGTGAGCCAGTGCGGGCGCAGGGGCCGCAAGGTTTTTGTAGGAAAGAGCGGGATCTTTCATCGTCGGTTATCTTTATTCCCAATCCTTTCAATCACTTCCGCGGCAGGGTCTCGTCCGAGTATGATTCACATAAAATAACTATTGACATTTGCTAATGGGCGTACTATAATAGTTTGTGAAAGTAGCCCACCAGCCCGTAATCTTCTCCTCCCGACCAAATCCCTTTCCCGCTAATCCCCGTGCTTTCAATCTCTTTCGCCCTTCGAACTCTCCCGCCGCTCTTGCCCTCTCTTCTCTGCATTGTTCGCAGCTCGCTGCTCGCCGTTCGCTAAGTTCTTTGTTTGCCACACATCCAAAAAATGCACCCCTAACCCCTTTATTTGCCACACATTTTCCAAATTTAATGGAAAACTGCACTTTCTTGCGTTACCTCTTCACTTCATCACTTCACTCTCAGGAGCCTCACCATGTCCCGTACCATCTCGTCCCGATCCCGCGCCGCCGCCCGCGAACGCAACCTCTGTCAATTCCCATTCAATGACGGCCGCCGTTGCCGCATGCTTCGCTATCCGGGCCATCCCTGTCTTTGTGTCTTTCACGCCCGCGCCGAGGCGCAACTCCTTGAAACCGCTCGCCTAGGCGGGGAACTCTCGCAAACTGTCTCCGGCGACTTCATGACCGCCACCGACATCAATCACGCTCTCGGACGTCTCTATACCGCCGTCGCCGAGGACCGCATCCCCATCCGCAATGCCAATACGCTCGCCCGCATCGGCAGCACAATGCTCCGCACCGTGCCCACCATCAAAACCGAATTCCCGTTCTCCTATACGTTTGAACAGTGGCAGGAACGCCTGCGCACCCGAGAGCCGCTCTCCATGCCAGCTCCTCCAGCTCCGTCCCTGCCTCCGCCGCCAGCGCCCCCGTCGGCCCAGTTGGTAACGACCCGCACTTCCGCCGTTACCCGCCGTTCTGCGAAGCGTAAGTCCAAGCCAACCTCAGCGCCCACACTCCCACAGGCACCAGCTGCCCCTTCGTCACCCGCCACGGTGACTGAGTGATCGTCCGATCCATCGAGCGCGGAAATTCAGGGTTTGCCGACGCGAATGCCCACGCCGACGTGCGGCGGTTCCATCAGGCGCGGCAGCAGGAAATGGAAAAACTTTTCGGGGTCGGAGGCGAGACACGCAGAAGCGTTTGGCGTGCCGGGAGTTGGGCGGGTAAAACCCTGTTCGTCGACGGTGATGTGCAGCGCGGTGACTGGACACAGCTCCGGCTGCGCGACATACGCCACGGCCATCACATCGAACAAAGTCGCGGTCGGAGTGCGATTGCGCTCGACCCACTGGTAATAGAGCGCGGCGAGCGAATTGGTCATTGGCGTCCCGGCGCTGAAAAGGATGTTGCGCTTCACTTCATCGAGCTGCAGTTGCGTGGAATCGAGCGGCATCATGAAAATAGGCACGCCGCTGGCGAAAAGTTTTTGCGCGGCGGCGACGTCGCTGTAAATGTTGTACTCCGGCATCGGGCCGTGGTCCGGCGCGCAACCCAAATCGCCGTAGCCGCGATAGATCGATCCGCCCATCAGCACCACGCGCTGAAACATTTTGAATGCGGCGGGATCGCGGTCGATGGCCGCACCAATATTGGTCAGCGGGCCGATGGCCACCAGCGTGATTTCGCCAGGATGAGCGCGAGCCTGCTGCAGAAGGAAATCGACCGCGGCCAGCGTGAATTCAACTTCGGCAGCGTCCTGAGCCCAGCGCGCCTGCGAAAATGCGGCGTTGCTTTTGGTGGGGATGCCAACCGCCACGGGAATTGGTGGCGCGTGATTCTCTTGCAGGAACCGCTGGGCTAGCCGCGCGCGCAGTGCGGTGTCACCCCACGCGGTGGTGACCCCAAGAAGTTCCACTTCGGGGCTGCGCAGCGCCAACGCCAGCGCAAAAGCATCGTCAATGTCGTCGCCGATGTCGGTGTCCAGAATGATTTTGGTTCTGGGAAGGTGTGCGGGAAAAGGCGGATCAACTACTGTCACTGTCTGCGAGTTGATTAACGCCGGGCAGCAGCCAAGCGCGAGAACCAGCAAAAGAAGATGCTCAGCAATTCGTTTGATCACGGGCACGGCGGTCTCCGGTCAGAAGAGATGACCGAGGATAACATCGACTAAGACTCCGGGAGAGTGGGTAGTGCAGCGAACTGGAGAGAAAAGAAGGAGCAGCGGGATAAACCCGCTGCTACAGGAGCGCAAGAGAAAAGAATCGGTCTTTTCTCTCTGCGGGCTCCAAGTAGAGCCCGCACCCGAGACCGGCCACTACGAATGCTAGCTGGAGACGGAAACGGTGTCGCGTTCGCGGCGGCGGCGAGCCAGGTGATGCATGGCGATGTTCAAATAAATGCTGCCGCAGGATGTTTCAATGGCCAGAACCATGGCTTCGGTGTCTTGGGAACCCGCCAAGCCTTCGTCGCTGGTGTGAATTTCCGGCGGAAACACTTTGAACTTGTAGCCCTGATCGTTCAGAAGGGTGACCGAATTGCCGATGATCATGTTGGCCAGTTCGCAAACGGTTTCGCGCGCGACCTGTTCGTTTTCGACCACTTCCGCTCCGGTCAGAATGGCGGCAACTTTTGCGGCCACATCCGGCGCGAGGTCCAGAATGATGCGGCCTTCGATTTCGCCCTTGATGGCGATCAGCGCGGCAACACCTTTGCGGCGATATGCGCCTTCTTCCATGGCCAGGTCGCCGATGGTGGTCGGGCCTTGCAAGGATTCCGCAAAAACGGCGTCGGCGGCGTTGATGAACGGCTGGATTAATTCCATTCTCATGAGTGATGCTCCCCGGCAAGAGCCACGGGCGCGCCGGCGAGGGCGGGATCGTCGCTCAAGACGTAGCGAAGGATTTCGTACAACACTTCGGGCTTTACTGGTTTCTGCACAAAATGTTTGGCGCCCTTTTGCAGCGCGGCCAAAATGTTTTCCTGGTAGCCGACCGAGGAAACCATGACAATTTTGGCGTCGGGATTCTGGCGCACGATGCGTTCGACCGCTTCAATGCCTTCCATCTGCGGCATGGTGATGTCCATGAGCACGATGTCCGGCTTGGTGCGGTTGAATTCGGCGATGGCGGTGAGGCCGTCACCGGCTTCGCCTGCGATTTCGCCGCCGAAGAGTTGCACCATTTTAATGATGTTCTTCCTGGCGAAGACAGAATCGTCCACCACCAGATATCGGACGGGCTGGCTGTCTTTCCTGAGCAGAGCAGCGAACTGTGGCATAACCATTCTCCTGGTTAATTCGAAGTCTCGATTTCAGACTCCGCGTCCCTGAATCTAGGCCGTATTTAATTACGGTTGCTGGAAGCAGGGATCCTTTCATTCTTGTCGTGCTTATCGGACTTGTCGTCTCGATCGTGCTTTTCGGGACGATCAAACTTTTCCTGGCGCTGGCGCTCGGAAGAGGGGCCACCGCCGAAATTCACAACCAGGTGCTGGCCGATGGCGTCGAGCGGCACAATGCGATTGGCGTAGCCCTTGACGATGGCCGCGCGCGGCATTCCCGCAACCACGCAAGTATCTTCACTCTGCGCGATGGTAATTCCGCTGGCCGCCTTGATTGCGCCGAGACCTTCCGCGCCGTCTTCGCCCATGCCGGTCATTAGAACGCCGACGGACATCGGGCCAAATTCCTGCGAGACCGAATGAAACAAAACGTCCACCGAAGGACGGTGACCGTTTACCGGAGCGGAATCGCTGAGCACCGCCATGTCTCCGCGAGGCATGCGGCGAACCATCATGTGGCGATTGCCGGGACAAATCAGCGCGCGGCCGGCCAGCAGCAAGTCGCCGGAACGCGCTTCCTGAACTTCAATGGCGCAGCATTCATCCAGGCGGCGCGCAAACATTTCGGTAAAACCTTCCGGCATGTGCTGCACGATGAGCAAGGTGCTGGCAAAGTCCGCGGGAATTTGCGAAAGCACGAATTGCAAGGCGTTGGGCCCGCCGGTGGAAATGCCGATGGCGATGACGCGGTGCGGCGGAAGCGCCACACGAGCGTTTTTCTTTACCGGCTCTGGCAGTTCGTCGAGAATCGGCGAGCCGATGCGGCTGCGAGTAGCGCGTTTGGCAACTTTAATTTTTTCGATGAGCTCGGTGGCGATCGATTCGAGATGTCCAGCCGCGGCACCCTGGGGCTTAGCGACGAAATCCATGGCGCCGAGAGCCAGCGCTTTGAAGGTGGCGTACGCGCCTTCCTTGGAATGGGTGCTGACCATAATGACCGGGACCTGTGCGCGGCGCATGATCAGGCGCAAGGTTTCCATGCCGTCCATGCGGGGCATTTCGAGATCGAGGGTGACCACGTCGGGACGAAGCTCTTCGATTTTTTTGAGAGCAAATGCGCCGTCCATGGCGGTGCCGACGACTTCGATCATCGGATCGCGCTCAATGATGATGGGGATAAGTTTCCGCATCAGAGCGGAATCATCCACGACGAGGACTCGGACGCGCTCGCTCATGCGATGGCCTCCAGAGGAATGGAGCGAGAGAGGCGCGAGAGTACTGCGGGAACATTCAAAATCAGGACCACCGTGCCATCACCGAGGATGGAAGCGCCGCTGACCAGGTCGCTGGCAACGATATCGGTGGGGAGCGCTTTGATGACCAATTCTTCTTCGCCGACGAGTTGGTCCACGATCAAACCAAAGCGGCGATCGGCCGCGCCAATCACAATGACGAAACTTCTTTTGCTTTTCTTGTCGGTGTCGACCGCGTGGATGCCCTTTATGTTGTTCAGGCGGACCAGGGTCAGCACTTGATCGCGCAGGTGCAGCACTTCGCGCTTGTCGATGCGGTGAATCTCGTCGGAGTTGATTCGGGTAATTTCCACGACCGAAGAGATGGGCACGGCGAACAAACGGCCACCAGTGCGGAAGAGCAGCGTCTGAATGCTGGCCAGGGTCAAGGGAACGCGGAGCTGAATGGTAGTGCCCTTACCCGGATGGCTGATCACGTGAACGGTGCCCTTGAGGCGGTCAAGAACCGTGCGGACAACGTCCATGCCAACGCCGCGGCCGGAGACTTCGGTAACTTCGCTGGCGGTGCTGAAGCCAGGCTCAAAAATCAAATTGGTAACTTCGGAGTCCAGCAAGCGGCCCACTTCTTCGGCTTTCATCAGCCCCTGCTTGACGGCTTTCTTGCGAATGCGATCGAGGTCCAGGCCGTTGCCGTCATCGCGAACTTCAATGACCACCTGGGTGCCCTGATGAAACGCATTCAGGAAAATGGTGCCGCGAGCGCCTTTACCGGCGGCGATGCGGTCTTCGCTGGATTCGATGCCGTGATCGACAGCATTGCGAACCAAGTGAGTCATGGGCTCGGCGAGAGCGTCGAGAATGCCTTTATCGAGGTCGGTGTGTTCGCCGGCGAGCTCCAAGGCGACATCTTTGCCGCAATGTTTGGCAACGTCGCGAACCACGCGGGGAAAACGGCGGAAAAGTTGTTCAACCGGAACCATGCGAATCTTGAGAACTGACTTGTGCAGCTCATCGAGAACGCGGGCCTGGAAAGAGAGTGCATCGGCTAGTTTGGCGCGAATCGGATCGCGAGAATGTTTCTGATCAAATTCGATCAGCGCGCGATTGAGCATGGATTTGCCGATGATCAGTTCGCCGACCAGGTTCATCACTGAATCGATGCGGACCGCGTCGACGCGCAAGGTGCTTTCGGCGACGGCAGCGACGGCTGATCCCAGCGCGCCAGCCCTGGTGCCTGCGGAATTATCCGCGGAATCCGGGAGCGCTGTGCCGACTTGAGCGGCCTGAGCTTCCAAAAGATCGCCGAGCATTTCATGTTCGGCGGCAGCAGCCTGTGCGGCAATTTCCACGCGAACCTGAGAGACGATGGCGGGAATCTTGCAACGCTGCTCGATGTGGGATTGCGGTTGTTTGGTAGCCAGCGCGGCTTCCACAATTTCGACGTTGGCGGCCGCGGCATTGTCCTCTGGACGAAGAGCGATGACCGTGCCGCAACCGTGCAACACGTTGCGAATCAATTGGAACGCGGCGGCGCGCATGCCGCTGTTCTGGTCGACGCGCAGGGCTACGTTAAAAACCGTTTCGCCGCGATGAATGGCTTCGGAAATCATCAACTGCTCGTATTCACTCCAGGCAAAATCCGCTGGGGTGATGGTAACGGAGCCAGTGACCTCTTCCGCGGAATCCGGAGCGTGCAACAACCGGCGAATCAGCAAGCGCAGCGGATCGACGACGGGCGGCTCGGCATCACGCTGATAAGCGGAGAGCAAAGCTTCGAAAGTATCGGCGGCGATGAGCACCAATTCAGCGAATCTTGCGCCGTGAACTTCGCCCATCTCCACGGTCAAGACATCTTCGAGTTCGTGAGCGATTTCGCTGAGCCTGGTGAAGCCGCAAGCGGCGGAGTCGCCCTTCAAGGTGTGCACCACCCGGCGCACGCTGCGGATGGCTTCGGGATCAGACGGACGGGCCTCCAGCTGCAGTCCAGACTCGTTTAGAGACTGGAGGAGCTCGTTGGCGCTCTCAAAAAAGAGCGCGCGAAGCTCGCCGCCGCGATCCTCGGGGGAAAGGCTCACCCAGTCACCTCAATGCGTTGATAGGCGGTGCCGTTATTGACGTGCACCATTTTGAATTTTTGCGTGAGTCCGAAAAGGCTTTCCGCGTGGCCTACAAACAGATAGCCGCTGGGATTCAAACAGTTGTAGAACTTGTCGATCAGCCGCTTTTGTTCGGCTTCATCGAAATAAATCATGACGTTACGGCAAAGGATGATGTCATTGCGGCGCGGCAAAAATTCGGTTTTCAGGTTGTGGAAGTCGAACTGCACCAGTTCCTTGAGCTGTTTCTTGATGGCGTACTTATCGGCGGCTTTTTCGAAATAGCGAAGCCGGGTGGTGTAGTCGACCGGCTCCATCTGGGTTTCGGTGTACAAGCCTTCCTGGCCGGCGCGCAAACTGGCGTAGCTGATGTCGGAAGCCACGATTTCCAATTTCCAGGGCGGAGGAATCAAAGGCTTGGGAGATGGCATATCGAAAGGCAGCGGATTACGCAGGTAATAATAGGCAAGGGCGTCGCAAATCAGCATGGCGACGGTGTAGGCTTCCTGCCCGGAGGAGCATCCCGCGCTCCAAACCCGGAGATTCCAATCGCGGCGTTCTTGTTTTCTGTGCAGCAAGTCCTCGAGCACCGATTTTTGCAGCAAGTCCAGTTGCGGGCGGTTACGAAAAAAGCTGGTTTCGTTGACGGTGAGATTTTCCAGAAGCAAGGCAAGCTCGGCGCGGCCTTCGCGGCTGGTAAGCAGCCGGTAGTAGCTGTAAAAAGAATCGAGCTGAACAACTTTCAAGCGGCGTTGCAAGCGATCCTTGAGAAAATGGGAGCGGCGTTCATCGAAGAACATCCCACATTCCTGATAGACCAGGGTCTGCAGCAGCTTGAGTTCAGCGTCGGTGAGTTGAATCTGTGCGGTAATCGTTCCCATTCGAATGCGCGTGGCGGCACCGGACCGGAGATAGCAACAGCTATCTGACGGAGGCGACAGTTTCCGCGGCCTCCTCGAGTTTCTTAAGTTCCGGGCGATGAAGAAGTTTGGAAATATCCAAAAGGATGATCAAGCGGCCATTGAGCTTGCCGACGCCAGTGACGTAACTGGAATCCGCATCGGCAAAAACCGAGCCGGGAGATTCAATGTCTGAAGGCGGAATTTTCAAGACTTCAGAAGCGGAATGGACCATCAAGCCAATCAGCTTGTTGTCCAGCTCCACAACCAGAATGCGGTTCTTTTTGTCCGGCTGAATTTCCGCATGGCCAAAGCGTTTGCGCAAATCCATCACCGGAATGATTTTGCCGCGAAGGTTGATGACACCCTCGATGGTGTCCGGAGCATTGGGAACGGAGGTGATTTCCGGGACGCGAACAATTTCACGCACCGAACCGATACGCACGCCAAAGGTCTCATCCCCGATGCGGAAGCCAACGAGTTGTAAGTCCTTTTCCATGCCGCGATCTCCGGGTTTCACTAGCGGGCCATTTCCGAATATTCGAGTTCCCGAGACGATTCGTCTTTGGCGTTACGGCGGGAAGGATGGAACTCCCGCTTGGCCTTGGGCCGCGCAGCGCCATCGAGAACGAAGCGGTCCATGCTGTCCAGCAAGTTGCGGGAGAGTTTGAGCATCTGCTCGGCGGCGGCGGAAAGCTCGGTGGAACTGGAAGCGGACTGCTGAACCAGTTCGCGCATCTTTTCCATGGCGCGAACCACGGCTTGCGCGCCGGAAGCTTGTTCTTCCACGGCGGAGTTAATTTCCTGGGTGATTTCGGTGAGCCGGCTGGTGGCCTTGGCGATCTGCGAAGAGCCGACGGATTGTTCGTTGGTGGCCGCGCCGATTTCCTGAGAGAACTTGTAGACTTCGGTGACCACGCTGGAGATTTTGTGCAACGCGGAGCCCAGATCATTGCCAAGGACCAAGCCTTCCTCGACGATGCGGGTGCTGCGTTCCATGTTTTCCACGGCCTGGCGAGCTTCACGCTGAATGCTGGAGATGAGCTCGGCGATTTCCTTGGTGGACTGAGTGGACTTTTCCGCGAGCTTGCGAACTTCGTCGGCGACGACGGCGAAACCGAGGCCGTGTTCACCGGCGCGAGCCGCTTCGATGGCCGCGTTGAGGGCCAGCAAGTTGGTTTGTTCGGCGAGATCGTCAATGACTTCGATGATGCGGCCGATATCGTCGGCGCGGTGGCCGAGCACGTTAATGATTTCCGCGGAAGACTGAATGGCCTTGTTGGTGCGGTTGAGGCCGTCGGTGGTCTTTTCCATGGTCTGGATACCGAGGACCACTTCTTCGCGCGAACGATTGGCGATGTCCAAAAGAATTTTGGCGGTGTCGGCAACGCGCTGAATCGAAGTGACCATCTGGTCGATGGAGGCGGAAGTTTCCGCAACGCTGGAAGCCTGCACTTGAGTGTTCTTCACAACGTTCTGCACGTTGATGCTCATTTCGTGCATGGTGCTGGTAACTTCTTCAATAGCGGATGAAGCCTGCACGCTGACCTTGGCGGATTCGTCGGCGGCTCCGGCAACCTGATTGGAGCCGGCAGAAACTTGTCCGGCGGAATCGCGGGTGGTGCGAACGATTTCCTGCAAACCTTGCGACATGCGCAAGAAAGCATTGCCGAGGGTGTCGCGCTTGGAGCGCGGAACCACTTCGACGCTCAAATCGCCTTCGGCGACGGCCATGGAAACGCCGGCCATTTCGCGAAGGTAGGCCACAAGATTGTTGAAAGTGGTGGCGAGATCGCCGATTTCATCGGTGCGGTGGATATCGATGTTCTGGTTCAAGTCGCCGGAGTCGCCAATTTCGCGGGCTACGGTGATCAGGTGCTGCAGGGGCTGAGTGATGGATTTTGCGGTGTAGAAGGCCACGAACAGGCCCAGCACCACGGCGAACAAGGTGCCAACGGTGGCGAAACCGAGGCTCCAATTGCTGGCTTGCTCCGCGGACTTGGTGGTCTCACCAAGGTTCTCTTGGATCTTCTGGTTAGTCCGATAGAGCAGATCGGACGATTTTGTAAGCCAGGAAGTGGGATCCTTCTGGAGATAGAAGATTTGCAGGTCGGAAACGGTGGAATCGCCGGAATCGACTTGATGGCGCTTGGCGAGCAGCGGCTTGGCAAAATTGTCGTTCCAGCTGGCTTCGGTGCTCTCCACCTCAATCAACGCAGTGCGCAGCAGGTCCACGGAAGCTTGCGATTCGCCGCTCTTAAGCTTGTCGGTCAGATCAGTGACGCCTTTGTTGACTTTCTCCTCATCGCGCGGATCGCCGCTGAGCAGGAAATTGTCGAGATTCAGGCGGTTGGTCATCATCTGCATCTGCACGGACTGGATGGTCTGGACGCTCTCCCGTGATGCTTTGGATTCCGAGCGAGCGCTGCGTTCGCGAAGGCCGGAGAAGAGATTGATGAAAAACAGGCCGACCAGAATCACCAGGACCAGGCCGAATCCCCCATAAAGTTTCTTGCCGATACTCATTGCTAACTCCCTCCGCTCGCCTTCAAGTCACTGCCGGTTCGAGATACCAAATACCAATGCATCGCGGGTAACGCGCCACTAGTTGTTGGCGCGAAAATCAAACTCAACGGTCTGAGTAGTCTCTTCAGGGCCCGGGAAAAACTTCCATTCCTTCACCGCGTCCTGGCAGGCCTGCACCAGAAGCGGGTGGCCGCCAACCACACGGGTACTGCGAACTTTGCCATCCGGAGTGATGATGACTTCGATCTTCACTTTGCCGGTAACGTTCATGTGACGAGCGATTTCCGGGTATGCAGGCGAGGTCTTGACCTTGACCTTGCGCTTGCCATCGTCAGAAGACGAAGTCTGTGCGGAAGCCGTCGACAGCGTTAATCCCAAACTCAGCATGGACGCTGCGATCCAGGTCCAACGGAATCTCATTGCGAACTCCTCCTAGTAAGGGGAACTACCCCAGCGATGGAAAGGCACGTGTGATGCCAGGAAGAGTGGCGAAAAAGCGAGGCGTGCGACAAATGCAAATTCGCCCCGAACTACTTCACGGGGTGGAAGTTACGGGTCTGTAGGGGGACGCCAAGCGAATCTCGACGGGAGGGTTCTCGTCTCACGACTCATGATTTCCCAGGGTTTAGGGTCTCACGCTGAGACTGTTCCCTGTCCTTTGGTACAGGGAGCGTGGCTTGATGAACAACCGGGAATCGAACGGCAATTGACTCACATTGAGATTGGCGATTAGCGTGGTAGTACGCGGAGACGTTCTCTAGCTCAGGGTTTGTAAGTACAACTTCTTTATCTAAGGGTTTGTAAGACAAACCCTTAAACCCTGAACCCGCAATGTTGGCTCAGGGGTTGTAAGTACAACTTGATCTTTCTAAGGGTTTACAAATCAACCCTTAACCCTGAAACGGCATTTAGCTCAGGGTTTGTAAGTACAACTTCTTTATCTAAGGGTTTGTAAGACAAACCCTTAAACCCTGAAACCCGCAATGTTGGCTCTTGTCTTTCTAAGGGTTTGCAAATCAAACCCTGAAACCCGTGTGAGACGGATCGGACAGTCTCAATTCTCATGAGGACACAAAAAACAAAATCGCGCGGCACAGCGGCCCGGAGCGGCAAAGCCCGGCGGACGAGCTTTTCGCAATTGGAACGGTCGAAACAGCAGTGGGTGCAAGACATTGATGCGATTTCGGATTTCATCGTGGTGCATGACCGTAACTGGAAGATTGTGCGCACCAACCGTTCGCTGGCGGATCATTTGGGACTGCCGCCGGTGGCATTGGTGGGCGAAGCAGTCAGCAGCCTTCGGCAGCTGGCCGAAGGAGATGGAACGCTGCCTTGCCCGTTCTGCCTGTATACCGGGCTAAGCAAGGAAGAGCACGTTATTTCTTCCGCGGAGAAAATTTATCTGGTTTCGACTTCTCGCACCAGCGGAGCGACGGAAGACGACGCGCGAACCATTCACGTCCTGAAAGATATTACGGATCGCCGGGAAGCGGAGCGGCGGTATCGAGAACTTTACGACAGCATCCAGGAAGGGCTTTTTTTCGCGACGCCGGACGGAAAATTTCTGGATGTGAACGACGCGATGGTGCGCATGCTGGGCTACGCTTCGCGGGAAGAGTTGTTGCGAGATGACGTAGGGGCGTTCTTGTATCCGGAACCGGGAGCGCGCGGGCGGTTGCTGGCAGCGATTCGCAAGACTGGAGTACTGCGGAATCATGAAGAATCTTTGCGACGGAAAGACGGCACGTTACTGTACACCTTGCAAAACATCACCGCAGTGCGGGATTCGCAGGGGAAAATCAATCAGTTTCGCGGGCTGATGCTGGATGTGACCGAGCAGAAGATGTTTCAGGCGCAACTGCAGCGGGAGCGGGACTTCAATCAAAAAATTCTGAACGCCACGCAGAGCATGATTCTGGTGCTGGATACCGCCGGGCTGGTCAGCTATGCCAACCGCCGCTGCTATGAGGCCGGTTATCAGCAGGAGGAGATGATCGGGAGGCGGCTGGTGGACCTGGTGGAAGCGGCGCAGCGGGAGGAATTCGAAGCAGCGCTGGAG
>WNFR01004921.1_pt1 | contig 21930 bp, 19 predicted proteins | sample 5400221 | NCBI WGS metagenome assembly WNFR01 (sample SAMN13153357, study PRJNA577476) | soil metagenome | isolation source: 40 cm soil under Madrone tree | place: USA:California | collected 2016-06-14 | reverse complement strand
GATTCCTCAACGGTTTTCATAATGACGAGTCGCGCGCCGGCGATCAGTTCCTGTCCGTTGTCGCTCATCAATCCGCGGCTCACGATTTCCGGATGCGATTCCATTTTCCCCGTGTGCTTGTCGATCGCAATAATCGGCACCACGATGCCGTCTTCGGAAAGATGCTTGCGGTCGCGAATCACCACTTCTTCAATCTCTTCGAGCGATCCGGAATCCACGCAAACTCGCCCTGCCGTCACCGGGTCCCGCCGGTGCACGCCGTCCTCAGTAAATTCAATCTGCCGCCCGTCCTCCAAAAGCAAAATCTCCTGAGACACGCATCCCAGTTGATGCGCCAGCGCTGCGTGCCGGAACAGATGCCGGTACTCCCCGTGCACCGGAATGAAATATTTCGGTTTCACCAGTTGCAGCAAAAGTTTTTGCTCTTCCTGGCTGGCGTGCCCCGAAACGTGAATGGTCCCCGCTGAATTGTCATAATAAACCAGCGCGCGCCGCCGGAACATGTGGTCCAGCATCCGGAAAATGGACTTTTCATTTCCGGGAATGATACGCGCCGAAAGAATCACGCTGTCGTTTTCATCCACGGAAACAAAACGGTGGTTGTCCACCGCGATCCGCGAAAGCGACGACATCGGCTCCGCTTGGCTCCCGCTCGCAAGAATAACGATCCGCTTCGGATCGAATCCGCGAATGTCCTGCGGCCGCACCACCATCCCGTCGGGGATGCGCAGCAACTCCAGCGAGTGCGCGATCTCCACGTTGTCGACCATGCTCCGCCCGACAAACGCCACCTTGCGCCCGACGCGCGCGGCAATGTCGATCACCTGCTGAATGCGGTGAATGGACGAAGCGAAGCACGACAAAATCACCCGCCGCGGCGCCGAGCGGCACAATTCTTCAATGCGCGGAACGATGGCGCGCTCCGACGGCGTAAACCCGGGGCGCTCCACGTTCGTTGAATCGCTGAACAGCGCCAGCACCCCTTCGTTTCCATACCTCGCGAACGCGTGTAAATCGAAGGGCGCGCCCCCCACCGGTGTCTGATCGATTTTGAAATCCCCTGTGTGGATCACCACCCCCAGGGGGGTGCGAATCGCCAGCGCCACGCAATCCACCGTGCTGTGCGTCACGGAAATAAATTCAATCTCAAACGGCCCAACCTCCACCAACCGCCCCGGAATTACTTCGCGCAGCGTCGTCGAATCCAGCAGCCCCGCTTCGTCCAGGCGCTTTTTCACTAGCGCCAGGGTGAAGCGCGTCCCATACACCGGCACGTTTAAATCTTTCAAAATATAGGGCAGGGCGCCAATGTGATCTTCATGGCCATGCGTCAGAACAATCGCACGAACCTGCGAGCGGTTTTGCTTCAAATAAGCAATATCGGGGATGACCAGATCGACGCCGAGTAACTCTGATTCCGGAAACATCATGCCTGCGTCGATGACGATAATGTCGTCACCGAGCCGCAGCGCCATCATGTTCATGCCGAATTCGCCGAGACCACCCAGGGGGATGGCAGTGAGGGATTGCGAGGTCTTGCTCAATGACGCGTCAGCTCCGGGACGCAAACGAGAATCGTATCACAGGATTTTGGGCAGTCACGTTTTGCTGAAGATGCCGCGCGAAGTTGCAGAATGCCGGCGGCTCAGCGGTCCGAGCCGCTAAAAGCATGCGCGATGCCCACGAGAATGACCGCTCCCAGTGTAGCGGCCGCCAGTGAGTACAAAAAGCCGCCGCCGAAAATTCCAAGTTTTGTAAAAATCCAACCACCGAGGTAGGAGCCGATCAGTCCCAAAATAATGTCCGTGATGCAGCCGTAGCCACGGCCACGCGCAAGTTTTCCCGCGAGCCAGCCGGCAACCAGGCCAAGCAACAGCCACGCAACGATACCGTGCGTTTGGAACCAAACTTGAACAGTCCGCTGCGTAATCGGTTGTGTTGCGAGCATGAAGCCTCCTGACGAAAGAAGAATTGTATCCGAACTTGCGCGCAACGCAATCAAAGGATGCCGCGAGGAAAGACCGGTGCTACTTGGAAGCGGGCTGCTGCTGAGTCAAGCAGTGGAGGGTGCCGAGGCCGAGGACAAGGTCGCGGCAGGCGATGCCGACGACTTGGCGATCGGGGAAGAGGCCAGCGAGAGTGTTCAGGGCGACACGGTCGTTCGCATCATTAAAAGTGGGCACGATCACGATTTTGTTGGCGATGTAAAAATTCGCGTAGCTTGCGGGAAGCCGGAAGCCTGCAAAGAAAACTGGCGCGGGCATGGGCAACGTTTCCACACGTAACGGCTTGCCATCTTGATCCTTCATCGTTTTCAACAATGAGAGGTTTTCTTGCAGCGCGGCGTAGTTCGCGTCTTTCGGATATTCTTCCACGATGGTCACGACGGTTGAAGGATTCACGAAGCGCGTCAAGTCGTCCACGTGCCCGTGGGTGTCGTCGCCGGCGATTCCACTCTTCAGCCATAAAACATTCGTCACGCCGAAATAATTGCGGAAGACTTGTGCGTAATCTTCTCTCGTGAATCCCGGATTTCTTTCCTGCACTTTGCTGAGCAGACATTCTTCGGTGGTCAGCAGCGTTCCGCGGCCGTTGACATCAATGCTGCCGCCTTCGAGAATCACGCGACGGCCTTTGTGAACAGGCTGCCACACGCGGCGTCTCCATCTTTGATTGGCTTTGGCGACAACGGCGGCGTCTTTTTTGTGATTCGCATACTTGGCCCAGCCGTTGAAAGCAACATTGTTGTAAGCAACTTCACCGGCTTCGTTTCGAACGCAGATGGGACCTGAATCGCGCATCCAGCCGCGATCAGTGGGGATGCGAAGAAAATCCACAGCGTCGAGATTTGCGCCGGAGTTTTTCAGCATGCTTCGTACGCGCGATTCCGCGGCGCGGTTTTCGACGAGAAGATAAACGCGCTCCACCTGCGACAAGTGGCGGACGATTTCAACGAACGCCCACAGGATGACGGCGAATTTCCCGGGCCAGTCGGTCACCTCATGCGGCCAGCCAAGCCAAGTGGCATCGTGAGGCTCCCATTCAGCGGGCATTCGAAAGCCTTGCGAAAGGGGAGTCGCTGTGTGTTGGGATCTAGGCACCGGCGGGACCTCGACTTTGGATCGACGCACAGGCTAAAGCTTGTGCCACTGGGGGTGTTTTGGATTCCGGGGATGTTTTCATTGGGAAAAAGAATTTAACACAGAGATCACTGAGGACACAGAGCTCACAGAGAAGACAAAGAACGGCGAGTGCAAGGAAGTCACAGCGAAGGGCACGCTATTTGTCGCCGAGCCAGCGATTGAGGATGGGCTGATAGGCGTCGATGCGGCGGTCGCGGAGAAACGGCCAGTTTCGGCGGGTCTCTTCGCTTTTGGCGGGGTCGCATTCGACGACCAGGATTTCTTCCTTGTCGTTGGAAGCTTCGGCGACGACTTGCCCGAATGGATCGGCGACAAAAGAATTTCCCCAGAATTCCAAGCCGGCGTCCCCTTTTTCCGGTTTCCCTTCGTAGCCAACCCGATTGATGACCGCGGCGTAGACGCCGTTGGCGATGGCGTGGCCACGCTGAATGGTTTTCCAAGCGTCCAGCTGTGCGGCGCCGAATTGCGCTTTCTCGTGAGGATGCCAGCCAATGCTAGTGGGATAAAAAATCACGTTCGCGCCGCCGAGAGCGGTAACGCGCGAACCTTCCGGATACCACTGGTCCCAGCAAATCTGCACGCCGACGCGCGCGTACCTGGTATCGAAATTGGGGAAGCCGAGATCGCCCGGAGTGAAATAAAACTTTTCGTAATAGAGAGGGTCGTCGGGGATGTGCATTTTGCGGTATTTTCCTAGGAACGATCCGTCGGCATCGAGGACGGCGCAGGAATTGTGATAAACGCCTGGGGCGCGGCGCTCGAATACGGAGACGACCAACGCGACTTTCTTTTCTTTGGCGATCTGCCCGAGCTTTTCGGTTGCGGGACCGGGGACAGGTTGGGAAAGGTTGAAAAGCTCGGGGTCTTCCGTGCGGCAAAAGTATTCGCCGAGAAACAGTTCGTGCAGCGAAATGATTTGCGCACCGCGGGCGGCGGCTTCGGCGATTTTTTCTGACGCCAGCGCGAGATTCTCTTCCGCGTTCTTCGTGCATTTCATCTGCACGAGTCCAATGGTAAATTTGTTTGCCATGAAAATCAGTCTAGCATGAGCAGGAAAGAAAAATATTTACGCACGTTTTGTAGTATCTTTTGCACAGCGCTTGTAATATCAATCAGCATCATAAACGCGCGGTTCGCGCTTGCAACCAAATTTTACATGTAATTCCGATTTGTTTTCGTCGAGGAGAAGCGATGGCGAAGCAGCGAGAGAAGACTGTGACCGGGAGAATTCTCCACGATCCAGTGAAGGATAAGCTCCGGCCGATGTTTCCGCTGGATTTATCGAAATGCCGGACGGTCGATGAGCTGGTACGCGCCATGGGGGACACGGCGTTCACTGGGCGGCAGATCGGCGATGCCGCTGATGTTTTCGAGCAAATGGCGCGCGACAAGGATTGTTTTGTGGTGATGACGCTGTCGGGCGCATTGACGGTCGGCAAGATGGGGCTGGTTTTTTGCGATCTGATTGAATCGGGCGTCGTCAAGGCTATCGTCTCGACGGGCGCGCTGATGGCTCATGGGCTGGTGGAAGCCACGGGTTACTCGCATTTCCGGTACAACCCGAATATGGATGATAAGGAGCTTTTCCACGCCGGGTACAACCGGGTGTACGACTCGCTGGAGCCGGAAACGAATCTCGACCACGTCGAAGAAGTGATGGATCATATTTTCACGGCCTGGGATGCGGAAGACATCGCTTGCAGCTGGAAGATTCACCAGCGCATCGGCGAGTATCTGCACAAGACGGCGCCCGGGCGAGGGATTTTGAAATCCGCTTACGAGCATAAGGTTCCCATTTTTGTTCCCGCCTTCAGTGATTCGGAACTGGGCATCGACTTTGCTCTGCACAAGATTGCGCGGCTAAAGGATAAGCGCCCGCTGCTGCGTTTCGATCCGTTCCTGGATTTCGAGAAGTTTGCCGACACGATGCTGGCTACGCGGCGCATGGGGATTTTTACGATTGGCGGAGGCGTGCCGCGCAACTGGTCGCAACAATTTGGCGTGTACGCGGAACTGCTGGCACGACGCGGATATAAAAAGATTCCGCTGAAGCGTTATAACTATGGCGTGCGCATCTGCCCGGAGCCGGTGCATTGGGGCGGCCTCAGCGGCAGCACATATACCGAAGCGGTTTCGTGGGGGAAATTTGTGCCGCCGGAAGAGGGCGGACGGTTTGCGGAAGTCTTCGATGATGCAACGGTGGCGCTACCGTTGATCGTGCGAGCGGTGCTGGAGCGCATCGGGTACTTCAAAAAGAAGAAGAGGGCTAGGCGGTCGAACGGAGTGCCGAATCGCAAAAGCTGATTTGCGAGGGTAAGAAATGCCAAAAGCAGGCCTTGCAAAAAGCGGATCTCTTTATGGAGTGCACCCGGGCGTGGCGATGGTGCAGAAATGGCTGGTGGAGCTGAAGGAAAACACGGAGCGTTCAATGGAAGAATGGATCGCGCTGGTGAACAAGGAAGGGCCCAAGGACGAGAAGTCTCGGCGTGAGTGGTTGAAGAGCAAACACAAGATTGCGCCTAACAGTGCCTGGTGGATCGCCGAGCGCGCGGAAGGAAAGGGCGGGGACGAAGACTCGCCGGAGGTGTATTTGAAGGCCGCTGTGCGGTACGTCGAGGCGCAGTACGCGGGAGCAAAGGAAAAGCTGCGCCCGATTTTTGACGAACTGCTGACGCTGGGCAAATCGCTTGGGAAGGACGTGAAGGCCTGCCCATGCAAGACGATTGTGCCGCTGTACCGGGAACATGTGTTTGCGCAAATCAAGGCGACGACCAATTCGAGGATTGATTTGGGCTTTGCCCTGACGCATTACAAAGGGAAGCTGCCCAAGCGGTTGATCGATACAGGCGGGCTGGCGAAGAAAGACCGCATCACCCATCGCATGGAAATTACAGCTGCGGAACAGGTCGATGGTGACGTGAAGAAATGGCTAAAAACGGCCTATGAACTAGACATATAAGGCCCGCTCGACGTTGCGGATAGCCAAGTAGAGCGAGAACGCGAACAGTTCGAGTCGCGTTTCGCTTCTCAAGTTGAACAGGCTTCGTGGGCGAAATATAAGCCGATCAGAGCCATGAAAACTACGAACAAACCGCCTGGCCTGCCGTTATGACAGCCAAACCGCTCGGTGTTCTTACCCACGCCGCGAAGGGGTCCAACGCCGTCAATCTCGGATGCCGCTCCTGAAAACGAATTTCGAGTTCTTGTATGTCTCTGGCCCGAAGCATTATGAGCACACCAATTCCTAGCGTGATCAATCCTAGAAGAAGGTCTTTATTGCAAAGGTTAGATTCGGTAGTGAGCCGCTCGATCATGAAACTGCGATGAATCAGTCGTCTTCCCCGATGAGGATGGCGGCGCCGAGAACGGTGGTCCAGAGGCCGCGCTTGTCGCCGACGGCGGATTGCGTGACGTTCATGGTGCGGACGATTTTGTTGGAGATGCGGTAGACCTCTTTTTTTTCGTCGAAGGACAAATCGGGATCGAATTCCACGTTTAAAGTGGTCGCGAGCATTTCCGCGGCGAGCTCTTCGGCGTATTCGCCGGCGACTTCTTCGGTTTCACCGAAGGAGTGATGCTCAGACAAATATCCATACATGGATTTGTCGCTGGGAAGCGCCAAGCCGATGCTGGCGGCGATGAGGCGATGGGCTTCCTTGGTGGAATTTTCGCTGATGACGGTGAACGCGACTTGCCCCGGCTTGATGTGCTTCAATCCTTCGCTGCGCGAAATCAACTTGCAGTTGGGAGGAAAAATCGAGGAGACGCGAACGATGTTGCACGCGGCGATGCCCGCGTTGCGGAGGGCGAGCTCAAAGCTCGAAAGTCTTTCACGATGTTTACCGACGCCTTTGGTGAGGAAGATTTTCTTAGCGACGAACGCCATGGTGCCGGTTTGCCGTGCCTCCGTAAGTAGTGTGGATGCGAAAAAATTTTCCCGCTGTGGAAAAGTAACAAGAAGGTATTGCAGTGTCAATCCAATTCCGAGAGCAAAACGCGGACGCTGCGGAGAATTATGAATGCGGGATGACAACTCCGGTCGCGGGAAGGTCATTCACCTGCGACGTGGCGTAGTAACTTGCCGAGGGGCTTGCAGAGCGCCAGGATTTTTCCAAGATCGGCGGCGGTGAAGTCCGGTCCGGCGTTATGCGGGTTTGCGCCCTTGCGGCTGACCTGAATGACGCCGATGACCTTGCCATCCAGGAGGATCGGGGCGCTGATCATTTTCTGGATGGTTCCAGCGGCATCGGCGGAGATTTTCACGGTCTCGAAAATGGCGGCGTGGCGCGAGTTCGCAAAATTATTTTCGATTTCCGGCCGGCTATCCCGAGCGGTGCGCGCGGCAAGGGCTGAATTGCTGGACAGCGGAATGAAGCCGACATTTTTCAGGGCATCAGGGACGAGAAAGTGCAGGTGCCGCCAGCGAGTGGAAACGGCGAGGATGGCGACTTCATCGTTTTTGACGCCGAGATTCCTGGCGATTTTCTCCGCCACGGAAGAAAGCGACACTTGCGGCGCGTCTGCTTGTTCGCGGCCGAGAGCGCTGGCGATGCGCTCCATCTCCGTGACTAAATTCAGCGTTGTGCTCATAGCGAATAGGTGATTGTTGACGCAGTGGCCGGGAGAGGTGTGGCCCTGCAAATACCATCCATCAAGGACTATTTTCCGGCACTCCTGCCTTTGCCGCAAGATGCTTTCGAAATGTTTGTGCTTGCCGTAAGAACAGTGCAACTTGCATCAGCGGAATCATGCCCCTATACTGATTTCGCCGCGGATTCTCGACGCTCCTCCGAGTCATTTGCTGTGATCCGGCTGGGACTTACGCGGCGGAGAGGGCATGTCTTCGACGGAAACCCAGCCTGACGCAAGTTATCTCCTCAGAAAGCTGCATTCCTTTACCGGCGTACTTCCCGTTGGCGCATTTTTGGCGGAGCATTTTTGGTCCAACAGCGCGGCGCTGGTGAGTGCGGAGAAATACAACACGGTTTCGCAAGAGCTGCAGACGATTCCATTCCGCCTGATCGTGGAATGGGGAGCGATTTTTCTGCCGATGCTGTTTCATGGCGGGTATGGGATTTACATCTGGCTGCGCGGAAAATCGAATGTCTCGGGGTATCCCTGGGTAGGGAACTGGCTGTACGCGACGCAACGATACACGGGCATCATCGCGTTTGCCTATATTGGCTGGCATCTTTACACGGAGCGTTGGCTCACACACGGCAGATCGACGTATGCGAATGTCGCTGCTGACATGCGGAATCCGTGGTACTTGATATTCTTTGTCGTGGGCGTGCTGGCTTCCTCATTTCATCTCGGGGTGGGCGTCTGGAATTTCTTGTGCAAGTGGGGGCTGGCGGCGACGGTCAAGGCACAGCAGGCGGCGGGACGCTTTGGCGCACTGGTGGGAGTGGCGTTCAGCGTGGTGGGAATTCTGATTATCATTAGTTTCCGGTACGATTGGCATCCGTTCTCGGCTTACCTTCCAAACAAATGAGACAGCCAAAAGTCATAGTTGTGGGCGGTGGTCTGGCCGGACTGATGGCCACCATCCGCATTGCGGAGGCCGGGATTCCGGTTGATCTTTTTTCGATTGTGCCGGTGAAGCGCTCGCATTCGGTTTGCGCGCAGGGGGGAATCAACGCGGCAAAAAATCAGAAGGGTGAAGGCGACACCGTCGATAAACATTTTGACGACACGATTTATGGCGGAGATTTTCTGGCGAGCCAGCCGCTTGTGAAACGGATGTGCGAAGCGGCGCCAGGGATTATCGATCTACTCGACCGCATGGGAGTGATGTTCAACCGCACGCCGGAAGGATTGCTGGACTACCGGCGATTTGGGGGAACTCTTTATCACCGCACGGCGTTTGCCGGAGCGACGACGGGACAACAACTGCTGTACGCGCTCGACGAGCAAGTGCGGCGGCATGAAGCGGAAGGCAAAGTCAAAAAATTCGAGGGTGCTACGTTTCTCTCCGCAGTGATTGACGAAGGCGGCGTGTGCCGCGGCATTTGCGCGATGGATTTGCGCACCATGGAAGTGAATACATTTGCGGCGGATGCGGTGATTCTTGCCACGGGCGGAAACGGCGCGATCTTCGGGCGGTCGACGAATTCGGTGGTGTGCACGGGCTCAGCGCAGGCGGCGCTTTTTCAGCAGGGCGTGGATTACGCGAACGGGGAATTCATCCAGGTGCATCCGACCGCGATCCCGGGCGAAGACAAGCTTCGGCTGATGAGTGAATCGGCGCGCGGCGAGGGCGGGCGCGTGTGGGTGCCGCGCAGTCCGGCGGAAAAGCGCGCGCCGAAGAGCATTCCGGAGTCGGAACGATTTTATTTTCTGGAAGAGTGGTATCCGAAGTACGGGAATCTGGTGCCGCGGGATATCGCCACGCGCGCGATTCACCGCATCGTGTATCAAGAAAAATTGGGAATCGATGGACAGCCGGCGGTGTATCTGGATGTGACGCACATCCCGCGCGAGACTCTGGACCGCAAGCTCGAAGGGATTCTGGAGATTTACGAAAAGTTCTGCGGCGTCGATCCGCGCGAAGAGCCGATGAAAGTTTTTCCAGCCATGCACTACACCATGGGCGGGATTTGGGTAAATGCCGAGGATCAGGCCACCAATGTTGCCGGGATTTACGCCGCGGGCGAATGCGAATACCAATATCACGGCGCGAACCGGCTCGGTGCGAACTCGCTGGTGTCGTGCATTTTTGGCGGAGGGCTTGCGGGTACGGCAGCGGTGAAGTACTCGAAGAGTCTCGAAAAAGGCGCGGAGTCGACGGCGTCCGGCGTTTTTGATTTGGAAAAAAAGCGGCAGCAAGAAAAGAATCAGAAACTCATCAGCCAGGACGGGGTGGAAAATCCGATTACGATTTGGCGCGAACTGGGAGACGTGATGACCGAGCACGTGACCGTCACGCGCATCAATAAGAATCTGGAAATGGCGGACGGGAAGATTCGAACACTGCAGGAACGCTACAAGAAAATCAATCTCAGCGACCGCACGAAGTGGTCCAACCAGACGCTGAACTTCGCGCGCGAACTGGAAAACATGATTGTACTGGCGCGAGTTATAACCCTTGGCGCGCTGGCGCGCAATGAATCGCGCGGGGCACACTACAAGCCGGCCTTTCCGGACCGCGACGACGCCAATTGGCTGAAGACCACGCGGGCGAAGTGGGTGAGCAACGACGTTCAGCTTAGGTATGAGCCGGTGGATATTTCTTTGATTAAGCCGCGGCCGCGGCGTTACGACGCGGCAAAATAGAAGTGGTTGACCTCGCTTGGGGTGCTGGGCAGTTGCTGGTTGAGGGATTATGGCTGAAACGAAGCAAGTCATCGTCAAAGTGAAACGGCAAGCCGGACCGAAGGAACCTGCGCGCTGGGAAGAGTTTTCTCTCAAGTGGCGGCCTTCGATGAACGTCATCATTTGTCTGCGCGACATCGCGGAAAATCCGATGACGCGCGATGGGAAAAAGACCACGCCTATTTCGTACGATTCGAATTGTCTTGAAGAGATTTGCGGCTCCTGCGCGATGCTGATCAACGGTAAGGCGCGCATGGCATGTTCGGCGCTGGTCGACAAGCTGGAGCAGCCGATTCGAATCGAGCCGATGTCCAAGTTTCCGCTGGTGCGCGATTTGACGGTTGATCGGCAGTTCATGTTCGAAAGCCTCAAGCGCGTGAAGGCTTGGATTCCCATCGATGGCACGTACAATCTTGGCGAAGGGCCGCGCGTGTCGCCCGAAATTCAGGAAAAAGGCTATCCGCTCTCGAACTGCATTACCTGCGGGAACTGCCTGGAGGTTTGCCCACAGGTGAATGAATACAATCACTTCGTGGGCGCGGCCATCATCAGCCAAGTGCGGCTTTTTAATTTGCATCCAACAGGGGCGATGCATAAGAGCGAGCGTTTGAAAGCGCTGATGGGACCCGGCGGCATCCAGGAATGCGCGAACGCGCAGAACTGCGTGCACGCTTGCCCGAAGGGCATCCCGCTGACGGAGTCCATCGCGGAAGTGAATCGTGATGCGTGGAAACAAGCGCTACTTGGCTGGCTAGTAGGGTAAACTCTCACCGCAATCCGAACTTGGGGGAAACTAAATGCGTCGTGTTTTTGCCGTTTTGTGCGTTAGCCCATTTTTGTGTGCCGGGCTCGTTCTTTCCCGGCGTGTTTCGGCCGATGACATTGGCGAGAGGGCAAAGAGGGTTCATTTTTCCTCGATCGTGTTGGATACGCACGACGACACTACGCAGCGTTTCTTCACCACGGACTACGATATCGGCAAACGCAACCCCGACGGGCATGTGGACATTCCGCGGATGCGCGAAGGCGGCATGAACGCCATTTTCTTTTCCATCTGGATCGATGGCCGCATTATGGGCCCGCCGGCAGTGCAGAAAGCGCTCGACCAGATTGATGCCGTCCGTGAAAACGTTCATAGGTACGCGAAAGATCTGGTGTTCTGCCGTACCGCGGCCGAAGTTCGAGAAGCGCACAAGCAGGGTAAGATTGCCGCGCTGATCGGAGTCGAAGGCGGGCACATGATCGGCAACGACATTCGCGTGCTGCGCATGTTTGGAGACCTTGGCGTGCGCTACATGACGCTTTCCCATTTCTATAATGATGAGTGGGCGGATTCTTCCACCGACAAGCCCGCGCATAACGGGCTCACGGACTTCGGGAAGGACATTGTCCGGGAGATGAACCGGCAGGGAATCATGGTGGATATCTCGCACGTCAGCGATAAGACATTTTATGATGCACTAGAGGTCAGCAAAGCGCCGCTCATTGCATCGCATTCCTCTTGCCGGGCGTTATGCAATCACGTGCGGGATATGTCTGACGACATGATTAAAGCGCTGGCCGCGAAGGGTGGCGTCATCCACATCAACTATGAGAGGAGTTTTATTGATCAAGCCTATAAAGATGCTTCAGAAAAATTGTCGGGCGGGGTTGTGGCGGCGTTTGACCAATTCAAAAAAGAATGCGGCGACGACCAGGAATGCTTTGGCCGGAAGATGGCTGAGCAGGAGAAACGAGCGACTGCAGAAGGCAAGCTACCTCATGTGAGTTGGGAACGGATTGTCGATCACATCGATCACGCAGTAAAACTTGTGGGCGCGGACCATGTTGGCCTGGGATCTGACTTTGACGGCGCCACGATGCCGGAAGGAATGGAAGATTGCTCCAAGCTGCCGAAAATCACCGAAGCGCTGATGCGCAAAGGCTATAGTGGCGACGACATTCGCAAAATTCTCGGCGGGAACACGCTGCGAGTGATGGAGCAAACGGAAAAGGTCAGCCGGGAACTGCAGGCGCAATAATTGTTGGTGACCGCGGAGAAATGAGAATTGAAATGTTGCGAACATTCCTTAGGGCTGGACTGTGTGTTTCGGCCGGAGCCTTTCTGGCGGCGGCCGTGACGGGGGACGATATTTCCGCGCGGGCGAAGAAACTGCATTTTTCCTGCATTGTCGTGGACACGCACGACGACACGACGCAACGCTTTCTCGACGGCAAATTCGATATCGGCGAACGCAGCTCCAGCGGGAGCATTGATATCCCACGCATGAAGGAGGGCGGGCTCGGCGCGATCTTCTTTTCGATTTGGATTCCCAGCAAGGTTACTGGACCGGAAGCGGTCAATCGCGCCATGACGCAAATCGACGCGCTGCGCGAACAAGTTCGCAAACATCCAAAGGATTTGACGCTGGCTACGACTGCGGCCGAAGTTCGGGAAGCCCGCAAGCAAGGGAAGACCGCCGCGCTGATAGGCGTCGAGGGCGGGCACATGATCAATGCGAACCTCGGGGTGCTGCGCAGCTACGCGGCTCTGGGAGTCCGGTACATGACGCTGACGCACAGCGGCAACGACGAATGGGCCGATTCTTCGACGGACAAAGCGGTACACAATGGACTGACGGATTTCGGAAAAGACGTCGTTCGCGAAATGAATCGGCTCGGCGTTATCGTGGACATTTCGCACGTCAGCGACAAGACGTTTTACGATGCACTGGAAGTCAGCAAGGCGCCGCTGTTCGCTTCGCACTCTTCCTGCCGCGCCATTTGCGATGCGGCTCGCAATATGACAGACCAGATGATTAAGGATCTTGCGGCCAAGGGCGGCGTGGTGCAAATCAACTACCACGTCGGGTTTCTGAGCCAGGAATTCCGCGATGCTGAGAAGGCTGACCCGGAAATTAACAAAGCCATCAGCGCGGAAGTGACAAAACGATGCGGAGAGAATGAGGGTTGCCAGCTCATCGAGGGCGACCGGATCACGCGCGAGTACGTCGAACAGGGCAAGCTGCCGCGCGTCGATTTCAGCAAAATCATCGAACACATCGATCATGCGGTGAAGGTGGCGGGCGTCGAGCATGTGGGACTGGGTTCGGACTTCGACGGGGCGAATATGCCCTACGGCATGGAAGACGCGACAAAGCTACCGAAGATTACCGAGGCTTTGTTGAAAAAAGGCTACTCTGAGGGTGACGTAAAGAAAATTCTCGGCGAAAATACTCTGCGGGTTATGACGGAAGTCGAGCGTGTCAGCCGCGAGTTGAATGGCGGGAAGTGAAACCCGGCCAAGTGATTTCAAACGTATGCATAGGGGGCGTTAGGAAATGAAACGGATAAAGTGGTTTGTCGCCGCTGCGGTAATGGGAACGTTATTTTTCGGTTGCAAGGCGAAAGAGCAGGCTGCGGAAGCGCCGCCACCCGAGCAACCGAAGGCCGCCGAAGCGCCGCCCGCTGCGAAGGCGGAAGCACCAGCTACTGCTCCGGCTGCCACGCCAGCGCAACCCGAGGTCGGTGCGAGCGCGCCAGCGGCAGTGACCAAGCAAGGCTATGACCTTCGCGCGTCGATGCTCAAGGACAAAGCGCCGGAGACGTTTCAGGTGAAGTTCGCGACCACGCGGGGAGACTTTGTTGTGACCGTGAATCGTTCGTGGGCGCCCGTCGGCGCCGACCGCTTCTACAATTTGGTGAAGCACCATTTCTACGACAACGCCAGTTTCTTCCGGGTGGTACCAGGCTTCGTGGTGCAGTTCGGCATCAGCGCCTATCCGCCGATTTCGGCGGCGTGGGAAAACGCCAACATCAAGGATGAGCCGGTCACGCAGACCAATAAGCGCGGGTACCTGACGTACGCTAAGACCAGCATGCCCAATACCCGCTCGACGCAAATCTTCATCAATCTAAAGGATAACGCCGGGCTCGACGGGCAAGGGTTTTCACCTTTTGGCTCTGTGGATACGCAAGGGATGAAGGTGGTCGACATGTTGTATGACCAGTATGGCGACGCCGGAGGACCTGACCAGGATCAAATCTCCAAGCAGGGGAAGCCCTATCTCGATAAGGGCTGGCCGAAGCTGGATTCCATCAAGACTGCCACCCTGATGGGAGCGGCTCCGGAAGCCGGGAAGCCCTAAAAATCCCTCTTCCCATTGATTACTTTTTTGAATGGGATGCATCTAAACTTTGTAGGGCTAACCCTTTGACAGGGGGACGGCCGGGAAAGTATCCTTCAGATTCATGAATACCTGCTGCCAGACGATGTGTTGTCCATGTATGTGCAACGCTGCGTGTTGCACGACACCCATCTCTGGCCAGAGGAGTTTCCGGACTTAAGATTTAGCTGAATCATAAAGTTCCGAAGCCCACATGCCAGAGCACCTGGTTATGTGGGCTTTTTGTTTTGGAGCGCGGAATTTTCGCGGGAAGGAACCTGGGAGCCAAGGATCATGAGCGTTGCGACCATACCCGAAATCGAAGAACGGCACTCACGAGAAGCGATTGAAGCGGAGATCGTGCGCTTTGAAGAAATGGCTCAGCAACTGCAGAGCGGCGCCATCACGGCAGAGCAGTTTCGCCCCTTTCGCCTGAAGCACGGCACGTACGGCCAGAGGCAACCAGGCTTCCAAATGCTGCGGGTCAAGATCGCCGCGGGTGTGCTGAAGCCAGCGCAGCTTCGCGTGCTGGCGGATATTGCAGATGCGTACTCGACGGGACGCGGCCACCTCACAACCCGGGAAAACATTCAATTTCATTTCGTGAAGCTTGAAAACGTAGGCGCGGCCATGCGTTTGCTGGCCGATGCAGGCCTTACCACGCGCGAGGCTTGCGGCAACACCGTACGCAACGTGACAGCCTGCCCGGTGGCAGGAATCTGCCCCGGGGAAGCGTTTGACGTGACGCCGTACGCTTTGGGCGTGTCGCGATATCTCCTGCGCCATCCTGATTTTCACGACTTGCCACGCAAGTTCAAGATCGCTTTCTCCGGCTGCGAGAATGATGGCGATTGCGCGGTTGCGGGAATCCATGACGTCGGGCTTATCGCGCAAGTCCGGGGCAATAACGGCACTTCGCGCCGCGGGTTCAAGGTGCTCGTGGGCGGCGGGCTGGGAAGTTTGCCCACGGAAGCCGCGGTATTGACGGATTTTCTTCCGGAAGAAGAACTGCTGCCGACCATCGAAGCCATCCTGCGAGTTTTTACAGAAACAGGGAATCGCAAGAACAAGCTGATGGCGCGATTGAAATTCGTGTTACGAGCAAAGGGCATCGAAGAATTTCGGCGCTTGGTGGCGGAGAAACGCAAGGTGTCGCAAGCTCCAGCAGAAGTTTTCACCGTGCCCACGCCTATTAAGCCTTCGCTGGTCAGGATCGCACCCATGCCTTTGTCTTCTTCCGCGAGCAGCCCGCAAAATGATCCCGAATACGACCGCTGGGCAGAGCACAATCTGATGTTTCAGCGGCAGGCCGGATATGGCGGAGTTTGGATAAAACTTTCGGCAGGAACGTTTCATAGCAAGCAAATGCGCGGGCTTGCGGACGTCTTGGAAAAGAACGAACTGACCGGTGTGCGCATCGCGGTCAATCAGGATCTCGTCATTCCGTGGGTGCCGTTTGACCGAGTGCGCGCGATCTATGACGAGCTTGGCGCGTTGGATCTGGCGACGCCTGGAGCAGGCACCATTTCCGACGTGACGGGCTGCCCGGGGGCGACCACTTGCAACCTGGGGATCACTCGTTCACTGACGCTGGCAGAGGTGCTTTCGCGCGAGTTGAACGGCTATACCGACCCGGAAATCCACAAGCTGCGCATCAAGATCAGCGGCTGCCCCAATTCCTGCGGACACCATCACATTGCGGATATCGGTTTTTACGGCAACGTCAGGAAAGTTGGCGAACAGCAAGCGCCTTACTACCAGCTTTTGCTCGGCGGGAAGGTGAGCGCCGATGGCGTGCAATTTGCGCGGCAGATCATGGCGGTACCGGCGCGGCCCATCCCAGCGATCGTTCGCGAACTGCTGGCGTTCTATCAGGCGGACCGGCAACGAGCCGAAACCTTTTCGGCTTGGGTGTCGCGCACGCCGGACAAGGTGATTAAGGAACGGCTTCTGCCATTGGCGGAAGTGAATGCTACTACCGAAGATGTTTTCGTCGACTGGGGAGACACGGAAGCTTACTCACTGAAGCTAGGCCGCGGGGAGTGTGTGGCATGAGCGGCAAAGTCTATCTTGTTGGTGCGGGGCCGGGCGATCCTGAATTGCTGACGTTGAAGGCGGCACGACTGCTTGCCGGCGCCGACGTGGTGCTGCACGATGCACTCGTCAGCGATGGCGTATTGGCACTGGTTTCGCGTGCTGCCGAGATCATCAACGTGGGCAAACGCGCGGGCCACAAGCTGCTTACACAGGAAGAAATCAACGCGCTGCTGGTTTCATACGGCCGGACGTGCACAACTGTAGTGCGGTTGAAAGGCGGTGACCCGTCGATCTTTGGGCGGGCCGGAGAGGAAATCGAAGCCCTGCGCAGCGCGGGAATTGATTATGAAATTGTTCCGGGGATCAGCGCCGCGCTGGGAGCGGCGGCGGCGGCAGGAATCTCGCTGACGGACCGCCGGGTGGCCTCGCAAATTCTGCTTACAACGTTTTCCCGGGGGATGGACGGAAGGGTGATGGATTGGGGCACCGTTACCGGCACGACCACGCTGGTTCTGTACATGCCCGGGGCGGACTATGCGGAAGTTTCGGAACGCTTGCTTGGGGGCGGGCTGCCAGCGGACCTACCTTGCGTGATCGTTTCGCGAGCCTCGGGTACTCAGCAGCAAGTGCGGTGGTCGAGCGTCGCGGCGCTTGCCAGCGAGGAAAGACTTCCAGCGCCCGCTTTGCTGATTGTTGGCCGAGTGGCGTCGCAGGATGTTGCGGAAATCGGCGCTTCGTATTGGTCGAGGGATCGCGAGGAACAGACGATGCAACGCCCGTCGGTGATTTAGTTCGTAAGGAGAATCGTTATGAGCACGGAAGTGGCAGTAGGGAAGACTGCAAGCAAATGGAAGCTATCGCTGGACACCTGGGCTGTGCTGGTGGCGTTTCTGCTGGCGCTGTTGGTGCGAGTGGGTGTCTTCAAACATATCCCCTGGTGAAGATTTTCAGAAAAATGGAGATAACGAAACATGGCTGATGCAATCACGGTTCCGCAGGTTCAGCCGGTCCAACCGGCGCTGCGATTTTTGCGCATCATTCCGGGAATTCTGCTGCTCGCCGCGGTCGGCTACGCGGGCAAACTGCTGGAGCAAAACGTCGGCGCGTACGCGAAGGCGCATCACTGGACGTTTCCGAATATCGAATACGTGCTGTGGGCCATTGTTCTAGGACTGGTGATTTCCAATACTATTGGAGTTCCGGAGATTTTCCGGTCCGGCATGGCTACTTACGAGTTCTGGCTCAAAGCAGGGATCGTGCTGCTCGGCGCGCGGTTCCTTCTAGGCGATATTTTGAAGCTGGCGATATTTTGAAGCTTGGCGGCGTCAGCCTGGTTCTCGTGGCCATTGAAATCGTCGGGTCACTCGCGTTCATGACGTTTCTCGGGCGGCTGTTCAAACTGAAGCCTAAACTTACGACGCTGCTGGCCGTCGGCTCAGCCGTGTGCGGCGTGAGCGCCATTATTGCCACCAAGGGCGCCATTGAAGCGGACGATGAAGATTCGTCGTTTTCGATTGCGGCAATTCTCGCACTGGGCGCGCTGGCTCTGTTCACGTTTCCGGTCATCGGACATTTTTTGCATTTGAGTGACAAGGCGTATGGACTGTGGGCCGGGCTCGGCGTGGACAATACGGCGGAGGCGACCGCCGCGGGGGCGCTGTACTCCGACGCCGCTGGAAAACTCGCCGTGCTGGTCAAGTCCACACGCAACGCGATGATCGGATTCGTGGTGCTCGCCTACGCCATTTACTGGGCCAGCAAAGGCCAGGCGCAGGCGGTCGGGAACAAAGCGGCGTTCCTCTGGCAGAAGTTCCCGAAGTTTGTGCTGGGCTTCCTGATAATTTCGGTGCTGGCGACCTATCACTTCTTTAACAAGGATCAGGTTGGGGCGCTCGCCAATCTTTCGCGGTGGGCGTTTCTGCTAACTTTTGCAGGCGTTGGACTGCGAACCAATTTCAGTGAGATGCGCAAGCAGGGACTGCGGCCGTTCGCAGTGGGGGCGATCGGGGAAGTGGCGATTGCGGGATTTACGCTGGCTTTGGTATACGGCGCAAGCAAAATCTTCGGTTGGTAACAGGTGACTGTCTCTTATTCGCTCTTCCGTTGTTGCACGCCTTTCACGGCGCCGAGGATCAGATTGTAGGCGGCTTGGCGGGAAAGGCCGCCTTTATCGTGGTCGTCAAAGGGCGTTGAGGCCACGCCAAATGCGGCTACCTTTTCATACTTAAACATCTCGGTCAAGGCAGCAGCCAACTCCATACTTGTCGGCCCTCCAGGAACGGTGAGCGGATGGCCGGGCACTTCGCGCGGATCGAGCGCGTCCATGTCGACATGGATATAAATCACGTCTGTCGCCTCCGAGAGGCGTTTCATCTCGCGATGAAGATTCGCCGAGCGCGTGCGGACATCTTCCAGTGTGAGTTGCTGAATTTCGGAACGGTCGAGCAGTTCCTGTTCGAGTGGGTCGGTGTCTCGAACGCACATTTCGACGATATGGCGCGTTGGTATGGCCGGTTCCAATCCCGTTTTGATGCGCATGCGAGTAAGACACTGGCCTGCTGCTATGGCAACCGGCATCCCGCCCAGCATGCCGCTCAAAGTCGTTTCGGGAGTATTGAAATCGCCGTGGGCATCGATGAAAACCATTCCCACGCGCAAGGGCTTCGCGCCGGGGCCGGAATGTTGCAACCCGCTGAGCATGCCAAGAATGCCGTTGCAGTTCGCGAGGAGGCCGACTGGCAAGTAGCCGCTGCGGCGCTCAGCGGAAACAATTTTTGCGAAATCGCCGCTGGCCAGCGCGAGTTTGTTCCAGGAGCCGTAGGCTTTTTCTTCGTCCGTTGTTAACGCGGTGCTCGAGACTGGCTTGGTCTGGACGCCCTGATCTTCGAGGAGCTTTTGGATTCCACCTTGTTCCAGGTAGTCGGGGCCACGCGAAGTGTCGGGCACATTCCGTTCGCCGACGTAGGGCATCTTGATGAGGGCCACGCTAAGGGGATTTCCTTTGGTAGCTCTAGTTTGGGCAAATGAGACTGCCAGCAGCAGGAGACCGACGGCCAACAGCGTCGTGCAGCGTTTCTTCATTGCTATTCCCGCGATCTCCGTGCCTTGCGACTACAACCCGAGAACCGTGACCAGTTCGCGCACCGATGCCGACGATTTTTGCAGCGCGGCGTTTTCTTCCGGCGTCAGTTTGATCTGGATGATTTCTTCGACGCCTTTGGCGCCGAGCTTCACGGGCACGCCAACGAATAGTCCTTTGATTCCATACTCTCCATCGAGATAGACGGCGCAGGGTAGGATTTTTTTCTTGTCTTTGAGAATCGCTTCCACCATTTCCACTGCCGCAGCGGAAGGCGCGTAATAAGCAGAGCCGGTCTTGAGCAAGTTCACGATCTCGGCACCGCCTTTGCGCGTGCGCTCGACGATGGCCTCGATTCGCTCCTTGGGCAAAAGATCGGGGAGGGGAATTCCCGCCACGGTCGAGTACCGCGGCAAGGGCACCATGTCGTCGCCATGACCACCCAGCACAAAAGAATGCACGTTCTCTACACTGACCTTGCACTCCATCGCCACAAAGGAACTCATGCGCGCGGAATCTAGCACGCCCGCCATTCCGAGCACGCGGTTCTTGGGGAAGCCGCTTACCTTGAGGGCCGCCTGCGCCATGGCATCGAGCGGATTCGTCACCACGATGATGATGCAGTTTGGCGAATGCTTTACAATTTGCTCGACGACGGCCTTGACCACGTCGTAGTTGGCTTTCAGCAGATCGTCGCGGCTCATGCCAGGCTTGCGCGGAAAGCCTGCGGTGATGACCACCACGTCGCTTCCCGCAGTGGCGGAATAATCGCCAGTCGCAGTGGAACTGCCGACGGCGTGCGAATCTGTGCGGGTGATTGGTCCGGACTCCAGCATGTCGAGCGCTTTGCCTGCCGGCGGGCCGTCCAAAATATCGGTCAACACCACGTCGGCCAGCTCCAAATCCACGATGCGCTGAGCCGTGGTCGACCCCACAAACCCGCCGCCCACTACCGTCACTTTTTTTCTGCTCATGCCTCTCCTCGTCTCCAACTAAACCACTCTTCTGCCTGCTAACTACCGAGCCACAGCCGCGCCCTTCATATTCTCGATGATTGCGGATGCAAACGCAGAGGTCCCAACCTTCGTCGCCCCCGGCATCAGCCGTTCGAGATCGTAGGTCACGCGTTTTTGCTGAATGGTGCGCGCTATGCCATCCTCTATCAGCCTGGCCCCTTCCTTCCAGCCGAGGAACTCAAACATCATTGCGCCGGAAAGCATCAGGGAACCCGGATTAATGACATCTTTGTCCGCATACTTGGGTGCGGTGCCGTGGGTAGCTTCAAAAACGCCGAATCCATCGCCGATATTTGAGCCGGGGGCCATGCCCAATCCGCCTACCTGAGCCGCACACGCGTCGGATAGGTAGTCTCCGTTCAAATTGGAAGTGGCCAATACGCTGTATTCATCCGGCCGGGACAGCACCTGCTGAAACACGGAGTCGGCGATGCGGTCGTTGATCAGCAGTTTCTGCTTCCACTGGCCCTTGCCGTGAGTCGAGTAAATCGAGTCGAGCGTCTGTTTCACTTCGGCGTAGATCGTTTTCTTGAATGCCTCGGTGGCTTGTTCGAGTCCCGGCTCGATCATCGCGGCATTTTGCTCAACAGTGAGTGCAGGATTCTTGTCGAGGTTATCGAGTATCCAGCTTTCGCGCTCGGTAACTGTCTGCGCGCGGAACTCTTCGCGCGCCAGGTCGTAGCCCCAGTCGCGGAAGGCGCCTTCGGTAAATTTCTGAATGTTGCCCTTGTGCACCAGCGTCACGCTCTTGCGTTTGTTTGCGAGTGCGTACTTGAGCGCGCGGCGCACCAGCCGCTTCGTGCCCGTGGGAGAGATCGGCTTTATGCCCACGCCGGAGTCCCAGCGAATCTGTTTCTTTCCGTCTTTCAGCATTTCATTGTTCAAAAACTCGAGCAGCTTTTTCGCTTCCGGCGTGCCGGACTTCCACTCGATGCCGATATAAACGTCTTCGGTGTTCTCGCGGAAGATGAACACGTCCATTTTTTCCGGTGCGCGCACGGGGGAGGGAACACCTGGGAAGTAGCGCACCGGGCGCTCGCAGGAGTAAAGATCCAGGAGCTGCCGCAGCGCCACGTTCAACGAGCGGATGCCGCCGCCAACCGGCGTGGTGAGCGGCCCTTTAATGGCCACACGAAAATCACGAATGGCGTCCACGGTATCGTTCGGCAGCCATTCTCTGAAGGTCTTGAACGCCT
>WNFR01017452.1_pt1 | contig 21931 bp, 20 predicted proteins | sample 5400221 | NCBI WGS metagenome assembly WNFR01 (sample SAMN13153357, study PRJNA577476) | soil metagenome | isolation source: 40 cm soil under Madrone tree | place: USA:California | collected 2016-06-14 | reverse complement strand
CCGGTCCTAGCGCGCCCACATAGAGGGCGGTGCCGGCCAAGATGAGCGCGAGTATCGTGTAGGTGGCTAGGCGCTGGATGCGATACGAACGGAACTTCATGAGCGACTCCCTTCTGACAGGGCGCTTACGTGATAGGACGGTTGCGTGACAGGACTCTTACCGTGCGTGGCCCCAATAATAGTAGCGGGAAGGGTACCTGTCAATAGGGTACCTTTAATCATCGAAATTCGACTCTCCAGTCCGTTGCTTCGTGTTCGGGCCTTCGCTCCGCACGGGAGCCCACGCAACCTCCATTACGCAGGCTCCATTCCGGTCTTTACTTCGTTACGACCTTCATCGCTGTGTGCCGCCCGTGCTTCGACCCCACTACGGAAGCGGAACGCATTTTCAACACCAATGAAGGCAATACCCCAACACGACCAGAGCGCGTCGCTTACTTTGCGAACCACAAGCAACCGCGATCCATCGAGCAGGGACGTTGCGAACTGCCCATAACGTTCGGGCACCCACTCGTGTCCCAACGTCTGTACCGAAAACCTTGACACTCAACTAGGCTGGGTTAACCGCTCGGCCGATCACCGGAATCTAGCTCGTTGCCATCGAATTCGGCGAGTTCTACGCGGATCTCTTCACTCAAGTAAGATCCACCAATACTTAATAACTTCTTGAGAAGTATTTGAAGGGTTGCTAAGGACTCACTTTCGGTGTCTGAGTAGAATTCGCAGAGATAAGCGAAGGTGCTATAAGAAACAACAGGCCTCAACTCAACCAGTCGCTGGCGCCAAGTGTCCCGCTTACCTTCTTGCTGCGCGACGACGTCTGGACGCTGCAATGTCCACTCCTCGGTGCGCCGGAGTCCCGGGTAACTTCTTCGGAAGATCCAGTTGGTCGTCAATGAGCACATCGACACAAACACCTGCGGCTTGCGCGTATTTCAACAGAATCGGCAAGGCCGGTTCTCGCGCCTCCTGCTCATAATGCGAGATTTTATTGTAGGCAATAATGTCTTGAAGGCCCAGATGATTGACTAACTCATTCTGTGAGAGGCCAAGGCTAAATCGAATCTGTCGCAGCTTCGCGGCAAGGCGCTCTGGCTTCGGGCGTTTTCTCGTTCCCATCAGGCGCTCTCTCCTGATGGGACTGAAACTTCAACACTGCACTTGCAGCTATACCCAATTGGATATAGCATTGGGCCGCATTTGGTTGTCGTCGGGAGCTTGAGTCTTCTTTGCTCCGCGACGCTACCCATCACTCTCGATGTGAAGCGGCTTCGCGCATGCGCTTTTGGGAAGTTTTGTTGGCTTCCTGAGAACGACCTGATTTAGTTCGACCAGGCGATTCGATTCAAAGAAACGCTCGCATTTTAGCACAGCTCGCGAAAAGCTCTGGTACAGTTCTCAAAAAAAGGTGGTGTCCTAATTTCACGTCCCACTGGGTTCTCAGTGTTCTCCGTGGCTCCGTGGTGAAATGGTTTTCGGCACTTTTATCACCACGGAGCCACGGAGAACACTGAGAATGCACTGGGACAATCTCAAGTTAGGGCACTACCCAAGAAAAGAAGTCGGAAGCGAGAAATCGGCGCTCTATGCGGATCGTAAGAAGATGACAGAACTGCAACCGCCCCTTGTTCTCGGAGACAAAGTCTGGTGCCCACGGTGCCGGGAATACGTCAAAGTAATTAGAGTTGCGGGCGCGGCTAAGATCGTTGATGTCGATCGCCGCACAGTCTACAACTACATTAAGAAGAACAAAGTGTTTGCCGTGAAAGTCGCCGGCAATACGATCCGTGTCTGCAGTCACTGTCTCCTTCGAGAAAATCAAGAAGAGCAAACCAAAGGCGCCGCCGCATGAGGTTTTTTCGAGCGCAACTCAAACTCAAACATAACTCGTGCGCCGATCGAATAGCCTGGCTCTGCTGAGAAGATCTCACCTAGCGGAAGGCTTGCCTCACACAAGGACATTAATCGGCAACTAAGGCTCTTGTGAATCTTCCTCTACCAAGGTGTTTTTCATGTTGTTGAAAAGTGTCGTCAGGTGTGAAATCTGACGTGACCGCCCCTCTCACATCAGGTATCCCTTCTACGACATATATAGTGAACGTTACAGGTCTTGCTACACCTCCTATAAATGTCATCGAAGCCTGCACCCAGCGTAGAAATTCTGCGGTCTCAGGAAGAGGCCTTCATCCAGCACTACAACTGGCTTATAAGGTGGGCTCTACAGTTCGCTAACAATGATCGCGCTCGGGCCGAAGACCTCGTGCAGGAGGTTTTCGCCCAGTTTGCATTCGCTCACACAGACCTCTCCGCAGTTCAAAATATCCCGGCGTACCTCTACACCACTCTGCGCAATACGTACGTATCGGAAGTGCGGATGGCCGGGCGGAGCCATCTCCAATCGCTTTCAATAGTTGAGTACGGCGTCGCGGACGCTGCACTGGGGGCGAGCGATCCTCACGCCCTATATCAAACTCAGGACGAGTTGCGTCGTGTCTGTCAATACGCATGTGTGCGCAAAGAGTCATCGCGGGCTGGCAGCGTACTAATCCTCCGGTTTTTTCATGGCTACCATCTTAGTGAGGTCGCCGAAGTGCTGGGCGGCACCTGCCAGGCAGTGAGGCAATGCCTCAGATTCGCTCGCAACGAGGCACGGATTTTCCTCGACGATCCAGGTGCGCTGAAATTCATCGACAGAACACAAGCGGTAAACATAGTTTCGTCCCCCGCAGTCCGCGCAGCAGAGGAATTACTAGCCGACCTCCGCCTCGCAATCTTCCGTTCCTGTCGCGGCGAATGCTTGGCTACCGAGTCCCTCCGCAGCCTCTATCAAAAAGGTCTTATCCTGACAGCGGATAATCTAACGCTCGCCCATGTCGTGAGCTGTCCGCGGTGTTTAGACTGTGCTAACCGCGAACTCGGACTCCCACTCTTAACCGAACGTCACCCTGCGGATGCACTGGGACCGAATAACAGCTCGCGCGGCGGACCAGGTCCCTTTGGCGGCACGGGAGGAGCTGGGAATGATGTTCGCTCGCGGCGACGAGCGAGAACTCCGGAGGGAGAAATCAGCAGTACGTTCCTGTTGCGCTGCCGGCGGCGTGCCAGGGAATTGTTTGAGCACCATCCGCGCGAGCTTTGTGTTTCAGTTAACGGTCATGTGTTGGGTTCGCAATCGGTGAACTCTGAGATCAGCAGACTGCGCTTAGACATCACGGTTCCTGAACCGCTTAGCTTCATAGAAGTGATGAGCGAAGAGAACGTGCGGCTGCTCGTCATGACTATCGATGCGCCACCGCGCGGCGAACCGACGCAGATACGTCACGTGGAATTAAGCGAGGGGCGTCATATCGAAGTGACGCTGCGGTACGGTCATCCCTGGCCGATGCTGGAAGTAGTGTACGAGGACCCGAACTTCACGGCTGAGTCACAACTTTCCATATCGGATGTAGACGCAATGTGGCGGTTGAATTCTGCAAAGGATTCATCAACCGCGCCCTTCGAGGTTGAACCCGGCAAATGCTTAGACCAGTTGCAGGCAAGTCGCCTCGAGGGCACAGGTCACGTCCGACCTTTATTACGGGGATCTTGTCGATGTTCTTGATCGGCGCGCTCTTGTTCTTTCGCCTAAACATCACGCCGACGGTCACTGCCGCAAGCCTGATTGAGCGGGCGAGCGCGGCGGAAGAGATGCTTACCAGACAAACAGATCAAGCGACGCATCGCATCATTAATCTGGAAGAGCGGGCTTACACAGGAGGAGCTCTGATCGCTCGGAGCCGGATCGAGATCTGGCGAGACGCCGGAAGAGATCTCAGCGTGCGCCGCGAGTACGATGAGAAGGGGCATCTCATCGCCGGCGAGTGGACCAGAAGCCATGCGGAAACAGGGGGGATAGCCTCACGAACGATTTATCATCGAGATGAAGCGCCGCGAATTGAATCGTCAGTTCGCAATCCTCAATTGGCAATCCGCAGTCTCGAGCTATGGCAATTGGAGCCATCGGCAAGAGACTATGGTCAGATGATCGGTCCCGCCGACGCGGCACGTATAAGTGAAGATCCTGTGGCTTATGTTGTTAGCTACACCGGTCCGCAGGCCGCCGGTGACAGCACACTGCTGCAGGCCACGCTCACTCTAAGAAAATCCGACCTACACCCAGTCGAGCAAACGCTGATCGTACAGCGGGGTAGCGAGACGCGTGAGTACCGGTTCGTAGAAGCGAGCTTTGAGCGACCACCTGTTGGCGCCGTTGCACCCACAATATTTGAGCCAGACCCGGAACTGATCTCGGAAAAGATGAATCATGAAGGTGCAAGAATGAAGCGGGACACCGACTCCCTTCATCCTTCATCCTTCATCCCTCATCCTTCCATCATAGCGACTCCTGAGCTGGAGGTGGAAGTGGCCTTTCTTTTGGACCAGTTCAGGGCCAGATTCGGAGACCAGATAAATCTCACCAGGACTCCGGATGGAGTTCTCGGAGTGAAGGGAATTGTCGATACTGAGGAGACCAAGAAGGAGATTCTTCACGCGCTCTCGCCGGTCACAAGCAACCCCGCGGTTAGAGTTCAAATAAGCACTGCCGCGGAAGAGCTTGCCCGCCAACAAGAGCGCCCGCCCGATCGAGTAATCGTACGGGAGTTCGCGGGATCGGACGATGCAATTCCAGTTTACCCAGAATTAAGTCGCTACTTTTCCCGGCAACGCTATTCTCAGAGCCAAGAGAAAACGGCTGGATTATCGCCGCAAGATGATCGCACGGACCAGGCGGTCCGCGCGTTCTCGGCGCGAGTTGTCAGCCGGTCTCGACGGGTCTTGTCTCACGCCATCGAACTCAAACAACTCAGCGAACGGTTTTCGGCGCCACAGTTGAATGTCCTTACCCCCAACGCACGCGCCAAGTGGTTTGGCTTGGTTCGAGACCACGCGGAAGCCCTTCGGCGCGAGACCTCATTTCTACGCCAGGAGCTGCGGCCAATTTTTTTCCCCACTGAGACTCTTGGCGCTGAAACAGGAGGCTTCGAGATTTCAACTGACGCAGACTTCGCGCTGGCTATCGAGCGTCTCTACAAGCTGGCAGTCGCCAACGACGAAATAATCCGTTCAGCCTTCACTGCTTCGTCTGAGGCTCCAGCAACTACGCTCGTGAAATCGCCGCGCTTCCTCGTCTCCCTCGCGATGGCGGAGAGACTGGCCGACAAAATTCGACAGGTGGTGACCGCGCGCGAGTGACGACGAGTGACGAATAGATCTGAAGCGAATGTAGAGGAAAATAATCATGCCGGGGTTTCATGAGCAGGCGTTTTCACGGGAAGTACCTGGTCCTCACTTTTTCACCATAGGTTTTGCACTCACGGGGGGCGAGCGGGCGCTGGCTAGCCGTAAGGTCCAGCTGGCGCTTCTTGCTCAGGATGATCTCGAATTTAAGGACTTTGCGCGGTCTTGTAACTGACAGCTCGTGCTTTTCGCCTTGTTGTGCGGCTCGTGGGTAAGACGAAAAGCGCTCGTTCGAAATCAGCAACACTGTCTTACGCCCATGAAAGTGGTGTTGCAATCTTCGCAGTACTCTCTGACTCACCTTGAGTTGTGTTGCGGCCCAGACGGAGACAACCAATGCCCAGAACTTCGCAGCAGTATTGTTGTGCTTTCCGGCCTCTATCTATTTTCCGGTTACTGCTTGGTGCCTCTCATCTTCTACGTCCCACGTGTCGTGTTCAGCTTCCCGCCTTATGCCTCCTGGTCTTTGCCGTTTGTTTCTGTCCTTCTTCCTATGCCCAATCATCAACCGCGACGCTCAGCGGCACGGTCGAGGATCAGAAGGGCGCGCTCGTGCCTGGAGCGAGCATTGCGCTGATAAATGCCGATCAGGGATCACAGCGGTTAGCAACCACAAACAGCGAAGGGACGTTTATCTTTCCCCTACTTCCTCCCGGCAGATACTCGGTGACTGCTACGCGCGAAGGGTTCGGGCCGGTAGAGATGAAGGACGTGGTGCTGAATGTGAACGATCAAGTGGCGCTCAAGATTCATTTGAACGTAGGCACAGTCACCCAGGCGGTCCAGATCGTAGACGGTGCCTCGCTCATTGACCAATCACCAGCTGTTGGAACAACGGTCGATCGAAATTTCGTGCAAAACCTGCCTCTTAATGGACGTAGTTTTCAAAGCCTCATCTCGCTAACACCAGGCGTCGCCATAGCAAGGGTTTCCTCACCCCTCAGCCCCGGCCAATTCTCGGTTAACGGACAGCGCTCGAACGCCAACTATTTCACCGTCGATGGTGTAAGTGCCAATGTCGGTGCCAGCAACACATCCTTCGTCGGACCAGAGGGAGCTGGCTCACTCCCATCGCTAACGTCCACCGGAGGAACAAACAACCTAATCTCTATAGATGCACTCGAAGAATTCAAGATCCAAACCTCAAACGATTACTTTGCCAACCGCGCGGGCCTGCCCAAAGCAGCCCTCAGACAGAACCAGTTCGGCGGCACGTTCAGTGGTCCCATCTATCTGCCGCGTTTCGGCGAAGGAGGGCGACCATGGTGGTCCGGCCACGATCTCGATTTCTTCTTCTTCTCTTACGAAGGCTTGCGGCTTCGCCAGCCACAAACAGCAGTCGCGACAGTCCCTTCGATTCGTCTTCGGCAGACTGCGTCTGACGCCATCAAGCCCATATTGGCCGCGTTCCCGCTCTCAAGCGCGCCTGAAATTGGCAACACCGGCACATCGATCTTTACCGGCACATACTCCGACTCTTCAACGTTAAACGCCACTGGCCTTCGCATAGATCATAATTGGGGTAAGCGCATCTCACTGTTCGGAAGGGTCAATTACGCCCCTTCCGAAAGCACCGAGCGGGTAAGCCGCGTACCCAGCCAGGTTACAGTCAGCAGCCTCCCGACTTTCACCGCGACTTTTGGAGCCACCTCTTTATTTAATAGCTATACTATTAATGAAGTCCACCTAAATTACAGCAGGGCATCAGCTACTAAGTCGACCGGCCTCGACAGCTTTGGCCAAGCCGTGCCTCTTACTCTCGCACAACTCGTGCCTTCTGCTGCTAATGGCCCACACTCGCTGGCTGTGATGCAACTCTTCTTCGTCGGCGCTTACACGGTTGGAACATTCAACCGAAATACACAAAGGCAGTTCAATCTCATCGACAACCTCGCCCCGACACTTAACCAGCATAGTCTCAAGTTCGGTATTGACTACCGTCGACTTGCACCAACTTACGGAGGCATCGGTTACTCCCAGCTCTTCTTTTACGTCGATGCGGCTTCTGTACTCTCAAACAAGGCAACGATCGCCAGCGTCTCAGGGGAAAGGAGCACGAAGCCCATCTTCCATAATATCTCGATCTACGGACAGGATACCTGGCAGGCCACACACAGGCTGACGCTGACCTACGGCCTGAGATGGGAAGTAAACCCTCCACCCAGACACGCAAATGATCCACAGCCTTTCGCACTAAGCAGCGGCGACCCACTGACAGCTACACTAGCCCCTTCAGGAACACCGCTCTGGAAAACTACTTATAATAACTTCGCCCCCCGCGTCGGTCTCGCTTACCAACTCCTCCGGCGTTCCGGCCGAGAACTGGTCTTAAGAGGCGGTGTCGGTCTCTACTACGACCTGGGCAATGGCCCGGCGGGAGACGCTTTCAATTCCGGTCCGTACAAAACCGGATCCGCAAATGTGTTCGGTGCACCGTTTCCGCTGGACCCCGCGCAGGCCATACTCCCGGCCTTTCCCACCGACCCGCGCAACGCGTCCTCCGTCTTTGGCCTCGATCCGCATTTGAAACTTCCCTATACCTGGGAGTGGAACATCGCCGCAGAGCAGTCCCTAGGAACAAAACAGACCTTTTCAGCTTCTTACGTCGCCGCCCTTGGGCGTCGTCTCCTGCGCAGCACAAGTTTCTCCCGTGCTAACCCAAGCTTCCCTAATCTCCAGTTCACGGACAATGGCGCGACTTCCGACTACCACTCGCTCCAGTTGCAGTTCCAGCGCAGGCTGTCCCAGAGATTCCAGGCATTGGCTTCTTACACCTGGGCACACGCCATAGACGAAGCGTCCGACGAAGCCAACTCTGACATAGTTCGCAGAGGCAACGCAGACACAGACATTCGCCACAACTTCTCCGCGGCGCTCACCTATGCTCCAAATTTTTCAGAAAGGCGCTGGGCCGGCTGGTTCCTGCGAGACTGGTCCATCGATGCAATAGCCCACGCGCAATCGCCCTACGCGCTCACTGTTCTTTCAAACTCCCTAGCAATTATCAACGGCCAGTTCGTCAACCGCCGTCCCAACCTAGTCTCAGACATCCCCATTTTCCTTTCCGACCCAACTGTGGCAGGAGGAAGGAGGATCAACCCGGCGGCCTTCCAAGCAGCACTCCCGCGCACACAGGGCAACCTCGGCCGCAACACACTACGTGGTTTCCCGGCCTACCAAGTCGACATGGCGCTGCATCGCCACTTCCCTGTAACCGAGCGCCTCAAGATGACATTTCGCTGCGAAGCATTCAACGTTTTCAACCACCCGAATTTCGCTAACCCGGTCGTGGCCATGACCGATCCGCTATTCGGACAATCGATTCAGATGTTGGGAAGAGGCCTCGGCGGCTTAAGTCCCGCTTACCAGCTCGGTGGTCCCCGCTCAATTCAATTTGCAGTGAGGCTAGACTTCTAACTCAATGCCGACAATTGCCTAAAAAGATGCAGAAAACAAAACGGCTGGTCTTAACACTCTTCGCACTGTTTCTCGGCCTGCCCACATTTAGGCTGGCCGCGCAACACATTGTCTCGCCACAAGACCAGCCGTTACCCACTCCGAGACATCTCTTGACAGATGACCTCCTACAACTCGAAAAGGTTGGGGATAATTATGCCCCGTTCAGCTTTTCGCCCGACGGTAAATCTTTAGCCTACGTGCTCGTCAGATCAAAGGCCGGATCTACAAAAATGAAGCAGGAGAGTTTAGTTGACGAAGACAGAAGCGACGTTTGGCTAGCTGCTACCGAAAGAGGAACAACTACCAATATAACGAATGGCTCCCAAGACGGCTCCGGTTTTTTTATGCCGTCTTGGTCGCCAGACTCCAACCGCTTAGCAATGCTCTCTACAAGAGGAGGCAACCTCGGACTCTGGGTTTGGACCAAGACCTCGGGCCAGATTCGCCCTCTTACGCAAAGAGCAGTCAATCTATCACCTTTTAACGATGTGCCGTTTGTTTGGATATCCAATGAAACACTGGTTTGTTCGGTCTTACCAGAAGGCGAAAAGCCGAGAGCCATCTTCCATCGAAACCAAGCCGCCGATATCGCAGTCCGTCAATGGCTAAAAGCATGGAAAGGCGAGAAACCAACAGCAAGCACACTCGAAAGCGGCGTTCCCTCACCGCTCTCTACCAGACCCCAAGGCAAACTGCTAATGATCGACGCCATCTCGCGAGAAACCAAGGAGATTGCCACCGGCACTTTTCGCTCTCTCACGCTGTCGCCTGATAGGACTTACATCGCTGCCCTGAAACAAACGAGCGTCTTTCAACCAGACAATTCACTATCCCTTGACGCCCGCCCTTTGGCGCGCCTCGCGAGGATGGGCTACCAATTAATCGTCGCTGATGCCCACGGAAACGTTCTTCCCGCTGTCACCGACATTGATAATGTTTACACACTTAGCTGGTCCAGCGATGGTAAGGAGCTGGCAGTAATGGGCGAGCAACCAGGCGTCCACAGCCCTAACACCACTGTCTTCGTATATTCCCCAGAGAACCACAAGGTTCGAAGAGTGGCCGCCGAGACTCTCGACCCTTCCGCATTGGTTTGGACACCCACTCGCCAACTTCTGGTCCTCGCCAACCGACGCCAAGACCAGAATCTCAGCAGTGAAAGCAGACGCCTTGACTGGTGGCTAATCTCCGACGACAAACCTAGTCGTAATCTTACAGCCGAGATGAAGTCGGCTCCTCCTCACGCAGTTCAAGAACCGAACAGCACATTCATTGCAGTCGCTGGAGGGGATCTTTGGCAGATCCCCATCGACGTTTCATCTCCCCAAAAACTGAGTCTTGGTTTGGACGGCCTGATAACAGCAATCGTTTGGCCCACCATCTCTGAAATATCAGGATCGCTTTCAAAGATGGTGGTTCAAGCGAATTTTGATGAAGCCACTGAGTACTATCTCGTTGACCTTTCATCACACGCCAAGGTTCCTATCCCCAAACCGGACCCGTCAGCACGGATCGTTGACTTCAATCCACAAACAAACGCTGCTTTGATGATGGCCGCCACGCGACGCGGAACCTTTCTCTGGTTCTCCTATCCGAACTCGCACAACCCGCTCCAGATAGTCGAAACTAACACCTTCCTCAGGGGCATCGCCGAAGGGGAACCAATAAGAATTGAATATCGAAGTATCGACGGCCGCGCCCTTAATGGGTGGGTAATCCTGCCAGTCAACTACCGCAAAGGAAAAAAGTACCCGCTCGTAGCCTGGGTTTATCCCGGTCAGACTTATGGCAAAACACCCCCCGTCTTAACAAACCTCAATATGCTCCCACCGTTAAACCCGCAGTTGCTTTCCGCGCACGGCTACGCGGTCTTGTTTCCCAGCATTCCAATAGATCCTCCGGGCAATGTCAGCGAAGTGTACTTTGAGCTTGCTAATGGTGTTATCCCCGCCGTCGACAAAGTCATCGACATGGGAATCGCCGACCCCAAGGGTCTTGGCATTATGGGTCAAAGTTGGGGAGGGTACGCAGCGTACAGTTTGATCACTCAAACTACCAAGTTTCGAGCAGCCGCGGCCCTCGCGGGAATAACGGACTACACCAGCTTGTATGGGGAATTCGCTGCCGAAACGCGCTACAGTGACTTTCCCCAGGAACTAAAATCGTTGCTCATGTACGATATTGAAGGAACCGCGTGGTACGACCAGCGATTGGGCGTCCCGCCCTGGAAAGATACGGCCCGTTACCTACGCAACAGTCCCATCTTTTACGTCGAACGTGTCCAAACCCCAGTCTTAATCATCCAGGGAGATATGGATTATGTTCCTCTTCAGCAGGGCGAACAATTCTTTAGCTCCTTGTACCGGCAGAACAAACGCGCCCGGTTTGTACGTTACTGGGGCGAAGGCCATGTCCTGGAGAGTCCCGCAAATATCCGCGACATGTGGCAGCGAGTCTATGACTGGTTTGACGAGTTTCTGGTTCCGACGCCTCTTAACAACCAAGCGGACGCCGCCCCAGCGAAGACTCCCCTTTCACAGCCACTGCGACGTCGTTAGTAGCCCTCTAAGCTGGAACGCGACCGTAATATTATCCTGCGACACAACGAAATCCAATATCAACCGATGTCCCATCCATTGCCCACCAACAGCAATCGCCTCACAGGCTTAATCCGTCTTGCAACCCATTCTAATTTCTCCTACATTGCTTATATCATCATTCCAATGACGAACGTCAAAACTATGAGTGGCCGAAATAGAACCAGCAAGATAAGCTCCACAAGCCATTCCGCTGTTGCCGTACGGGACGAGTTGATACAACTGACCCTTACATCTCTCTTCGGCCACTCAATAGTGCTCGATAGAGCGCAGTTCCGGACGAGCCTGTTACTCGTCCATGTCGACCACACCGGGCAACGGTTGCTTGATCGTGTTATCAACAGCATCCGTGTATTGCCCGTCCTTGAGACCGAGGATGACCTCATCAGCCTTGCCGATCTCCACTGCTTCGGGTGATTGATAGTTCTTCATGGTGTTCTCCTTTCTTTAGACGTTCTGTCGTTCTTACACACACCCCGCCCCAATAGCGTAGCGTGTGCAGAAATCAATGCTTCAACGCCAGCTGACCTTCAGCGAAAGATAAACTCGTCCGCCTCGCCTCTCTAAACAGGTTAGTCACAAACATACGGGCGACCTTTCCCATTCACGGTTCGCCATCCCAGCCCCGACAGCGCTCCGTCGTCGTGCCTCAAACCTACGTAGCCACACTTCGAGAGTAAGGGCGGATGCCAGCATTCCACCTTCCGTGTCGACCCCATGCCGGGCGCGAGTAAACGCCTCCCTTAACAGTTCGGCTTCCACGAAGCCGTAACGAGCGACTAGAGGCTTCTCGAACAACTCTGAATACTGGAACCACTGACGATCGAACGCACGCATAATCATCTCCTGCGGGTTGCCCTTCCCTCTGCGTCTTCGCGTCGCTTCGGGTAGGACGCCCACCAATGCTCTGCGCATCAATGACCTGCTATCACGCGGCCGGAGGAGTTGTTCGAAAGGAATCGCACATAAGAACTCCACCAAAGGCCTGTGCAGAAAAGGATAACTAATCTCGTATTGACATATCTCGGGAAGGTGTCCAAGCGAGATCACTCCACTAACACTTGAGAACCCGATTGACTGGTCTCGGCCGCTTGGTCGACGAAACCCGAAAACATCAACAAGGCCAACCACGCGCTCTCGTAAGCGAGTCCTTTTGACGAATTCACGGTTTAACCAAACTGGAATGCGCGAGTAGTCATCCCGCTGAAGCTTCGCCCTTACGCTGATTGGCAAATTCGGCAGTATCGCACGCCGCCACATCAGCCTCCCGTATGGCTCGCGCAAAACATTGGCCCACATCCCAACCCGTCTGAATAATTCTATGAACCTCCGGCTAACCAAAAGATCCGAGAGTTCTGGCGTAGGATCATTAACGCTGTGCAATAACTCGTCCCCGCCGAGCCCCGAAAGTGCAACCCGCGCCCTTTTCTCCACCATCAGCGCGTTCATTCCCATGAGGTGACCCGCATTAGTCAGATAAGGATTAATCGTGCTCACAGGTGTCGTGTTAGGCAAAGAGACGGTGGGCCATGCAAACGATAGAACTTGAATCGAGGCCGCCGCTCAACTCCGCCATCACCGTTGAATCCGACCTTAGTCTCGAACGCACCGACTCCTCAAATAGCTCAACGAAGCGCTCTTCGTACTCACCGTCATTCTCCAGCCGAATTTCCGCGTCGGGGCAAAGCCCCCAAAACCTTCGCTCTTGTACTATGCCTAAATCCTCAATCGAAACCACAAAACCAGGTCGGACGGCCTTAACATCCACAAAAGGAGTCCGGCTGACGTCCTTGCCGAACGACAGAAAGCCTGCGACATAATCCTCGTCCAGTTCCAACCCTAACCCTGAAACGTCAGTCAGCGCGGTCAAGTCCGAGCACCAAAGGACACGCTCACTTCCAACGAGGTAATACAGGGGCCGCGTTCCAACTGGGTCCCGCACCAGCAAAAGCCGACGACGCGATTCGTCCCAAAGCGAGAAAGCGAAGTCTCCTATTAACCTGGTAGGAAATTTGACTCCCCATTTACGGTAAGCAGCAGCCACTAACTGGACGTCAGTAATGCTCGATAGCCCGTCGTCGATGTAATGCTTCAACACGCCAATCAGCTCCACACGATTGTCAAGTCTTCCATCCCACGCTAGAATCAGTCCTTCGCGAGTAACCGCCGGCTGGTCCTCGAAACGAGATTCACGATTTGTATGGAACGCGCGATACGACACTCCAATCCGACCCCGCACTAGATCACGTCCTCCGTCCGGCCCGCGGGAGGCCAACCGTGACCCTAACAAACACAACATCTCAGCAGAAACCTTCTCGCCGCCGAACAAATAGATGCCGCCTAAAATGCTCATAATCAATGATGCTCTGACGCCGAGCACCTCGTGAAAACGCAATAGCGCGTGCGAACATCCGGTACGTCATTAACCACCACGCCTCTCACTTCTGACCATGCGTGGGCACGAAACGGCCTCCTGCTAGCTGCCAATACCATCTTCGCTGGCACCCCCTCTCTCCGAAGCAAGCAGGTCGCCACCGCCGAATGCTGCAGACATCGAACTCTCTTCGGATACCAAAGCCGCGCCCGATCAATGCCCGCACACAACTGGCGCACCCGCACCGGATTCCAAGCGCGCTTTTCATCCAACGGCCAGCTCTCAACCATCGCGCATAGCCGCCCGAATCCAAGAAGCCTCAGCACCACTTCATAAGCGGCGATCGCGACAACGCCCAGGAGGGTATCCGCTATCGATCGCCAACGACCAACCTCAGAAGGTACATCCGGTCGGTAGGTCATTTCTTGGTCATACTTCGAATGAACGCCGCCCTGCCACAGGTCATTGCCACCCGTTCCAAACACATCATTCTTAACTCTATATTTGGACCCTGACCCTTTAACCCCTTTTTCCGTCAAGAACCCGCGTTCCAACAAACGTCCGATTAATTCTCTGACGTCTTGCTCCAATCGGACTTTGCGCACACCGCACTCTGAGTAATACTGCTCAAGCCTATTAACCAACTCCTTCGTTGAGACGCCCTCAGGATACTTCTCTATTTCAGCCCAAACGACTGATGCACTCTCATTAAGTGAAAAGAGGACATTCCCCTCGAACCAAAGTAAAAGGCACCCATCTCTTTCTTTGGATTGATCGATTGAGTGAACTTGACTAACAACCATCATTCACGCTCCATCTGATGCTGTGGCTCTGTTCCCTTATTCAATTGATTCGTCACCGCTTCTGGTTGCATTCCTTGCCGACTTTCGATCATTTCACTGACTTTGCTGGCGAAGACATCTAGACGAACGAGTTGCTCGAGAACAATAATTTCTTTTCTGACATGCGAGCCCTCTCAGGGATCTACTAATTTGAGTTTCAGTGTTCGACGCGCAATGTACGACGTCTATCGAAATCGCGGGCAAGAATTTTTATTTCTGCTCAGTCGACTGAGCAGACCCAGTGTTTTCATATACATCCTGCTCAGTCGACTGAGCAAACCACGTTCTCTATCTCCCAATTAAGATGTGTTTGAGCCGACAACATCCTAGACGAGTTTCTGCGAATGCTATTCACCAATGATTCAAGACACTGTCAATCTTGTTTTCGATTTTCCCGTAGTCCACATAAACGATTCGATCAGCCCATTGCATCGGATAAGGTCGATGGGAAATGATGAGTGTCGTTACATTCTGCAAATAACCATCTAGCCCGTTCAGTAAACATTTCTCGGTGAGCGCGTCGAGTGCGGAAGTGCATTCGTCAAGAATCAGAATTCGCGGGTGTTGCAGCAGCGCGCGAGCTAAGGCAACGCGCTGGCGCTCACCGCCTGAAAGTCTGTTGCCGCGTGGACCGAGCGATTCGTTCCAACCGTTTGGCAATCTGTGTATGAGGCTCTCCAACTGGGCCAGCCTCGTAACCTTGTCGAGCTCGTCCTGAGTTGCCTCCGCATTTCCGTAAAGCAGGTTCTCACGAAGCGTCAGGTCAAACAGTACCGGATCTTGCGGTACAAAGATTACAGACGAGCGCAAGCTTTTCAGTTTGATATCACGAACGTCCAACCCTTCCACCAGGACCGTTCCCGCTCGGACATCATAAAGGCGTGCCACCAGCCGCGCGATTGTGCTCTTGCCGTTGCCGCTCGTTCCGGCGAGCGCGACTCGCTCTCCAGGATTCACGCGCAGACTGATCCCACTCAGTACCGGCCGATCCGCGTGATAGCTGAAATAGACATCTCTTAGTTCGATCGCTCCCGAAGCGTTTGGCTGGAGGGCGAGGGCCTTGGGACGATCCCGCAGGATCAGTTCGGCTTCAGTGATCTCCATTAGGCGGCGCACACTCGCACCCGCGCGCTGAAGTTTGGAATAAATATCCACAACGCCGTAAAGCGGAATGAAAAGTTGTAGGGTGTACCCATAGAAGGCGATGAGCCCACCGGCAGTCAGTGTTCCCCTCATTACCTGGTAACCGCCATAACAGAGAACTCCGGCCATGCCGGTCACGATGATCAGGTAAAGAAACGAGCTGAAAAGTAATTCAGTGCCGCGGCGCTTGATCTGCGCCCGGACGGCACTCACCGAAAGATGAGCGAACCGGCGCGACTCTCTCAGTTCGCAGGACAACAGTTGCACTTGAACAATCGAGGATAGATGTTCTTCGAGGAAGCCAATCATCTTTCCGGATTGCTCTTGCACCGAGTCGGAGACCTGCCGCAGCCGATCATGAAACCGCCTGCGTACCAGAATAAATACCGGGATCAGGGGTAAAACGATCATGGTGAGCCGGTAGTTCAGGATCAGCATCGTAGTCATGACAAGGGTAAAGACCGTCACCATGCGCAACACGCTGGGGATCACTTCACCGCTGAGAGTTCCCACCTGATCCACATCAACCTGCAGACGGTGCAACGTGTCACCGAGAGGTCGGGTGTCGTGATACTCAGCGGACAGTCGTTGCAGACGACGCAGCAAACTCAGCCTCGACCGGAAGGTCATCTTCTGCACCGCGCGAAAATTGAGCATTGCAGCGAGGCTGTCAAATCCCAGCCGGCCCGCATAGGAAAGAAAAAACGCCGCGGCGACTAGAGGCAGCCAAGCCAGTCGCCGGCGCGGAATGACATCGTCAATCAGGAACCTGATGATAAGCGGATCGAGAAGAACGAGAATACTGGTGATGACGATGCAGAAATAGCTGAAGAGATGCAGGCGCAGAAACGGTCTCACTTGTGAGGCGAGCCATCTAATCTCACGGTGATGCTTTACGTCCATAGATTTGCTCGATGATGCCGACGCACGCCTTCTCTTAACTAGTACAGCCGCTCTTTACTTGCTTCTGCGGCTTGGATCTCTTTGAACTTCCGGATCCTTGGTCAACGCAAGGTGTACTAAACTTCATCACCCGCCCAACGATCTCCGCCTCTTTCGTATAGATGAAGCGCCGGATACTGACGTGCGACGAGTGATGAGGGATAAGTAGAAGTTGGTTTCCCTGCAATTCACACCAGGCGCAGGAGTAACCATCCCGCAGCTCAACAAAGTAGATTGGCCGCTCGTATTCGCTACGCCACGCAATTAGCCGGAGCTTGTTCTGCCGAGTATCAAGCCCCACGAATGAACCCGGCCGGATCAGAGGGTACATAGTGAAATCATCAAGCCCAATGTAGCCGTAGCTGGTAAATTGACTGTCGGGATCTAACTTAGCGACGTCTGCCTTATCATCTCCTGCCTGAGCGATCCGCGGCAGCAGAGTGGTTTTGTCCGGAAACTTGACAAGCTCTCTGAGAAACTCAGTCGTGCGGTAAACGTCCGGCACATCCGACAGTAAACGGGTCCCGCCTGGAGTCGCAATCGCGGTGTACTTATCACTCTCATCTGCATCGACATTGTAAATGCGCATCAGTTCAGTGATTCTCACATGGTAGATTGCGCTAAGGCTGAAGAGCTTCCAAAGGCTCGGCTCAGACAACGGATCGTTCTCTAACTGCGTGAGCCGAGCGTTTGAAATATAGAATCTGTTATCGCCCTTAGCTTCGGCGATTCTCCGGCTCTCTAATTCGACTTCGCGGACCGTAACATTGCGACTATCCCTAAGTGTTTTTAAATTCTGATTTGTCGGCATGTGGTCCTCCAAAGGAGTCTGTGGAGATCATTACCATCGATTGCGTGGTTATAGTCGAACTCATGGAGCGGACATGAGCGCTTCAGACGTCCGGGGTTATGAGGTCCCTGGCTTTCAATCAACAGTTTCTGGGCGGGTTCTGCGGGAGCCAACTCTAGCAAGGCCGCTAACGAACACCAAGACAGACGTTTTCTTGTCCGGCATCACGGAAAACCTTAGAGTCGTCGCATTGCGGGTTAATGCTTTAACATATAATCACTTGTGTGAGTTCACAGAGCATCACGTCATGAAACTTTGCTGACAGAAAAATTTCCTGCGGTGTCTTGGATGCCTACCTCAAGCATGCCGCCGTTTTTCGGTTTCTCGTGCAAGGCATTTACAAGGAATGTGTTAGCGAGAGATAAAACCCGATATGAATTGTCCACAATCTCGGACGAATTCCCATGAACCCGCGCGTGCGTCCTGCGCTTTCAGAGGTAGCTCAGGACGCTTCGGACAATGTGGTGGTGTTTTCGATCGTGAGAGGGTGTCGCAGGGATGACTGAACGGCTAATGACGAAGGTAGAATAGAAAGACAATTACTGCCGCCACCAACACGAGTACAAGGCCGCATAAAACGAATCTATCAATCATTCTCTCAGCATCGAGGTTCCTCGCGCACTTGGGACAGCCGCGAGAACGCGGATTAATCATATTGCCGCAATCACGGCAGGGGATAAGAGTCATGTCTCAATCTTGTGGTTTAGTGTGCGAGCAGTTCGATCAGGACCTGTGCAATAATAATCGTCGTCGTTTCTTCTTTCATCCTATTTGATAGCGTAACTCCTCCATGAGCGAAGCACAGCGCACAGCCTCGAGTCAATCCCCGGACTTTAGCGACTGGGTGGATCAGCACGCAGATTACCTTTACAAGTACGCGTTGTTTCGTCTGCGTGACGGCTCGGCGGCTGAAGACGCCGTGCAGGAGACTTTCTTGGCGGCTTTAAAAGCCTACGGCAGCTTTCAAGGTCGGGGATCCGAGCGGACCTGGCTCGTCGGGATTTTGAAACATAAGGTTACGGACCATTTTCGGCGGATCACCCGCGAGGCGCCCATCGGAGAGACCGAGGATGAGACTTTCGAGCACAAGGAATTCTTTACCAGGACAGATGAATGGACAAATCATTGGAATGCCGGCTACGCGCCCAGTGAGTGGCACGCGACGCCGGCGGAATTGATCGAGCGTACTGAGTTTTGGAAAGTTCTCGACGATTGCCTTTCTCCCCTGCCTACGCGCACGGCCAGCGCTTTTACACTCCGAGAAGTTGACGGCCTGAGCAGCGAAGAGATCTGCGAGGTACTCAGCATTTCTGTGAACAATCTCTGGGTAATGCTCCATCGAGCGCGGTTACACTTGCGCAACTGTCTTGAGCGGACCTGGTTCCTGAAAGAAGCAACCGACTAAAATGACCTTAAAGGCGTACGACAAAATCAAGCATTCAATCAGGTGGTGGTTGCTGCGCCGGCTGCCAACCTGCAAGGACACGGTCAGAGTCATGTCGGAATCCATGGAGCGGCGGCTTACCCTGCGCGAGCGGATCAACGTCAAGCTTCATCTCTGGATCTGTCTCTGGTGTGTTTGGTACATCGAGCACTTGCAACTGTTGCGAACCACAATCCGCTCCAGAGCTGCGCAAGAACCTAATCTTGATTCTGCGTCCCTTCCTTTGCTCTCGCCCGAAGCCCGCGAGCGCATGAAACAAAGCCTCAGCCAACACCACGACTGAAAACACACCGCTCGCGTAAGGTTTTCATCATTTTCACGACAAACCTACTTGATCAATTATGGACGACTGCACTCAGTCATCGCGATCGAATGAAGAGGAATATTTGAAAATTTATACAAAAACGAAAAGAGCGGTCAGACGATGGCTTCTGGGCACGCTTCAGCCCTGCCAGGAAATAGTTCCGCTAATGTCCGAGTCGCTTGAACGGCGACTCGGTGTTCTCGAACATTTGAAACTGAGATTGCACCTGCTGGTATGCGCCTGGTGTGCGCGATATCTCAAACAGATCAAGTTCCTTAGATGGCTTGTCCGGCAACAGACGTTCACAGACGAAACCGACAACGCCTCGCCAGTCACACTCACTGCTGAAGCTCGTCAGCGCATCTCCAAATCACTTCGCCGACGAGACTCTGTGTAAGGAACCGATGCTAGTCGCGACTAATAGCATGAACGAAGGAACGACTTCATTGAGAATAAGACAATGCGACGAAGGTTAGTGATAAAGAAGAGGCTCCTCCAGCGCAGAAGATTGAGAGCGCTGAGGACAATTGCGAAACGAGCGACAGCCGCAAGCAAATCCGGCGCTTACAACACCTGTCTTATCGACGCCGTCCTGACCAATCCGTTTGTGGGCTGACCAACGTCGCGCCACAGCAACAACCAGCGAGGTTCGCGCGAGTTCGCGCGATTAGGAAGATGGAACTAATCAGTTCTGACAGTCTCAGTGTGTTCGACAGTCTGCGCCGGCGAATGATGATGCCGGAACCGTGGGCTTTCAGAGAACCGCTCGAAGCCTCGAATCGGTGGAGCGAGCAAATGATTGATGCCTGGAAGAGACACTGGCCTGAATACTTATTGGAAGCAGCCGAGCTGGGCTTATTCATGATCTCGGCGTGCGCTTTTACTGTGCTGCTTTTTCACCCCGCTTCGCCCGTCACTCAGGGCATTCAAAATGAAGGTATACGAAGACTGTTGATGGGCGTCGCGATGGGTGCGACGGCCGTCGCGCTCATCTTTTCGCCGTTCGGCAAACGATCTGGAGCGCATTTTAACCCGGCAGTTACCTTGACCTTCTTGCGGCTCGGAAAGATCGCGCCGTGGGATGCGGCATTCTACATTCTGTTTCAGTTCGTCGGCGGCATTGTCGGGGTTTTGATGGCCACAATATTTTTCAGAAATCTGGTAGCCCACCCGGCAGTTAACTACGCGGTCACCGTGCCTGGCTCGGAGGGCCAGACGGCGGCATTCGTCGCCGAACTGACGATCGCATTCATTTTGATGACGGTAATCCTGACTATTTCAAACACGAAGCGGTTGGGCCGTTGGACCGGATTGTTCGCCGGCGCGCTCGTCGCTATTTACATCCGTCTAGAGGCGCCGATTTCCGGAATGAGCATGAATCCGGCGCGAACGTTTGGCTCGGCGTTTGGAGCGCATGTCTGGACGTCGCTGTGGATCTATTTCACGGCCCCGCCACTGGGAATGCTTCTGGCGGCCGAAGTTTACAAGCGGGTCAAGGGTGGTCAAGCAGTGGCGTGCGCCAAACTGCATCACTACAACAACAGACGCTGCATCTTTCGCTGTAATTTTCAGGAGTAACGTAAGCAGTTAGCTTCCGCTGTCAACCTACGTGGTCGCAGAGGCGCGGAGACAACGAAGAATGAACAGACAACTGCGAAACAACACAAACGAAAGCGACGTGGTCGCAATTCGTCTTCCTTTCTTTGGCGTGTCTCCGAGCCTCTGTGGCTAAACATCAACCAATTTCTTAAGGAGAGATCAAGTCATGAAACATCGTAGGCTCGTAATCAATCTGGTACTGCTCGGTATCGCTATACTCGGGCAGCTAGCCGTTGCCAGAGCGACTCGGCAGCGCACCCCCCAACGAACAAAGTTCACGGTTCGGGTCGAGAACATCTCGAAGCCAGATGGTCAGACAGCGTCGGATGGCACCAAGTGGTCCTTCGCGCTTTCACCAGGGCTCTGGGTTTTGAACGACAAGAAGTCCGGGCTCTTTACTGAAGGGAAGCCAGCCAGCAAGGGCCTCGAATCACAGGCTGAGGATGGCGATCCTTCCGGGCTCGCCGGCTGGCTCATGGTGAGTCATCACGCTTCGTCGCTGCACGGCGTGTTCAATACGCCAATAGGAATGATGGGCCCCGGACCGATTCGCCCCGGAGACAGTGTCGAATTCGGCTTTACGGCCAGTCCCGGTGTGAAGCTCTCGCTGATCATGATGAATGGGCAGTCGAACGACGAGTTCTACGCGCCGGACGAGAACGGGATTGCGCTCTTCGATGCGAAGGGTGCGCCGCTTAGCGGTGACATCACCGCGAAGCTGATCCTTTGGGATGCGGGCACTGAAGTTAACGAGGAGTTGGGCATTGGGCCTAATCAGGGGCCGCGACAAAGGGCGCCTAACACAGGCGTTGACGAGCACGGCGTGGTCACGCGCGCGAGGAGCGAGGCGATCTACACAAAGAGCGGCGAACTCTTTCGCGTCACGATCACTCCGGAACCTGGGATGTAGTCTTTAGCAGTAGGGGCGGACCTGCTATCCGCCCCGCATCGGGCCTCAATGAAACACGGGCCAGAAACAGAGCTCCGCTGCTCTCTTACAACGCGTAGTAGGAAACAGGAGAAAGCAATCATGAAATTAATTACAAGATCAATAGTCGCCACGCTCTTGCTCTCGGCTATCTCGGCAATCACTTTCGCGC
>WNFR01001876.1_pt1 | contig 21938 bp, 17 predicted proteins | sample 5400221 | NCBI WGS metagenome assembly WNFR01 (sample SAMN13153357, study PRJNA577476) | soil metagenome | isolation source: 40 cm soil under Madrone tree | place: USA:California | collected 2016-06-14 | reverse complement strand
GCCCGCGAGGGACAGGCTGGGCGCTTTGGGGTGGCGGAGGGGTTCGTAGTACCGCTGAAGCTGGGTAATGCCGGTGGAGGGAAGGGACCTCAGTTCAAGACAGACGCAATACGTGGTGAAGGACCTGGGAGATTGGGCAACTATAAACTCCGCAAAGGGTTCAGAAACTGCAGATGGCGTTGCACGCGAAAGCAAAGGCGTGAGGTCTTGTCCGAGAGCCGGATGCGGGAGATCTGCACGTCCGGTTCGATGAGCGGGATGTGGAAACGGAGTCACAGTCGAACCACTAAGGCACCGCCAGACGAAAGGGGCGGCAACAGATATGTCCGGCCTACAGCCACCGCGCCACATCTCGACTTATATGAGGACGCGGCTGTCAAGGGGGTATTTAGGTCGTGTTTAACGATCTTGATAGCTCTTGGTTACGGATTGAGGCGCGCGGTCAAGCCCCGCAGCCGCGAAGCGGTGCGCCGAAGGCGCAGGGCTTGAGGGTGCGCCTCAATCCGTAACATCATCGAAGAGATCGCAAATATTTCCTACTCAAGCACTCCTGCGTTTCTTTGAGCTATCGTTTCGTTCCGATCCAAGGCGAGCCCTTTGCGTGCGTGCGGCATTCGCCGCACCAACTTATATCCGGCCGGGTTCAACCCGTTCCAAGGTCCCTCATGCGCGTTGCGAGGGCGCGGGCTCCAAGGGGGATGGGACCATTCTCTACCGCGGCGTCTTTCAGCCATGTCGAGATCCGGTCACACATCCACCTTGGATCTCATAAGCTCCTGTTATCGGTATTTGGTGTTCGTTCCTCACCCCTTGAGGACGGCACCTCGTGGCACCAGGCCGGTTTCAAGATAACGCCAGAGCGCCACCAGCAGCTTGCGTGACAACGCCACGATGGCGATGCGGCGAATGCCCCCTTTCGTGGTACCGACACGCGTTTGGAACCAGATGCTCAAATCGCTATCGGGCTGGTAGCGCAGCCACAGCCAGGCAAGTTCGATCCCAGTGGTTCGCCCCTTGCGGTTGCCGGCCTTGCTGATCCCTTGATCATGCGCCACGTTTCCGCTCTGAAACGGGCTCGGCGCGTAGCTCACCAGACGGAATCACACCAACGCGGCTGAAAGCGGCTTGGCGGCGCGAGGGGCACGAACCCGCGCGCCACTCACGGCCGGCGAAGTTTAGCGATCGCGCGTCGTTCAGGCCGTCACTTCGGCGCGCACGCTTCGCCGCATTACCTGCGGTGGCTGTCCGAAGGTGCGCAGGAAGGCGCGGCGCATGCGGTCGCGATCGGCAAACCCTGTTTGCCGCGCGACGAGATCAAGCGAATGGCGGCTCTGCTCCATCATCAATCGAGCGGCCTCGACGCGCAGATTCTCGATCGCCTTGGCCGGCGATTGGCTGGTCTCAGCGCGAAAGGCGCGGCTGAACTGACGCGGGCTGAGGTGCGCGACTTCGGCGAGCTGCCCGACAGTCAGCGGAGTGTCGAGATGACGTTTCGCGTAGGCCAACGCATTTTGGATACGATCGGACTTGGGCTCGAGCTCCAACAGTGCGGAAAACTGCGACTGGCCGCCGGCGCGCCGGTGATAAACCACAAGCCTTCGCGCCACGGCCCGGGCTACATCGGCGCCGAGATCGTTTTCGATCATGGCCAACGCGAGATCGATACCCGCGGTCATTCCGGCCGAGGTCCATACCGGACCGTCGACGATGAAGATGCGGTCTTCCTCTACCTTCACTTTTGGGAACCGAGCTTGCAATTCCCGCGCGCGATTCCAGTGCGTGGTCGCGCGTCGGCCGTCGAGCACACCTGCTTCGGCCAAGATGAAGGCACCGGTGCATGTGGAGGCGACCCGCCGGTATCGCCTCAAAGCCAGGCGCAGAAATTTGATCACGCGCGGCGTCAACGATCCGATCATGTTACTGCCGCCGACAATCAGTGTGTCGAGATTCGCATTGCGGAACGGCTCCGTCGCGACGCTGATGCCGATCGAGCTGCGGACGGGCCCGCCGGTCTCGGACAGCAGGCGCACGTCGTAGACTGGCTTGTCCATCTCCTTATTCGCGAATTCGAACACGGAGAGCGCGGCAAGGCTCATCACCTGAAAGCCGGGCAAGACGATGACACCGATATGCTGCATAAAGCGTCTTCCGATAGTGTCCTGAAACGCCGTTTTTATGACATTTAAGACATGTCTTGGCAAGCCTAGATTCCCAGTCCGGGCGCCCGATGGTCGCCGGCGGACTGGGGAGACAGGATGTGAGCACCATTGAAACGAAGGGTACGGCCCTGATCACCGGCGCCTCGTCAGGTATCGGCGCGATCTATGCCGACCGCCTGGCCAAACGGGGCTACGACCTGATCCTGGTCGCCCGCAGCAAGAACCGGCTCGCGGCTCTGGCACGCCGCCTGGAGAATGAGACCAGCCGGTCAGTCGAGACGATCTCAGCCGATCTCAACAACAAGACGGATTTGGCCCGGATCGAAACGACGCTGCGTACGAACCCAAGCATTACGCTGCTGGTGAACAACGCCGGCGTCGGCGCAACCACGCCGCTTCTCGATTCGGACGTCGAGAAAATGGATGAGATGATCCGGCTCAATGTCGGGGCGCTTACGCGGCTGACCTACGCGGCAGCGCCTGGTTTCGTTGCGCGCGGCGGCGGCACCATCGTCAACATCGCTTCGAGCGTGGCGATCTCACCGGAGACGCTCAATGGAGTCTATGGCGGCAGTAAAGCTTTCGTGCTGGCGCTTAGCCTCTCACTCAATCATGAACTCGCGGGCAAGGGAGTGCGCGTGCAAGCGGTCCTGCCGGGAGCAACGGCCACGGAGTTCTGGGACATCGCGGGCCTGCCGGTTCGCAATCTCCCCACTGAGATCGTGATGGCGGCGGAGGACACGGTCGACGCCGCGCTCGCCGGTCTCGACCAGGGAGAAACCGTCACCATCCCATCCCTGCCCGATAAGGCGGAATGGGATCGGTTCGACGCGGCGCGCCGTACCATGAGCGCCAAGCTCTCGAGTGCTGTCCCGGCTCGCCGATACAACATCGAGAATCCCCAATTCAGCCGGAGCGTGACATGACGGGGTCGTAACAGCGGCCAATTTCGCCAACAGGATGCCCAATCCCCGCGAACAGCCCAGAGGTAGCTATGGCCACCATAATCAAAGTCAACGGCGTCAATCGCACAATCGATGTCGACGGCGACACGCCGCTCCTTTGGGTGTTGCGCGACGTGCTCGGCATGACCGGCACGAAGTTCGGCTGTGGCATGGCGCTCTGCGGCGCCTGCACGGTGCATGTCGACGGCGTCGCCACGCGTTCTTGCATCACGCCGATCGAAAGTATCGGTGCCTCCCAGATCACAACGATCGAAGCAATCGGTGCGACAGCGGCGGGAGCCAAGATCCAGAAGGCCTGGCTCGACCGCGAGGTCGTTCAATGCGGCTACTGCCAGTCGGGCCAGATCATGTCCGCTGTGGCGCTGCTCGCGAGCAACCCACATCCGACCGACTCCGATATTAACGATGCGATGTCCGGCAACATCTGCCGCTGTGGCACCTATGTCCGTATTCGCGAGGCGATCAAGCAAGCCGCGCAATCGGACACAAAGGGAGGCTGATCATGATCATCGATCACATCACGTCTCGAAGCGCCGGCGCGCATCGATCATCATCCGAGAGCGGCCTCTCCCGGCGTGGATTCCTGCAGGCCGGAGCCGCCGCGGGCGGAGGCCTGGTGCTGAGCCTGAACTTGCCGTTCGCAGCCGGCGACGGCGAAGCTGCCGATGTCTTCGCTCCCAATGCCTTCATCCGCATTGAACCCCGCGGGCAGGTCGTCTTGACCATGCCCTATGTCGAGATGGGACAGGGCACGTACACCTCCATCCCGATGCTGATCGCCGAGGAGCTGGAGGTCGACCTGAAGCAGGTGCGGCTGGAACACGCTCCGCCCAACGAAAAGCTCTACGGTAACCCATTGATCGGCGGCATACAGGCAACCGGCAATTCGAACGCGATACGTGCGGCGTGGCAGCCCCTGCGCCAGGCCGGTGCGACTGCCAGAACCATGCTGATCGCAGTCGCAGCAAAGCGTTGGAAGGTCGATCCAGCGACCTGCCGCGCGCAAAGCGGTGAAGTGCTTCATCCGCCGACGCGCAGAAGCATCAAATATGGCGAGCTTCTCGTCGATGCCGCCCGCATTCCTATCCCCAAAAGCGTGGTGCTCAAGCGACGGGAGGATTTCAAGCTCATCGGCATGCCGGCCAAGCGTCTGGACACACCTGCGAAGGTCAACGGAACGGCCGTCTACGGCATCGACGTTCGGCCGCCCGGCGTGAAGATCGCGACCCTTGCGCAATCGCCTGTCTTCGGCGGTCGCTTGAAGAACGTGGACGATGCGGCGGCCAAGGCCGTCAAGGGCGTGCGTCAGATCGTCCGCCTCGACGACGCCGTCGCCGTCGTCGCCGATCATATGGGAGCTGCGAAGAAAGGGCTGGCCGCCCTGGTGATCGAATGGGACGACGGACCGCACGCCAAGCTCAACACGCAAGAGATCGTGGGCGAGCTTGAAAAGGCGACGCTCAATCCGGGTGCGGTTGCGCAGAATATCGGCGACGCCGACAAGGCAATGGCGAGTGCCGCCACCAAGGTCGAGGCCACTTACCAGGTCCCGTTCCTCGCGCACGCCACAATGGAGCCGATGAACTGCACGGTTCATGTCCGCAAGGACGGCTGCGAAGTCTGGGTCGGCAACCAGGTCCTCGGGCGGGCTCAGGTGGCGGCGGCAAAGACCGCAGGCCTGCCGCTGGACAAGGTCGTGGTCCACAATCACCTGATCGGCGGTGGCTTTGGCCGCCGGCTGGAGATCGATGGCGTCGTCCGCGCTGTCGAGATCGCTAAACACGTTGACGGCCCAGTCAAAGTCGTGTGGACGCGCGAGGAAGATATCCAGCACGACATGTACCGGCCGACCTTCTTTGACCGGTTGTCCGCCGGCCTCGATGAAAAAGGAGCACCGGTGGCCTGGAAGCATCGCTTCGCGGGCTCGTCAATTATCGCGAGATGGGCTCCTCCGCTGTTCAACAATGGCCTCGACCCCGACACGACTGAAGGCGCGATCGATCTTGCCTATGCGCTCCCAAGCCTGCACGTCGAGTATGCGCGGGTGGAACCGCCCGGCATTCCGACGGCCTTCTGGCGCAGCGTCGGGCCGTCGCACAATGTCTTCGTGACCGAAAGCTTCATGGACGAATTGGCGGCGGCGGCGAAGCAGGATCCGGTCGCTTACCGGCTGGCCCTCCTCGACAAGACGCCGCGCGCCAAAGCCGTTCTCGCACTTGCGGCCGAAAAAGCCGGATGGGGGCAGCCACTGCCGCAAGGAGTCGGCCGCGGCGTCTCCGTCCAGTTCGTCTTCGCGACCTATCTGGCGCAGGTTGCCGAAGTTGAAGTGTCGAAGGATGGCGCGGTTCGCGTCCAGCGCGTTGTCTGCGCGGTCGATTGTGGCACAGTCGTCAATCCCGACACCGTCCGGGCCCAGATTCAGAGCGCGATCATCTTCGGCATCACTGCTGCGCTCTACGGTGAAATCACACTGAAGGATGGACGTGTCGAGCAAACGAACTTCGATACGTACCAAATCCTGCGCATGAACGAGGCGCCGGCCATCGAGGTCCACATCGTCCAGAATTTCGAGCCGCCGGGCGGAATGGGCGAGGCCGGGACTTCGGCCATCGTTCCCGCAGTGACCAATGCGATCTATGCCGCGACCGGCAAGCGTTTGCGAAAGTTACCCGTCGACACAGCGGCGTTGAAGCGGCCAGTGTGACGGCATATTGTGCCATGCTCGAAGCATTGAGTGGGTCCGCGTCTGCTGTGGGTCATCAAGAGACTCGTGGACCGCTTAAGCCGCGCGGCAGGTTAGCATCCGTAACCGGACGATGCTGCCGCGGCGGCGTGCCGGTCGTAGTACGTCGCGGCATAACCATGGCGGTCGCCGGTTTTAGCGGTCGGCGCGACGCGAGGCTGGGGATAGCCAATTTCATTTAAGCGACCGGGGCGATCGGTCTCGAGCGCCAACATCGGCGCCTACTGTAGTAAGGCTCGGAAGAAATAGCTCGGTCGGTGGGCGAAATCGTGCTCCCGCAACGGATTGCTCTCCAGCTTATGCAGGCGTCAAAGACCCATCCGCATCGTCCCATCGACAACGGCATAGTCGTCAACCTTCTTAGTCAAAGGTTCTCGCCCTTCGATATGGTCGAACTCCATCCAAAACCAGGGCCGGCCAGCGTATTCGGGGGCAGCCCATGCGCGGCGACCGCCCTGCTGGCGAGTAGTAGAGCCAATGGCCAGCCCCTCGCGAAACAAGACCACAAGGGCGCGTCTCACGCTCGCGAGGTGCGCGGCGCTAACCACCATTTTGCCTTGCTCATCGGGTTCAAGCTCATATGCGAGCGCTGTCAATTCGAACATATCGAGGTCGCCGTTCGCACTGATCAGCGCAAGCAACGATCGTTGCAAAGTTCCGCGTCCGCGGCTCATGAGTGTTACGTTCACGGGGACTGTCGCCAAAAGGACATAACACTTAAACCGGACCCGCAAGGGCAATCTGGAAACGTCGTTAACGTCGCAAGCGTGGGAACGTGTCACGTCACGATAGCCGCGTGTTGCGGTGGCCATCGCGGAAGGGGCATGCTGGATATTCAGGCGGATTGCCGATGAGCACATAGCCATAGCGGCGCCGCTCCCATATGTTCAGGCGGATATCGCCGAAACGGTTGTCTCGATGAGTTCGCAGCCGGAATCAATGACGCAAGAGGTGTTGGCGGGGCTCGTCGAGCGCGTGACCTTCCACAATGCGGAGAATGGATTCTGCGTCTTGCGGGCGAAAGCGCGTGGGCACCGCGATCTCGTTACGGTGGTCGGACACGCCGCAACAATTGCCGCTGGCGAATGGATCACCGCATCGGGCGAATGGGTGAATGACCGCATTCACGGACAGCAGTTCAAGGCCCGCTTCCTCCGCACATCGGCACCGAGCACGGTCGACGGCATCGAGAAATATCTCGCCTCTGGCATGATCCGCGGCATCGGTCCGGTCTACGCCAAGAATCTGGTGCGCATTTTCGGCGACAAAGTATTCGATGTTATCGAGGCCCAACCGGAGCGCCTGCGTGAGGTCGAGGGCATTGGTCCAGTGCGAGCCGGCCGTATCGCGGCTGCCTGGGCCGAACAGAAGGTCGTGCGCGAAATCATGGTCTTCCTTCACAGCCATGGCGTGGGCACAGCGCGGGCGGTGCGCATCTTCAAAACTTATGGCGCCGATGCCGTGCAGGTGATGTCGCAGAACCCCTATCGGCTGGCGCGCGATATCCGAGGCATCGGCTTCAGGACGGCTGACGCCATCGCCATGAAGCTGGGCGTCGAGAAATCTGCCATGATTCGGATTCGGGCCGGCATCTCCTACGCTTTGACCGAGGCGATGAACGAAGGCCATTGTGGTTTGCCCGCCGATGAATTGGCACCGCTTGCCGAAAAGTTACTCGAGGTGCCGGTCGAACTTGTCCGCACCGCGCTCGGTCTTGAACTGATGGAGGGCAACGTCGTTGCCGACCGCGTCGGCGAAACGCCATACATTTTCCTGGCCGGACTACACCGGGCAGAGCACGCTATCGCCGACCGATTGATCCGGCTATCGCATGGCCCACTCCCCTGGCCATGGATCGATCCCGATAAGGCCTTGCCATGGGTCGAAGCACGGGTCGGCTTTTCCCTTGCGGAAAGCCAGCGTAGCGCTGTCAAGCTCGCTCTGGCGTCCAAGGTGCTGGTGATTACCGGCGGTCCCGGTGTTGGCAAGACCACCATCGTCAAAGCGATATTGCGCATTTTGGCCGCAAAGGGGGTAAGGCTCCTTCTCTGCGCGGCAACCGGCCGCGCTGCCAAGCGCATGAGTGAAGCAACCGGCTTTGAAGCCAAGACCGTCCACCGGCTGCTCGAAGTCGATCCGAAGAGCGGCGGCTTCAAGCGCGGCGACGACAACCCGCTCGACTGCGACCTGCTGGTCGTCGATGAGACCTCGATGGTCGACGTCATGCTGATGCAGGCATTGTTGAAGGCCATCCCGAACCGTGCCGCCCTGCTGATCGTGGGCGATATCGACCAGCTTCCTTCGGTCGGGCCCGGACAGGTGCTTTCGGACGTCATCTCATCCGGCGCCCTGCCGGTCATTCGTCTTACCGAGGTGTTCCGCCAGGCCGCGCAGAGCCGCATCATCACGAGCGCGCATCGGATCAATCAGGGAGGAATTCCCGATCTCGCACCGCCGGGAACAGATAGCGATTTTTACTTCGTCTCGGTCGAACAGCCCGAAGTCGCGGTGCAGCGCATCATCGAACTGGTGAAGACCCGGATCCCGAGACGATTTGGACTCAACCCCACTCGCGATATTCAGGTTCTCTGCCCGATGAACCGCGGCGGTGTCGGCGCTCGATCGCTCAATATAGAACTACAGGCCGCTCTCAATCCTGCCGGCGACCTGAAAGTCGAGAGGTTCGGCTGGACCTTCGCTCCGGGTGACAAGGTCATGCAGATTGAGAACGACTACGACAAGGACGTCTACAATGGCGACGTCGGCTATATCGACTCTGTTGATACCGACGCCGGTGAAGTCACCGCGAGCTTCGACACCCAATCCGTCACCTATGGATTCGGTGAACTCGACGCCTTGATCCCGGCCTATGCGGCGTCCATTCACAAGAGCCAGGGCTCTGAATACCCGGCCGTGGTAATTCCAGTCATGACTCAGCATTATCCGATGCTGCAGAGGAACCTGCTCTACACCGGTGTCACCCGCGGCAAGAAGCTGGTCGTCCTGGTCGGCCAGAAAAAGGCCGTTGCTATCGCGGTACGCAATGTCTCGGGCCGGCGGCGCTGGTCGAAGTTGAGCGAATGGCTGGCATCGAGGCAATCCACCGGCATTGACAACAAAGAGAACCAACGATGAATGACGCAAACCGCAGGATCGGATATCGGGATACCTGAGATAACGAAGGGAAACTCTCTTTCGATGCCGTTGTCGCCTCGTACCGCCAATCTCAAGCGGCCGACGCCCTATTTACGATAGCAAGCAAGCCGTGCTTGCTGGTGGGGTTCCTGATTCGATTCTCCTCTGCTCGATGACCGCGCCCTACCTGGCTACTCGGAACCCCGAACGGCGTCGCACCGTCGAGTATGGCGGCGAGGGCCCGTCGCCACTCCTCATCATTGCGGGAGCAGGCTCGGGCAAGACCAATACCCTCGCCCATCGCGTGGCGCATCTGATCGTGAATGGCGCCGACCCACGCCGTATCATGTTGCTCACATTTTCTCGGCGGGCGGCAGCCGAGATGAGCCGAAGGGTCGAGCGCATCGTGAAGGAGGTCATTCCGGACCAAGGATGGCTGATGATCGACGCGTTGAACTGGTCGGGCACCTTCCACGCGATTGGCGCCCGGTTGCTGCGGGAATATGCATCGGACATCGGACTGGATCCCGCCTTCAGCATTCACGACCGGGCAACCGCGAAACTGGCATCCGGCTCAAATCGCAAGCCATTCTGTTCCGCGCCTCTCATCACAGCGCCACGCTGGAAATCGAGCTGACGCGCCGCAACATCCCCTTCGTGAAATTTGGCGGCCTAAAGTTTCTGGAGGCCGCGCATATCAAGGACGTGCTAGCGACCCTGCGCTGGGCCCAGAATATGCGCGACCAGGTGGCCGGTTTCCGCACCGTCCAGCTCCTTCCCGGCTTTGGTCCCAGCTCGGCCGCAAAACTGCTCGATGCAGTAACGCAACGTGCCGACCAGCTGGAAGCTCTAGAGGCCTTCAGGCCTCCCGTGGCTGCGGCGGAGCATTGGCCGGATTTCATTGCCACTATTCGTCTGCTGCATCTGAATGCTACCGGCTGGCCCGCCGAGCTCGACCTCTTTTGCCGATGGTATGCGCCGCATATGGAGCGTCGGCATGAAGATGCGGCACTCCGGACGAACGATCTTGCTCAACTTGCGCAGATCGCAGCCGGCTCCCCGACCCGCGAATGCTTCCTGACCGAATTGACGCTCGATCCTCCGGATGCCACCAGCGGCGAAGTCCGCGCTCCCCTCCTCGATGAGGACTATTTGATCCTTTCCACCATCCATTCCGCCAAAGGTCAGGAATGGACCGTGGTGTTCGTCCTCAATGCCATCGATGGCTGCATCCCGTCAGATCTAGCAGTGAGATCAACACCGGAGATCGAAGAAGAGCGGCGGTTATTGTATGTGGCCATGACCCGCGCCAGAGATCAGCTTCATCTCATGTTGCCGCAGCGCTTCTTCACCCATGGCCAGCGCAGCCTTGGCGACCGCCACGTTCACGCCCAGCGCACGCGCTTCATTCCCGATGCGATCACCAGGCATTTCGAGAGACGCACCTGGGCGCCTTCGATCGCCCAAGAAGTGAAGACCACCCCGGCACGCAAGCCTGTGGACGTGCAAGCTCGTATGCGGCGGATGTGGACGTAAGTATCCCCTGGGAAAACCGCGGGCTTTATTGAGTGAGTTCCCCGATCCGTCCATAATCGAGCCCAACATGGACGAACTTGCGGGGGCATCATCCCCATAGTGGCTGGGCTGGCTCATTCCCTGTCGACCGCCGAACGTCTCCGCGGCTACCTGGATTAGCCGCTCCACTTGTCTGGCGTTGAGGACAGCTTGCGCCGGCAGGCCGTCAAAGGCAAGCCGCGAGCCGATCGGCGGCGCAGACCATCATAGATTTTTCTGACTTCGCTCAGCCGCCATTTCAATGACCGATTCGTTTCTGGTAGCATGGCCATCTAACTAATTTAGGAGGAGAGCATGGATCGCAGATCGATTTTCCGCGCCGGCGTTGCCGCCTTGGCGGTCGCCCCGTTGTTTGGTCGCAAGGCTGCCGCCGCGACCGAGAAGAAGCAGCACAAGCTCGCTATTCATGTCGACCAAAACGACCTCGCCGTGATGCGGCTCGCACTCGGCAACACGCGCAACGTCCATGAACTCTATACCTCGGTGGGCGAGGACGTGGCGATTGAAATCGTCTGCTACAGCCAAGGTCTCCACATGCTGCGCGACGACACATCGCCCGTAAAGGAGGAAATCCGCACGACCCGGGCCAAGGTCCCGCACGTCGCCTTCGCGGCCTGCAATAACACCAAGCGCGCCATGGAGAAGACCGAAGGCAAGACCGTCCCGATCATACAGGAAGCGGTGGTGGTTCCGGCCGGCGTGGTGCGGCTGGTGGAATTGCAGGAGCAGGGGTTCAAGTACGTCAAGCCGTAAGGCCGAGTAGGATGGGTTCAGCGAAGCGAGCCCATCACGCCCTTGCAGCAGGCAAAGGGCTGCTTTCAGTTCTGGCCAATCGACTTTACGGTCTGAGGCGGCGCCTGATCGGCTCTGCCGCGCCCTGGGCATCCGACCTACTGTCCCACAGGCGTTTCCCGACCGGTAGGGCTGCGTCTGGGATCGAATTCGTGGTCAGCGTTTGGTTGCCGATCGGCCCATTCGCGATTGGCAATTCGTTGCCTCGGTCGCTGGGTCGGGCCTGTGGTGGCGAGTCGTGCTGCTCGTACCACGTCTTGCGGATAGGCTCGTCCAACCAGCCGAACAACGCGCCGCCGCTGCCGCTGTAATATCGACTGCGATGATCGGTGAGGTGACGATCGATCACTGCAACGATGTGCGAGATAGCAATTCCACTCGCCTTCCAGTCAGCCGCGACGTGCCTGAGCGCGAACGGCGGGCAAAGGTTATGCCGGCCGTACAAATTGCCGACCCTACCGCAGTAAGTGTCGAGATCGACGTCATCAATCGAGGTCATCACTTCCCCGCCGCAATCGGCCGAGGCGATCTCCGCTCCGCTGGGCCTTGGCCTACCTCATTGTAGATCGGCACGGAATGGAATTTTGCCAATAGATCGGGCTGAGAGATTTCGTCCGACGCCCGAGCGCAATCAAAGGCCTACGCCGTTCCACCTTCAGGAATTTGAGCAGCTTATCCCCTGATAGCGGCCGTGGAAGGTCGACCCGACGGCATTACGACCAAATCAGATCTTGTTTTCACACAGCCTGGGCCAGGAGCCGAACTATCCGACTGGCGGAATGAGGGTCGAGTACAACCACAAGCGCAAGCTGCCGCGCACCGCCACGACTTTGGCAGCGGCGCGCCGGTCATTCGATTTTTCTTTCCCCTCGAAACTCGAAGTGCCATTGACGGGTCCTCAGGTGGCAAGTGCCGATGCCCAAGGCCGCCGCCGGCAGACGCACGCCATCGGCGATACGCTGCTCCGGGCGGAGGGCTCCGTGAGATCGCCGACCTTGATTTTGATTGAGCCGGCAGCGATTGCAGGCCGGGCTATTTCTGCCCATCCTGGTGCCCGAGCGCCCACACGTAGGCGGCCACTGCGTCGAGGTCCCGCTTCGACAGCCGTGGGCCACCCATCGGCGGCATCGGGCTTCTGTACTCCTTCGGCTCCGCAACGCCCTCCTCGATCGTGTGTGTGATGGCGGCCAGGCTGCCGTCGCCCCATAGCCACCGGCCGCTGGTTAGGTCGGGGCCGAGCGGCGTGCCCTTTGCGTTCGATCCGTGGCAGCCGGTGCAGGTGGCACCGCCCTCCTGGCCGCGGAAAACGCGAGCCCCCAGCTTCAACTCGTCTCGCGTGGCGCCCTCGGGAACCGGGAGCCCCGCAACTGCGGCGTCCTCGCCGGCCTCCGCATTGGAGCCTTCCGGCGGCTGCACATTCGACGCGGCAGCACCGCTGGTGCGAGGAGCAGGAGCCGGCGCAATGCCTGTCGTTGCAGTGTTGCCGTGAAAGGTCACGCGCCAAATGCGACCGCGGACGTCGTCCGAGATGTACAGTGCGCCGTCCGGCCCGATGGCAAGGCCGGACGGCCGATGCGCCGCTTGCCCGGGCTCCTTGACGGCGCCGGCGAAGCCGTCGGCGAACACGACGAACGGACCCGATGGCTTGCCGTCGTTGAGCGGCTGGAACACGACATTGTAGCCTTCCTGCGGAAACGGCGCCCGGTTCCACGAGCCATGGAAGGCGATGAAGGCGCCGCCCTGGTAGGCGTCCGGGAACTGCACGCCGTTGTATATCTTGAGATCGTTGGGCGCCCAGTGCGCCGGAAACCGCGCGACTGGACCGCGCTTCTGCGCACAGGGGCCGACGGCCTTGCCGCCATCGCCGCCGTACTCCGGGGCAAGGACCAGCTTCCGCTGGTCGGCGTCGAAATAGCATTCCGGCCAGCCGTAATCCGCGCCCTCATCCAATTGCAGCAACTCTTCGGCGGGCTGGTTGGCGCCCTGCTCTGGCCGGTACAGGTTCGGCCAGTTCTCCGCGAGCTGGTCCCGGCCATGCTGCATGACGTAGAGCCGGCCGGCCTGATCAAAGGCGAACCCTTCGCCATTGCGGATGCCGGTGGCGAACCGCTCCGCTGGAGAGAAATGCTCCCCCGTCCGGTTCGCATCGTAGCGCCACGTGCCGGCCCGCGTCTCGAGTTCCGCGCACGGGCTGAGGCCGGGAGACCGGGCCACACGATTGCTGGCCTGGCAGGAATTGGTGGCCGAGCCGAGGTCCACATAGAGATGGCCCTTTGGGTCGATCACGAACGGATGCATCGGATGATCGCCGCTGAGCGGAAATCCGGAAACGATGACCTGCGGCGGCCCGGCCGGGATGGTCACTTCGCCCGGCAATCCATAACGCACGATGCGGTCGTTCACCTCCGCATAGAGCCAATCCTTGTAAAGTGCGATCCCGGTACCGCCGTGGCTGCCTTGCGCATAGGTATCGCCGAAGCGGATGTTCACGTCAGCGCGGCCGTCCCCGTCGATGTCCTCCAACGCCACCAGAAAGCCGCCGGCCGGTGGCGTGTCGTAGCCGTAATAGCGGCCGCTCCAGGTATTCACGAAGACAACGCCCTTGGAGGAAACGACGAGATGCCGGGCGTGACCCGACGTTGTCGGCAAAGACGGTCGCGCAGAAACCGCGCGGCAAGGTGATCCCGCCGTTGCCGCCCGCGCAGTCGCCGCCCGGCGCTCCGGCCCCGTTCTGTCCTTGTGCAAGCGCTGATGAACTTTCCGCGAGCGGCGTTCCGGCTAGCGGAATTCCAGCAAGCAGCAGCCCCCCAAGCGGAACCTGTACAACGATGGCGGAAACCGCGCTGCGGTTCACATGATGATAGCCCATGACCATTTCCTGCTCCGGCAGGATTGAATGATCGGGCGGCTGACATGGTTCCCTCGGCGCGTAGTCCGGGTGGACGGATCGCTCTTGCGGTCTTATGACCCGGGCTACGGCGACCCGTCGACGCCTTCACGGACGACGTCGAAGTGCCGTCATAGATTCGCACATTCGGTGCAGCCTCTTCGGCCGCCTCCTTGCCAACAGGCGGCCTGTCGCCGCGCGACGTCAATCTCACCCGGCGTGTAATCCAAGCGAGCGTTTCATTCATGCCAAGACCGGAGGGCGCTCATGATGCAAGGACAGATCACGAAGATCACGAAACACGGAGCCGCGGCCGGCGAGGTCGGGCGGCCCGAGCGGACCGACTGGACCATCGATCAGGGCTGGGAGAAATATACTACCGACGAGCATGCCGTCTGGAAGACGCTGTTCGAGCGTCAGACAAAGTTGCTCCAGGGCCGCGCCTGCAAGGAGTTCGTGCAGGGGATGCGCGACCTGCCGATCGGCGCCGACCAGATCCCGGACTTCCGACAGCTGAGCGAAGTGCTGATGAAGCATACCGGGTGGCAAGTTGTCGCGGTACCTGGCCTCGTCCCCGACGAGGTGTTCTTCGAACACCTCGCCAATCGGCGCTTTCCGGCGGGCCAGTTCATCCGCAAGCGCAATCAGCTGGACTACCTCGAGGAGCCCGACGTCTTCCACGACGTATTCGGCCACGTGCCCATGCTATTGAATCCCGTGATTGCTGACTACATCCAGGCCTACGGCGTCGGCGGCCTACGCGCGCAGCAGCTGGGCGTGCTGCCGAACCTAACGCGGGTTTACTGGTACACCGTGGAATTCGGACTGGTGACGCAGGCCGACGGTCTTCGCATCTACGGCTCGGGCATCGTTTCGTCCTACACTGAGACCGTCTTCGCGCTGGACGATCCGTCGCCGAACCGCATCCGATTCGACCTCGAGCGGGTGATGCGGACCCGGTACCGGATCGACGACTTCCAGGAAACCTACTTCGTCCTAGGCGACCTCGGAGAGCTACTCGAACTCGCCAGGATCGATTTCGCCCCTTGGTACAGTCGGGTCGAGCGACTGCCCGATCTTGAGCCCGGCGAGGTCCTGCCGGGCGACAAAGTAATCACGCGAGGCACAGGGAGGTACCACGCCGCCAAGCGTCAAGGTAAATGATACGAACTTCGGTGATCGCACTATTGGTGACCGGCGTGGCCAGCAATCCGGACGCGCCGTCGCGAGCCTTTGTAGGGCGCGCCGCCAATTTCGTGGTCGTTGACCTTGGCTAGACAGTGAAAGTCCTCGGCGAGGAGCACCAGCGGCGCCTCTCCGCGCCGGCCTACCTCTATGCACGGGACGTCGAGCCGGCGGGTAACCGTGAGCGCTTCTCGACAGCCGACTGCTATTAGCCTGTCAGTAGCGGCCGCAGCTGGCGCACATCATCGAGCCTTTCCAGTGCGTTTACCCGCCGAATGACCTCGTCAGTCCGCTCAGCACCCAACACCGGCGTTATCAGGGACCGCGCCTTTTCGTTCACCCGCTCGGTGCTCAGTGGATTCTCCTTCGTGCCTGGAGGATGGCGCGTGAAGTGGCTGACGGTGTGGCCGTCGCGGAGCGTTACCTCCACGAGCCCGCTGCGCCGCGCGGCGGGATCCATTAACGCTCGATCAGGGATGAGTTGCACACGCTCCTTTGCGGCGAGCACCCTCGAATCCGCCATCCGCTCGTACGAGTGGCTGTCCTCGAAGGAGACGGCGCCCTCCACCAGAGCAAGCGCGATGATGTGCTGGCAGTTGACGTCGGGCATCGAGCGATTATTGACGATGCGGGCGCCATCCTCCGGAAGCCTGACGACGATCCTCTCCACGTTGTCAACAGTCAGCTTGTGCTCGCGAAGAAGCGTGAGGAACGCATCCAAAGGAGCCTGAATCGGATAGCCGACGGAGAAGGGCTTGATGGAGGTTTCGGTGATGAAAAAGCGTGTGCCCAGCCCGGCGACGATTTCCTCCGGTTTCGGTTCGGTGGACAGCGCGATGAGCGCATTGTGCTCGCCGTCTAGCACGTCCCACACCCCAGTAAATCCCATCTGCGCCATGATCGCCGCAGTAACGCCATTGCGCGCACCCATGCCGGAGAAGTCGAAGGCCTTTTCGACATGTCCGGCGTCGCGTACCCAGCTCCATATGCCCGAAACCTGCTGTGCAGCATACGACAGCACGTAGCGCATGCCCTTTTCATTCAGCTTAGCCAGCGAGGCTGCAGCCGCTGCGGCGCCCATGGTTGAGCTCGTACCCTCGGCGCTGCGGTGACTGCCGCGTACCAGGTCCGGTCCGAGAGCGAGGAGAAACCGGCAACAGACGTCGTAGCCAAGCGTAACCGCAGCGAGCAGTTCGGCTCCCGACCCGCCCTCGCGCTCGGCCATCGCAAGCGCTGCAGGCACGACGTGGCTGCCAGGATGGGCCTTGGTCACCGGCTCGAAGTCATCAGTCTCGTCAGCGTGCGCGAACATGCCGTTGGCCAGCGCGGCGTTCACAGCAGATGTTCTGACGTCTGTGGCCAGCACCGTCGCTTCTGCGACCCCACCCTGTGCCCGTGCGAAGTGAATCGCCATTTCTCCAGCCGGGAGATGTGAGCCCGACACTATTGCGGCAAGCGCGTCCAGGACGCGGTGCTTCGCTTCCTGTGCAACATGCGGCGCGAGACGCATATCACGCGCTTGCGCCATGTAGGCCGCCAGCTGCCCCGTAATGTCGATTGCAGTCATTCAGAACTCTCCTCGGTCCCTTCGCGAGAAAGTGACTATTCGGGCGATATATTCGCTGCCCGAACGACAGCCGCGCCATGCAGAATATCAAATTGGCGGCGGGTCGGTCAGCGGGTATGACAGGCCTTTCATAACCCGCTGCTCACCGGCCAAGGCCGATCGATTTCCAAGTTGGGTCGATGCGTTGAAAAAGGATTTTGAGCGGAGGCTCCGAGCAATATCGATTCAAGACAAGCGTCGAACGCGGAAGATCGATTCAAGAAGTCAGCAACACGATTCGATTGCAGCGCGCCGACAGCGTGCCGTGGACTTTTTCCCAATCGCCGCCCGTCGTTTGTCATCAGGCGAAACCAAATTCGCTCACATGGTTGGCCCCGGTTCGCTTGACCAGCCCTTTGAATCTGAACATGGTCAGCTAGGTTTAGCCCTAGGGAGGAACGAAAATGACTGGACTGTTCGCTGCACTCTCGCGTGGAGCCGTCATAGCTGCAGCGATGGTCTTCGCGGTTGGTATCAACTGCCTCGGCGCCCGTTACGCATATCCGCAAGGCGCTCCTGACTATGCAGCCCTCATGGCGGCGTCTGACCGCAGCGAAGCGGACCGTGTGGCCGACAAGCGTCGGGATCCGGTGCCGTTCCTAGCGTTCGCTGGGCTGATGCCCGGCATGAAGGTGCTCGATATGGGGGCCGGTGCAGGCTACAGCACCGAGCTCGTGGCGCGCGTCATCGGTCCGACTGGTACGGTCTATGGTCAGAATCCTCCCGATAACTTTGAGCGTGCGAGGACGGCGTTCGCGACGCGGGCCGCCACGCCCGCAATGAAGAACAGCGTCACACTACTGAGACCTTACGATGATCCATTGCCCGCAGACGTGCACGATCTCGATATGATCACCTATTTGTTCTTCTATCACGACACGACCTACCTGAACGTCGATCGCGCTCAGATGAATCGCAAGCTGCTTGCCGCGCTTAAGCCTGGCGGCTTTCTGGTGATCGCCGACCATTCAGCTAAAGCTGGGTCGGAACCGTCGATCGGCAAAACTCTCCATCGGATCGACGAGGGGATGTTGCGCCGTGAGGTTGAAGCGGCTGGCTTCAGGCTGGTTGCCGAAGGAACTTTCTGGCGTAACCCGAGCGATCCCCGCGATTTCTCCACGCAACAGCCGACCGGCCCGGTGGACAACTTCGTGCTGAAATTCCAGAAGCCGCGGTGAATATCGACCGATCTGGTGGCGGCTCCGCAGGCGTTGATTCGCAACGCCGTTTCGCGGTGAAGACGCGAACGAGTCCGGCAGCTTATCCCCCGATAGATCCGTGTGGGCTGGACGCCGACGACGGAAAGGAGCAGACCAATTTCGGACATTCCGGCTCAGCGCCGACCATTCCTATGCGCTCCGGACTGCGGTAGGCTCGCCACAACTGAAAGCCCTGACGGGGATCACCTTGCGATGGCGCGATTTCATGGCTGGACCCGGCAGGTGCTATCGTTCGCAAGTTCAAATAGCTTGGGGCAGGAGAATGAAAACATTAGCCGCCGGGTTACTGTTGAGCGTGCTCGTTGCCGAGAGTTCGATCGCGCAGCAAAGCATCAACGCTCCGCCTGACACGATCTTCTACAACGGCAAGATCATTACGGTCGATTCAGGCTTCACGATTCAGCAGGCGTTTGCCGTCAGGGGCGACCTATATGTCGCCGTGGGAACTAATGCTGCAATCCAAGCCCTCGCAGGCGAGAATACTCGTTTGGTAGATCTTCGAGGCTCCGCGGTCATCCCCGGCCTGTCGGATAACCACGATCATCTCTACAACAGCGAAAAAGTGATGCGCGGTATCGACCTGGTCGGGGCCACCTCGACCGCGGAGGTGCTCAGGCGACTTCGGGACGGGCTCGCCAAAGCCAAGGCGGGCGAAACCGTTTTCGGAAGCGTCGGGTGGAGGGGATCCCTCACCAAGAATGATCTCGACCAAATCTCAACCGATGTCCCCATCGTGGCGCTGCGCGGTCGCCGGGGGGCGGCCGTGATGAACAGTGCCGCCCTGAAGAAGGCGGGGATTGCCAAGGAAATGCAATCCTACATTGGCCGGGAGATCCCGAAGGACAGCAGTGGGGAACTGACTGGGGAACTCCCTGATTTCCCCGCAGGACTCTACGCAATCGACAAGGTGGTGCCTCTCCCCACGTCGGACGAAGAAGACCAGATGATCGCCGCGGGGCAGAAGCAGCGAAACGCGCTGGGCATCACCAGCACCCGCGACCTGTCGAATTGGCCGCCCGGTATGCGCGCCTTCGTGCGGATGTGGCGGCAAGGACGACTGACATTACGGGTCAGCATGGGCCTGGAGCTTCCTGATGCCGGCGATCCGGCGGGTTTGGTGCGCCAGCAGGGCGTGACGCCTGGGTTCGGCGATCACTGGCTGCGCATCGATTCGGCCGGCGAGCAGCCAAACCCCCCTGGGGGCAATGCCACGCCTCAACAATACAAGGCGCTTATGCTGGAGCTCAACCGCTTGGGTTGGCGGCATGCGCCGCACGTCGCGACCAACGAAGCCCTCGAAGCGGTTCTGCAGGCTTACGAGGCAGCCGACCGCGAGAGCCCGATCCGCGACAAGCGATGGGTGGTCGAGCACATTCCCAATGTTACCCCGCCGCTGATGGAGAGGCTCGCAAAGCTAGGCGTTATCGTGTCCACCAACATGGCGGGATACGCCGGGAATTACGACGCCGCGGTGCGGGCGCTGGGCCAGGAACAGGCTGAACGTCAAACGCCGGTGAGGGAAATGCTCGATCACCATCTGGTAGTCGTTATCGGCAGCGATTATGCGGGACCGAATCCGGAGACGGCGACGTCCAACAACCCGTTCGTCCCGCTGTATTACTGCGTGTCGCGCAAGACCCACGACGGACGCGTGCTCGGACCTCACGAAAAAATCAGCCGCGAGGAGGCGCTGCGCATCGCCACCTACAACAATGCCTTCGCGACTTGGGAAGAGAAGGTGAAGGGTTCCATTGAACCCGGAAAGCTGGCGGATTTCCTGGTCCTTTCCGGGGATTTCATGACCATCTCGGAGGACGAGATCCTCAAGCTCCATCCGATGGCGACCTACGTGGGAGGACGCAAGGTGTACGCGGCGCCGGAGGCAAATGGCGCCTTCTAAACAAACAACGAGCAGTTCGCGAAAGGCAGCAATGGCTGCTGTGGATCAAAAGCGTCGAACCGTAGCCGGAAGCCAGACGTCCCCATGACCTCTGAGAGCGGTGGCGACTGGGCAATGCAGCGAAGAGTGCGAAGTCCTGTTTACGGCCGTCGGCCGCGATCCGACAACAAAGTGGTGGACGACGGCGGCCTTCATCATAACAATCGTCGTCGCCATTTCAAAAGACATACAAACACATGCATGGGAGGCAAAGGATGAAACGGCGAAATGCGAGCCGCAATTCAACCGCACCAGGCACCATTGTCGCGGCGATGGCTTGTTCGTTGTTGGGAATCGCATCGGGGCGAGCCGCCGATGTCACGTATGAGCGTCTGCTAAATCCCGAGCCGCAGAATTGGCTGATGCACCATCACGACTTCAACGCGCATCGCTATTCGCCGCTCGACCTGATCAACAGGGCGAACGTCAAGAACTTGAAACTCGAGTTCGCTGTAGCCCTCGGCGGCAAATCGGCCGCCGACAGCCTCGAAGCGACGCCGCTGGTTGAGGATGGGTTCATGTACATGGTCGATAGCTGGGGCGTGCTCTATAAAATCGACGTGCGTTCCGGCACCGCCGGCACCATCAGGTGGAAGATGGACCCAGGGCTTGCTAACCAAGACCGCAATCGCGGCGCTGCGTTGTGGGGCACACTCGTGATCTCGGTCACAGGCTATGCCGGCCGCGTCATTGCCGCCGACAAGGAGACCGGCAAGGTCGTCTGGGATAAGAACCTTCTCGACCAAACCGACCTCGAGCTCACCGCGGCACCGCTCGCGCTCAAGGATGCCATCGTTGTCGGAGGGTCCGGTGGCGACCGCGGTCTGCGCAACTGGGTGGCCGCACTCGATCCCAGGACCGGCGATCTCAAATGGAAGACCTATTCAATCCCGGCGCCTGGCGAACCGGGCAGCGAGACTTGGAAGGACAATCACAATTCGTGGCAGACCGGAGGGGGCGCGTTTTTTGGCACCGGCGCTTATGATCCGACGACTAATCTGACGTATTGGGGTTCGGGCAATCCGGTTCCAGCCTATGATTCGAGCTACCGCCCGGGCGACAACCTCTACACCAACAGCGCGATCGCCTTCGACACGGCGAACGGCAAGATCACCTGGTACTTCCAATACACGCCAAATGACAACCACGATTACGATGAGATCGGCAGCCATATCCTGATCGATGCCAAGGTCAACGGCGAGGACCGCAAAGTCATTGCACACCCGGCCCGCAACGGCTTCAGTTACATGCTCGACCGTCTTAACGGCCAGTTCCTCAAGGGTGTGCAAACCGTCAAAGAACTCACTTGGACCAAAGGGCTCGATCCAAAGATGGGAAGGCCGATCGACTACGACCCCGGCCGCGACGTCCAGGTCTATGCTGAGGGTGCCGCCTCGGTTACAGACAAGAACACGCATCGTATCTGTCCGAGCGTAACCGGGGGTAGCAATTTCTGGCCGTCGGCCTACAGCGGCAAAACCGGATACCTTTACATCCCAGCGGCCGAGGGCTGCGGCCAGGTCACGGTCGACACCAGCGCCCATATAAAGGGCCGTTTCGGCGGCGGTACCGGTGGCGGAGACGAGCGGATCACCAGTTCATTCACAATTCTTGACCCGGGCTCCGGCGAGATCAGAAAGCGAGTCGAACTGCCTTATCCCAATTCGTCCGGCGTGCTCGCGACCGCCGGTGGCATCGTAGTTACGGCGCTGCTTGACGGCTCGATAATCGC
>WNFR01006909.1_pt1 | contig 21939 bp, 12 predicted proteins | sample 5400221 | NCBI WGS metagenome assembly WNFR01 (sample SAMN13153357, study PRJNA577476) | soil metagenome | isolation source: 40 cm soil under Madrone tree | place: USA:California | collected 2016-06-14 | reverse complement strand
TTGCGCAGATAATCGTAGCTGTAGCCGACGCGCTGGTAGTAATCCGCCGAGGTGGGCTGGAGTCCGAGGACTTTGATGAGATTCGCGTTTGCATCTGTGTCTTTGCTGATGTGCGGAAGCTGCGACTTGAGCGTGGCCCATTCGCTTTGCAGCTCGGCGAGTACGCGCCGAACATTTTCTTCAAAGCGGAAAACGCGTTCCGCAAACACGCCATAGCTCCACTGCGGAAACGCACTTGTGAGCACAAAGCCATAGGGCTGATTGCCGATGCGCACGGCGGGGAGCGGACCTCGACCGGTGACGTATTCGGTGAAGAGCGCGCGCACGCGTTCGAGCGTGTCGTTGCTCATGACGTCATTGAGCAAGGTGTTCAGGTAATAGCCCAGCGTGCCGGCGTAGAGCGCCTTGTTTATTGCGACCGCTTCCGAGTGATCGGTCAGGTCTGCGCCGTCGATGTGCGCGAGTGCGTCATACTGGAGGCCGAGATATTCGGCGAGTCGCTGGCCGTCAGTGGCTTTGTCGGCGTCCGCGTCGAACGCGAAAAGCGGCGGCCCCGTTTCGACGAAGAAGCTTTGCTCGGCTTGCGGATCAGTTGCGCCGAAACCGGAGGAATCATTGTCTGTGTTGTTCGTCGGCGTGCCTTGCTTAATCAGTGCAAAACCTTTCGCGGAGTAGTGATGATTGTCGATTAGCTGCTCGATCAACTGCTGCGTGTCCGTTTCGTCTGCGGATAACTTCAATCCAATCACGAGCAGTTGCTCGAAGCCACCGGAGGACTCATCGGCATTCAGCGGGACGCGGAATCCAAGTCCTTTCTCGACGGCGAGCGGAAAGTCGGCGATCCAACTGAACTCGTCACCAAGCACGAGCCGTCCCGTCGCGGGATCGCGCTTCAAAGTCGATTTGCCTTCGTCATCGACAGGCGCGGGGCCGACCACGACAATGTCATCGACCTGATTGCCGACGATGGTGTGCACGGCTTTGCCGCCGCGAAACAACATCAGCACAAAACGATCGGGCATCACACGGCTGTGTGGCGCTTCGGTCCAGCTATCCGGCTTTGCGACGTCGAACTTTGGGAACTGCAGAGCGTCATCACTCGCTGGCGGCGGATCGCTCCAGTTCGTCGGTTTCGTTTGCAGCGCGACCCACGCGGCACGATTCGCACCGAAACGTTTCACCAGGTCCTGCCATGCCGATTTGCGCGCATCGTCATCTTTCGCCGCCCGCAAGCTTTTCCAATAGGCCATACCGAACGTCTGCTCGCGCTCGGTCAGGAGTTTTTCGTGCGTGTTGATCGCGATCTCATCGGGAAAGACCCGCACCCACAGCTCTGCGTCTTTGAAACGCGTTTCCACACGCAATGGCAGCAGCATGATCGGAAGGGAATCGTCCCATTCTTCGATGAGCTGTTGCGGTGTGCGCTGGAAGAGATCGCCGATCAGTCGCCCGACTTCTGCATTGCGTTGCCTAAGCGCTCCTTGTTGCTCCTGTATTTGCACACGCTCCCGCTTCAATTCCTCTGACTGATCGGGATAAAACACTGGCTGCTCGTTGTCTTCGCCTTCCTCCAGGATCTCGCGGCGCTCCGCTTTGTTCTGCAAGCGCTGCAACGTGAGCTGACGCATCCGCGCGCGTTGCAGCTGCTCACGCGCATCGTCGCGCGTCCCGCGGGCGCGTCGCAGGGCATCAAGTGTCTCCTTGAAGTCGCTCATGTACTCGGCTGGAGGTCCAGGTTCTCCAGCATTTCCTTTGCGTGCACCGCGATCATCACGGGACGCTGGTAGAGAATCGAAGCCATGTCCGCCGAGTGACTACCCCACTGCCCTCTTTCAGCACTCGTCAGGCGATTGAAGAAGCTGGCAACAGGTGGCGTGCTGGTGTCGATGAAACGCAGGCCACTCGAAAACTCGTCCCACGATAGGTCGTCCCATGTGACCTTGTTTGGGTCGTCGGGCTCGAACTCTATGTCCATGCCGAAGCGCGGTTCGCCGGGTACTTGCTGGATGATGAAGTAATAACCCCAGTCGTCCGTCGCCGTCTGCGGATTATCGGCACCCTTCGCGTCTTCTGGTTTCATGTCGAAGCCGAAGAAGCGAATGTCCGGTTCGACTTCCGCGCGGAACATCGGGAACAAGATTTCCGCGTGCATGTCCGCTTCCGTTTTCACTTCGACGATGACCGGATCCTTCGTCGGATCGGGCGTGCCGTGTTCGTCGCGAAAGATGTGAGCACGCTGCGCGTAAACAATCGTATTTGGGTATTTCTTCAGTAGCTCGCCGCGCACGAGCAACACGAGCTGACGACCCGGCGGACGCGCAGGACTACGATGTGTACCGAGCTTTGAGGTGGAAATCCACGTGTCAATCGGCACGATGTCTTTGTACGTATCCGCGAGTTCGGCGCGCTTTTCAGGCGTGAGGTCGGAATCATCAGCGATAATGCCTTTAACATCCCAGAACTGCCGAAAGTAACTGCCGCGTTGGTCGGTCGGATATTCGCGCCAGAGTAACTCGCGGCCGAACTCGTGATTGAGTCCGGTCATGTAGGCCTCAATAAATTCCGGATTGGTGACCAGGAGCGAGATCGTGTTCGGCGGAACCAATTCCAGGTTTGGAAGGAACAACTCGCTCGAGATATCGCGCAGCTTCTCGTACATCGGGTCGGGGAAATCCGGATACGCCATCGCCGGCACGAGATGCTCGGGCTGGAGGAGCCATGCGGGGTTGAAAGTGAAGCGCACTTGCTTCGCAACGAGCTGCGGAAATACGATGGTCGCACGCGTGGCGTCGCTGACCTTCGTCTGCGCGTTTGTGATATCGAAACGCACGAGCTGCAGTTCGGATGGCTCAATGGCGAGGCGCTGATTGAAAAGCGTCGCTGCGGATCGGAAATTTCGTGCTTCAACACTGTCAGCGCCCGCCGCGGCGCGCGTAATCATCGAGACCTCGTTGAAACGCAGTGCATCTGTGGACGCCGATGTCGTAAACGAAGTTGTCGCGATGTCAGTGCCGGATGTTGCGCTGATCGGCGTGACTGGATCGGTAACAACGAATGCGAAATTCGGTTGAGGCGGTGCATTCTCGATGTCGTGCAATGTGGCGTTGGGATCCGTGAGCGACTTGGTCGCTTCGAGTGCGCGCTCCGCTTCGGCCGTGCGGAAGTAACCGAACACAGCGGCCGCGGCGACGATGAGCGCGAGCCACCATGCACCGGCAATCGCGATTACGACCGCGAGCAAGAGCAAAAGGATCAGTAAGAGCAATCTATGCGTGAGGATCCATTGGAGCCAGGCGGGTTCATGCGCGTTTGGAAGCTGCTCGGCGATGCGCTCATCGGTGATCACCGAGTCGGAGACCTGCTTCGGCGGCGCCGCACTAATGCGACCACTATTTAAATCCTGCACGAGCGCGCCGTGATTGAAGGAGGAATTGGCCGCGCGCAGCCGTTTTCCGTAGGAGCCGCGCGGACGGATCATGCGACGCATTGCGCTGTTCAACGCCGCCGGCGAAACGAGACTCGTGGTGAGCTGATGAAAGAGCGTTGTCGGCGAGCCTTTCACTTTCTTTAGGACAGGCGAAAAGACCGCCAGCATCTCGGCGGGTGCGAGGCGTTGGACGAAGTTGGTCTGAATCATGCGAACCGTTTCCATCGCGAACACAGAGCGAATGATGATGCGGTTCGCGGCGAGAATTTTCTTCACCTGCTCCCACGCGCGCGCGACGTAATCCTCCTGATTCTTCTGGATCACGCTTGTCCCGAAACCGGATGGCACGCGAAAGCGCGGATCGCGATTGAGGAAGTTGAGCCAGCCGGCGCCGGCCGGATCGATGCGATGTTGTAACGCGTGGTTCTCGCCGTAGATCGGCGGCGAAACGACAGGATCATCGTCGCCGTCGGATGCGTCCTGTACATCGGCCGGAAAATTCAGGATCAATTTCAGTTGCGCGAAGAACGGCTTCGATGTGTCGATGTCGCTTTCCTTCGGACGCGAGACAGTTGTCGGTGCTTTAAGCGCGCCTTCGAGTCCGAGAATTGTTTGCGGTTTTTCGGGCGGCGGAATCTTGCCGATGTCCGCGCCGACGGTCATGCCGAACCCCGGCTGGGACGCGTCCATGTCGCGAATCCCGACCTGCGGATCCATCGGCCGCGGCTGGAGCAATTTGACTAACGACTCGAAGTCTTCGTTTTCCCCGGTGCGAAACGCCCATTCGTAATAAACCGGAAAGTCGATCGGCGCCGCACCCGCAGTCCACGACGGTTGTTGCGCATCGATCGTTGAGACGTCCTGCTGCAAACCCACGCGCCTGCCTGTTTCGAATGCTGGAACGACGAACGCGTGATAGCCAGTCTTAGCCTTCAGTTTTCGCGGACAGATGAGGCGGCTTATGATCTTGTCCGCATTCGGATTATCCATCTCGTGCAATGAGCGCAGGAATTTTTCGAAGTCCGTAGGCGTGTCGTAGCCTTCGTTGATGTGCACGTGACCCCACGCCCAGGTCTCGATCGGGGCCGGTAGTGCGTCCGCGTTCGCGACCGTGACGATCGGGAGCGGAAAACCGCGCGGGTTATATTTGAATTCGCTCTCCGCTTCGGTTGCGCCTTCCTCTAGAACGAGCAACGCGATCCACGGCCGCAGCCGCTGGCCGTTCGCTCGCGCCGGTGTGTAACGCCACAAAAAATCTTCGTCGTAGAATTCGATGAAGGGCAGGTAATTCGGTTCGAAGTTGGTGATGCGATTGAGCGGTTCGGTGCGCACCACCATCTCGGGATTGAGACCGATGATGTCGCCGGGTCCGATGAGTGCGAACTCCTTGTGTACCGGCGTCGTGTTGAGCATCACGTCCACCGGCACATGCGCGCGCTCTTTCACCGCGCCGCCGCCGAGGCCAAGGTTGTCCGGCTCCGTGATGCGGTTGCCGATACCTTTGCGCAGCCACGCACTGAAAGTGTATTTTGCGACTGTGACGCTCATGCGGCTTCGCTCAGCTCGTAGCTCGACATTACCTGCAGACGCCCCTGCAACGATGGATCCTCGGCGACGAGTTCATCATGCAACTGCCACGCTTCGGCTTCGCTCTTCGCGCTCAATCCTTCGCCGTGCAGCGTGAGATCGGTGCCGTTCACGACACGGAACTCCGGTTCCTCGACATCGACTTTTGCGATCGGCGTTCCGCCAATCCGACGGCTAACCGCGAATTTGTTCTTCGTCACCGCGCCCGCGCCGCTGAACATCGAGAAGACGGAGCCGAACAGCCTAACGAGTCCTGCGCGGATCGTGAGCCCGCGTTTGCGATGCACATAGCTCAGCTCGTAGGTCACGTCTTTATCAACGTTCGCACCCGTCTGCGAGCTGTCGCCGGTGCTGAAACGCAAACCGCTGCGCATTTGTTCGAACGATTTGCGCGCCAGCTTCTCGTCGTCGCTTAAGTGCTGGAAGTTGGCGATCGCGAATTCCTCGCGCACTTCTTCGGTCGCGCTGTCACCACTGGTTAGGTCGAAACGTGTCGTGCCTTTCGGTTTTTGATTGCCGAATTTGTTTATCTCAAAGCCGAGCGGTACGATCTTCTGGCTCACAGAAAGAACCGCGAACGGATTCATCACGATCTGCTCCGGGGGCAGTTCGAGCTTTTTCAGCGTGACGTTCTGATGCGTATTGGCCGGCAACGTCGCGAGCCAGTTGCGATCATCTTTCAGCGCATCTTCGATCAGCGGCTGCACATCGACTTCCGCTTCGATCTGCGGCGCGGCGTCATCGCCCCATGTGACATCGAAGTCGATCGAAATCGAGAAGAAGAAAAGGTCGATGCTTGCTTCGCCGCGCGCGCGGAATGGATTCGGCCCGGAGAGTTCTCCGTGCACATGAATGCCCATCAGCTCATCAGTGCCGTCGCGCAGCGCGAGTCCGGCATCCAGATCGGCGATGAAGTGGAACGGATTGAATTGAACGAGCAGGTCGTAACCAAGAAAGCCGTAGATGTTCAGCCCACAGCCTTCCGCATACAGCTCGACGCGCGAACCGTTCTGCACCGTGTTCGACGTGATCGCGAAATAGGTCGCGCAGGTGAGCCGCGGATTATCGCCGGATAGCAGCGAAATGCTGAGGCGGCGCAGATTGCGCAGGTCCGGCGGGATTTCGCTGAAGCTCGGATGAAAACCGCCGACGGTGAGAATAAAAATCGCCTGATCGCCCCAGCCGATGCGCAACGCCATATCGCCGGTGAGCGTGTAAATGAGCAGGTGCGAATCGTAGAGACTCGCGTCGAACCAGATCAGGCCTTTCTGGAAATCGATGCCGCCCGCGAAGTTCACCTGCAGGTGCAGGATCGCCAGGTCTTCCGCCGGCAAGCTCGCTTGTAACACTCCGGCGATGACAATTGCCGGCGTCGGCAAATCGATGATCACGCCGATTTCGAGCGAGAGGAGCGTCGGCGTGCCCCAACCGAGTTTGCCCATCGGGCCGATGACGAAGTGCTCAACGGCGAGCGGGAAAATGTCCTTAATGTCGCTGATGATGCGCGTGATGTTCGCGATGATGTCCTGCGGAAACAGGACGCTGTTGAGCGCGCCCGTGCGCACGCCCACGCGCAACGCTTCCGTATCGAGACGACGATTCAGTCCGAGCAATCCGCCAACGCCTACAAGCGTGAAGCCGAAGCCCAATTGAATCGGCATGAACTCCGCCGTCACAAGGATGAGCAACGCGAACCCCGGCGAGCCGTCCGGCAATTTCGTGTTGATTATGCCGATGGCTTTGAGCGCGATGACGTCCTGGAACGTCAGCTCAAGCGCGCCAGCGTATTCGCCCTTTGCGGCATCGACGGACAAGAAGCCGCCTCCTTTGATGACGCCCGCATCGAGCGCGAGCCCGACACCTTTTGGTGGAACAAAATCGAGGTGGAAATCGGCCATGCCGAGCCGACCGCTGCCATTCGGCGGAAACGAAATCGCCGCATCCGCGCCGATGCGATCGAGCGTCGCAACAATCGGGCCGAGATGCGCGGTGACTTGCGCCGCAAGGCCGATGTGCAATGCGGAATCACTGCCGATGCCTAACGAAAAGTAGAGGCCGTTGAGATCGACGATCGCGAGATTCTGATGCAGCGGAATGAACACCTCTAGGCCAGCATCACCTGTGACACGCAAACCATCTTTCGGATTCCACGTCGCGGTCAGCGGAAACTTTGCCTCCAGTTTCACTCCGGCGAGCAGCTTCTGAATGAGGCCATCGCCTTGCGAGAAATCGACGATGAGCTTTCCGTCCTCGACCTCAAGCTGGACCTCAGGCTTTATCTCGCCGCCTGAAGTGCTGAGGTGCGCGTCGACGCCGACACTGCCGCCGATGCTCTTAGCCTGGAGCCGCGTACCGCCAGCGACCGCAAGCAACGTGACCGGTGTTCCGTCGGTGTTTTGCGCTTTGATGCCGAGCAGCAATTTGAGGTCGACGTTTCCAGTCGGCGGAATGGCATTCACCACGAACGGCGGCCGCACGTTCACTTCCATGCCGGCTTCGTAGTTCGCGGTGACTTTCACCGTCCCTTTCCAGAGATCGGAGAAGTTCACTGAGTCTTCGAAAGTCGCTGCGCCAGGCAGCGCAAGCTCGAATTTAAGGCCGGGCGGCGAGACGGATGTGTCCACCGTAGCGCTCAGAACGAAAGCTTCCAGCACTGGCGGTTGTCCCGGCTGTTGATAAATCGCCGCGTTAGCGCCGAGCCGTTCAATCAAAGCCTGCGCCTTTTCGAGGAGGAACACGCCGTCGAAATCATTCGCGCCCCATTTGAAAAGCTGCTGGAAATACTGGTCGGGATGAATGGCGATCTGCGGGACACGGTCAAGATAGAAACGGCGTGGCACCGGCTCCGTCGGCGCGTGATTGATCTCGAGACCAACGTCGGGAGCAGGGTCGATGTCCACCAGACCCAGCATGGATAGTGCAGTGGTCAATGTGGGCAGTCGTGTGTTGAGATAACTGACCGCCATGAATTCCATGGCCCGCGTTACCAGTGTGTTGGCCAGGTCTTGCAACGCGGTCCGCTGCGAAGGCGGCAGCGAATTCGCCGCGGCGTGCAATGCGGTTCCTACATCAGCGAGGCTCGTAGCGAGTTCGGCGACTTTCGCGATGAGCGCAGCTCCACTTGCTATTATGTTCGGCGTGCTGTCAGCAGCGATGGCGGCGGCGAGATTCGCGATTAGGGGCTCCAGTTCTCCAGCCTTCGTTGAGGCCGCCGTGAGCTTCCCCAAGAGCGCTGCGTCACCGCTGATTGCTGGCGGCACTTCCACGCCTAAGCTGGCGGAAAGGCAACGAAGGTTCGAGAAAATCTGCGGCCCCAGCAAATCCTTGAGCGGCTTGAGCGCATTGCCCAACTCGACAACGACTGTTTCGATGGTTCCCGAGGAATTTGCCATCTGTTTGGAGTGTCAGCCCACAGATCGCGCTGCCATGAGAGTGTTGGGGCGGTTGCCGACCGCCGTAATGATTTCCAAAAGCGTCATTCCATCGCGCACGTGCGAGACTTCCGATTCCCAAATTTTCACATCGCGCCGCAGCGCTTCCGAGCCGAAGCGTTTCAGCGCTTGCGCAAATCGAGTGCACGCATCAGTAAATCGCAAACCCGCCGTCTCCAGCGGCACGGCTTCGCAAGGAGTCTGCGCCGCCTTGAGCGCGAACCGCACCCACACAGGTCCGCGGCAGCGATGCCAGACCGTCGCCACGCGGCGGTTCTTTTGAATCAGCTCCCACACTTCATCGGCGTGATCGTGAAACAGTTTGTCCAGAATCGGACCGCGCTCCGTTTCGAGAAACGTTTTGTGAAGCGCAGTCACCGGTGGCAACGCAGCCGCGACCTTTGACACTGGCGGATTCACCTGCGTCACGGTGTCGACCGTTTTCTTCGCATCCGCCCGCCCCGCACCCCAACCCACGTCCTCATCCGGCGTCGAGCCTGCTGGTTTTGGAGCGAAATTCGCAGTAAGCAGATTCTTGATTTCCGTGTGCGTGAGGTTCGGATTCTTGTGCAGCATCAACGCGATCAGGCCGGTGACATGAGGCGCCGACATGCTCGTGCCGCTCAGATCCACATAGAAGCTGCGGCAGGAGTTACAGCAACAGCGCTGACAACCCCCCCGGTCTTTTGCAATCCCGACAGAAGTAATGTCTTCGCCGGGGGCGCAAATGTCCGGTTTGACCCGCGGCGGTGAGTCCGTGGTCGGTCCGCGGCTGGAAAAATCCGATAGTCTGCTTCCGTGAAAAACACCCGCCAGGCGATATGAACCCACCGAGATGCTTTCCTTTCCCGAAGCATTCGTGTCGAGTGTGTTCCTGGAAGTGGTGTGATCAAGGAAATGAGGAGACTTGTCATCATGCGAACTCCCGAAGAGACAGAAGGCGTCGATGACTGTGGCTGTGCTCCCGCTGTCCTTAAACTCGATCGACCATTCGCCATCGGCGTTCGTGTCGCCTGTTCCCGGCGTGATGGTGATGTCGATCCGGTTCGGTTGGTTGCTCAAAGTCACATTTCCACTGCTGCCGTTCGCTGTGATGCTGATAATGCTCAATCCGGAAACGAGAAAACCGATGGTTCCGGCGGCGCCGCCAACCGGCGAAGTAATTTTCACCTGCAAGTTAGAACCCGAGTAAAGAATCACAATGTCGCGTTCTTTCGTGTCGTCCTTGCTGACCTTGAACTTCAATTCAAGTATTGCCGTCGGCCCGGCTGGCACAGTGGCATTCGCATGAAAGTTCTCGTTTCCGTCGTTGCCAGCGGAAAAGACAATCGCCGTCCCAGTGGAATTATTGGTCAGTAACCGGTCGACCGTAACAGTTTCGTTGTCACTTCCGTCCATCCTTTCCGAGAAAAATCCCAGGCTCAGATTGATGACCACCGGTTTGTTCAGTTGCCGCGCTTCGTTGATGACGTAGCGAATCGCATCGAGCATCGTGTTTGTGCTCGTCGGCGGTGTTTTGCTGTCCTTGTCCGAAAGACGCCACTTTCGCACCACGATCAGCGTCGCATCAGTGGCGACCCCAATGTAATGAAATGCTCCGTGGCAGCTGCCGGACTGCGACCCATCGCCGGCTGCTATTCCAGCCACATGACTGCCGTGCCCATCATCGTCTTTGTGCCGCGCCTTGATCGGAGCACTTGCATCGTCGGTAATCGCCGCCTTAATCTGCCCAACGTCGTATTCCACACCGTATCCGAGGGCAATTGGCGTTCCCGGCGTGTCCAATAAGCTCGCCCGGTTGATTGGGCCTGGCACGGTTTCTCCGCCTTGCGCTGTTAGCGTTTGATCCCAGATCTTATGGATGCGCGTCGTGCCGTCGGCGTGCTGGAAGGCAGCGTGTCGAAAGTCGATCCCAGTGTCGATGATGCCGACGATCACATCCTTTCCCGTATAACCGGTGAAGTTATCTCCGGAACGCGACCAGACTTGGTCTGCCTTCAGCTCCGGCACGCTGTCGTCCAGATGAATCCGATGACGCCGCTGCTTCTCGACCGATATGACTTGAGGATCACGATCGAGGGCGACCAACCCAGCCACGTTCGTTTTACCATAGGCGAAGTCGCCTGCGATTTCCGCGATCTCGAGGCCCGCGCTCTTCAAGGTCGAAACACTTCCAATGAACTTTACTGCGACATACAACGGCTCATCTGGGCCGATTGACATACTGCCCGCGGAAGGGTTCTTATCGAAGAACTCCTTCTGGACTACCAGCCCTCGCAAATCTGTATCCAGCTCGGCCACAACTTACGGAGTTCCCCTAGGTATCAGAATTGCCGAAGGAAAGGCAAGCCCAAAATCGACAAATGCATCATTGAGCGGCTGAAAATTTCCGTAACCGACTATGTTGGTGATGGTCAGTCTTATTTCGTCAGGCGTCTGCAACGTGGCGGCGCCGATCTCACCAGGGTCAAGTTGAACCGGCTGATTGACCCCAATTGGAAGGCGACCCAACCGACCGCGAACGGAAAACTATTACACGGGTCTGCTGATGTTTGATTCAAAGCATTTTTTCCACCCGCAACCGCCTGTCGTGCGGGACACTAATTGGCAGATACATCCGATTTTCAGGATTGAGTATTGCCCAAACGATAAGACTTGCCGCGCTGACAGCGATGAAAATTGGGTAGATCTCGACAACGAATAAATTGCACAGTTCGATTGGCCCCGTCAAAAGAGAGTTAACTCTTTACTTTTCGGCGCCTGAGTGACCCTCGTTTTCGCTACTGCTATCCTAGCTCGCTCTCTGTGGACTCATAACAAATTGACCGGTTTGTGAAGAGTTTCTGGGACAAACCTACCAGTGCAGCCGCTATTGCTCAGCTAAGGTTCGCGAAAATCTTTGGGATCTCGATTGTGGCAAAAAATGAGCCTCCGCAGCTACGGTGTCAGCTACGTTTTGAGGAACTTATTCTGCGTAAGTTCTTCAATCACCGAGAGATGATGTGCACCGTGCAGGATGATGTGCACCGTGCAGGAATCGAACCTGCAACCCAGTGATTAAGAGTCACTTGCTCTGCCAATTGAGCTAACGGTGCGAGAAGATTTTCGATCTTCGATTGCCGATTTTAGCAGAATTTCGGCAAACAGGAAACAGATCAGGCGTAAGTTTGAAGCCGACGGGCATGACATCATTCCGGTAGAAACGCCACAGGTAAAAATAGCAAACGAAAGCGACGAGTTCTTAATGGGTACCGTATTCGGTACCGCCGTGTCGTGCGCCCGAGTAACGACCGGTTAAGCGACTAATGACTTTGAAGCAGCTGAAGGGCATATGGAAAATTTTATGCCGCAAATTTCAGAGTTCTGGAAAGAACCCCGGCGGGAGGTGCACACCGCAAAGTGAACCGGCAAGGTGCTAGCTGATCTTTTACTTCGAGCTGTCGATGATCTGCTGCGCGTTTCTGATCGCGGACTCGTCCGGCGCTTTGTCTTTCTTCAGGATGTCGATCGCCTTTTGCGCTGAGGCAATGGCTTCTTTCTTATTGCCAAGCCTCGCTTGAATTTGCGCCTTCTTGTAGTGCATAAAGTAGGCATTAGGGTTCTTGTCCAGTGCCTGGTCAATCCACTTCGCTGCCTGGTTCATGTCCTTATTGTTGTCGTAGTAGAAGGCCGCAGCCTGATAAGCTGTGCGCGGATCGAGCGGAGTCGCTGAGCTAACGACTGCATCGAGTTCCCTACTGACCTGCTCGACATCGCCCGTGGTCAACTTCACCGGAACGCGCGTTTTATCCCAAAGAAAATTGAGCGTTGCGGAAGCGCCTTTCACATCAGCTAGCTCGATGGTGAACGTCTCGATTGTGACCGGAACGGGTTCCGGCTTCGCCGTGAGACGCGCGGCATCGTTCTCCTGCTTATAGTCGGCCGCGCTCTGCACCTTCGCATCCTTCGAAACAATGATCGTCCACTCGTCGGCTGTCGGGATCGTGAAGAGTGCGTACTCACCGGCCGGGATCTCTTTGTCGCCGAGCGTTACCGGTTTGCTAAACTTAATTTTTGTGACCGCGTTGGCGCCCGTGCGCCAGAGCTTACCGTAAGGCACCAGGCCACCGAAGATCTCGCGGTCGTTCTTGTTTGGGCGCGAATAATCTACCTCGACATCCGTCAACCCGACACGTTGTTTTACCACCGAGTGCTGGCTGGCAGCGGGGAACTCAATCTTTTTCTCCTCTGACGCTTGCAAGCTGCCGGGTAAGAGCGGCTCCGCCACTAAGGCAAGTGCGAACAAAGCGGAAAGGAGAAGCGGACGAAGACGTGAAGATTGGATCATAATGCGCGGGATATTTAAGATGTGCTGATTTAAGCGAAGAAGATACAGTCAAGCGATAGGAGTCAAATCGGCTTGGGCTAGCCTCAGCCTTCCGTCGGTAATTTCAGCCTTTTTGCGTTCTGAAAATTTCGCGATCCCACACGAATGATTAACCCTCTGTTATCAGCAACCATTAGATAGCGAGTGGCTTTGAATCACCAGTTGTGCGAAGCGGGCACGACAGAACTTCACAACAGAGGGCTTGCTGAGGAGGCCGTTCACATCGGCGACCGCTTTCGGGCGGGTTCTGCAGAATTTGTCCTCACCCAACCCCGAATGCCGTGCTTTAAACTTGGGATTCGCTTCAACCGTCCGGATATGGTGAAGCGTTTTCTGGAAAGTGGCCGGACTGGTTTCTACTGTGCGGTTCTCAAGGAGGGGAAAGTCGCCGCTGGCGACTCAATAGAGTTGCTCGAACGAGATCAGCACGACATTACGGTCGCCGACGTCGTGAATCTGTACCGACGAGATGCAACGAACCAGGGCATGTCGCGTCGCGTCAGCGAACTACCCTCACTCCCAAAAAGCTGGCGAGAGTACTTTCGTAAACGCCTTTGGAATCCTGACGATTGAGAGCGCGCTAATCGCGGTGCTTCAGTTTTGAGAATCGCGGCAGCTTTCCGAAAAGGAACTGAAAAGGAATCGGACTACGCGCGGCCCACGCTTTCTCGTCATGTTTCGCTTCGGGAAACGCCAGGTAAAAGAGCTCGGAGCCGGGACGATATCCTTTCCAGATAAGACGATCTCGCATGCTGCGAGTGGCTTCGTAGTTGTCGCCCGGCCAGCCGCTATCGAGATAAATATGGATTCTTCTCTTTGGCTCTTTGGAAACGCGCTGCAGTAGATCGTCTCGATAGGTAAATGTGCTAGATAGGCAGGCAACTTTGCCAAAGACCTCCGGCCATTGCCAGCCGAGATAGAACGATACGACGCCACCGAGCGATGATCCCATGGCGGCGGTATTCACTGGCCCATTGAGCGTGCGATATTTTCCCTCGATTAGCGGCTTGAGCATTTCGACAAGAAACCGGCCGTAGTTCTCATATCCGGGCATGATGTAATCGGTCATTCGATCGCTAGGAAAAATGCCGACAACGATCGCTTCCTCGATCGCGTTCATCTTATCCAGCATGTTGAGCACCTCGTCCGTTCTCCATGTGTTTCCTGCGAAGGCTTCCTCTTTGAAGAACAGGTTGTGGCCATCGTGCATGTAGAGCACCGGATACCGCTTGAGCGTGTTCTCGTGGTAACCGGGCGGTAGAAAAACGCGGAAGCGATGCTCACCACCTGAAGGACTAGCCGGCGGCGGCATCAACTCGCACACGCTGCACTGCGTATCTTCGCGAAAGAATGGATAAACCTCGAGCGCGGCTCCCGACGTTGCGACAGCGAGATAATTTTCTCCCCGCGACCACATGGTCGTGCCGTCACCGAGCAGCACCGGCTTGAAATAGAAATATGGCCGCTCGGTCTCGATCTGAAATTTCGTTGTGCTGCCAGGTCGGGTAACAGCTTCGACATCCATGTTCCAATCGTCGTCCGTGCGAAGCACGATTCGCCCGCCGCCTCGGGGGTAAACGACTCGAATCACTTGGTTGTACAGCTTCATGATCGCATCAACACGATTTCATCGCGCAGCTCCCGAGCGATCTATTTGCGATTCCCGCACCGAATTTTTGCCGGCGAAAACGAGTAATTCCCCCGGATCTCACGCTTAAAAAAGAGATTCACGAGATGAATCCGAAACCCGAATATCGAAATCCGAAACAATCGCCACTCTCGAATTTCGAATTTCGAAAATCAAGCTTGCGTATGACGAACGTAATGCCTCTCGACGCCTTTCGGAAGCAGTCGCTTGCGGCCCCGCTGTCGGCGTCGTGCGAGGATCGCGCGCCCGCCTTTGGTTCGCATTCGGGCACGAAAACCGTGCTGACGCTTCCGCGTTCGCTTGGATGGCTGGTAAGTGCGTTTCATAAAACCGAAACAGATCGCGACGCGATTTTAAGAGCGGTTACAGTAGGAGTGAGTACGGCATTGTCAATTGCGTGGCGCGCTCGGGCGCTCGATCTTCCGATTGCCAGGACACCGATTTTTTGGGATAAACAACCGAACGGATGAGCGAAAACATCGTAATCGAACCGGCAACCGAAGCCGATTTGGACGAATTGTCGGTGTTGCTGGGCGAATTGTTTGCTCAAGAAAGCGACTTCCGACCCGACAAGGACAAACAGCTTCGTGGGTTGCGGCTCATTTTCGAACAACCCAGTCGCGGGCGCGTTTTCGTGCTGCGTCGCGACGGCGCGATCGTGGGCATGATCAATCTGCTGTTTACGATTAGTACGGCCGAAGGCGGTTTCGTTATGCTCCTCGAGGACCTCGTGGTGCATAAGCAATACCAGGGCCACGGCTACGGAGCAAAGCTTCTCAACTACGCCATCGATTTCGCGAAGAAGAAAAATTTCTTGCGGATAACTCTGTTGACTGACCGCCCCGAAAACGTCGCGCAGGAATTTTTCAGACATCATGGCTTCGTCGAATCATCCATGATCCCGATGCGTTTGTGGATCACGCCGGAGCGAACCAGTGAGCAGTGATTGGTGATCAGTGATCAGTACTCCTCCGCGGCGTCTTTCATTCTAGCTCGTGCTCTTGTTCTTAATCGAGAATCACGATCATCGCCGCAGTAGCAATTAACGGCCTTTATGCTCGCTCCATTGTTGATGTTTGAGCTGCCAATTCTTCGCCCCCAGTGAAAGGGGCCTTGCCAATATTTCGTTTGGCCGGAATACGCGTCTATCTGCACTTCACCTGGTTCATTGTCGCCGCGCTTGAAGTGACACGGTTCGCGCAGCGGTATCACAATCCAATCTGGGCAGCATTCGAATATCTGGCCTTGTTTGGTGTTGTGTTGCTGCACGAATTTGGTCATGCGTTTGCCTGCCGGCAAACCGGCGGGCAGGCCGACACGATTGTGCTGTGGCCGCTCGGCGGCATTGCCTTTGTGAAACCTCCACCCCGGCCCGGCGCTTACCTGTGGAGTATCGCAGCCGGCCCGCTCGTCAACGTAGTGTTGTTTCCGTTGTTCACCTTCTTCTCCTTTTTGGTCATAGACCTCCACTGGAAAACGCTTCATCCAGATTTCTACCATTTTGTTCTGACCATCTGCTTCATTAATGGTGCTTTATTATTTTTTAATTTGATACCTGTTTATCCGCTTGATGGCGGTCAAATTGTGCGGGGGCTACTCTGGCTCAAATTTGGACCGATCCGCAGTTTGAAAGCTGCGAGCATACTTGGGTTCGCAGGAGCGATTCTATTTGCGCTTTGGGCGATCGCGTCGCGCTCGATTTGGCTCGGCATCCTCGCTTTCTTCATTTTCGCGCAGGCTCAAGTCGGCTGGCGAGCCGCGCAGAATCTGGCGCTCGAATCAGAGGAAGCCGCGCGCCGTGAAGCTGCACTTTCACCTCCGCCAATTCCAGAGCGGCAACTCTAGGAGAAGTTATCTGCCGCCATTGGCAACGAGCGCGGCCAATTGACGTACGAGTCGCTTTTTGAATTCAGCGCGAAACTGGATTTCATCGACAACCTTGGCCACTTCAGGACTGCTTGCCAGAGGCAAATTCGTTTTGGCGTAAGTTTTTAGTTGAGTGGCGCGCGAGTCATCAGAGAAGAACGTAAACAGACTCGGCGCGTAGCGGTTTGCGCCCGCCGCATCAGTCTTCGCACGCAACGCTTTCATATTCGCCCTGGCGAATTCCCAAGCGATGTCCGGATGACCGCTTTCGCGCGCAACTCTCGAAACTACAAAGATAGCCCGGCTCGTTGGCAGCTCATCCGTGAGCGCAATCGCAAGAGTCTTCTTCACCAATCCCGGATCGGTCGCGCAAGCAAGCGCGTCGTAATAATTTTGTTTTTCTTCGATGCTCGTCGTTTTGAGACCGAGTTCATGTAGTTTGGTCCAAGTCTTTTCGTCGGCATAACGGCCGACGACCGCAAAAACTGGCGGTCGCAGATCGGGTGCAAGCGATGCCGGGTTTGCCAGATACTTTGCGAACCGTTCGCGACAGCCAGCGATAATTTCGCGATCGTCTAAATCTCCCAGAGCGTTAATCAAACTCGCGCGCAAACTTCCGGCAGTCGGCGGCTCCCCTTCCTTGGATTCCCAGCCGAGCGAATCGAAGGTTGGACGCAAAAGCGAGCGGGCGTAGCGCTGAAATTTTTCGCGCTCGGGATTGCCGACGAGCAACCCATTCACGAAATCCACCACATTGATGATCTGCCCACGTTCTGCGAGCTCGGTGGAACTCGGCAATTTCTCGACCAACCCGAAATAGCGCGACACGGGCGCACGATTGGCTCCGACCAGCGCCCACGAATCGCTCAAAAGATTCACGCGATCTTCCAAGCCGATTTTCGGCAGAGCTTGTACCAACAAATTCCAGGATGGCTCGTCATATTCGACGCGATAATTGCCGGCACCATTTACATTCAACTTGATCGCGCGGTCCGCGGGAATGTTCTCCAGAATGTCTGTTTTGTTGGTCATCGACAAAGTCGCAGGCGCTTGTCCGATCACCGTATATGTAAGTGGAATCTTCCACTCCAGCGGTGGTGCGTTTTTGAAGTTTACGGTGAAACGCTCCTGTGTGAGCCGGACCTTTCCATCTGCCTCTCGTTTGACTCTTACGATTGGAAATCCGGGCTGCTGCGTCCAGCCAGCGGCGATCTCGCCGACCGGTTTCTTTGAGGCTTCCGAAAGCGCGCTCCATAAATCCGCGGTGGTCGAGTTCGAGTACTTGTGGCCGGTGATGTAGCGGCGAATTCCATCGCGGAAAACATCTTCGCCAACAAAACTTTCCAACATCCGCAGAAACGACTGAGCCGCCTCCTTGGCAATTCCAACACGCCGCGTCGGGTCCCGTGGTGATTCGCGTCTCAGCCAGACTTCCCATTGGGGATTAAAATGCGCCGTGCATTTAGTGCCCATCCACGATGCGAACCCTTCGTTGAGCCAGAGATTGTCCCACCAAGCCATGGTCACGAGGTCACCGAACCATTGGTGCGCCATTTCGTGCGCGAGCACCTCGTAGATGTTTTGCTTCGTCTCTGCCGAGGAGTTTTTCGGATCAAACAAAAGCGCTGACTCGTAATAAGTGATCCCGCCCCAGTTTTCCATCGCGCCACCGAAACCACCCGGCAGAGCAATTTGATCCAACTTCGGCAGCGGATACGGCACACCGAAGTAGTCGTTGTAATATTGCAGAATCTGCGCCGTAGCTTCGAGGGCGTAGCGGCCTAGTTCTGCTTTGCCTTTCGTCGTGATTACCCGAATCTGGGTCGGACCGCTTCGCGATTCGATCAAATCGAGCTCGCCAGCAACGAAAACATTCAGGTAACTCGACATTGACGGAGTTGCGGCAAAACGCACCTCCTTCCCGTCAGCGATTTTTTTCTCGCTCTCGACCGGCATGTTCGATATGGCGAGCCACTTGTCGGGCACGACTGCGGTTAACTGAAAACGCGCGCGAAAAGCTGGTTCGTCCCAACAGGGAAAAAATCGACGGGCATCAGTCGCTTCGAATTGAGTGCCGAGCATAAGCTTGGTCGCGCCGCTGGCCTGCTCCTGATAATGCATATAGAAGAGGCCCTGCCCTGCTTCATTGATTTTGCCTTCGAAATGCAGAGCAAGCGTATGATCGCCAGGTTTAAGTTCTGACAGTAACGCCAGCGTGAGCAGTTCTTTTTCCTTGTCGATCTTGATCGCAGATTTCGGCAGCGCGACGTCATCTACGGATGCTTCTGTGATTTCGAGTTCGAGCGCGTTAAGTACCAGTTGGCGAACTGGAGTGCGAACGCTCAGCTTTACCGTTTCCATTCCGGTAAAAGCGAATCTGTCGATGTTGGGAACTATCCGAATGGAGTACTCCACCGGCCCGACCTCTTTTGGCAATTTCCCCGGCGTCTCGTTGAAGCTGAACGGTTTTTCTGCGGACATAATAGCAGGAAAGGTAACGGATAATAAACCTGCGAGAAAAACCCTTGTCCCAATAAACAGCTCAGGTTGGCGTTTGCATCTGAATGCCAAGATCGTTGCGCCCGGCGGTCGAGCCCTGCCACTTACTGCACAACCAGCACCAGCAGCAACTGTCCCCCTCCAACTTGCGGCCCTTTGATGACCAATGGGCTGCGCTTGCTAAGCTTGGCCTCTGTTTCTAGCAAGAGTTCTTTCTCTTTGTAAAGTTTCAGGTTCAAAACGTAGCCTGCGTCGGTTTCACCTTGCGCATCAACGTGCAGCCCAAAAAATTTGCTGGTAGCAAGCCAATCTTCCTGCCCAGTCTTGAGTGCCTTTTGCGATTGGCCGATCACCTGAAATTGATTGTAGCCGAAAAATTTTTTCAGTGATCCCTCGATGCGCGTCAATTCCGGTGGAATCGGTTGCGGCTTTGCAACGTTTTCCGCGATGACAAGCCCGCTCCAAACGTTTTCCGCGCCATACAGGCTGGTTGCACCGGTGATCGCAAAGGCGATAGCAACAACCAAGAATGCGCGCGCACGACCCATGGCGATTATTTGGCCGCGTAATCAGCGGGCAAACTTTGCAATCCCTCGGTCCAAAGCACCGTCACGCGGTCTTGTTTTACCTCAAAAATTGAGACCGTCGCGTTCGGGCTGACTACCGGATCAACGCGGGCGTTTAGAATTTGCGTAAGGTATTGCGATTCCTCAGTCGGATTTTTCTCGCGCATGACGAGAACCGTACAAGCTAAAAAGACAGCAAGCGATACAGTGCCAGTCCACAAGAGACGAGGGATCGTCCACCACGTGGAGCGTTCTATGCGGCGGTCGCCTGGTGCCCGAGAGATTTCCCCACCTTCCTGCGCGATTCGCTCGCGGAGTTGATGACTGAAAAACTCTTCGTTCGTCAGCGTTCGAGCGCCTAGCTCCCGCTTCAAAAGCTTGCCAAGTTTTTGTGCGCTGGCTCTTTCAGCTTCCGCAGCAGCTTTGTCCGGAAGTGAGGCTTCGAATTCTGCCAGTTCTCTTCCACTGAGCTGCCCGTCCACCCATGCTGTCCATTTTTCCTCAAATGTTTTCATAAACGTCCCTCAGTAGAGTTTGCAATTTCTTGCGGGCATAAAAGAGACGCGACATGACCGTGCCGATGGAGCAGCCCAGAGCTTCTGCGATCTCGTGATATTGCATGTCTTCGATCTCCTTCATCAAAATAACCGCGCGCTGTTCGGACGAGAGCTGGGCGATTGCCTTATCGATCCGGACACGGATTTCATCTCGCTCCATTGTCTCGTAAGGCAGCGCTTCTGTTTTGGGAACAGTTTTGGACGCGGGATCGACTTGCCTCAACTGAATGGCGTCGTCGAACTCGGTGCCTGCGCCTTTGATCTGCTTTTTGCGCAGCCAATCGATCGTCACGTTCATAACGATCCGATAAATCCATGTGTAAAAGGACGAGCGTCCCCGAAACCGCTTAATCGATTTCCACGCTTTTAAGAAGCTGTCTTGAGCCAGGTCCCAGGCGTCCTGCTCGCTATGAACCATATTGTAAATCATGCCAAACACGCGTGTCCGGTAGCGGGTTACCAGCTCGTCGAATGCTTCGGTATCACCGGCCTGGCATCGTCTCACCAAGTCCAATTCCGATACATCGGCCTGAGCCGGAGTCGCTTCTGTTTGCATGATTGGACGGGATCCGTCCTTATTTCATTCAACCCCGAAAGCTTTCGGGGCCGAACCGGCGACGCCACTCGCTGCGGTATTCGCCCATCAACGTAATAATGCCGTCTCGCACGCGAAAGAGTCGGTGCTGTAGTGCTGCATATTGCGAAGGCGTGATCTTCCTTTCGGGTGTCCGTAGTTGCGCCGCAGCTTCCATCGAAATCGTGATCGCCTTTAAGGCACGCTTTAGATACGCGATGGTCATCCCGATTTCATCGAGGTTATCACCGCTCAACGCCGCTGCTAGCTTTGCGCTGGCCAGAGCAGCGTGTGTAGCCAACTTAACTGCTGCCGGTTCGTTCTGGAATGAAGCATTTTCGTCGAACAGTTGATCGATCCAGATGGTGAGCGCAAAGGCAGCGCGATACAGGTCATGCTCCTCAAATGTGTCTGCTGATCTACTTATATTCTCGATGTCGGTCTCGTCCTGTTCGGCCAGTCCCTCGTCCAACAACGCATCGACTTCCGAGCTCCAATCTTTGGCGTCTAACAGCTGTGTCCAACCCATTTCGCGCGCGATGATCTCGTCACGCTCAGGATCATCCAGGTACGTTTCGAGCAGTTGCATGTACTTTTCAGTCTTGCCGTCCTGCTGCTGAAGGAAACGCTCCCACTCGTACTCATCCCAGATGCGTTCAGGCTCTCCCTCGTACTCGGCCATGTCGAACTAAAGGCGAGCTTCGCATTTCGCGCAATCCTAAGAGCCTTGCTTTCGCAATCGATCCTTAACCGGCGATAGTTGCATCCGAGTCTGCGATTGGTACGTTCTCCTCCGTGGAAAAACGTGCTGCCTTGTCCGGAGTGGTTGCTTTGGTAATCGGGTGCGTGCTTTGCTCTTGTGCATCGTCCAAAGAGGAAGGGGTCGTTACTGAACCGCCTGAAGGGGTGACGGCTCCCGCAGCGCAATTCGGACGCCCAACGTATAATCCCGGCGACACCGGAATGACCGGTAGAGAAGGATTTGGACAAGGCAGCGGAGTTGGTGGTCACCCTTGAACTGCGGCGCAACGTGTCACTGTAGCGGAGCGGCAGTCTGCGACCGCGCCCGTTTCTCTCGGGATCCTGAATTCATGTTGCGGCGGTCATAGAGCGCCGCTACAGCTGAGCATTGGGAAAAAAGGTGGGTTATTGCCGTCAGCTGCCATCTGGTGTTTGTCGGTTACTCTTCACAGGACGGATAGTTGCATCGGAAATGTCCATAGATAGGTTCGACATCGGTGATCAAACAAGCCGCACTGACAGGCGTTTTGCTTTTGCTGATCGCACTTTTGCTCTCCGCTTGTGCCACGTCAGGTGAAGAAGCAACCACCAGTGGATCGACGTCTCAATCGACTGCGACTGTCCCGGGAGAAAAAATGTCGGATGAGGGACGCGTCACTCCTGGGGCGGCCGGATCC
>WNFR01002249.1_pt1 | contig 21945 bp, 16 predicted proteins | sample 5400221 | NCBI WGS metagenome assembly WNFR01 (sample SAMN13153357, study PRJNA577476) | soil metagenome | isolation source: 40 cm soil under Madrone tree | place: USA:California | collected 2016-06-14 | reverse complement strand
CGCCTTGATGAAATGCCAAGGCGCCCCCGAAACCGTGTGCGGGTCGGGCGACGGTGGCATGTTGAACGCGCGGTCCATCTCGGCGACGTGATCATGGTAATTCGCGCCCGCGCCGTAGATGGTACCGGGCAGCATCGGCGCCAGCAGCTTTACCTCGTCGAGCCCGAAGCCCGGCAACGACGCCCTCGCCGCGCCAATACGACCGGCTGCCTCGCGCAATTGCGGTCCAAACCTGTCCCACTGGCCGATGAGTTCGCTGACCGTCCGGTCATGCATGTCAAGCCGCAGCGCGTCGCCCAGCTGCGGACCATATGGATAGACACGCCCGGCGATCAGCAAGCCGGCGCGCGCGCGCCCTTCGTGGTCGAAACTCAGGAGGTGATAGCGGTCATTCATGGCGAAAGGTGCCGGCACTCTCCATCATGGTGACCGGCAATGCCGGATCGTTGCGTGGCAGGTCGATCACCCGGTCGCCTTCCACCTTGCCGATCGAGATGTTGCCCTGATGCCGATAAGTAGTGAGTTTCATGAATTTCCAAGAGAACGGGTTGCGCGAGACTCGTATGGGAGCGGATCTTCTGCCGTCCTCGCTTGCGCAGGACTCTGGACAGGATAAGGATAGCGGCGCGGCAGCCGCAGCACCAGCCATGCGGCGCAGGCAAGCACGGCCACGAACCCGATCAGCGCGGGCCGGTAAGAACCCGTGACGTCGTAGGCGACGCCCATCACGAACGGCCCGAGACCGGTGCCGACGGTGAACGACGCGAACAGATAGCCGTAGATCTGCCCGAAGGAGCGCAAGCCGAAGTAGCGGCTCTGCAGGTAGGCGATCAAGTCGACTTCCGCGCCCATGCCGAGGCCGACGAGCATTGCACCGAGCGTCATGGGCACCGGGGTGGCGCTGCCCAGCAGCGTCAGCAGGCCGACGGCCGGCAGGATCACGAACGCTATTGCGACGTGAGGACCGAAAAACCGGTCCAGCAGAAGGCCGCACAACATGCGCCCTGCTCAGCGACACCCCGATGCCCGAAAACACGGCCACCGCCTGGCTCTCCGGAATGCCGCGGTCGGTCAGCAACGGGACAAGGTGCACGATGGTGCCGTTCGCGGCGATTGGAATGCACAGGAACACCACGGCAAGGTTCCAGAAGTGCGGGCTGCGCACTGCCTCGCGCGCTTCGAGCCCCGGCAGGCCGGGACCGCCCACCCGAGCATCCGCCACATCAGGCGCGCCAGCCACGTCACGGACGAACATACCGACCGCGAGAAACGCAACGGCGAACACGGTCATGCCGACCGCGACGTACGCGCCCCGCCATCCGAGCCTGTCAAGATACAGCTGCGTGAGCCGCGGCACGAGTGCCGCCCCCAGGCCCACACCCGTCATGGCGATGCCCATGGCGAGGCCGCGCCGCCGATCGAATGCCGCGGCGATCGCCTTGGCATAAGGCAGCGGCGCCTGCCCGCTGCTGAACAGACCCATCAACGCAAACATCGCGAGAAACGCCGCAGGAACGGCCGGCGCCAGCGACATGGCGGCGACGGCCAGCGCAAAGAGCGTAATGGCTGCAAGCGTGACCCGCCTGATCCCAAGCCTGTCGATCAGTCTGCCGGCGACGGGCGTGGCAATCGCGGCAGAAATCGACCCCAGCATGACCGCGGCGGACATCATGCCGCGATTCCAGCCGAACTCCGCCATGATGGGCTTCATCAGCACCGACGTCGAAAACTGCAGGACGGTGACGTTACCGACGGTCAGTCCGAGGACCGAGCCGAACACGATCCACCAGCGGCTTCTAGACAGGATACGCCTCAGGAAAAGCTTCCATGCCGAAGCTGTATTCCATCGTGAGACCGTCCGGATCCAGGAAGTACAGAAAGATGCTGTCCGAAGCCGGATGCCGGCCAGGTCCGAACACCACGTCCGAGCCGGCAGCCTTCAGGCGGGATAGCGCCCGGCCGATGTCGTCGATTTCCGTCACCATGTAGTTGACATGGTGCAAACAGCGGCGCTCGAACTGCGCGATGCCGACACCATGGTGATACGGATTCGGCCAACAACGCATGAACGTGATGAATTCGCCCAATGAATCCGATTCGCTGAAATTCAGCACGTCACGCCAGAATTCGACGGCGCGCGCCGCGTCGGGTGTGTTGAACACGACATGCCCCAGCCGCTGGATGCGCGCGACCGAAGGCTGGAACGGACGCGCGGAGTCTTCCAACGGGACGTAGAACTCCACTGTCGCGCCGACCAGCGGCTCAAATACGCGCACGGCCCGCAGTTGCGCGCGTGCGCGGCACGTTTCCAATTCGGTTTCGTGCGCGTCGAGACCGGCGCGAGCGAGACGCTCGATCAGCGGTTCGAACTGCGCCATGTCCTGCAGCATGAAACCGGCGCACCGGAGTCCCGCTTCGGGGGCCGCGTGCAGCACCAAGCTATGATGATCGTGATCGCAGCGTAATCGGATCCCGCCATCGGAACCCGTGTCGACGTATTGGAGTCCCACCACCTCTTCATAGAAGCGGCGCGCGCTTTCCGGATGAGTCACGTTGAGTTCGATGCGCCCCAGTTTCCGATATCGGATCATCGCACACCCTCCTTCAATACTGGCCGCGCGGCGGCAAACCGAGCCGCATCTGTCCATACATCGTGGACACCGCGTGCCAGTTGACGCTGATGTGGTGTGCAACGGCATTGATATCGCGCCACGCGCGCTGGACGCCGCCGTCCAACTGGATGCCGGTTCCGCCCACGACGTCGTACAGCGAGTTGATCGCCTCGACACACAGGCGCACCGCGTAAGCGTGGCCTCGCCGCAGCGTGATGCGTTGCGTCGCGCTCAACTTGGCGCCGGCGTCCACCAATTCAGTGGCCAGTTGCAGGTCGCGTTGCAGGATGAGCTGCGCGGCGTCGACCGCTGCTTCGCCCTGCGCGACCGCCGACTGCACATGGCCGAACTGGGCAATCGAGGCGCCGCCGCCCGCGAACGCGCCACGCGTAGAGCGTGCGGCAACGCTCTCGACGAACTCGTCGAGCGCGCCGCGCAGGGCCGCCACGGCCGGGTTGGCCAGCAACGGCGGAAAGCCGCTCAGAAAAGGCACCCGGTACAGCATCGAATCGTGAATGTCCGCGCCCGGCGCTTCCTGCTCGAGAACTTCCGAAAACGCCACCGTGCGATGCGCAGGAACGAACACCTCCTCGTCGATTGCTATGTCCTTGCTGCCCGTGCCTGCCAGACCAACCGTGAACCACGTGTCGACGATGCGGTAGTCGCCCTGCGGCACCAGGAGGAAAATCGGCCGGGGCGGGTCCCCGGCCGCCGGCTCGACCATCGCGCCCAGCGACAACCACTGCGCGTTATCGCTGTTGCTGCCGAAGCTCCATCGGCCCTTCAGCCGGAAGCCGCCGGCGGTCGGTGTAGCCTTGCCTGTCGGCGCGATGCAAGAGGCAATCAGCGCGTCCGGCGACCTGCCCCACGCATCCTGTTGCGCCTGCTCCGGAAACATTCCGAGCACCCACGCCGCCGCCGCGCTCAGTCCGTAACACCAGCCGGTTGATGCACATCCCTGGCCTAGTTCGAACGCCAGGCGGCGCAGCGCCTCCAGGCTCAGCTCGTATCCACCAAAACGCCGCGGCTGGACCGCCCGATACAGACCGGCCTCTTTGAGCAGGCTCGTGACGTCCTCCGAAATGCGCCGGTCCTGTTCAGTCTGGCGGGCACGCTGGGTGACCAGCGGACGCAGTTGTATGGCGGCATCCAGCAAACGCGTGAACACGCCGGGGTCGGATGCCGCGGCGTGAATCGATGCTGGCTGCTTCTCCAGGGTGCTCGAGGTCGACGTCATGCCTGTCGTCTCCACAATTATTGCAAAAGCAACTAAACTGTCGGCGAGTCTAATCCGAATTAGTTGCTTTTGCAACCTTATGAGGCTGACTGCCAGATCAGGAGTTACCCGAATGAACACGGCTCGCCAGCCACCCCACTGCGGATGCATCGACATCCATACTCACGTCGTTCCTCATGATTTCCCAGCCTACGTGGGCCGCCGTCCCGACGCCCCGTGGCCATCGATGGCCGACGCCGGGCCCTGCCACCGGCACGTCGTCATCTCGTCCAAGGTGTACCGAACGGTGTCGAACCGGGCGTGGGACGTCGACATTCGACGCGGTGACATGGACCGCATCGACGTCCGACGGCAAGTGCTTTCCCCCATGCCGGAACTGCTGTCGTATTGGCTCGACCCTGCAGACGGTGCGACGCTCGCGCGTTACCTGAACGAAGTGCTTGCGAACATGGTGGCCCGGTCACCCGGCCGCTTCAGCGCCCTGGGCGCGGCACCGATGCAGGACATCGACTGCGCGATACGGGAACTCGAATTCGCCGTAGGCACGCTGGGGCTGGCTGGGATCGAGGTCGGCAGCAACGTGGGCGGCGTGCCGATCGGCGATCCACGTTTTTGGCCGTTCTTCGAGGCCGCCGAGGCATGCAACGCTGCGCTCTTCGTGCACCCGTTGCGTCCGGCCGGTATGGACCGGCTGGTGGGACCGCCGGCGCTGGAGCAGATCGTCGCGTTTCCGGGTGAGATCGGTCTGGCGGCGGCATCATTGATCACCGGTGGGTTGCTGAAAAGGTTTCCGCGCTTGCGCGTCGCGCTAAGCCACGGTGGCGGCGCCATCCAGACCTTGCTGCCTCGCATGCAGTTCGCGTGGGAGTGTCAGGACGCATTGCGCGAGGCCATCCCCGTGGCGCCGGTCGACGCGGCACGGACGCTCTATTACGACGACCTGCTCTACAGCACCACCGCCATCCACTCTCTCATCGAAACGGTGGGCGCGAATCGCGTGATGATCGGGACCGACTATCCGTTCGCGATCATGGACCCCGACCCGGCGGCACGCGTCGCGGCACTCGGATTGAGTGATGCCGCTCAGGAAGCCTTACGGTGGAGAAACGCGGCCGCGTGGCTCGGCCTCGACCCGATCGTCGGGCAGCCCGGGCCGTTCCCCGCCGACGGGGCCATGGCGGTACGCGTTGAGGAGTCCGCGCAGCTCCGGCACACAGGAGCCACAATTGGTACCGGCCCTCAATCGATGCCCGAGTGAGGAAAGATCATCGCAGCCGTCGGCGATCGCCGCTTCGATCGCGTTGCGCCCGACACCGAAGCAAGCACACACCGTAGCGCCGGCATCCGGGAATGAATCCTGCGGTCGGCTCGCAAGAACGCGAGCACGCTCGCTCGCCGTCAGGCGTGGTTTGTCGAACAGTGAGGCCAGCCACGATCGGGAGGGAAGCTGCGGTTGCGAACCCACGAACAGGCATGACTCCAGTCGGTCGTCGCGAAGGCACGCGGCCCGGTAAGTCCCCGAATTGACATCCTCATAGTCGATCCAGTCGGCGGAAGATTCGGCGCGCATCAGGGACCGTGCCCACAGGGACCAATTGTGCGGCACGCTGCGGCCGGCGACCTCATAGCTGCGAAACGAGCCGCCTTCGGCGCCGGCCCACCAGCTCAAGGCTGCAAGCGACAACGGGCCGCGAGCCAGCGCAAATCCGTACCAATTCACGACGAATGGTTCGACGCGAGCAGGCGTGTTTTTGAACTCCGGCTCCCCGCTGACAGGATCGACGCCGGGACCCACGAGCGCGCCCACCCGTGCGTCCGAAGAGTTCGGTCCACTCCAATGAATGGGAACGAAGATCGCCCCGCGTGCAATCTCACCGCTGGTGCGTAGACGCGCAACCATGCGTCCCCACCGCGTGATGATGCGCACCAGAGTACCGTCACGCGTTCCAAAGAGCAGCGCGTCGGCAGCGTGCATGTCTACATACGGCTCGGCGAGATGCGAGGCAAGACGCGGCGAGCGCCCGCTGCGCGTCATGGTGTGCCATTGGTCCCGGATGCGACCGGTATTGAGCACCAGCGGATATTCCTGGTCCAGCGCGAATTTGGGCGGACGCGGGCGCGTCGCCACCAGCCGGGCGCGCCCGTCGGCGTGATAGAACCGGCCGTCCGCGAACAACCGCGGCGCAGCCCGGCCACCCGACGTCGCAATCGGCCACTGCGTCGGCGTCAAACCCGCGTACCCCTGCTCGCCCAATCCGATCAGGCCGCCGAGGTGAAATGCGCGCGCGCCGTCGTTTGCCGCGGCGCTCAAGCGTACATGCTCATCGAAGATCTCAGCGACCGTGGAATAGCTGAATCCGTCTTGAAAACCCAGCCGTTGCGCGACTTGACAGATCATCCACCAATCTGGCCGCACCGTCGTGGGCACGGGCAAAAAGCTGCGTTGGCGGGAGATATGCCGGTCCGAATTCGTGACCGCACCCTCCTTTTCCCCCCACGCCGCCGCCGGCAGCAGTATGTCCGCCAGTGCGGTGGTATCGGTCTGCACCACACAGTCGGATACCACCACGAGCTCACAGCGCCGCAGCGCTTCACGCGCTCGATCGGCGTTCGGAAGACTGACCGCCGGATTGGTGCCCATGATCCATACGGCCTTGATCTGCCCGCGGTGCATCGCCTCGAACAAGTCCACAGCTTTGAGGCCCGGCCTCTCCGCGATTCGGGGCGCGGCCCAAAACTCCTGCACGATACGGCGATGCTCCGGGTTTCCCAACTCCATGTGCGCGGCAAGCATGTTGGCGAGCCCACCCACCTCGCGCCCGCCCATTGCGTTGGGCTGACCGGTGATGGAAAACGGCCCGCTGCCCGCCCGACCGATTCGCCCCGTCAACAGATGCGCGTTGATGATGCTGTTGGCCTTGTCCGTTCCGGAGGAAGATTGATTGACGCCCTGCGAGAACAGCGTTACGACGCGCTCGGTACTCCCGAACCATTCATAGAAGTTCTGCAGCGTCTTGGGGTCGAGCCCGCATGAGCGCGCCACCGCCCCGACATCGCCTGCCGTGTTCTCCGCCACGAGCAGTGCCTGCGCGGCGCCTCGCGTGTGGGTTTCAACGAATGCTCGATCGACGACCTGGTGCCGCGCCAGCCAGCTCAGCAAGCCGTTGAATAGCGTGACGTCCGTGCCTGAACGCAGCGGTAAATGCAGATCGGCCATGTCGCAGGTAGGCGTGCGTCGTGGATCGATGACGACCACGCGCATCGACGGGCGCAATTCCTTGGCTTTGAGGATGCGCTGATGGAGCACGGGATGACACCAGGCCAGGTTCGAGCCCACCAGTACGATGAGGTCCGCGAGCTCCAGATCCTGGTAATCGGTCGGCACCAGGTCTTCGCCGAATGCCCTCTTGTGGGCGGACACCGCCGACGACATGCACAGCCGCGAATTGGTGTCGATGTTGGCCGAACCGATGAACCCTTTCATCAGCTTGTTCGCCACATAGTAGTCTTCGGTCAGGAGCTGACCCGACACATAGAACGCGACCGAATCGGGACCGTGATCCTCGATGAAGCCGCGGAAGCCCGCCGCGACCGCATCGAGCGCGACATCCCACTCGACATCCACACCGTGCATTTGCGGACGCAGCAGCCGGCCTTGCAAGCCGACGGTATCGCCGAGCGCACTGCCCTTCGAGCACAACGCGCCCCGATTCGCGGGGTGCCCGGGATCACCGCGTACGTGTGCGACGCCGTCCGTCATCCGGGCCAGCAATCCGCAACCCACCCCGCAATAGGGGCAAGTGGTGCGCACACTCATCGCGACCGCGGCGCGCCGAACAGCAATTCGTCCCGGAATGACCGAATGTTGCGGCGCTCTTTCATCAAGTCGAGATACCAACCGCCGTCCCGGACATCGCCGTACAGCATTGCGCCGCGAATTTTGTCCTGCTCGATCACCAACCGTTTGTAGATGCCGCGCTTCGGATCGCGCAACACGAGCGACTCGCTGCCGGGTCTTGCGTCGCAGTTGCCGGCCGAGAAGACATCGATGCCGTTGACCTTGAGCTGCGTCGATTGCAGCGATGTGCGGTAGCCGCGGGTACCTCGCTCGGCGAGGTATGTCGCGCACACGCGCGCTTGTTCCAAGAGCGGCGCCACCAAACCGAAGGTTCTGCCGCGGTGTTGCACACACTCGCCGATGGCGTAGACGGCCGGATCATTGGTCAACATCGTATCGTCGACCAACAGGCCGCGATCGCACGGAAGGCCCGCCGCCCTGGCGAGCTCGATATTCGGTTGCACCCCGACCGCCATCACCACCAGATCGGCCGGCAGCTCGCTGCCATCGGCAAGGCGCACGCCGGTGACATGAACCTCGCCGCACAGATGCGTGGTTTCCGCGGCCATCCTGAATTTCAGGCCGCGCCGTTCGAGCTCGCCGCGAAGCAGTTCCGCCGCCTGCGCATCGAGTTCTCGTTCCATCAAATACGGGTGAAGGTGCACGACGGTCACGTCGAGGCCGCGCCGCAAGAGGCCGCTGGCCGCCTCGAGGCCGAGCAGCCCTCCGCCGATCACCACCGCGTGCCGCTGTGCCCGGCTCGCGGACAGCATGATGTCGACATCCTGCAAATCGCGAAACGTGATGACGCCCTGCAAGCTCGCGCCGGGAACCGGTAACAGCCTGGGAAGCGAACCGGTCGCAATCACGAGGCGGTCGTAGGACGCCTCCACGCCGCGGTGAGAACGTACGCGGCGGCGCACCCGGTCGATGTGGGTCACGGGATCGGCGCAATGGAGCGTAATGCCGCGTTCGTTGTACCACTCGGGCGGATGAGTGACGATGTCCTGGATCTGTTTATCGCCGGCCAGCAGCGGCGAAAGCAGGACGCGATTGTAGCCGCCATGAGGCTCGGCGCCGAACACCGTAATGTCGTAGACCTGCGGTGCAAGCTCCCACAAGTCCTCGATCGCACGTATGGCGGCCATGCCGTTGCCGATGACGACCAAACAGGGCTTGCGCCCCGGGTGACGTTGCCGAACGGCACTCGCCCGCACGCAAATCTGCCCGCTGCGAACTTGTACCATATAGGCGGGAACGGAGAACCGCGGCTCCTCGAGACACCGTCCCGTGACCAGACTGAAATGCTGTTTGTAGATCGGTGATGCAACGACGATTTCCCCACCGATATCACCGACGATGCCGCGCGCCAGCACGTTGGCGCCGCTGGCGGGATCGTAGTTGCCGATCGCGAACACCGCGTCGCGCACCCGGAACACGGCAACCTCCTGGCCTTCCACCAGCGCCGCCGCGCCGCTCTCCGGGAGGATGTCATCCAGTGCGCAGACAGGGTGCCAGCATGCTGCAACGGGCAACGCGACGGCGTTCATACGGCCTCCTCGATCGGCGCGCGCTCCGCCGGCCGCGCCGGCCGGCGCTGACCGCGCTCATCGACGAACACGACACGACTGTCGGGACGATCACTGTTGATGTAGTGGCGGAAGCGCCGCAACGCCTTCGGGTCGCCGATGGTCTTCTTCCACTCGCATTCATACGTGTCGATCACACGCTGCATGTCCGCCTCGAGTTCGGCGCCGATGCCGAGCCGATCCTCGCACACCACTTGTTTGAGGTAGTCCAGCCCTCCGTCGAGCGAGTCGCGCCAGACGGAGGTCCGTTGAAGGCGCTCGGCGGTGCGAATGTAAAACATCAGGAAACGGTCGATGTAACGGATGAGCGTTGCCTTATCCAGGTCGGATGCCAGGAGCTCCGCATGGCGCGGCTTCATGCCGCCGTTGCCGCACACGTAGAGATTCCAGCCCTTTTCCGTCGCGATGACGCCCACATCCTTGCTTTGCGCCTCTGCGCATTCGCGCGTGCAACCGGAGACCGCAAACTTGAGTTTGTGCGGTGAGCGCAAACCCTTGTACCGATTCTCTATGTCGAGCGCCAGGCCCACGCTGTCCTGTACGCCGTAGCGGCACCAGGTCGATCCCACGCAACTCTTGACCGTGCGCACCGACTTGCCGTAGGCGTGGCCCGATTCGAACCCTGCATCGACCAACTCCCGCCAGATCAGGGGTAGCTGATGGACTTGCGCACCCAACATGTCGATGCGCTGGCCGCCGGTGATCTTGGTATAGAGCCGATACTTCTGTGCAATCTGTCCGATGACGATGAGCTGCTGAGGCGTGATCTCGCCGGCCGCAACCCGGGGTACGACCGAGTATGTGCCGTCCTTTTGGATATTGGCGAGGAAGTGGTCGTTCGAATCCTGCAGGGGCGCCTTGTCGCGGGCCAGCACGAAATCGTTCCAGCACGACGCGAGAATCGATGCAACCGTCGGCTTGCAGACATCGCAGCCGAGGCCTTTCCCGTGCTTGGTGAGCATCTCCTCAAACGTACGCAGGCCGCCGACGCGGACCAGATGAAAGAGCTCTTTTCGGGAGAATGCAAAATGCTCGCAAACGTGGTTGTTGACGGCGACGCCGAGGCGGGTCAGTTCGGTTTTCAAGACCTGTGTCACCAGCGCCGCGCACCCGCCGCAGGAACTCGCCGCCTTGGTGCACTGCTTGAGTGCTCCGAGCGTCCTCGCACCGCCCGCGATGGCTGCGCACAGATCGCCCTTGCTGACACTGTTGCAAGAGCAAATCTGCGCTGCATCGGGCAATGCGGCCAGCCCAAGCGTCTGACGGCCGCCGGACTCGCCAACCGGCGGAAACATCAGCTCCTCCGGATTTGCGGGCAGCGGCAATTCATTTTGCACCATTTGCAGCCATGTGCCGTACTCTTCGGCGCCGCCGATCAGGATGGCGCCCAGCAACCGGGTTCCGTCCTGGTTGACCACGAGTTTCTTGTAGATCTGGCGGCGCTCATCGATGAATACGCAGGCCCTGGCGCCGCTCTGCGCGGCATGAGCATCGCCGATCGAAGCCACGTCGACTCCCATGAGCTTGAGCTTGGTGCTCATATCGGCGCCGGCAAATCGGACCTCCGAGTTGCCTTGCAACTGCGAGGCGACGATGCTCGCCATCTGGTATCCGGGCGCCACCAGACCATAGATATTCCCGTTCCAGAGCGCGCACTCTCCGATCGCGAAAATGTCCGGATCGGACGTGCGGCAGGCGTCGTCGATCACGACGCCGCCGCGATCGCCAACTTTCAGGCCCGCGGCGCGCGCCAATTCGTCGCGCGGACGAATGCCGGCGGAGAACACGATCAGGTCCGTCTCGAGATCGCTGCCGTCGGCAAATTGCAGACGATGGGCATGCTCGCTGCCGTCGACGATTGCAGTGGTCTGCTTTTCGGTGTGGACACCCACTCCCAAATCTCGAATGCGTCCGCGCAACATGCCGCCGCCGGCATCGTCGATCTGCACTGCCATGAGCCGCGGCGCGAACTCGACCACATGTGTCTCGAGTCCAAGGTCCTTGAGTGCCTTTGCCGCTTCGAGGCCCAGCAGCCCGCCGCCGATGACCACACCTTTCTTGGCGTTCGCACCGGCGTGACGAATGGCATCCAAGTCATCGATGGTGCGGTAGACGAAGCAACCGGGACGATTGCTCCCGGCTATCGGGGGTACGAAGGGATACGAGCCCGTCGCCAGCACCACCCGATCGTATTCCAGGTGCAGGCCACCGGCTGTGCCCACCACGCGCCGCTCCCGGTCGATGGCGACGGCCCGTTCGGACAACTTGAGACTGATGCCTGATCGGTCGAAGAAATCGGACTCGACCAAGGATAGCTCCTGCGCGCTCTTGCCGGAGAAGTAGGAACTCAGGTGCACGCGATCGTAGGCCGGACGCGATTCCTCGCACAGCACCGTGATCTCGAGCTTGGGTGAGCTTGCCTGCAGCTGCTCCAGCAGCCGCTGCCCGACCATGCCATTGCCAATTACAACCAGCTTCATCGATGCTCCTCAACCGTCGCTAGTCGGTGGACGCCGCCGCCGCGTCAAGAAGCAAACCTGTCGTTTCGGGCGCCGACCACGCGAGCCACTGTCGATGCAGAACGACGACCAGGGCAAAGGCCGCTGCCGCCAGGATGCCGAATGTGGTGAACCCCATCTGGTAGCTGCCGGTGCTCTCCTTGGCGATGCCCATGACGACCGGAAGATAGAACCCGCCGATACCGCCGGCCGCACCGATGATGCCCGTCATCAATCCCGTCCTTCCCTTCCAGCGGTGCGGCACCAGTTGGAACGTGGCGCCGTTACCCAGACCGAAACATAGATAGAGCGTGGCCAGCAACGCTACTGCGCCGGCCAACGGAGGCATCAACATGGCGAAGCCGATATTGCACAGCGCGATCGCCAGCAGCAGCACCAGTAATACCTTGACCCCCGAAAGGCGATCGGCGAGAAATCCTCCCACGGGTCGCACCATGGCGCCCGTGAAGGACAGGCCCGCCATGATCATTCCCGCGTCGACCTTCGATAATTCGTATTGAGTCGTGAGGAGCAGGCTCACGTAGGAGGACATGCCGACAAACCCGCCGAACGTGATGCTGTACACGAGCATGACCACCCAGGTGTCGCGTTCGCCGAGCACGACCCAATATTTGCGCGGCAGCACGGCAAGTGCGACCGCGGCACCGAGAACCGGGAGCAGCAGCTGCCCCGTCTTCCCGTGTCCGAACAATCCGTCGTTCACCAGCAACACCAGGGCCATCACGCTCAGCAACGACACCGCAAAGCCGGCGAACGCACGCGCGCCGCTGCCGCTTTTGGCGCTGCGATCCTCGGCCCACAGGATTACCGCCGCCGCGGTGAGCGCAAGCAGCGGCAGCACGGCAGCCGTCGAGCGCTGCCACCCGTAATGCTGTGCGAGGGTCGGAAACACGAAGCCGTCCACCATCGCGCCTATATTGCCGGCGGCTGCGAGCCCCAAGACCAAACCTTGCACTCTCGGGGGATAACTGCTGCCCGCCATCGGCAGCGCAACGGCAAAGCTTGCGCCGCCGACTCCGAGCAGCGAACCGAGCATGAGCAGCATCGAATAGGTCGGCGTGATCGGGAGCAGCAAGATCAACGAGGGAATCGCCGAGATCGCAATGCCGAGCAGCGCGAGCTGCCGGCCGTTCACGGACTGAAACAGGTTGCCGAGTGTCACCCGCACGATCGAGGCGCTGAGCACGGGTACCGCGACCAAGAACCCTGCCTGAGTAGGCGATAGCAACAACTGCTTGGAGATGTACGGCGCCAGCGGCCCGAACATCACCCAGGCGGTGAATCCGGTATCGAAATACAAAAAACACGCCAGCAATGCCTTCCAATTTCCGCTTCGCAGCGATGCGATAACATGCTTCATCGTCTCCACCCCTGATGGCGTTTGTGTGCGCCTTTCGTGTTTCCATGAGCCAAAAAAAACCGCCAACGGTACGCACCTCCAAAGATGCGTACGGGTTGGCGGCATTGCCTATTGCAGATTCACAGAACCTGCCCCGTGCGAACGGCTCGCGCCGCTTGCACGAGAACATGTTGCAACATGTGTGCCATTGCATGCGCGCACCCGCCACACCATGTGGATCAACTTGTTAGGTGCTGGTGCGAGCCGGTGATCCTTCGCCTGTACGCGGCGCACGAATCAAAAAAGGGCGCGGGCAGGGAACTCACGCACGCAGTTGGTGCGATGAAAGGAGTTGCGATCGGCGCAGTCCGAACGCCGAATGGAAGGCTTGATGCGGCTCTCACATTGGTGGCAGAGTCAACCAATGGCACCGTCATGAAGCGACGCAATACCCCGATCGACGCAACCCAACCCGACAGCCCGGCGGCCCGCTTTTTGCGCTCCGCCCAGATGTGCCGTGCGCGCGAGCTCGAGCAACTGTCCGTCTTGACCGGCTTGGTCAAAGGAATCAGCGAGCTGATCCATGCACTCCAGAAGGAGCGCGGTGCCTCATCGATTTACCTGGGTTCCAACGGGGGCCATTTTGCGGATCAGCTGGTCGCCCGGGTCACCGACAGCCGTAGCTTGGAAGAACGGGTGCGAGACCACCTGGAGCATGTGGATGAGAAGCTAGGTCCGATGAGTTGCAGTGCACGATTCTACACACGTGTGGCGTTCGCCTTTGACGCGCTCGATTCGCTGCCGCGTACGCGTGAGCAGGTGTCGGCACTGGTGTTGGCTCCGCAAGATGCCGTCAAAGCATTTACCGAAGTCATTGCCCAGCTCTTGGCGGTGGGTTTCGAGGCGGCGGATGCCGCAGCCGATCCGGAAACGTGCCGCGCGCTCGTCGCGCTCGTGACCTTCGCCCAGGGCAAGGAATATGCCGGTCAAGAGCGGGCAACCGCCGGCGCGGCGCTGTCGCGCGGCCGCTTTGAGGTCGCCGATCGGCGGCATCTGCAGCATCTGGAGGCCGCACAAGAGCGGGCGTTCAAGATCTTTGCCGAATTCGCCGATCCCCGTCACGCCGCCCTCTTCCTCGAGTTGTGCAACCATCCGGAAACGGCGGAGTTCAAACGGATGCGCGCAACCGCTCTCGAGCAGGACCCGGGCGGTGAGTCCGGTGCGATAACCGCGGACGCGTGGTACGAAACCACCACGAGACGAATCGACAGGATGAGAGGTATCGAAGATTCCGCCGGCGCCGATCTCGGGCGGCTGTGTGCCGCCAAGCTGGCCGAGGCCAAGGCTGTGGCGAAACGCTCCGATGCGCTCGACCGCGATCTGCTGAAACCCACCAAGCCACTCGTGATGCTGGTAACCGACGTGGATCCGGCGGTCAACAGCTCAGGGATGACCGGCGGCGTAGAGTTATATGGCATGGACAATGGACTGCCGAAACCCATGCGTTCGATCCGCGACGTGGTAGAGGCCCAGTCACGTCGAATCGACGACATCAATTCTCAGCTCGAATCAGCCCGCATTGCGCTGACCGAACGCAAGACGATAGAACGCGCCAAAGGAATATTGATGCACAGCCGCCGGCTATCCGAGAAAGATGCCTATACGTTATTGAGGCAAACGGCGATGACTCAGAACAAGCGGATATTCGAAGTGGCTGAGGCGATCATCAGCATGGCCGATATATTCAGGACGTAGGAGACCGATTTCACCGTACGAGCGCTGCTCCATTCGGCTTCATGACGCGCCGCGGCCGGGAGGCTGCCCGCGTGTTCCCCCAGGCGAAGAGAGTCCGGTCCGTCGAAACCATGTGTTCCGCCATCAGGAATGCCGCGGCGTTCCACGATTGCCCCGGCATTCCTCTTGGCGCGAGCGTTTTCCCGTGAAGCCATTCGGTGAACGCCCAATGTCGAAGCGCGCAGACACGCGCCAGTTTTGCCAGCTCCAGTTTGGCCTGCTCGACACGGCCCGCCGCTGCGAGAGCCGCGATCCAAAATCCGCCCACCATCGGCCAGACACCTCCGTTGTGGTACTGCCAGACAAAATTCTGCCGATGACGCGCCATGTAGGGCCGCCAGAGTGAACTGCTTTGTTTGATGGGACGCGTGACCGCCCGCACTGGGTAAGGATCATTCACCTGCGCCTTCATGAGCGCATCCAGGGTGCGCTTGCTCGCGGGCGCGTCGGCGAGCCCCAATAGAACGGCCAATACGTTGCCGAATACATCCCCCTCCTCGCCGAAAAACGAGAAGTTGACGAAGCTCAGGTACAGATCGCGATTTCGCCCTCGCTGCAACACATAGTCATTGAGCAGCCGGGCCCGCCGATACTCGACGATACCCGCCGAAAACGGATGGAAGAGTCCGTTGAAGCTCTCGTGCGTCTCCTCCGCGTGCGCGATGCCGTAAAGCCGTTTCACGAAATACCACAACGTGTTCGTATAGAGAACGAATCCCGAGCGCGGCATGATGTCCGCCCAGTCGCTGGCCTCGTTTTGCTGCAGCAGGAAGAAGCGCTGATGCTCCTGCGCGAGCAGCCACTGAATCGCAAGCTTGATGCGCTTCGTATATTGCCGCCGCAACCCGCCGGGAGAGCCGCGCCGATCGAGAAGAGCCAGCGCAATCAGCCACCACAGCGTCGAATCGATACACCCCAGATACCAGAAATCCGCCTCCCGCCGTTGCAAGTCCACGAACTTCGCAATCTGTCCGTTCGGCGCCTGGTGTTCCGCCAAGGTGTGCAGGCCCGCGGCGGCCGCGTCCTCCAGCGATTTATCGCCGGACAGCGACATCCCGATTGCACAAACGGCAGCGTCCCGACCGAATATTGCGGTGTAGCCGCGTTTACCGGCCCGCGGACTCGGAGAAGCAGCCAGAATACCGGCAGGCGTCAGATTCCGCTTCAGTAGCTCGATCGACTTGGAATGACAGATTTCGAGCAGCGATTGCCGGTCCAGGTGTCTCGTAGCGGGGCGCATGTGACCGGCATGATAGCGGTCTTGCATGCCTAGGGCTCGCCTGCCCCATGATAAGCGCTCCGACGCCCGCCAGATGGATGCTCGTCTCTAAGTTGCCGGCGGGTTGGTCGTGCGGCGGATGGCACGAAACATCCCGCTGCGATCCGACTGCCACCGGCGGCGGCCGATGATGGACAACAGTGTTTTTGCGCTGTTGGGCTCTATGCGGGCGACGCGAGAAGCAGAGTCGAACAGCACTGGTTCGCCAAGCAGCCTCGCGGCCTCGAGCGGCGCGACTGCCTCAAAACCCATGGTCCATTCGGGGAATTCTCGTTCTGCGATCGGCTCGCGGAGAACCATCCGCATTTCCCGCTTGTCCCGGAATATCGTGCGGCAGACGCTATCGACCCTGGTCGCCTCGCCTTCCAGCGACTGCAAGAAGCAGCCGCCGATGTAAAGCATCATTCCCGAAACGTCATTCTGTCGATTGGCCTTGCGCGCCTCATTGAGAAATTTGACCGTGTCGTGTTCCGAAATATCGGTCGCCGCAGAACTGACGTAAATGACGCGGATGAGCTCTTCCATGGCAAGCCCTCGACTCTGACCGGCGCTGGTGTCCTGAATCATAAATCCCCTGCTCGATCGCCCTGCGGATTTTCGTAGCTTAAATGCATCGTCCCGCCGATTGTGGTCGGGTTGCCGGTTTTGAGACGCGTTTGGCGCCGATCGAATAAAGTCTGCGTCAAATCGATGTCGCGCCGGCGTCGTAGGGGTCTGCCCTACAACGAGCTGCCTTGCCGTGCTCCATCGCGGTGTGTGTACGTTAGAACTTGTAGCGGATGCCGACGGTGGGATTGATGTTGGTCGAATAGATGTAGCCGCTGGCGACACCATCGTGCACGCCGCTGTACATGGCGCCCACATAAGCGTCGAAGTGCTTGCTGAGATAGTAGTCAGCGTCGAGGGAAAATGCGTCGAAGCTGCCGCTGCAAGTGCTGCTTGCCCGGGTCGTGCAGCCGGCTTGGTTGCCGGTGCCGTAGGCGTTCTGACGATAGCCGTAATAGGCCACGGTCAGGTCGAGGTGGGGAATGACGGTGTAGCGGGCGCCGGTCCAATACACCTGCACGGTCTTATTGTCGCCATAGGCATTGTTGGTCACGAAAGCCAGCACGTAACCACCGATGTCGTTGAACCCGGCGCTCAGCGGAGTATTCGGGTTGGCATACTTGACGTGCTCGTAGCCGGCAAAGAATTTCAATGGGTCGACCTTATACGACGCCATGAGGGCATAGGCCGTATTGTCCGAGATGGTCGCCGCCAGGGAATTCGACACCGAATAGCCCAGCCCCGGAAGCTTCGCCACTTGAGCGGCGGTCAAGGAGGTCGCCGAGACGGCGCTGTTGACCTTCGAATAATAGGCGTCGACCGATGCGCCCGCGTATTCAACGCCTACATCCGCCTGATAGGCCGTATTGGCCGACCCATTGGACCCGTTGAACTTGTACAGGGCGGCGAGATGCGCCAGATGGCCAAAGTTCACCAGGTATTTGGCGGTCGAATCGAGCCGGTTATCTTGCTGGCTGCCGGCGCCGGAATATGTGTTTGACGCACCGAGCAGGCCGAACGCCGAAGCGTTGTAATTGGGGTCGTACTTGATGGTACCTTCCAACATCAGCGCCACCTGACGGCCAAACGTGAGGGTGCCGAATCGCGCCGATTTCAGCCCGACCCAGGCGGTCTGGAAGGCTTGACCCGCCGAGCTACCATCGACGCCCACGGTCTGAGTGGCCGGAGTTCGGCCATTGTTCAGCGCCAAAGACTTCAGGGAATCGGCGATTTGGCCGGACTGGGGATTGAAAAAGCTCTCCACCTGGAATACGGCCGACCACTCATCGTTCAGGGGCTCGATGCCCTGCAGGCCGACTCTGGACTGACCCATGTTGCTGGGCGTGAGACCGGTCACCGACTGGCGGCTGTTTTGCCGCACGATGTTCCCGCTGGCGGCCGGACGATAGTCGCTGAATGGCGCGCCATGCGTGTCATATTGGAGACCGATATCGACGACGCCGTACAGCGTAATGCCATGCCAGGTCAGCCTGTCTTCGCCGGCGATGCCAGGTCCGGTCTTCTGCTGTGCGAACGCGGGGACCGAAGCGGTGAATGCGGCGAACAACATCAGTCCGGACCACCCGCGCCTCAATGCCCTCGAGCCCCTGTAGGAAAGGCTGAGCCCGCGCGCGCGGCGGTTGCGTCCCGTCAGGGGGTCTCTGTTTGTGCAATTCATCGGTTTTCCCTTTGCCGTCATAGGCGTATTCTAAATACCAAGTAATTCACTAGGGATTGTATGAATTGATACCTGCCTCGCAAATACTCAATTGAACCTATCAAATGCTGAAATGGCATAAGACAGCTGAAAAGGACTCTTCCCGATGCTCTCGCAAAAAACCCGTTACGCGCTGAAAGCCTTGCTCGAGCTTGCGGCGCTTCCCGCAGGCGCCACACTATCCTCAGCGGTGATCTCTGCGCGGCGCACCGTTCCAGCGAAGTTCCTCGAGGCCATTCTTGGCGAGTTGAAGCGCGACGGCTTGGTTCGCGGTCAGCGCGGGCGTAATGGTGGGTATCAGCTCGCGCGAAGCGCCGAGGAGATCTCTTTCGGCACCGTGGTCCGGCTGATGGACGGACCGCTGGCTTTGCTTCCCTGCGTCAGCGTGACGCAATACCGTCGGTGTACGGACTGTGCCGACGTCCGCGCCTGTGAGCTGCGGAAACTGTTCGTCGTATTGCATGGCAGCACGGTAGCAGTGCTCGATGCGTGGACACTAGCTGACGCGCGACGGACCGCGAGCACCTCAGAGGATCGCTCGAAGGCGTTGATCACCCAGAAAGCCGCCCGTGTCCTGCGCCACAAATAACTTACCCACGTGCCGGGCAAGGCACGCCGGGCGCCCTCGCTACTCGTCTTGGTACTTGAAAGACACCTTGACCTTGGCGCGGTACATTTCCACCTTACCGTCGTTGAGCTGCAAATCCAGATCGGAGACCTCGGCGACTCTCAGGTCGCGCAGTGTCTTTCCGGCGCGGCTGATGGCCGCAGCGGCAGCTTTCTCCCACGACTCCGTGCTGGTCCCGACGAGTTCGATCACTTTGTAGACGCTTTCAGCCATCGCCGTATCCTCCACATGAATCCTTGTTGGCTTTTGTGAGATCGTTGCCCGATCTCCCGGGAAGTTTGTGCCCATCCATCCTTCAGCGCAAGCCAGGAAGTCCTTCACTTCGCCAGCCGCCCCCCAGCGCCTTGAACATCGCGATTTGGTCTTGAACCAACGCGGCATCGGATGAGGCGAGCGCGGCGTCGACTGCGACCAAGGATTGTTCCGTGGTGAGCAAGTCGAGATTGCTGAGCGCCCCGGCGCGGAATTGATCCCGAGCGATTCCGAAGGCTGCGTGCACCTTGTCTTGGGCATCACCGAGTGCTTGTCGGTTGTCGAGCGCCGAGCTGTACAGTGCGAGCGCTTGCTCGGTCTCTTTGAGCGCCGTGAGCACCACGGCATCGAACGATGCCAGGGCAGCGGCTTGTTCGGCCTTGGCTTGACGCACCCGTGCACGTGGCGCCGCCATATTGGGAAATGTCCAGCTGATCGATGGGCCAACGCCCCAGGTCCGGCCCTCATTGGTGTTGAGCTGCGAGAGCTGAGCTGCAGCACCGCCGTAAAGGCCGACGAGGCGGATGGTGGGGTATAAATCGGCCGTCGCCACGCCAATTCCGGCCGTCGCGGCTGCCAGGCGTCGCTCCGCCTGGCGCACATCCGGACGGCGCTTGATGAGTTCCGCCCCATCACCCACCGGAATGAGGGCGGCCAGGTGCGGCGGCGTGCTGCAGCTTGTCAGCTCATTCGGCGCCTGCGCCGGCGTGCGGCCGAGAACCGCGGTCAACTCGAACAGCGCCGCGCGCCGTTGGCCTTCAAGCTCCGGAATAGTTGATCGAACCTGGGCCACCAGCGCCTGCGCCCGGGCAACATCGTAGTCAGAACCAGATCCCGCCTCACGGCGCTTCACGGTGATATCGGCTTCATGGGATACCACGGCGAGCGAATGGTTCGCAACAGCGAGCTCTTCGCCCAGCGAACAGATCGCTGCGTAGGCGCGGGCGGTTTCGCCGGCCACCACCACGCGCACGCCGTCGCGAATCGCCGCGACTGCGTCCGCATTGGCAGTCGCCGCTTCGATTGCGCGATGAACCCGGCCGAACAGGTCAACCTCGTACGCGGCTTGAAAGATGTCTTCGAACAGCCAAAGGGTCTGCGGCGGGCGTCCGGTCAGCTCGAGAATCTCATCCGTCGCGGCGTCACGCCCATACAGTCCGCCTGCGCCCGCCGTGGTCGAGGGATAGCGCCCGGCATGCACGGCCGACACCACCGCCCGAGCCGACGCGAAGTTCGCGTCGGCCGCGGCGAGTGTGCGGTTCGCCTGCAGCGCTTCCTTTACCAGCGCGTCGAGCCGCGAGTCGTCGTAGAGACGCCACCACGCGTCGGGAGGCGGCGTCGGGGTCTCGACCGCCGCGTTCAGCGACACCAAGGGCCCTTCCGTACCCGTCGGCAGCGCCGGCGTGTGGTAGCTCGGTCCCACCCGGCAGGCGGCGAGCGATGCGGTCATGACAGCACCCAAGGCAGCGGTTCGGCGGGATCGAATCATGGAGGACTCGATCCACGCGTGCGAAACAGCGGTATCGGCGATGCCGGGCCCTCGGGGGCTGCACTTCGAATGACCACGATGAGCAAGGCCACCGCGGTCATCGTGCCGAGGACGACGAAGCAATCGATGACCGCCTGCGTGTTGGCAGCCACTCGCACGACGTTTCCCAACGCCAGCTCACCGCGCGCCACGGATCCGACCGGATCGATGACTCGCGTGGTCAAGGCACCATACGCCCGCGCCCGCTCGATGACCTGAGGGTCGCCTATCTGCAGATGCTGTCCAATCAAGTTCGACGCCACCTGTTCACGCACTCGAGCGAGCGTCGTGACGAACGCCGTCCCAATCTCCCCGCCCAGGAGGCGCGCCGTCTGCAGAATCACGCCGAAGGTCAGGGCGTCCTGGGGTTTCAAGTGAAGAACGCCGAAGAATATGACGCCGGACAGGGCGAAGCTTTGCCCAAGCGCCTGCAGAAAAGATGAGGGAAGAAACTGGTAGGACCCCCAGAGCGGGGTCAGATTGTAGGCCACCATGAGGCAGGCAACACTGATGAAAGTGAATCCGATGGCGGCCACGAGCCTCGCATCCGATCGGCGCAGCATCAATGCCGCGAGCGGACAGAAAATGAGCTGCGGTATCGCCACCCAGATGAGCGTGTCGCCCGTTTCCAGCGCGCGAAAACCGCGCACCGAACCCAAATACAGTGGAATCAAGAACGCGGTCGATGTGATCGTCAAACGCAAAAATGAAACCAAGATAAACATGATCGGCAGCGGCGGGCCCAAAACGACTTTCAGATTGAGGAGCGGATGGGGAGAACGCCACGAATGGATCAGAATCGCGACGAGCAACAAGACACCGGCCGACAGCAACCCGCACACCAATCCCGAGTTCAACCAATCGAGCCGATTGCCCTGATCGAGGGCCGCATAGATCAGCGCGAGCCCCAAGCCGCCCGCCAAGAGGCCATATACATCGTTCGGCGGCCGTGTGGTGATCGGTTTGACGGCCATGCCGCGATGCAGACACAGCGACATGATCAGCGCGAGCGGCACGTTCTGCCAGAAGATCCATCGCCACGAATGATGCTCGACGTACCAGCCTTC
>WNFR01001874.1_pt1 | contig 21947 bp, 13 predicted proteins | sample 5400221 | NCBI WGS metagenome assembly WNFR01 (sample SAMN13153357, study PRJNA577476) | soil metagenome | isolation source: 40 cm soil under Madrone tree | place: USA:California | collected 2016-06-14 | reverse complement strand
TTTCGTCTTTCTGTCGCGTGTTTATACTGACCTTCGCGGCTATCCCGTTCGCCCTGAGCACCGGTGCGTCGCACACGTTACAGGCAGCAGTGACGGACGCGCTGATCGTAATGTCGATCCTGACGATGACGATTGGCAATCTGGTCGCGATCGTACAGAGCAACATCAAGCGCATGCTCGCCTACTCCTCGATCGCCCACGCGGGTTATGCGCTGATCGGGATTGTCGCGGGCGATTGGCGAGCGGTCGCGTTTTACCTGTTGAGCTACGTGCTGATCAACATCGGTGCGTTCGGAGTCATCGAACTGATCGCGCGCCGCGGCGACAAACGCGTCGAGATTACCGACTATGCCGGGATCGGATTTCAGTCGCTGGGCTTGTCAAGCGCACTGTCGCTGTTTCTGCTGAGTCTCGCCGGCATCCCTCTTACCGGCGGATTCGTGGCAAAACTCCTCGTCTTCAAGTCGGCGTGGGCTGGAGGCTTCCATGTGCTGGTGGTGATCGCAGTGATCAACAGCGCGATCTCGTGGTACTACTATCTGCGCGTGATTGTAGCAATGTTCTTCGCCGAGGCCGCAACCGGGTTCAAAGCGCCGGCGGTAGCACGTTCGATGGCTGCGGCGATCGTGCTGGCGCTTCTCGGGACTCTTTACCTTGGTATTCTGCCTGGGCGAGTGCTGGACACGCTCGAGCGCGCGCGCGATCAGATGACGCAAAAGCAAGTGAGCAATGAAAGGGGCGGGCCGTGAAGAACTACGTGTTTACTCTCGCGCTGTTCTTGTTTCTTGGTTTGACCGTATGCGGAGCGGGACCATACCAGCAGACCGTTACACTGTTGGTTCCTCGCGATCCGACAACAGGGACATACGACGATCGAAGAGCCTGTCTTAGCTTTACGGCCGCCCTCACGGAGGCAACTGAGAACCAATGGATTCCTGGCGATCAACAATGAGGACTGGTCTGGAGTATCACATGTATTTGGTACACATCAAGGACGAGGCATGGGATTTTTATGCTCTCTTTCGAGTGGAGAGCCTGACGCAAAGAAGCAACTGTGTGATTTCCTGGTCGTTGATTCAGTCCCCGGAACAGACCAACGTTCGGAGATCGCGTAGCTGTAGAGGCTGCTCCGAGCGAAGCTAGCCATGGATCCTGCCAAAGTCGAATCAATTGAGACCCCTCGCTTACGGCGGGTTCGTGCCGTCAAAGCCGAGGACATCGCAGCCGAAGTAGCGCGGCAACTGGCCGACCTGTCCATCGCTGCCATCTACCGCGATAAGATTCGCCCGCAGAGAACTCGCCAATACCAATTGCATGCGCGAGGGAAAAAGTTGCCCGTTGAAGTCTTGCACACACTTCTTGGAATCGAGCTGAAGGTCGGTAACCGCAGACTCCTGTGCCCCGATCTGGCGACGGCGAGGTATTTGTCGGTGTTCGCGAGGCTCGGCTGCAACCTCATCGCCGTACCTTACGACATCACTCAGATATCGTCGATCGCCGATGAGCTCGAATCGAGCTGGCATCGAATGATGCTGCTAATCGATCATCTTACCGAAGGACGAAGCGAACGCCTCCGCGCTGTGGTGCGAAAACGGCTAATCGGCGAGGCTCGAGCCGCCATCGATTCCCTTGGAGCCGGGTCAAGGTTCCCCGAGTTCAATCAACCTGCGCGTCGACCTCCCAGACGTTGACTACGCCGACCTTGACCTAATTCACTCGAGACTTCGCCGGCGATGTCGAAGCAAATCCGAATTCGCAGGCTGGGCGACAGAGTTGGGGCCAAGCCCTCATTCACCCCCCGGTTGGAAAAAGTGCGCGAACCACTTGCAAGGTCGAGCAACAAGGAGGATTTTGTGAGTGATCTACACCAGTGCCGCCTTGGAATCTCAACCTGAGATTCCCTTTCGTGAGGCTCGACGTGGAGCAAGTATGGACGAAAAACGTAAGACAAAAGCGCAGCTCATAGGCGAGTTGGAAGAGTTGCGGCGGCGGGTTGCTCAAATGGAGCACGCAGAGCAGCCGCAAACCAACCACCATCCACCAATCAGCAAGATTATCGAAACAGCTCTGGAAGCCATATGGATGGTCGATGCGCAGGCCAACACGACGTATGTGAACCAACACCTGGCGGAGATGTTGGGATACACAACCGAGGAACTGGTTGGCCGGTCTGTGTTCGACTTCGTGGACAAGGCGGACCGCCTGGAGGCAGGACAATATCTTGAACGCGGCAGAAGCGGAATCAAGGAGCAGCATGATTTTCGCTTCCGCCGCAGAGACGGTTCGGCGGTTTGGACTATGGTTTCCACCACACCCTTATTCGACGGCGAGGGTGTGTTCGTGGGTGGCCTCGCCATGCTCATCGACATAACCGAGCGGAAGAGGACGGAGCGGGCATTGAAGGAAAGCGAAGCGCGTCTGGAGGCGGCGATCGAGAACTTGCCGTTTGAATTATGGGCCCGCGACAAGGATGGACGATGCATCATACAAAATCCATATTCGATTTTGCAGTGGGGAGATTTTTACGGAACGCTCCCTGAGGATATAGCGCCAGACAGCGAAACCCTGGCCTTGTGGAAGACTATCAACAGGCGGGCTTACGCCGGTGAAGTGGTCAAGGGCGAGTCTAAAATCACCGAGGGCGAGCAAGCAGGACACTACTACCACGTGACTGGTCCGATATGCGTCGATGGAGAAGTCCGCGGCATTCTGGGCGTCAACATTGACATCACCGAACGCAGGCGAGCGGAAGAGGCCCTTCGCCAGAGCGAAGCGAAATTTCGAGTGCTGGCCCAGACCGTACCATCTGCGATCGTTATCTTCCAGGACTCCAAACTCGTATATGCCAACTCGCACGCAGAATCCCATAGCGGGTATTCGCAGCAGGAGCTCCTTTCGATGGAGTTTTGGGAGCTGGTCCATCCCGATCATCGTCAGATGGCCAAAGACCGAGGCCTTGCGCGGCTTCGAGGAGAGAGGGTTCCCTCCCGTTATGAGTTGAAGCTCATCACCAAAAGCGGCGAGGAGCGTTGGGTCGATTTCGCGGCCGCTTCTATGAAGTTTGAAGGCAAGCCCGCCCTGTTGGGGACAGCTTTCGACATAACCGAGCGAAAGCTCGCGGAAGAGGCTCTGCGTGAGACTCAAGAGCGGTTGCAACACGTGCTCTTGTTTAGCCCGACAACGATCTATTTGCGACGGATCGAAAACGAGCGCTTTGCAGCGGAATGGGTGAGTGAGGGTGTTACCAGGCTGACCGGCTATGAGCAGAGCGAGGTACTCTGTGAAGGGTGGTGGGCTGATCATCTGCACCCTGATGACCGGGAGCGTGTGCTTGCGGGCCTGCCCCAACTGTTCACCTATGACCGCCTGGTTCTCGAATACCGCTTCGAGCATAAGGACGGCGGATATCTGTGGGTACACGATGAATCAAGACTGTTGCGAGACGAGTCAGGCAAACCGGTAGAGACCATAGGCTCGTGGATAGATGTGACCGACCGGCGTGAGGCGGAAGGGGCCTTGCGCGACAGCGAAGAGCGGTTCCGCACGCTGGTTGGCTCAATGGACGACATAGTGTTTACACTAGATCGGCATCAACGGCACACAGGTGTTTTCGGCCGCTGGATTGAGAGGTTCGGAATTGAACGCGAGGTCTTCATAGGAAAGACCGCAAGCGAGATTCATGGCGTCGAAGCGCCGCATATTGACGAAGAGGCAATCGCGCGCGCCTTGAAGGGCGAACAGGTCGTCTATGAGTGGTCAATGGCGAATGACCAGGGCGCGTTTCATTTTCAAACCTCGTTGTCGCCAATTCGAGATCAGAGTGGTGCGGTGACCGGGCTGGTTGGCGTGGGACGCGATGTCACCGCGCGCAAGCACGCGGATGAGGCGTTGCGTGCAAGCGAGGAGCGCTACCGGGATCTGGTGGAGAATGCGCGTGACATCATCTACACACACGACCTGAAGGGTAACTACACGTCGGTTAACCAGGCAGTCGAGCGGATAACCGGCTACACTCGCGAAGAAGCCCTCGCGCTGAACTTTGAACAGTCCGTCGCGCCCGAATATCTCGAGACGGCGCGCCATATGATCGCCGCCGAGCTCGCCGGTCAGAAAGAAACAGTCTACGACCTGGAGATCATCGCGAAAGATGGGCGACGGATCACAGTTGAGGTCAATACAAGACTCGTCCTTCAAGACGGCGTCGCCATCGGCATCCAGGGCATCGCCCGTGACGTCACTGAGCGCAAACGCGCCGAAGAAGCGCTGCGGCAGAGCGAGGAAAGATTCCGCCGTTACTTCGAGCTCGGGCTAATCGGAATGTCGATCACGTCGCCGGCCAAAGGCTTTATCGAAGTCAACGATAAGATGTGCGAAATCCTGGGGTACGAACGGACCGAGCTACTGCGGTTGACCTGGGCAGAGTTAACCCACCCCGATGATCTGGCTGCCAATATCGCCAATTTCGAGCGAGCGCTAGCCGGGGAGTCCGACGGCTACTCGATGGACAAGCGATTCATCCGAAAGGACGGAGGGGTGATCAACGCGACCATCTCTGTGAGTTCCGTGCGGCGCCCGGATCGTTCAGTCGATTACTTCATCGCGCTATTGGAGGACATCACTGAGCGCAAGCGCGCAGAAGAAGCGCTGCGCGAAAGCCGGTCGCGTCTGCGGGCGATTCTGGACAACTGTCCATCAATGATATTCCTGAAGGACTCCCACGGTCGCTATCTGCAAGTGAATCGACAATTCGAACTTACTTTCAAGCTGACGCCCCAACAGGTTTTTAGGAAAACGGACGCCGAACTCTTCCCGCCGGAACTAGCCGCCGCCTTTCAGGCCACCGACCGCAGTGTGCTCGACGCCGGCCATTCTTTGGAGTTTGAAGAATCGGCCGTCTACGAAGACGGCCTCCACACTTACATTGTCCATAAGTTCCCGCTCCTGGACGCGGCCGGAAACGCTTACGCCGTGGGTGGCATTTCCACTGACATAACGGAGCGCAAGCGCGCAGAAGATGATCTAGGAAAGCAGAAGGAGATTCTGCAGAGCATCTTCGACCATGTTCCCGTAATGATCGGTTTCTTCGGCGCGGATGGGCGCCCCAAGCTTCTTAATCGAGAATGGGAGCGCTGGCGGGGGTGGACTCTCCAGGAAATACGGAAGCAAAACGTAGATTTATTGGCCGATGGCTATCCCGATCCACAATATCGCCAAAAGGTTCTGGATTTCTTTGCTACATCGAATGGTGAGTGGGCCGACTTGAGAACCAAAGTGCGGGATGGGCGAGTGGTCGAAGCAACTTGGGCCGTCGTCCATCTTTCAGATGGGAATAGCATCGGCATCGGGCAAGACATCACCGAGCGCAAACGTGTGGACCAGTTGCTCCGCCGGCAGACGGCTCAACTCGCCGCGCTTCACGAGATCGGGCTGGAGATCAGCGCCGAGAGCGAGTTGTCGCGAGTACTGGACGTCATCACACGCCGCGCCTCTGAGCTGCTGAACGCTTATCACTGCAGCGCCTATATCCGCGACCGCGAACAAGCCGAGCTGAGTCTTGTCGCATCGCTTGACCCTGAGGTGATCGGTCTGCGCTTCAAAGAGGGCGAGGGGCTCGCCGGTCGAGTTGCGATCTCGGGCGATGCTCAGGCAGTCGACGATTATGGCGCGTGGGAAGGGCGGACGTCGAAGTTGGAAGCCAAAGACTTCGGTCCGATGCTTGGCGCCCCTCTCAAATGGCAACAGACGGTGATTGGTGCGATTTGCCTGGCTCGCCGGCGGGGCGAGGAGCGGTTCACCGATGATGACATAAGGTTCATGGAGCAGATAGCCGGCGATGCGGCAATTGCCATTCACCAGGCCACGTTGCTGGAGGAGGTACAGCAAGGTCACCAGCGTTTACAGGTGCTCTCACACCGATTGATAGATGCGCAGGAAGCTGAGCGCAAGCGGCTCTCTCGCGAGTTGCACGATCAGATCGGTCAGGCGCTCACGGCAGTGCAGATCAGCTTACAATCTCTACAGGCTTCGCCGGGCTCCAGTGTCCGGGACGACAGACTAAGCGAAACTCTCACCATGATCGACAACGCGCTTGAGCAGGTGCATGATCTGTCGCTCGATCTCCGCCCATCGTTGCTCGACGATCTTGGACTCGTAGCGGCGCTTCGTTGGTACGTCGATCGCGTCGCAAGCCGGGCGGGGCTGGTCAGGCGCTTCGAAGCCGATCTGCTCGAGGAACGCCTCGCTCCACAGATCGAGACGGCCTGCTTTCGGATTGCGCAGGAAGCGCTAACGAATGTATTGCGGCACGCTCACGCCGCGACCGTATGGGTTCAGGTCAAGCACTTGAAATCTAGGCTACAACTCGTGGTGCAAGATGATGGAGTGGGATTCGACGTGCGCGCCGCGATGAGCCAGACCGGAGTGAACACGAGCCTGGGCTTGCAGGGCATGCAGGAACGTGCGGCTGCGCTCGGTGGAATTGTTGACATAAAGTCACAACGCGGAAATGGCGTCGAGGTTCTGGCCAGTTTTCCACTGGCGCAAGCGTCTTCCCCCTCGAAATGAAAGCCACGCTAGCATTTGCCGCCTATCAGGGTTTTCCTGATTGCCCGATCAGGTTAGTTTTCGTAGTATCAGATATGATCGCAGGTCCGATAGTATTTTTGCGGCGGCCAGTGTAGCTGCCGGATTGACCTCGACTGCCGCCGAGGTTTACTTCTGTAACGAGCCTCCCCAAGGGAAACGCTGAAATCAGTTCGAGTCCGTAGCGCTGGAGGCGAGACTCGTCTGAGCCAAAAAGCACCGTGCACGACAACTGGAGGAGTCATCGCACGTGGAGCCTATAAGCATACTGCTTGCAGATGATCATACCCTTGTAAGGGCCGGGATTCGCGCGCTCATAGAGCAGCTTCCCACAGTGAAGGTGGTCGGCGAGGCCAAGGACGGGCGCGAAGCGTTGCGCCTGGTGAAAGAGCGCAAACCCGATTTGATCTTGATGGACGTTGCAATGCCCGGGCTAAATGGGTTAGAGGCGACGGCGCGCGTCTCCAAAGAGTTTCCCGATGTCAGGGTCATCATCCTCTCGATGTACGCCAATGAGGAATATGTGCGGGAGGCAATCAATGCCGGAGCGGCCGGCTATCTGGTGAAACGCAGCGCCGCCACCGAGTTGGAGCGCGCAATCACAGCCGTCGCGCGGGGCGAGAAGTACTTCAGTCCGCTGGTCTCCGCACACGTCAACAGGGACCGGGACGGACGGCTCAGCGTTGACCGTGCCTTTATCGAGAGGTTGACGCCTCGTCAACGTGAAATCTTGCAGTTGGTTGCAGAACGCCACAGTACCAAGGACATTGCCGGCATTCTGAGCATCAGCATCAAGACAGTCGAAACCCACCGAGCTCAGTTGATGGAGCGATTGGATATTCACGACGTGCCCGGGCTGGTGCGATTCGCCATCAAAGCCGGACTCGTGTCGCTCGATGAGTGAGAGAGGAGTGAACTACGCCCATCTGCATCGGAATCCTCTCACCCATCGCATATTGCACATCAGTTTCGCCGACGCTTTTCCCCGGCTTTAGTTTGTCCCGTTTCTAACTTCGGTGTGATCCGTTCTTCGGGTTAACACTTCATATCTCGGCTGCCGAACCTTTCAAAACCTGATTGCTCCGCGCCCCCACTTTTGATACATTCGCCTGCGGCTACCCTTCTGACCACTTGTTAAGCCAGTAGAGTACGCTGTAACCCCGCGACTTGGGGGGACCTATGGCGGAACCAGTGTATGGATATCGCATCACACCTGAAGATCAACGGATGATGCCACCAGAAAAGCTCCGCGCCAAATTTGGCTAAGCAACCGTGCCAGCCTGACACCTTGGAGGTGACAATGGCAACCGAGTTACGGAAGACGGGAATCAGCGTCGTCGGAGACGTACCCTGGGGCACACACTTCTGTTACTTCTACGAGACGACCCAGGACCTGCTCGACACATTAGTGCCGTATTTCATGGCCGGATTGAAAAGCAAAGAGTTTTGCCTGTGGATAATCTCGAACTCCGAACTACTAACGGTGGCAGAAGCCAAAGAGGCGTTGGGACAAGCCCTGCCCGACCTTCAACGCTACCTCGCGGAGGGCAGCATAGAAATCGTTACCCATGACGAGTGGTTTCAAAGCGGCGCGGCTTTCGATCTTCACAGAGTCGCCAATCAATTTGAAGAGAAACTTGACGAAGCATTAGCCAGAGGTTATGTCGGACTGAGAGTTAACGGAAGCCCGGCCTGGATTGCGACAGAAGACAGGAAACAGTTTTGCGAATTCGAACAACAACTCGACAATTTGTTCCCCAATAAACGCGTAATCGCGTCATGCACCTACCCCCTCGCTTCGACCGCGGCTTATGAGATCTTTGATGTTACGCGGAGGCACCAGTTCGCCATCGCCAAGCGGTGCGGGCATTGGGAGGTAGTCGAAACTACTGAGCTTAAGCAGGCCAAGGCCGAAATAAAGCGACTGAATGAGGAGCTTGAGCAACGAGTCGCTGAGCGAACCAGAGAACTTGTCGCCGCCAATGAAGCTCTGAAAAGCGAGATCGACGAGCGCAGGCGCGTGGAGGCGGAGCTGCGAGAGCGCGCGGCGGACCTCGCCGAGGCGCAGCGGGTGGCAAAAATCGGAAATTGGATTCTCAACCTGCGCACAAACAAGGTTACATGGTCGGAGGAGCTTTATCGGATTTTTGAGATTGAAAAGCCAGACTTTGATGGCCGCTATGAATCATTTGTGAGTCGTATCCATCCGGACGATCAACAACGAGTTCTCCGGACAAACGCTCAGACAAGAATCGAGGGGTCGCCATTCGATATCGAATACCGCATCATCACTCTAAACGGCCAGGTCAGGATCATCCGCGAGGTCGGATACGCCGCCCAGGATGAGTCAGGCAATGTCATTCGGCTCTTCGGCACGGCTCAAGACATCACCGAGCGCAAGCAGGCAGAAGATGAGATCAGACGGCAGAAGGAAATTCTCCAACAGATCTTCGATCATATTCCCGTCATGATCAACTTCGTTGACAGGGATGGCCGTATCAAGCTGGTCAATCGTGAATGGGAGCGCACGCTGGGCTGGTCGCTGGAGGAGATCCGGCAGCAGAACCTTGATATCTTTGTCGAGTGCTATCCTGACCCGCGGTATCGCCAACAGGTCCTGAAGTTCGTGGCCGAAGCCGAAGGCGAGTGGGCCGATTTCAAAACCCGAGTAAGGGATGGGCGTGTGATCGATACCACCTGGGTCAGGGTCCACCTGTCCGATGGGACGAGCATTGGCATTGGGCAAGACATCACCGAGCGGAAGCAAGCGGAAGAGAAGGCCCGGCAAGCCGAGAGGGAACTTCGACTTGTCATCGACACAATCCCCACGATGGCCTGGAGTCTTCGGCCTGACGGCACCGTTGATTTCCTCAATCAGCGTTGGATGGACTATGCCGGCCTTTCTTTGGAGCAGTATATTGAAGAGCCGACGGGCCCAATTCATCCCGAAGACATTCCAAGAGTCATAGAAAAGTGGCTCGCGGCCATGGCCGCTGGCGAACCGTCCGAGGATGAAATGCGATTGCGACGGGCCGACGGGGAATATCGCTGGTTCCTGGTTCGCACCGCGCCGCTGCGTGATGAGTCTGGAAGAATCATCAAATGGTATGGCGTATCTACAGATATCGACGACCGTAAGCGGGCCGAGGAGCAACTCAAAGTAACAAGCGAACAGTTACGCGCTCTCTCCGCTCGCCTAAGTTCCGCACGGGAGGAAGAGGGGGCGCGTATTGCGAGAGAGCTTCACGATGAGCTCGGAGCTGCACTGACCAGTCTGAGGTGGGACTTGGAATGGTTGTCAAAGCGACTTCCTGAACCAATGAATCAAACAGACCATTCGGTTCTGTGCGAAAAGATACAAGAGATGATGGGTTTGGTTGACGGCATCCTGAGCAGCGTCCGCAGGATTTCTTCGGAATTGCGGCCGAGTATCCTCGATGATCTCGGCTTGCTAACCGCGATCGAATGGCAGGCTAAGCAGTTCGAATCCCGCTCCGGGATTATCTGCAAGATCGACTCGCTTATCGACGACCTCCAATTGAACCGAGAACAATCAACTGCAATCTTCCGCATGCTTCAAGAGGCCCTGACAAATGTTCTCCGGCACGCCCAGGCCAGCAAGGTCAACATCGTCGTTGAAGAGGTCGACGGAGAACTCGTGTTGGAAGTCAGAGATAACGGAAGAGGAATTAAGGAAGACGAGATCGCCGGATCGCAGTCTCTTGGTCTGATAGGAATGCGGGAACGAGCTCATCTCTTGCGAGGAACTATCGAAATCACTGGCGTGGCCGGAAGAGGGACCGTGCTAACGCTGCGCGTCCCCATTCACGCCGGGACTTCCGATTGAATAACTCGGCCTGAACAAGAGCGAGGCCCCGTTTCAGGCTCGCGAGGAGGATCGATGACAAGAATCCTCATAGTAGACGATCATCCAGTTGTGCGAGATGGCATCAAGAGAATCCTGGAAGAACAAAAAGGAGAAACTATTGTTGGCGAAGCGAGCACTGCTCAGCAAGCAATTGAACTTGTTCGCGCAGAGAACTGGGATGTCGTTGTTCTTGACATCTCGTTAGCCGGAAGGAGCGGACTGGAGCTCATCAAGGAACTGAAGCAGATTCGACCTAAGCTCTCAGTGCTGATCCTCAGTATGCATACGGAGGCTCAGTACGCGCGCCGGGCTTTCAAGGCGGGCGCCGCCGGCTATATCACCAAAGACAGCTCCCGCACGGAGTTGCTCAAAGCGGTCCACAAAGTGATCGAGGGTGGTAGGTATGTCAGCTCTGCTCTCGCCGAGAAATTGGTGTTCGATATTGAACGGGGCACAGGCGGGCCCCCGCACGAATCTCTCTCCGATCGGGAGTTCGAGGTAATGTGTCTGATAGCCTCCGGCAGGACGGTCACTGAGGTTGCTGAATTGCTGTCGCTCAGCGACAAGACCATCAGCACCTACAGGGCGCGGATTCTTCAGAAGATGGACATGAAGACCAATGCGGAACTCACTCACTACGCCATTAAGAACAGATTGGTAGATTAGGATAAGGAACCGCCACTCACCCATCCCAATGCAAGCGGACTAAGCTCCGCTGAAGCTCAACTCCGTCTTCTCTTTTTCCAATCCAACCAAGTCTTGTAGGGCATACACCCACACGTCGAGAGGTCAACGCCCGACACAAAAATCAAGACTATCCCGATACAAAAGGTTGAGATAAGGAGATAAGATCACAGATATGGGCAGATTCCGGGCTACTTGCGTAACCACCGCCCTTGCTGCAGCCATTCTTGTCTTTGACTTTCTTACCGACATTAATCTCTTCCACGCGGCAAGTCAACTTTTCGAACGCATTGCAAGGAACCACGTGTATGCAGTTGTCACAGCGGTTCTGATCATACTCGTTGGACTATGCATCGATGTATTCGTAGCAGGACAAAAAGAAAAACGGGAAACCGAGATACAAGCTCAGAGGTTGAGAGTACTCAAGGCAGCAATGAGAACGGTCCAGGAGATTGTCAATAACGCCTTTAACGAACTGCAACTGTTTCGTTTGGACGCAGAGGGCTTGCTGCCGCAAGAATCCTTGAACTTATTCGATGGCGTCACGCAGGGGACTGCGGCAAAGCTAAGAGTCCTTGCGGATCTCGAATCCACCCCTGAGACGATAACGCCATTTGGCCCAATCATAGACTGCGAGCTGAACTCCGTAGGTAGGAGCGATCCGTTGTGACACATGTCCGACCGTGAGCAGTTGGGGTTGGAAATGCAAACCATATTCGCTGAAACGGGAGATCGAGGGGCGCCCTCAGGAGCTGGAAGGGTGAGTCATAAGCAGTTGAAGACGATTAGCATTTTGCTTGCAGATGATCATGCCCTCGTACGGGCTGGGATTCGCGCGCTTGTAGAGCAGCTTCCCATCGTGAACGTCGTCGGTGAGGCCAGGGACGGCCGTGAAGCGTTGCGCCTGGTGAAAGAGCGCAAACCCGATTTGATCTTGATGGACATCGCAATGCCTGGGCTCAACGGCCTGGAGGCGACCGCCCGCATCTCAAAGGAGTTCCCGGATGTTCGCGTGATCATTCTCTCAATGCACGCGAATGAGCAGTACGTGCGGGATGCAATCAATGCAGGGGCTGCCGGGTACGTGGTGAAACGCGGCGCCGCCACCGAGTTGGAGCACGCAATCACAGCCGTCGCGCGTGGCGAGAAGTACTTCAGTCCGCTGGTCTCGGCATACGTCAAGGGGGTTCGGGCGGGGCACCCTACCGCCGACCGCGTCTGGATCGAGCGGTTGACTCCTCGTCAACGTGAGATCTTACAGTTGATTGCAGAACGCCACAACACAAAGGACATAGCTTACATTCTGAATATCAGCATAAAGACAGTCGAGACCCACCGGGCTCAGTTGATGAAGCGATTGGGTATTCACGATGTACCCGGGTTGGTGCGATTCGCCATTAAAGCAGGCCTGGCGTCGCTGGACGAGTGAATGGGGGTGACCGATGCATTACCGGCGGCTCGTGAAGGGTTCATGCTTCAGCAAGGATCAATTGTCAAACATCCCGCGCGTCACGCAGCATCCGGCAAACCCTTACAGGTATTACCTGATTGTGCGGGTTCTTAAAGCGATATAGACTCCTGCGGCGAGGCGAGGTAATCAAAGCTCCGTCATCCCGCTTTGGCGTTCCTTTGGAGTTCAAAACGTCGTCCAGGTCAGTCATCAGGCTCACCCGACATCGCTCTGAACGGTCCCGATTGACGGTCGAGAATAGGTTGAAGCTTTCTAGTCGAGCTTGCCTGGCATTAGCGTCGCGCCCCTGTTAGCGCCGGGCGCTGCCGGAGGGGGCAAAGCGTCGGATCCGATTTGGCACTCGAGAGCCACGGGACGGCAGCATTGGTAGTCGGCGAGGTATTCTTCAACGCCGCGCTGAGGACCGAGTTGTCATCTGCTGATCGAAGACGATGCGAGCAAAGGCCGGCCGTGGGGAAGCCGGTCAATGCGCCGGCAGCGCCCCGCGCTAACAAGAGCTTTGCGGTTATCGCAACGGTGCAAGATCATAGCCAGCGATTCTTGACTCAGTAATTGAAGGTATCTCTTACGTTAGCCGCGCTTCGCCATCACGAGTCTGAAGACCCGACGAGCGTGCGACAAGAGAGCCGCGTGTGTGCCCACTGCTCCTCCCCTACCAATACGATCCACCGGCCCCCGTTGAGGCTGGCGGCCCGAGATGCTCCCACTCTTAAGGTGAAGCATCGTAGGCGACTATGACCAAGACGCTTTTTGATGGCGCCGTCGCTCGCGACGCTTTAGCGGACGCAAGGTTCCGAGGGCTGCTCGAATCCGCGCCTGACGCAATGGTTATCGTCAACAAGGAAGGCGAAATCGTGCTCGTAAATTCACAGACGGAAAGACTGTTCGGGTACGAGCGCGATGAATTGCTCGGGAAGCCGGTTGAGCTGCTGGTACCCGAACGCTTCCGCGAAAAGCATCCGGGATACAGGATGGGATATTTCCTGGAACCACGCGTTAGGCCGATGGGCGCCGGGCCAGAGCTGTTCGGCTTGCGCAAGGACGGCCGCGAGTTTCCGGTTGAGATAGGCTCGAGCACGATTGAAACCGAGGAAGGCGTCCTGGTCAGCAGCTCAATCCGCGACATCACCGGCCGGAAACGAGCTGACGCGAAATTCCGAGGGCTCCTCGAGTCTGCCACCGACGCGATGGTGATAGTCAACAAGGAAGGCAAGATCGTCCTCGTCAATTCACAAACTGAGAAGCTCTTCGGTTACGGTCGAGAGGAGCTGGTGGGCGAGACCGTTGAGCTGCTGATCCCGCACCATATTCACGAAAAGCATCCGGGGCACACGACGAGCTACTTTTCGGAATCGACTGTTACGCCGACGGGGGATGGGATCGAGCTGCACGGTCTGCGCAAAGACGGCCTTGAGTTCCCGGTCGAGATCAGCTTGAGTCCGATTGAAACCGAAGAAGGCGTACTGGTGAGCAATTCAATTCGCGATGTAACTGAACGCAAGCGATTTGAGCAGACGCTCAGGGAAAAGAACATCGAGCTTGAGAACGCCAGTCTTGCGAAGGACCGCTTCCTGGCCTCGATGTCGCACGAGCTTCGGACTCCCCTCAATGCTATTATCGGCTTCACCGGCACGCTGTTGATGAGATTGCCCGGACCACTGACCCCGGATCAAGAAAAACAACTCAATACCGTCAAAACAAGCGCGCATCATCTGCTGTCGCTCCTGAACGATTTACTGGACCTGGCCAGGATTGAATCGGGGAACGTGGAGCTTAACTTCGATTCGGTTGTCATTCAAAGCGTCGTTGAGGAAGTGGCCTCTACGCTCCGCCCGCAGGCAGAGGCGAAGGGCCTCCGATTCGAAGTGTACGCGCCGAGGAAAGAGCTGGTAGCTATGACCGACCGGCGCGCCCTCAGTCAGATTCTTCTCAACTTGACCAACAACGCAATCAAGTTTACTCAGGAGGGCGGTGTCAGACTTGAGATTACCCAACGCACGCTCGGGCGGTTTCTGTTTACTGAAATCACCATAACCGACACCGGAATTGGTGTCAGAGCAGAAGACCACGAAAAGCTGTTTCAGGCCTTTACTCAAGTGGACCGTGGAGGCTCGGGGCGCTCCGAAGGGACAGGACTGGGCCTTCACCTCAGTCAAAAGCTCGCTAGGTTGCTGGGCGGCTTCATCAGGTTTGAAAGCGAGTTTGGCAAGGGCAGCCGCTTCACGCTGACGCTGGAAGGTGAACAATAATGTGGGCCCGCATACTGATCATTGAGGACAACCCGGCCAACCTTGAGCTGATGAGTTACCTGCTGCGCGCTTTCGGGCACGATACCCTGACCGCGTGCGATGGGCAGGAGGGCCTGGACGCTGCGCGACGCGAGTTGCCCGACCTGATTATCTGCGATGTGGAGCTGCCTAACATCGACGGGATGGAGGTAGCCAGGAGCCTCAAGAGCGATTCGGCGCTGCGCTGGATTCCCCTGGTTGCGGTTACCGCGTTTGCGATGGTTGGAGACCGTGGCCGCGTGCTGGCCGCCGGTTTTGACGGCTACATCCCCAAGCCTATCGCCCCGGAAAAGTTCGTCGGACAAATCGAATCGTTTCTACCGGTCATCCAGCGATCGACGCCCAAGCTTTCGTCTCAACCGGCGGTGAAGATTACCAAGCCTGATACGCGGGCGGCAATTCTGGTGGTCGACAATTTGCCGCTAAACATCGAACTGATGCGCAGTCTACTCGAGCCCTCCGGGTATTATGTCTTCAGCTCCGGCAATGTAAACGATGGACTGGAGATGGCGCGCCAGACGACCGTCGACCTGATCATTTCCGATGTGCACATGTCCGAAAAGGACGGCTATTTATTCATCCAGGCCGTGAAAGGCGATCCGCAGTTGCGTCATATTCCATTCATGTTCCTTTCTTCGACTCTTGAGCGCGAGGACGACGTGCAGCGAACCGCCGCATTCGGCGCGGATAGATTCATCGTCCGCCCAATCAAGCCACAGATCCTGCTGGCTGAGGTCGAGGCCTTGATAAAAGGTAATTGCACCCGCTCAGATCATGGACTATGTGCCGATTGAGACGGAGTGACTTATTGGGTCTCGCAGTCTTAGAGAAGGATAGGTTCCAGAATAAAGAGAACAAATATGCCGACAATATTGGTTGTAGATGACCGCCCCATTAACCGCGAGTTCCTTGCAACGCTTCTCGGGTATCGAGGACATCAGATACTGGAAGCCCACGATGGGGCAGAGGCGCTGGAATCCGTAAAGACCAATCGCCCGCACCTGGTCATCAGCGACATTCTCATGCCTACGATGGACGGGTATGAGTTCGTCCGCCGGCTACGCGCCGACCCCGGTACAGCCAACATTCCGGTAGTCTTTAGCACGGCCCACTATCTCGACCGTGAGGCGCGGTCGCTGGCTGAAGCGTGCGGCGTCACTCACACGATACTCAAGCCCGCGGAACCGGAGGAAGTTTTGCGAGTGGTAGACGCGGCGCTGGGCATCTCCGAACCTGCAGCTCCACTCCCGGCGAAAGATTTTGATCGAGAGCATCTTCGGTTGCTCACGGACAAGCTCGCGCACGGAACTCAAGAGCTTACGAGAGTGAATGAACGGTTGACGGCGTTGATCGAACTGGGCCAGCAACTGGCCGCGGAGCGCGATCCGTTCTATCTGCTGGAGAGCTTCTGTCACTCTGCGCGCAGGATCGTGGGCGCAAAGTATGCCGGGATCCTGGTGCTGGACGATGACCGGCAGACCGTTCGGCATTTCTATTCGAGCGGGATGCATCCAGACACGGCGTCTATGATTGGCGCTTGGCCCGTGGGCCGAGGGCTGCTCCACAAGCTACTCAGCGAGGGCGGTTTGGTTCGTGTGAGCAACGTCAAACAGGATCCCCGCTCGGCAGGGTTCCCTCCGAATCATCCACATATGAGTTCGTTCCTGGGCACAGCGATCTCTTCGTCCAGCGGAATCTACGGGGCTCTTTATCTCGCCGACAAGCTCGGGGTTGATGAGTTCAGCGAGGCCGACGAGAAGTTGATAGCGATGCTGGTTGCGCAGGTGGGAGTGGCTTACGAGAACGCCAGGCGATTTGAGGAACTGCAACGCCGCGCGGCCGAGCTGACACAGACAGTTTCACAGCGTGAGCGGGCGGAGGAGGAGTTGCGCGAAGCGAATCAAACACTGCAATCACTGGTACAAACCTCGCCGCTTGCGATCATTGCGCTCGATCTCGAAGGCAACGTCAAGAGCTGGAACTCGGCGGCGGAGCGGATCTTTGGCTGGACCGAAAAGGAAGTGGTAGGCCAGCGCATCCAAATCATCCCAGACGACGAATGGGACGACTTCTATAACTCTCTCGAGATCACGCGCAGGGCCGGGACGTTTACCGGCTTCGAGACCGCGCGAATCCGGAAGGACGGATCAAGGATCGACGTCAGTCTCTCCGCCGCGCCGCTGATCGACGGCAGAGGTAAGATCAATGGGAGCGTGGTGGTCATAGCGGATATCACTGAACGCAAACACCTCGAACAGCAGTTCCGCCACGCGCAGAAGATGGAAGCGGTTGGAAGGCTGGCGGGGGGAGTAGCGCACGACTTCAATAATCTGCTGACAGCGATAATAGGGTATAGCCAGCTTGCGCTTGGGCGGCTGCACCAGGAAGACCCGATGCGGAAGGAGATCGAGGAAATCGAGAGAGCGGGACAACGCGCGGCGGGATTGACCAGCCAGCTCCTGGCCTTCAGCCGCAGACAGGTGCTTCAGCCTCAAGTGCTGGATCTCAACGCCATCGTGTCGGATCTCGGGAAAATGCTTGAGCGGCTAATAGGCGAGGATGTCGAGCTCGCCACGAGGCTCGGTAAGGACATTGGGTTTGTGAAGGCCGACCGCGGGCAGGTTGAACAGATTATTATGAACCTTGTGGTGAACTCACGCGATGCAATGCTTGACGGCGGAAAGCTCACCATCGAGACGTTCAACGCTGATCTGGACGAGTCTTACACCTTCGAGCACATTGATGCTCGTCCGGGCCATCACGTCGTGCTTGCAATAAGCGACAACGGCTGTGGCATGGATAAGGAAACACAGTCGAGTATTTTTGAGCCCTTCTACACAACAAAGGAGCAGGGCAAGGGAACAGGGCTGGGTCTTTCCACAGTGTACGGTATCGTCAAACAAAGCGGCGGTCACATCGGACTGTACAGTGAAGCCGGAGAAGGAACGACGTTCAAGGTCTACCTGCCGCGATTCGAGGAGTCGGGAGACAAACGAGTTCCGCGAGCTTCGGAAATCGAGTCGCTCAAGGGTTCCGAAACCGTCTTGTTGGTCGAAGACGAGAACTCTGTTCGCCAGCTCGCGCGCAGGGTCCTGGAGATCAATGGGTATGTGGTTCTCGAAGCAGCGAGGAGCGACGAAGCCTGGCAGATATATCAGAGTCACCAGGGCTCGATCCACCTGATGTTGACCGACATAGTGATGCCCGGAACGAGTGGGCGCGAACTAGCCCAACGAATGGCGGCGGTGCAGCCCGAAATGAAGGTGCTCTATATGTCAGGCTACACCGACGACGCAATAGTGCAGCACGGAGTGTTGAGCGCGAATACGCCATTCCTTCAAAAGCCCTTCGCTCCCGAGACCCTCGCACGAAAGGTCCGGGAAGTGCTCGACCAATAACTGGAAGGAGTCACACTATTCTAAAAACTTGTCTAATATTGAACAGACACCGCAGCGGTTAGATTTGTAAGATTAGACCGATCTTCAAGGATACATATGAAAGATCGGGTCGGTAATAAGCAGTGGCGGTTAGAAGTTAATAACCCCAAACTCTATGGAAGACTGGACTGGAAGGCTCTGTGGGGATTTGATGATGACGAGCACGCGGCGTATCAGGTGTTAATCGGAGAACTGAATCTAATCAACGCTCCGGTGCAGCTTCGGATTGTTCGAAACTCTTTGGATACTCACATGAGATCGCGCAGTTGAAAATACGGTTCTGAATCCCTCTGAATCATCTACGCCAAAACGGGAGCATCCAGCGCCTCCCGCACTTTGTGTCCGAGTGCAGCTACCCCGTAGGGCTTCTGAATAAAAGCCGAGCCGGCTTCAACAACATACCTGGTCGATGCCATTTCAGCCGTATAGCCCGTCATGAATATTACTGGAACCTTGCTATTGAGGGTGCGAATGCGTTCGTACGCTTCGCGACCGCCCATTCGCGGCATCACCATATCCAGTATCACGAGGTCTATCTGATCGCGCTGAGTCGAATACGTCTCAACGGCGGACTCACCATCGCGTGTCAGAATCACCTTGTAACCCAGGCTGGTCAACATGCCTGTCAACAATCTCCGTAGACATTCTTCGTCCTCGGCTACCAGAATCGTCTCGGCTCCGCCTCGCAGCATCGGCTGAATCTCTTGAATCTCTTCTTGTTCGACCGCCTTCTCTTGCGCCGGAAGGTAGATTTTGAACGTCGTCCCATGTCCTACTTCGCTGTAAACGTCGATTATTCCTTCGTGTTGTTTGATGATGGCATAGCTTAGAGCGAGTCCCAATCCCGTCCCTTTCCCCACTTCCTTGGTTGTGAAGAAGGGCTCGAAGATATGCTGTTGGGTATCGGCATCCATCCCGTCACCGGTATCGGTGACACTGATTTGCACGTACTTTCCGGGCCGAGCGTAGGTACGTGTGCGGCAGAAGGCTTCATCGATTATGATGTTCCGAGTTTCGATGATGAGCTCACCACCTTCGGACATCGCGTCGCGCGCATTGACGGCAAGATTCATCAATACCTGCTCCATCTGTCCGGGGTCGGCAAAGACAGTAGATAGACTGCCTTCCGCTGTGACTCGAAGTTCAATATCCTCTCCAATGATGCGGCGCAGCATCTTTGCGAACTGGCTAATTGTATCGTTCAAATTAATGGCGCGGGACTCCAGTTTCTCGCGCCGGCTGAAAATCAGCAACTGTCTGGTCAGTTCAGCGGCTCGTTTACCGCTGTTTTCGATCTCAACCAAGTGATTGTGCAGTGGCTCTGCGGGTCGGAGTCGGGCAAGCGCGAGCTGCGCGTTCCCGATTATCGCGGTCAAGAGGTTGTTGAAGTCGTGGGCGATCCCCCCGGCCAGGGTGCCGATGGACTCCATCTTCTGGGAGTGTCGAAGCTGGGCTTCAAGTCGCTTGCTCTGCGTCTGTGCGGCAACTTCATCGATTGCTCGGCGCACTGCCGGCACAAGCCGGGCCGGACGGTGCTTGAGGACGTAGTCGGTTGCGCCTCGCTTTAGTGTTTCGATTGCGACTTCTTCACCAAGCGACCCGGTGACGAAGATGAACGGGACCTCCGGGCACCTTTCCCGGGCAATTGCTAAGGCCGACACCCCATCGAACGCAGGCAGGTTGTAGTCAGCTAGTATTAGATCAAACCCGCCGCGTTCGACGGCCTCAACGAAATCCCTGCGACTTTGAACCCGCACCGCGTCGCAGACGATATCTTCTCCCGCAAGCGTGGCGTGAATGAGTTCCGCATCAACAAGATTGTCTTCGAGGTGGAGAACCCGCAATGAGGTTTTCATGGCCTAGCCTAAATGTTCTGCGTGCTGCCCGTTCTTGGGCGGCGGAACGTTAATAATGCTCCAGAAGAGACCTACTTCCTTGACTGCGTCAATAAACTCATGGAAGTCGACCGGCTTAACCACATACGCATTTACGCCCAAATCGTAGCTCTCTACGAGATCCCGGTCCTCCCGTGAGGAGGTTAGCACCACGACCGGAACTGTTTTGAGATCCGGATCTGCTTTCACTTGCCTCAGCACTTCCATCCCATCCACTTTGGGCATCTTGAGATCCACCAGCATTACCGCCGGGTTCCCTTCTTCGCGCATCTTGAATGCGCCACGGCGATAGAGGTAATCGAGCGCTTCCTCTCCGTCGCGAGCGACGATCACCTCATTGGCGAGGTTATGATGATCAAGCGCGGCAAGCGTCAGTTCGACGTCGTTGACGTTGTCTTCGGCAAGCAAGATCCGTTTCAGATTAGCCATCATTAGTTAGCCTTTCGGTATCCTTGGGGAGCGAAAAATAGAACGTCGCCCCTCGGCCGACCACACCCTCGGCCCAGGTTCTACCCCCGTGCCGGTGAATAATTCGCTGCACATTGGCAAGCCCAATGCCGGTTCCTTCGAAATCATCCGCACTATGCAATCGTTGAAACACGCCAAAAAGCTTATCTGCATAGCGCATATCAAAGCCGACGCCATTGTCGCGAATGAAGAACTCCGTCTGATCTGGATGACCGTCGGTGGTTCCCAGTTCAATACAAGCTTCGGTGCGCGTCCGTGTGTACTTCAATGCGTTTGAAATGAGATTCATCAACACGAGCCGCAACATTGCCCGGTCGCCTTGCACCTCAGACAGGCTGCCATTATCCCAATGAATAACCCGTCCCTCAGTTTCACTTTCTAAATCGCGCCGGACCTCATCAACAAGCTGCTCGAGGCTGACATGCGTGGTCTGCATATCGGCGCGTCCCATCCTTGAAAACGTCAGCAGGTCATCTACAAGACGACCCATCTGTGTCGCCGCTTCAGAAATCGTCTTCAAATATCGTCTGCCCTCGTCATCCAGAGTCAAGGAAGCTTTTTTTTCGAGCAAGCCGGTAAAGCCGTGGATGTGGCGAAGCGGCGCTCGCAGGTCATGCGAGACGGAATAGGAGAAGGCTTCAAGTTCTTTATTCGCTGCTTCGAGCTGGGCCGTCCGCTGCTGAACCTTCTGCTCGAGCCCGTGCTCTGAGTCCCTTACTCGGACGACCATCGTGTTGAATGCTGTGGCAACCTCGCCTACTTCATCGCGCGTCCGGACCTCGACGAGCTGTGAATAATCTCCGCCGGCGATCGACGATGCTGCTTCTGTAAGCGAATGAAGCGGCCGGGTGATGCTGCGGCTGAGTACCCAGGCGCTCGCCATACCGACGGCGAGTAGAACAAGGCCAATCACCGCCATGCGCCGCAGGAATCGGTCCGCCTGAGCCAGGATCCCGTCATCGGAAAACTCGACCAGGACGAACCATGGGGTGCCGACAATAGGTCGCGCCAGCGCGGCGACCGAAGACTTTCCCTCACGCCTATAATGAGTAACGTCGGCCGTTCTGCGAACATCTACTGGAGGCTTGGGGGCGATAGTCATAAGATCGGTCCAGATGTCCCCTTGACCATTCCCGAGATAAGGGTCAGCACTAGATCCGATGAGGTCAACGAACTTTTGGCGCGCTTCGGGAGTAGTAGAAATGCGACGCCATCTGACGACATAACCGAGCGCCCGCCCACCATCCCTTACCG
>WNFR01002172.1_pt1 | contig 21959 bp, 12 predicted proteins | sample 5400221 | NCBI WGS metagenome assembly WNFR01 (sample SAMN13153357, study PRJNA577476) | soil metagenome | isolation source: 40 cm soil under Madrone tree | place: USA:California | collected 2016-06-14 | reverse complement strand
GCAGCAGGAGATGCTGGTTTCTTTCGATTCATGATCGCGGCCGCGTGCTAAACCGGGTCGGGTTTCCGGTCAATATTAATTCTAGGCCTCATAGTACTACCACTATATTCATCTTGCCAGCGACATAGCGCCATTGCCAAGAGCGTTCTCTCAAACGAGCAAGCCGTACGACTGCCTGCTCCTTCCTCTTTCACGGTAAAAGAAACGAAGGTTACCGGCTATTCTTGAAACTGTGAGCAAAGATTTGCCGAAACGCTTTGGCGGTGTGACCGCGTTTCTTCGGTCTCCGGCGGTTGGTCTACGAAATAAACCATGACGAAGTAGTCATGTTTGAAGTAATGGCTAAGCAACTCGACAAGCCGCCCTGTCTAAAGTGAGCTGTGATGGCATTCTTCTTGCTCTAATTGTTTTAAACGTAATGCAATCGCTGCAATCTGTTTTGAATGAATGCAGCAGAGCTCAAATGGATGTAGGTATTCGAACTCGAAGACCACATTGGCATTTAGCGATTTCAGACACTGGAGGAAAAAATGGCAGACGATCGTAAAGACAATCAGGGTGGCGGTCAGCAAGAGGGTCAACAGGCTCCGGGCCGTCAGGGAGACGGACAAGAAGCAGGCGGCCGACAAGGTCAGCAGAGCGGCCAGGGTAGAAAGCAGGGTGTTCCGGGCGGCCAGGTAAGCGGCCTGGGCCAAAAAGGTGGTAAGCAGAGCGACCGCTGATTCCAGCGCGGTGACCGAGGTGAGCTCGATTGAGCGCTCACCTCGCCGCGCGTAAACGTTACTGGATGCAAAGTCAGTTTTCACAACGGATCAACTGACCGATGGAGAAGAACGGCGATTTACATGGCAACGCTCCCGACAAGTCGGAAGTCGTCTTGCTTCTGATCGACGTAATTAATGATCTGGAGTTTGAAGGCGGGGAGGAACTGCTGCGGAATGCTTTGCCGGCCGCGAAGAATATCGCCCACCTAAAAGAACGCGCACGCCAGGCAGAGGTGCCGGTGATTTATGCCAACGACAATTTCGGGCGCTGGCGCTCGGACTTCAACAAGATTGTCCAACACTGCCTGAGGGATCAGGTGCGAGGCCAACCAATTGCGGAGTTGCTAATACATGCGAGACTATAAACTGATCATTCCGGCAGACTGCACCGCGTCTATCAACCAAACAGACAACGACAACGCTTTGCAGCAAATGCAGGACGTGCTAAAGGCTGACATCAGACCTTCCGCGGAAGTCGAATTCACCTCTCGATTTGGAAAGGCAAAGGGCCAGACACAGGCCGCCCGGTCCTAGCAGGCTTGCTGAAAAACTAATTTGGAGTGCGGCGGCAAGCGTAGCGCGACGCTGCTTTGGATTCGCTGACCACGAAAATGCTAAGAAATCCAAAGCGCCGCCGTTGTCGGCGCACTCCAAACTTGTAGCTCGGGACATCGAATAAGAGTTTTTCAGCACGCTGCTGCGATTCGGTGCCGGCCTGAGTCAAACGTCCACAAAGCCGTCAAAGTGCCGAGGCGAATTTTCACAGACCACATCACGGCTCAAATCAGCTCTGATCCTCCATCGATCTTTCAATACATTTGATTAACCTAACGACTGCTCAAACTTAGGTCCGCTCAGCGAACCAAAGGATGCGATCCGGCACGGCCATTGCCAAACACGGTTAGCTCTTCGACGGTAACTTCGTCGAATGAGTTCCTATGCACTGTGGGCAATGACTTATCAAAACGGAACGTCAAAACGCTTTTATCATGCTCGGAAGTTGTGGCGGCAAGGCCGCAACTCGAGTGTCGCCACGCGCTCGCAAGAAGCGGGTAGAAATTAACCCAGCTCGTTTGCCGGCAATCTCAGTTCCAGCAACAACTCAATTGGAGACAATCATGAAGACTTTGAATCAGAAGACTCGCGCTCTATCGCTGTTCGTTCTGTGTCTGGCTTTAGCCGGAGGCGGGGCGGCGTTCGCGAAAAAGAAGTTGGCAAGCAAAGGCCAACCGGCAATTAAGTTGGTGCTGACCGGTAACACTGAACGCAAGGGAGAGCGCGTCGCGCTCGACCAGGCGGGAACGGTGAAGCCGGGCGAGACTATTAACTGGACCATTGACTCGGCTAATGACGGCAACGGCGCCGCGCGCGACTATAAAGCCGTGGGCCAAGTTCCCGCGGGAACATCTTTCGTTGCCGGCAGCGCGGCTTCCCAGGGCGCTTCGGTCACTTACAGCATTGATGGCGGCAACACTTTCTCCGCGCAACCGACGGTCGAAGTAAAACACGCGGATGGATCGACGAAGCGCGTCCCAGCGCCTGTGTCGTCCTACACACAGCTTCGCTATGAATGGTCCGGCCCGCTGGAAGCCGGTCAGAAGCTTTCCGCTTCGTACCAGGTGCTGGTGAAGTGAGCACGACCTCGCAATCCTGCCGAGAGCCTGACGCGTAAGCAACCGCTCTCTCCCTCAAATTCCATACTCAAAATTCAAAGGAAATAACATGCGAACTAAGATTCCGGCTACGAAATTACTCTGCCAGCTGGCGACAATTCTCGCGCTCTCTTGCACATTCATAACCCAGACGACAATAGCTCAGACACCTGGAGGCACCGCGATCGAAAACCGCGCCTCGGTAGTCTTCACTGACAGCGATGGCAACCCATTCACGGCAGTCTCGAATACAGTAACCACAACGGTGGCGAACGTGTCAGGTCTAACGATCACACCTGATGCTGGAACGCGCCCGAACATTGTGGCGGGACAGACCGGAGTTAATTTCACTTTCCGCGTCACCAACAGCGGAAACTTCGCCGATCAGGTGCGTTTCCTTGCCGGTGGCGCCAGCGTCACCCTCACCGGGCCAGGAGTAATTACGGCCGCGGCGATTGATGTAAACGGCAACGGCGTGATCGATGCGGGCGACACCGATATCAAGAGCAACGGAGCTGACGTTCTGTCGGCGAGCATCGCTCAGAACGGACACGTCGATGTAATTGTCACAGTGACCGCGAACGCCAATGCAAGCTCGAACGCGGCAATCAATGTACGGCTTGGCGATGCAGCCAGCGGCAGTCCCACGTTCGACAATCAGCCGGCTGACAGCTCGGCAAATGAAGTGCGAACTGCGTCGACATCGTCGGCGAATGGTCTGCGCGAGGCTCGTGGAGACATCAGCACCACAGTGGAAAATGATGCGGAGTTGCGGCTTGACTTGACCGCTCCGAGCGGACCGATTTCGCTAGGCTCAGACATTAACTATGCGTGGCAAGTCTGCAACACCGGCTCGCGCGCGGCGCAACCGATTACTCTGATCAATGCCCCGTTGGGAGCCAACATTGGTGTCTTCATCATGGCGCCTGTTCCTGTCGGCACTGCTCTCAAGAGCGGTCAGACTTTTCCCGCGGGCACACTCTATACAACTTCGCCGCTGGCCATCACGCCTTTACTGGCAGTCTGGACGAGCACGCCGCCAGCCAATCTCGCCGACGTAAAGCGGGTTGCATTCAACGTTGGCCCTTCGCTGGCCGCGGGCGCTTGCAGCGCATCCATCAATATGGCAGTCACAGTGACGACGACCGATGCGACTCTGCCGATTGTCGAGATTGGCGATGCCTTTGGCAGCAACAACATTGGTGTCCCCATCACAGATCAATCCGGTGACAATGTGCCGAACGCGGGCGACGGAAATGCGAACTTCGATGAAGGCTCGCAACCCGGTAACGCGGATGGAAACGGCGTGCTCAAGCAGACCGGACTGCAAGCTCAGGGCGCAGTCCTGCTCGGGCCATTGGGACAACCCGGCGCTACCGGGCCGAACAGCAACAACGACGACTTTACCAATCGCAGTGTGACTACCGGCATCGGCAACGTTCCGCCCGGCGGAATTACTACGGCCGCAGGTACGCTTGTTTTCACGAACACTGTACAGAACAGCGGCAACGCAAACGACACGTTTGCTCTTACCGTTCCTACAGTCCCTGCTGGTTTCACCGTCGAGATCAGCATCGACGGCGGCCTTACTTACACCACGGTCCAACCGGGCAATGGCAGCGTTAGCTTACCGGTCGCCTTTGGCGCTTCCGCAAACTTCCTGACGCGCGTCACTGCTCCGGCCGGATTGAGTGTGTTCACGGGCTTTGATGTCGTAGTTCGCGCCGCCTCTACCAACACACCGAGTGCGGTTAACGACACGGTTAATCGCGTCTACACCGGATTCGTTAGATTTGATAAGACGGCCACGGTGATCAATTCGACCGGAATCGGCAGCGCGACTGACCCAGTGCCGGGAGCCGAAATTGAATACGCGATTACGTATACGAACGTGTCGAGCGCGGGCGGTTCCGGCAATCATGTCTTGACGGCCAACAACGTCGTCATTACTGAGAGCGGCAACCTGGCGCCGAGCACCTGGGGCACGACGACAGACCATGTCGTCGGCGCTTCCGACACGCACGGCGGCGTCATCGTCGGCGATCTGGCGGGCTCGACTCTGCTCACCGATACGGTAGCGACGCTTGGTCCCGGTCAGTCCGGCGTCTTCAAGTTCCGTCGCCGAATCAAGTAAAAACGTACGAGTCACAATCACGGGGCATTAGCCCGCGCGTAAGCGAGGGCTCCCGTTTTATGAGCCCTCCCTGACGGTCGGGCTAGGGCCCCGCTCGACTCTTGAGGCGTTCTCTCTTATCGAAATGCGTAACATCATTTTCAACAAGCGCCCGACGACCGGACTCCTGTTGCTTGCCTCGGTGTTCCTCTTGGCCGCTGCGACGCTGGCGCAGACTTCCGACACTCCTTCGGAAGCCGGCGCCGACGTAACAAACCGCGCAGACGGAAGTTATGAAAGCGAAGGCAACAAGGTCTCGGGCACAACGGTAACGACTACGGCAAAGGTAAGATCAGTCTCCGGGGTGAAAGTGACCCCGGATGAGACCAGTCCTTCGACAAATACCGCGCCCAACGAACGCATCACGAAGGTCTTCCGTATCTGTAACAGCGGGAACGGTCCCGATAGCTTTACGATTCCGCGAATAGACATTACCGCGCCTGCGTCGTTAATCAGTCTCCACTTCGATGTCGATGGCAAAGGAACTCTGACTGACGGCGATACGCCAATTACCATCGGTTCAAGCACCAGTCCTACTCTGGGAATTGGCGCATGCGTTGGCGTGATCGCCGTAGTCGACACCGCCAACAGCGCGCCCGAGACCAATCTTTCAATTCGCTTGACGGCCCGCTCTCAGTTAGATACTTCGGCAAGCGGCATAGCACAGGATGAAGGAACCATCATTCTCGCCGTCGGCAACCGAGCACGATTTTCTTCGCCGGATAATCCGGCGCTGCAACCAAGGAAGTTGGTTGACGGACGACACAGCGAAGTCGCCGGCCCAGGACAACCTCTTTCATACACGATCGAGTTTCGCAATAGCGGGGCCGTACCAGCGCGCCACGTTAACGTGACGGACGATCTACCGGCGTCTCTAGTTTATGAAGCGAATTCTCTTCACCTCGGCGACCGGGCGTTGTCTGATCAATCCGATGCCGATGCCGGGGATGTAACCGGGCAGCTCATCAAAGTGAAGCTCGATGAGGTTTTACCAAACGAGCTGGTCCAGATTTCATTTCGGGCCCATGTTGTGGGCGCTGTTCCCGCAGGCTCTGGGATCGTCAATACCGCCGGCATTAGCGGCGACAACTCCGAGAGCACAAGCACCACTTCAGCGATCGCCGTTGTCGATCCTTTCGGCAGAGTCTACGCCGGACGAAGTGGCGGCGCGGTTCTGATTGGCGGCGCACGAGTCATGCTAGCGATGGATCAGGGCGGCACGAATCCGCTCACACTGCCTGCGGGTTTAGGCTATGCGCCGAATACGGCCAACGATGATCCTTACGCGGCCACAGCCGATGGACGCTTCAGCTTTGCGCTAACACCCGAACAATTCGGCACAACGACTTCGCCGGCTCGCTATTTTCTGATCGTCACCGCTCCCGGTTATCGCGCGCGTCTGATCGAAGTAACTCTGTCCCCATCAACATCGGGAGTTTACAGTGCGAGTATTCGCGCTCTCGACGGACAGTCAATTGCTCGGAGCAACAGCTTCGCTCTAACTAACGACAACGTTTCGATTGATAACATTGCGGCGCTGGCGCTCAACGTGCCGATGTTTGAGAGCACGACGCTGGAAATACAAAAGTCCGCCGACCGCCGCAATGCCGATGTTGGCGATGTGGTGTCGTATCACGTCGAAGTTCACAACGCGACCAGTGAGACCATCAGTAATGTCATCGTGAGAGATCGCTTGCCTGAATCCTTCCGCTATGCGACCGGCACCGCCTTAATCGAATCATCAAGCAAGCGCCGCGTTGAACCCGAAGTTTCCGGCAGTGATTTGTTGTTTCGCGTGGGTGACGTCGCAGCCGGCGAACGCTTGTCAATTGTCTATCGCGTTCGCGTCGGCGCGAATGCGCGTGACGGCGAGCAAATAAACTCCGCGATCGCCGAAGGCGCGTTTCCATCAGGCGAACACATCGCAACAGCGCCAGGTCACGTCGGTGTAATCGTCAGCCACGGTGTGTTCTCTACGCGTCAACTGATCATCGGCAGAGTCTTTGAAGACGTAAACGGCAATGGACGATTCGACAAAGGTGACAAACCGATGGCCGGCGTTCGGCTTTATCTGGACAAAGGCCAGTCAGTGATCACCGATAGCGCGGGCATGTACAACTTCCCTTCGGTCGAAGATGGCGCGGTGGTAATCGCCCTCGATCCGACGACGCTGACAACAGGTTTTGTTCTGAGCTATGACGAAAGGCGATCAGATAAGGGTTGGGCCAGGTTATTGCGAACGCCTCTCGGTGGCGGCGGTTTGCTGCGACAGGATTTCGCCCTAAGAGCATCGGATGCTAGACAGACTACTTCGCGGGCGGCTTTGCCGCCTGATGTTCGGCGGCTAAGCCCCGCCGGCCCGGTCTCTTCTTATTTGCCGGGGCTACGCCCCGAAACTGGGGCAGAGCCCCAGCAGAATTTCAGTGAAGCGTCCCCGGAAGGTCAGAGACCTTCCGCACATCGGACGGCGCAGCCGCCGAGTAATTCGACCACGCCCGTCAGTTCCACCAAGACGGAAACAATTAGCTCGACGAGTGAGCTATCCGAAACGGCCGTGGCACCCGGCGATGTTCGCGTTATTTCACCGTCGCCCGATCAAGTAATCATGACTCCCGCTTTGGAAATCGAAGCGCAAGTTGCCGAAGGCTGGCAGGTCACTCTCGAAGTCAACGGCCTCCGCATCAGCGACGACAACATAGGCACGCGGCGACACAATCATCAGACCGGGACGGAAGCTTTTCGTTTCGTCGGGATCAATGTTCGCCCCGGTCCAAACACTGTCAAGGTCACGGCAGTGCGCCCTGATGGATCTGCGGGTCATTCGGTTGAATTGACCGCGATTGGTCGCGGGCCAGCAAAGCGTTTGGAAATAGTTTCGGAGAAGAATGAAATAAATGCGGGTGGTCGCGACACGACCATGCTCCATATTCGAGCTCTTGACGCATGGGGTCATCCAGCAAATGACGGCCAGGTAGCTATTGACACCTCAGCGGGCTCCTTGCAGAAGGACGAGACGAGCTCGCCGCAACAAATCGTCTCGCTGGAAAACGGCCAGGCCATCGTTAAGCTCATTTCGAGCAACACGCCAGGAATCATTAAGCTGCGCGCCAGCACCGGTATCGTTGAAGCTAATGCGGAAGTTCGCGTTACGGCTGACATTCGTCCGGCGATCCTCGTGGGTCTGGCTGAAATGTCCTTTGGCCGCTCGGCTCCAGAAATGGAATTGCGCGGTGATAACAGAAAAGCGCGCGGGCATATCGAATTCTTCTATAAAGGGAAAACGTTTGCGAATAGTCTGCTGACGTTGGCGTACGATTCACAGCGCTCGCTCAACCGCACAGCAGGCCGCGATCGTTTCTTCCAACTAGATCCCCTCGCCAGAACTTATCCATTGTTTGGCGATTCGTCGGTACGTTACGAGGACGCGCAATCCAACTCGAAACTTTACGTGCGCGTCGATCACAAACGTTCGTTCGCGATGTTTGGCGACATGGAAGCCGACCTGGGAGAATCTAGCTTGCTTGGTTACAGCCGCAAGCTTACTGGCGTAAAGCTTCATCTCGAGAACTCACGCGGCGATCAACTGACGCTGACAGGAGCGCGGCCAGACACAGCTTTCGCCCGAGACGTATTTCCCGGCGATCAACTTGGCTTAGTCAATCTATCTCGCATCGACATCATGCCCGGTTCGGACTCACTCACCATCGAAGTCCGCGACCGCCGCAACCCTGATGTCATCATCTCGCGCGAGACGCTGATTCGTTCGATTGACTATAACCTTGACCCAAATACCGGCTACGTCTTTTTTCTGCGGCCGATCTCGACCTTCGATCATAATTTCAATCTCGTTCAGATCGTTGCGACTTACGAGTATCGCGCCAATGATATGTCTTCAGCGGTCTACACAGCACGCGCCAGCAAGCGTTTCACTGGCTTGGGACTTCGCATAGGAATGTCGATTATCGATCAGCGTCAGGCTGAGTTCGGATCTTTCTTTCTGGGAGGCGTCGATGTCGAGAAGCATCTGCCCCGCAACGGGCGACTGACTCTTGAATGGGCCACCAGTCATGGTCGAGTGGCTTTCGGCGCCAACCTCACTAGTTCAAGCCCGAACGCAGAGCACGACGGCAATGCCACTCGCGTTGAATTGGAACAGCCGCTGAAGGTTTATGAAGCGGTAGTGCATGCGAGCTTCGTTCGGTCCGACGCAAGGTTCTTGAATCCCTTCGGTTCGACGATCACGCCCGGTTCGCAACGCACCACTGCAGGCATCGATCTCAAGCCTCGCAAGAATTCGCTCTTGAAGTTTGGAGTGACGCACGAGCGAAACGAAACCGACAACGTCGACAACCGTCGTCTTACAGTTTCAGCGCTCTGGACCCAAACCATTAGCGAACGTCTGCGCGCGACTTTTGGTTTTGACTTCCGCCGGTTCTCTGACGCGAAGAACAATCGCGAGATTCAATCGAAGTTGTTCACGCTCGGCGCTGACTGGCAAGCGACCGACAAATTGCAATTTTCAGTTAAGCGCGAGCAGAACCTCGGCGCAGCCGATCCCACTTATCCCAACCAAACGACGCTGGGCGCAACTTATCAGATCAACAAAATGACGAAGCTGTTCTTTGCCCAAAGACTCGCATCGGCGCCTATCGTGCCCATCAGCGATACGAGCACCACTGGTTTCGCTATTTCTTCCTCACGTCGCGAAACGCAGATCGGAATCGAGACGCGCCTCGGCCGCAACACGAGCCTGATCGGTCGTTATCAGTTAGAGAACGGAATCAACGGCACGGACAGCTTTGCGGTAATCGGTCTGCAAAATCGTTTACCTGTGTCGAAGCAGATATCGCTCGACTTCGGATTTGAACACGGCATGCATTTGGCGGGTGCAGGCAAGGGCTTCACCAGCGGTGGCGTCGGCTTCTCATGGCAGCCAACTGAGAACTTCAGATCGTCGGGTCGTTTCGAGTTGCGCAATCAGAACGGTAGATTTGGCAGCGTGTTCACTTTGGGCGCAGCTGGGCGGCTGAACGAGAACATCACCGGGTTGGCTCGCTTCCAGCGCGCGCAAGCCGTTTTTGGTCAGGCTAAAAACTCGTCGCTCGATGGCACTCTGGCCTTCGCGCTCCGTCCCAAGCAGACCGATCGTTATGCTCTGCTCTTCAGCTACACGCGGCGCTCATTTGTTCAAGCGGGCGACAAGCAGTTGAGTGCGAATAAGGACCGCGCGGACACACTGTCGACTGATGGACTCTACCAGGCGACGAATAGCCTTGAGCTCTACGGCCGCTTTGCTCTGAAGTTCGGCGACAACTCGCGGCCCGATCTCTCGCGCGCCTCGACGTTGACTTATCTCTTTCAGGGACGAGCACAGCAAAAGCTAGGCAAGTACCTCGACGCGGCGATCGAGCAACGCTGGCTGGCCCAACCTGCGAGCGGAACTCGCAGCAGTACGATTGGCTCGGAGCTTGGCTTCTGGGCCTTGCCTGAACTTCGTCTGGCCGCCGGCTATAACCTTACTGGTGCGCGCGAAGCCGGCAACGATTCGCTTTCGGGAAATCGACGCGGCTTTTACTTCACCGTCTCGTCGAAGCTCTCGCGACTTTTTGATCTGTTCGGAACTTCCAAGAGCGGACTAACGACGAACGACGCATCCGATCAGCAAGAGGGAGGGTCACGCAAATGAGACGACCGCAGTCCCGTAGGAACGAGACCTTTATAGCTCCCCTTCCTCTATTGAATCCTGAGCCCATCTATGGGCGGCAGAAATATTACGCTCCTAAAGGAGCTTGTTCTGCTTATTATCCAGCGATCCATAAATATTTCGCCGCTACGCGGCTGACAAACCTTCGACACTTCGCGTTTATTCTGCTCATGATCGCCGGCGTAATCGTCACGCATTCTACGACCGCGCGAGCCGCTTGTTCGGGCGGACCCTGCGTCGGAGCCGGACCACGACTGGCCAGTGTTGATTCGAGTCGCAGTGTTCTGTTGAATGCCCTGCTCGGAGATCTGCTCGGCACCAGCGTCAATCTAACGGTCGCAGATTGGAATGCCATTGCTCAGGGAGATGTTAATCTCGCCGGCTATCTCAATGCTCTGCAAACTCAAGTGGGAGTGTCCAGTCCTTCGCAAGCACTCAACGCCAATGCCACCCTGGCCCAATTGGTATCCGCGATGGCTGTCGCGGCTCAAGCAGATGGCAACACTGTGCTCGTCAATGCGCTTAACACTCTGAAGCCGCAGATTGCTGGTCTCAGCGGTACAGTAAAGTTAGGAGACCTGCTCACGGTCTCTTTGCCGAATGGCGCACTCTCGAGTGTGAAGGTAAATGCTTTGGATTTAATTACCGGAGCGATTCAACTCTACAACTACCGCAACGCCCTGACTACGCCGAGTCCCGTTACGATTTCAGGTAGCGCCATTGGGCTTGGAAGTGTGGTGAACTCCGTTCAGCTCTACGCCCAGATCATCGAACCGCCGACTTATGTCTGCGGAGGCGTCGGCACTCAATTTCACACCGGGGCCGCACGCGTAAAGCTGAACGTTGATCTGGTCGATCTTCAACCCAACGCAGCGGCCTTGAATGCACCGCCGACGATTACCGGAGCGAGTGCGACAATTGGGCAAGTTCAGGTTTACGTCGAGGTCGCGCGGGCCGAAGGCACAATTGCGGCAGTCGATGCGGTTAGTCACGCCGTGACTGTTCAGGCCACTCCTGGAGTAGCGGATCTTTATTTGGGCACAATCAGCGACAGCGTGTTCTTCAATCGCACCCATGTGATTGACGCTTCAACCGATCTCGATTACAGCACGATCGGAACGTTGTCGGTCAACGCAACGACCGTTAGTATTCAGGCTAAAAGCTATGCGCGCGGACAAGCACCGTTCACCAGCAACCTCTTCTTCACCGGGCCTTATCCGCAAACACAAACTGCCAGCACCAGTGCAGCGTTCGCGTCGAACCTGGTCGATTCAATGGTAACGAATCTAAGCCTGCGCTTGAGCCCAAGTCTAGGAGCGCTGGACTCAATCATCCTTCCCACCCTCAAGACGATTGTCAGTGGCGCGATGACGCCGGCGCTTAACTCGATACTTACCGGATTGGCCGATCCGCTCCTCGAACTTCTGGGTATCCGACTTGGCGAAGTTGATGTCACGGTCTTCGGCTACGGTGAGTACTGCCCGCCAAATGTGGCCCTCGTAAAATCGGTCACTCCCGGCGGAGCACAGATGCCGGGCGCCGATCTACTCTATTCAATTGTCTTCACCAATACTGGGGGTTCGGCCGCTGCGAATATGATTATCACCGATCCCGTTCCGGCCAATACTGATTTCAAGGTCGGTTCCGTAACTAATACACTCGGCACTACTGGGCTCTCGGTTACTGTGAGCTATTCAAGTGATGGAGGTACGACCTGGACTTACACGCCGGCAAGTGGTGCTGGCGGTGCGCCTGGAAATTACGATCGAGTCATTACTCATGTTCGCTGGTCATTGACCGGCAGTCTTAACCAGAATACGCCGCACAACTCGGGAAGTATGAGCTTCACAGTACAGATTCGTTAGTTAGGATGTCTTGCACGACCAATCCGTGGTAGTTATCGACACCCATAATGAACTAGAATGACTGCCTCCGGCAGAGCATCTCTTAGCGTCTTCTAAAGATTCTCTTAACAGCACTAATTCCGTTACCGGTGAGCCCAGACGTCCATTGCGCATGAGCCCAAACTTTTCCCCCGGCGCTCGCTTAGGCCGCTACGAAATCAAGAGCCAACTCGGCGCCGGCGGTATGGGCGAAGTGTATTTGGGGCAGGACACAAGACTTGATCGCAAAGTTGCTTTGAAGATTCTGCCCGCTGACCTTGCTGCAAATCAGGACCGCATGCGCCGTTTCGTTCAGGAAGCGAAAGCGGCGGCCGCGCTCAATCATCCCAACATTGCGCACATCTACGAGATTGGAGAAGCTGACGGCACGAACTTCATCGCGATGGAGTACATCGAAGGGGTGACCCTGCGCGAGAAGATTCATCAGGAGCGAACTGAGCTGACAAAGCTGCTCCGGTTTCTGCAACACGCCGCCGAAGGGCTGGCGAAAGCCCACACCGCCGGCATTGTTCATCGCGATCTCAAGCCCGACAACATCATGGTCACACGTGATGGTCATGCGAAGATTCTTGATTTCGGTCTCGCCAAACTGATCGAGCAACCGCCTATGTCTGGAGGTGATTCGAGTGAAGTAGCAACCGCGGTAATGCCGCAGCACTCGACCCCGGGCACGGTGATGGGAACCATTGGCTATATGTCGCCCGAGCAGGCCCAGGGCAAGACCAAAGAAGTCGATCAGCGCTCAGACATCTTCTCGTTCGGCTGCCTTCTGTTTGAGGCGGCCACCGGTAAAAAACCGTTCGCTGGTGATTCTGTCGTCAAATCGCTCCACATGGTCATCTACGAACCTGTGCTGCCGATAAGCGACTTGAATCCGTCGGCGCCGGCGGACCTGCAGCGCATCGTGCGGCGATGTCTGGCGAAGGATCCGGACGAGAGATATCAGACGATCAAGGATGTCGCGATCGAGTTGAAAGAGCTGCGGCGCGAACTGCAAGGCGCAGGGATTGATACGACGGTGCCGCCTCCCCAAAAGTTCGGAGTACCGCCTTCAGGCGGAATCGCATCGGGCCCCCAAACTTTGCCGCCTGAAGGCGGAACTCCAAACACGCATCCGGCCTCCAGCGCCGAGTACATCCTCACCGAAGTCAAACAGCACAAACTCGCAACGGTCGTTGTGGCCCTGATGCTCGTCGCGGGAAGCATCGGGCTCGGTCTGTTCTGGCGCGCTCGTAACAGCACCGCCGAGGGAACCATCAACTCGATCGCCGTGATGCCGTTTCAGAACCGGAGTGCGGACGCGGACACCGAGTATCTGTCGGACGGTCTGGCGGAATCGCTGATTTATCGGCTCTCACAACTACCGAACCTGAAAGTGAGCCCGACGAGTTCGGTCTTTCGTTACAAAGGCAAGGAAACCGACGCGCAAAAAATCGGCAACGAGCTCGGCGTGAGCGCGGTGATGACGGGACGGATTGTGAAGCGCGGTGAGAATCTGACGATCAGCGTCGAACTGGTCGATGTGCGCAACAACAAACTGCTGTGGGGCGAGCAGTATGAACGCAAGATGTCGGAATTGTTGACAACCCAACGCGAGATTGCCGCCGAGATCACAAACAAGCTGCAGTTGAAATTGTCGGGCGAAGGCGAGCAAAAGCTGGCGAAGAAATACACCGACAGCAACGAAGCCTACCAGCTCTATTTGAAGGGCCTTTTCCATTTTGGGAACCGAACAAAGGAAGACGTCCAGAAGGCGATCGGGTATTTTCAACAGGCTACCAAACTTGATCCCAATTTCGCGCTGGCATATGTCGGTATTTCCCAGTCTTACTCGATGATGCCATCCTACTCTTATCTCAGCCCCAAAGAGGCCTTTCCCCAAGCCAAAGCGGCGGCCCAGAAAGCCTTAGAGATCGATCCGTCGTTGGCTGATGCTCACGGGGCCCTGGCGACCACGTTTGCTGCTTACGATTGGAATTGGGTGGGAGCGGAGCGTGAATTCAAACGGGCAATAGAACTCAATCCGAACGTGGCTGATATCCATTATCGGTACGGCTTAATCTACCTGATTCCGGCGGAGCGCATGGATGAAGCAATTCGCGAGATAAAGCGGGCCTTGGAGCTTGAACCTCTCTCGATCGCCATGAATGCGAACCTTGCCGGAGCCTATATGTATGCGCGGCAAAACGACCGGGCACTTGAGCAAGCCAGGAAAACATACGATCTTGAACCGAACCACATTACCGCCCGCGTTTGGCTCGCAAATGTCTACGAAAGTCTCGGAATGTACAACGAAGCGATTGCCCTCAGCGAACAGTCGCTGAAAAACCACATGTCGGACCAGTACTTTCTCCTTTATTCCGGATACGCGTATGCGAAAACCGGCCGACGAGATAAGGCAGAGGATGCGATAAAGAAGTTACGTGATCTCGAAAAAACCGAACCGGTAGACTCCTACACCTTTGCCATGCTTTATGTCGGACTGGGCGACAAAGATAAGGCCATTATCGAGCTGGAAAAAAGCTTTAACGAGCGCGGTTATTACGTTCCGCTTCTGGGCGTTGATCCATTGATGGATCCATTGCGCGACGATCCTCGCTTTGCTGCTTTGATCAAGCGCGTTGGGTTGGCGAAGTAGTGCAAACCGCTAGTTTGCATTTCGTCGCCAGGCCGGTCGAGGGAAAGAACCCAAGCTCGCAGGTTGCGCTACAAAAATGAAATACTGCCTACAATGTAATCGCGTTGAGAACGACGATTAGTGATCACAACTTTAAGGAGGAACATCAACATGTCTACCGCATTGGCGCCAATCCCCGCCATTCCCGCAGCGCTGCACCGGGCCGAGAAAGACCTTCCCTTTGTTGAGTACCAGGAGGGCGTAGTTTTTCCAATTGCTGCACGCTGATGTGGAGGCAGGGCTCTGGGTAATCAGAGTGCGCTTTCAACCGGGCATCACTATCCAACGCCACAAACATACGGGCGAGGTCTTCGCCTTCACGGTGAAGGGTTCGTGGAACTACCTGGAATACCCAGAAATCAACACGGCTGGTTCATATCTCTTCGAGCCTGCCGGCTCAATCCATACGCTGCATGTGCCGGCTTCCAATACGGAGGTCACTGACGTTTGGTTCGCCATCCGCGGAGCTAACCTCAATCTTGACGAACAGGATAGGGTCGAGAGCGTGCTTGACGCCGGCGCGGTGCTTCAGATCTACCAGACTCGTTGTGAAGCAAGCGGACAGGGGCGGGCAAACGTAATCGGGACATAAACGAGTGGCACTAACGCCTTCCGTCGTACATATTGTTTGCCAAGGCAAACCTGGCATTGCTTTTACGGCGTCAGAGCTTCAGGCAGCGCTGCCGGCTCATGACTTAACCCGAAAGGAATCAATACATGGCAAGACCTTCAAAGTTTGCACACGTCGTCTATAGCACACGACGCTTTGATGAAATGATTGATTGGTATCAAAGGGTCTTCGAGGCGACAGTGGTCTATCAAAATCCAGCGTTCGCTTTTCTTACCTACGATGACGAACATCATCGTTTCGCGTTCGCCAATTTGTCAGTGCTTACGCCTGATAGCGTTGCCAACGGGCCCCGGGACAACGAGGGTGTAAATCACGTGGCGTACACTTACGCCAACCTTGGTGACTTGCTTGGTACTTACGAGCGTCTTAAACAGACGGGCCTCAATCCGTACTGGCGTATTCATCATGGAATCACACTATCGCTTTACTACCGGGATCCTGACGGCAACCGAATGGAGTTTCAAGTGGACTGCGGTACGGTCGAAGAAGCCAACGCTTACATGCGGACTGACGCTTTCGCCGCGAATCCGGCCGGGGTAGAAATTGATCCGGAAGTTTTGCTGGCACAGTTCCGCAGGGGTGTTCCGGAGCAGCAACTTCTGGCGATGCCCGAAGGTCCGGCGTCCCGCCTCCCACGCGAGCACGGTATGTCCTGATACCTTTGCTTTTCACGAAGTAAGAAGATTGGCGAAGAGATTTTGCCGGAATTAAAATGAGATCCGAAGTTCGATCCCCTGCGCTCCGACCCGCGCTTTGAAAACTTATTAAGGCGCGTCGGGCTGCCGCATAGCTTCGATAACTACCGATGAGTCTGGTAACAGGAACAAAACTCGGCCGCTACGAAATCCGCACGCAAATTGGCGCGGGCGGGATGGGTGAGGTTTATCTGGCGCAGGACACAAGACTCGATCGCAAAGTCGCATTGAAAATTCTGCCCGCCGATGTTGGTACGAATCGCGATCGCATGGAGCGCTTCGTGCGCGAGGCAAAGTCGGCCGCGGCGCTCAACCATCCCAACATCGCGCACATCTACGAAATTGGCGAGAGTGGCGGCACGCACTACATCGCGATGGAGTTTATCGACGGCCGAGATGTCCGCAGGCCGACGCCATTACGAGGTAGGGCCAGAAGAGTCCGGGTACGTCCACTCGGTTCGCACAGCCGCGGCAGCAATACCCGCATGCATGCCCCAATGACCTGGCAAGTTTGCGGATTAAGCTAAGTGCGTCCCAGCTCGGAGAACATGAAACGGCAAGTGAAGCCGTGCGCGATCTGCTGAAACTGCGGCCGGACTGCTGCACCACAATCCGTCACACTCTCGAGAAGTGGTTTGATCCTGAGTTGCGCGAACACTTAATTGACGGCTTGCGAAAGGCTGGGTTGGAAATTGCGCGCTGCGGTCTGGGTTGATTGTTCTTCCTCTAGAAAAAGGTTTCGATCATAAGTAGTCTACCGCCCCGGGTTCTTCATCCTAACTGAATACAGCGAAGTCCGTGCGGCAATGAAGAGTGTGCGAGAGTCCTTGCCGCCGAATGAAAGCTGAATAGGGCGTTCGGGCACGTCGATCGTATCGATCTGCTTGCCTGTCGGATCGTACACGTAGATCTGACCTGCGGCGATGTAGACGTTACCGCGCGAGTCAACCGCGACACCTTCACCCCCGCGATATGCGAATACCTTCATATCAATCAGAGCACCATCGGGGCCGACCGTACCGACCCACGTTGTCTGAGCCGACTCGTTGGTAACATACGCAGACTGTCCGATCGCGACAGGAGCCAACCCGAAACTACGCAGCTGGCCGCTGCTTTTAATGCCGTAGCTCACCGCTCCGTCCAGAAAATCCTGCCCCGTCGGCAGGAAAGTCGTCCCGTCCAGCGACACGAAGTGACTCGCAGGCTTCGTCAAAGCGGACTTGTTGATGTGCCAATCGCTGACCGGTAGATACGCCATACCACCAGATCGCGGCTGTGCAGGCTGTGGCTTGAGTAAAGTAATCTCGGAATCCGTCGCGGCCGGATTGAAAGTATAAACCGTGCCGTTGCCGGACATGGAGGTCACGATCAGATTGCCGGACTTATCGAAGGCGAGGTTCGCCGGATCGAGGGCGTTGTCGCGAACAACCGAAAGCTGCTTCACCGAGGGCGACCAGCGATATATGCGTTGCCAGTGCGCGTCCACAAAGTAATAGTTGCCGGACGGATCAACGGCACCGCCCGATATGTTGTAGAAGCCTGTGCGTAGGCGCTCAACCTTAGCCCCCACTTGGACCACGGGAGAGGCAGCCGACCGGCGCTGGGACTTCGACGGTTCAGCGCCAGAAACATCGAGCCACGCGAATTCACGTTGCCGGATCTCGACGTCGTAAGTTCGATCATGGACCGTCGTGTCGAACGACACCTTACTGTTGCTATAAGAGTGTACGTTTCGAAATTTGATATTCTTCGAGTCCGCAATTTCAATAGCATAAGGGAACGGCTGAAACATGCTGATGACGCGATAGATGAATAGGTTCGCGAGCGTAAGGTTGGATGAGTTGACGATCTCAAGTGGGAGCGCAAAGCCGCCCTCGCCACGCTCCTCCTCCGCCTGAAGCGCATAAATTTGCCAGTTCGATACGTCATGAAGCTGGATTTCGTGGCGCACATGGTGCTCACTCGACATCTCGTAAATGCGTCCTTCGGTCGACGTGTTGGATACAAGCATGCCGGCTTGGGCGAAGGTGCTCGGCGTCCAGATGTCAAAGAAAGTGCCGCCGCCACCGTCCGTTACCCAGAGGCTCGGATACTGGCTGTCCCAGCGTCGGTTGAGGTCCGGGTCCGCGGTGTGCGCGTTGTTGTACGGATTCTCGCGCATACCGTCGGGTCTGCTCGTGCCATGCCCGCCTAGAAACCGAACATCATTCATCATCGACGTGGCGCCTGCCATCCACTTCACCGCGACCGCACGCGAGTTGATGCCATTCGTGTAGAGGCCAATACCAAACAGGATATTCGTGCCGCCCTTCGGAGCTTCAATCAGCGGTCTTGGTTTGCCAACGCCCTGAAACGCCGGTGTCCGATCGGGCACGATGATCTGGGTACGGCTTGGATGCATTCCGATGAGAGCCGTGTCGGATCTTAGCGTCAGCGTGTCGGTAACAACATAGTAGCCGGAAGGAATATAGAGCGAGCGATGGCCGGCGATAGCTTTGCGGAAGACTTCGGTATCATCGCTGATACCGTCGCCCTTGGCGCCGAGAGAACGTATGTTCACCCACTTGTCTCGCGCAGGCAGATCGGGCAGATCGGATGTGAAAGGAGCCGGCAGCGATGCTAGTTGCGAAGTCTCGAACACCTGTCGAGTCTCAGGTGACGCGCTCATATTAGAATAGCTAAGTCCATACGAGAATGTTTTGACTTCGTAACGCCTGGCGGGGCCGGCGACCTGACGCCCGCTCTCATCATACTTCGCGAACACGGGCACGCCATCACAGATGATGTTCTCCATGTTGATCTGAGTCTGCGAGTTCTTTTCGTTGCTGATAACTACAGCCGGACCGGCCACATTCTCCATGCGTCCGTTCTTGATCCATAGCTCGTCATGGAACGCCGGGTCGATGGTCACCGCGCTGGGCACGTTCGCGAAACGTGGACGAATAAGTGTGAGTCCGGCGGCGCGCTCACGGATGGCTGTGACGCGCTGTCCTTCGAACGTGGCGTCCACGGCTGTGAACTGCCAACTCGGTGAAGGCGTTTGCGTCCAAATTCCGTAATCGCCGCCATAGAAGTGTACATCTTCCATGACGTTGCCAGTGTCGTGCACGCCCGAGAGACCTGATCCGATGTGGAAGTTCATGTGTGCGAGGAATGAGTGCTGAGCGTAACGGCCGCGCACGCCGACAGCACCCGCGTTGCCGTCACCGATCTCGATGTCCACATTGCTCATCGCGGAGTAGAACGTGCCGGCACTCGCGTCACGTGGCGTGCCGGCGCGACCAGCACCCGGATTGATGCCTGGTGCTATTGCCGGTCCACCGCCCGGTCGTGTGCCCGGGCGATTTCCCGAGAAGAAGACCATGTACTTTTCCTGCGTCTTGTCGGTGTAGCCCGGCGTGTTCTCGCGAAGCACGAGTACCGGCCGCGTAGGGCCAAATCCGATCACTCGAATTCCTCCCCACACATACACGGTTGTCGTCAGTCGGTAACGACCCGAGGGAACAAAGACAATCCCTTCGCCGGTGGTTTCCTGCACCTTGTTAATAGCGAACTGCAATGCCTCAGTGTCGTCGGTAACACCGTCGCCGTGCACTGGGAAGTTTTCCGGCGTGACATACACGGCCTTCGGATCGTCGAGTCTCAATGGGTAGTAGGATTGGGCATCGATCGGGCTTGCGAGCAACAAAAGGACGAGCAGCCATTTGAAGTTCATTAGTTTCCTATCACGGAGACAACCTTGACTTAAATATGTCGGACCGCTTGGACAAAAAATAGCCGGAGAGCAACCAGAAATCTGATCATTCCCCGGCTATATTTACCCGACTAGAACTCGAAACGCAGCATCCATTGCAGATTACGCGGAGGACGAATCGAATTTATCGAGCCGAAGCCGTTCAGATTTGTTGTCGAATTCGCTAGATTAGTAATCACAGTGCTTCCTGGGCTGGCGAAGTTGGCAGTTGTGTTGATGCCGTTAAACTGCGTGTGGTTGAAAGCATTAAAAGCATCGAGCCTGGCTTCGAACCTGTAATGCTCGCGAAAAACAAAACGCTTCGATAACGAGAGGTCCCAATTGTTGAGCGGCGGCAAAGTCAAATAATTACGTCCTGACTCGAGCCCTTTGCTTCCAACGCTGGGTGCCTGAAATACGGTTACATTGAACTGTTGGTATGGATTACTGCTATGCCCGGATCCGGGACTACCCAACAGAACAATGCGCGCTCCTTCTGTCGGTGAACCAGTCAAGTTTGTATTACCGTAGCCCGTGACACCAAATCCCACGCTATAAGGCGCACCGCTCTGATAGTGGTAAACCCCCGACAGCTGCCAGTCGTTGGTGATATAGCCGAGATATTTATTATGCGTCGGTTTCGGCAATTCATAGACCCAGTTGACACTTAGATTATGCCGGCGGTCAAAGTTTTGAGGAGCATAAAAGAAGTGGTCGTTCCGATCGATCCGCGCAAAAGTCTGATCGTCACTGTAAGCGCCGAGGGCCTTGCTCCAGGTGTAGCTCCCGCGGATTAACAAACCTCTTGAGAATCGGCGGTTGATCGAAGTTTGCATGGAGTTGTAGTTGGATTTTTCGATGTACTCAATATAAACGATATTGTTGTTGCTAAATCCCTGATACGGAGCCAAAAGGTCAGCTGGCAAAGCATTGGAGCCGGGTATCCCAGCAGCCAGATTTCGAGTTGGATCCTGGTTTTGGGGCAGATATGCCGCGCCGTAAGGAACAGCATTGATATTGCGAAACGTCGGTAGATTGCGGCCGAGTGAACCAACATAAGAAACATCGAGAACCGCGTCAAACGGAAGTTTGTACTGGATGCCCAGGTTGAACGCATAATTCTTAGGCAGCTTAGCATCCGGCTGAAGAGCTCTTAGAGTAGGTGGGGACAGCAAAACATTATTGGCAGAGACGTCCTGAAGCCGTCCTAAATTTATCGTTGATGAGATATTATTAGGTGGATTTTGGACCTGGTCGAAAATGAGATTGCCCTGCGTGCGATCATAAAAAATCCCGAAACCAGCCCGCACAATAAAGTTGTGTTTCCCGGTCAGGTCGTAAGCGAGACCGAACCGCGGCGCTAATTGGACGCCATTATCTTTAACGAGATATTTCGAAATTCCTTGACCGGCGGTGAGGAGACCATTGGTGAAATTACCTGAATTTGGAACTATTCGCCCAACGTACAAATCAATTAAAGTATTTGCTGACGTCAGGGGAGCTCCGCTGGCGAGAACCGCGGGGTCAACGGCACGACGATTAGCGCTACCGGCAGCACAGGTCGCTACGCCATTGATACAAACCGGGCGGAAAAGCCGGGAAGCTTTAGACGGATCAAACTTGTCGAGCAGGAAATTGGCGGCTTTCCCTGTTGACTCATATTGCGGCGGCATCCAAACAAAGCGTAGCCCGTAATCAAGTGTGAGACGTTTATTTATCTTCCAATTATCCTGTAAGTACCATTCCAGATTAAAGTACTTGTAGTTTCCGGTCGTGTGCGTCGATGCCTGCTGATAAGTATTAAAGGCACCCGTGATCGCGTTAGCAAATCCGAATTGGGTATCGAATGGATTAGAAGAGTTATCAGAAAAGCTGATCGAGCCATTATTTGAGAAACGTGCGGTTTGGGGTTTTAAGCTTGTGTGGTAGTAACCTCCGGCTTTCGTTATATGATCTCCCCAAACCTTCGATATGCTGCCGACAAAATCCTGTGTCGTGTTGAAATTTTCGAACGAACCGCTTTTTG
>WNFR01003630.1_pt1 | contig 21961 bp, 15 predicted proteins | sample 5400221 | NCBI WGS metagenome assembly WNFR01 (sample SAMN13153357, study PRJNA577476) | soil metagenome | isolation source: 40 cm soil under Madrone tree | place: USA:California | collected 2016-06-14 | reverse complement strand
TGTTTCTTACCTGCGCCGTCAGGTTGCCGGCCATGGAGTTCACCGACTCCGTGAGATCCTTCCACACGCCGCCGACGCCTTTTACCTCCGCTTGCCCGCCAAGCTTCCCTTCCGTTCCGACTTCGCGAGCCACGCGCGTCACTTCGCCTGCGAACGCGTTCAACTGGTCCACCATGACGTTGATGGTGTTTTTCAACTCCAAGATTTCCCCGCGCACATCCACCGTAATCTTGCGGCTCAAGTCTCCGTTCGCAACCGCCGTCGTCACTTCCGCGATGTTTCTTACCTGCGCCGTCAAGTTCCCGGCCATCGAGTTCACGGAATCGGTCAGGTCCTTCCACACGCCACCAACGCCCTTCACATCCGCCTGTCCGCCAAGTTCGCCTTCCGTGCCGACTTCGCGAGCCACGCGGGTAACTTCGGAAGCAAACGATGAAAGTTGGTCCACCATCGTGTTGATGGTGTTTTTCAGCTCCAGGATTTCGCCGCGGGCATCCACGGTAATCTTCGTGGTTAAGTCGCCCTTGGCCACCGCGGTCGTCACGCCCGCGATGTTGCGCACCTGGTTGGTCAAGTTGCTGGCCATGTAGTTCACGGAGTCGGTCAAGTCTTTCCAGGTTCCCGCGACTCCCAGAACCTCCGCCTGGCCGCCGAGTTTGCCTTCCGTGCCCACTTCCTTTGCGACGCGCGTGACTTCCGACGCGAACGAATTTAGCTGATCCACCATCGTGTTCACGACGCGCGCGGTATGCAGGAATTCGCCCTTCAGCGAGCGCCCTTCCACTTCCAGGGCCATCTTCTGCGTCAAGTCGCCCTTCGCGACCGCGCCGATGACGCGCGCCACTTCGGTGGACGGTTGCACCAAGTCGGTGATCAGACTGTTGACCGACTCCACGCAAGCGGCATAACCTCCCTTGGCGATACTTCCGGCACGCTGCGTAATCTTGCCTTCTTTGCCGACTGTGTTGCTGATGCGTGCGAACTCTTGTGCCATCTGCTCGTTCTGCTCGAAGATTTCATTCAGCACGTCGTACACTTTTCCGCTGACACCGGTGCGATCGGCTGGCAGGCGCACGGAGAAGTCGCCATTTTTAAATGCAACCAGCGCGTTCAGTAGTTGGGTCGTATCCAGAGTCTTGGTCGTTGTTTCAGCTCTCATGCAATTGGACCCCTTCGTGGGATACAGGCTCTCAGCTGCGGGCCAGAACAGCTTATGCTAACCAGCAACCCCCGTCCCTTCAATCATTTACGCTAGGCTCCCCGATGGGCGAAAGTGTAGTGCCGATTAGCGTAAGTTCCGGGTGATACGGAGTCTATACGGGGTTTCCTGTAGAAGACTTGACTCCTAAGCAACAGTCTTACTACCCTAAATTTTCGCAAATTTGCTCTGCACCGCTACGTCACGACCAGCAACCGAAGCAACCATCCGGCAAGCGCTCCGCCTGCCAGCGGACCTATAACCGGAATAGGAGCATAGCTCCAATCCGAACTGCCTTTGCCCGCTACTGGCAGCAGAGCATGTGCCGCGCGCGGCCCCAGGTCGCGGGCCGGGTTTATCGCATAGCCCGTGGTGCCGCCCAAAGAAAGACCAATTCCCCAAACTAAGCTCCCCACCAGGTATGGCCCTAATGCTCCCGGTCCGTTCGCCCCGGTGGCCTTGGAAAAGATCGCTCCCACAACAAACACAAGTGTCGCCGTCCCTATGATTTCGCTGATCAGGTTGGCCGCAAGCCTTCGTATCGCAGGTGCCGTGCAGAAACACGCTAGCTTCGTGGCCGCATCCGGAGTTTCTTTCCAGTGCGGCAAGTAATGCACCCATACCAGTGCGGCGCCGGCCATCCCGCCAAGGAGTTGCGCCGTAATGTATGGGAGGCACTTTTTAAATGAGCCAGACCGCACCGCGAAGCCCAGCGTCACCGCGGGATTCAAGTGCGCATCGCTGCTGCCACAGGCCACAGCCGTGAACACGCCTGCCATCACCGCGAAGGCCCAGCCCGCCGTGATGACCATCCACCCGGCGCCCTCCGCCTTTGAGCGCTTCAGCAGGACGCCCGCAACTACGCCATCTCCGAGCAATATCAATATCATTGTGCCCAGGAACTCCCCCAGGATTGGCGATGTCATCCGTCGTATCCCTTCTCAGGCGTGATCATGCATCGGTCCAGTCAAACGATCGCACTACTGCTTTCTTCCATTGTCGATACATTCGTTCGCGTCGTTCCGCTTCCAGGCTCGGCTTCCATTTCCGGTCCATCGCCCAATTCGCGCGCAGTTGCTCCAACCCGGGAAAGAAGTCGACAGCCAACCCCGCCGCGTAAGCGGCGCCCAGTGCCGTCGTCTCCTGAATCACTGGGCGCACCACTTCCCGATTGAGAATATCCGCTTGGAATTGCATTAGCAGTTCGTTGGCAACCATTCCGCCATCCACGCGGAGCGAAGCCAGGGCAATGTGCGCATCCTTCTCCATGGCTTCCACTACTTCGCGTGTCTGAAACGCCGTGGCTTCCAGAACCGCGCGTGCCAAGTGGCCCTTGTTCGCGTAGCGCGTAAGGCCGGCGATCACGCCGCGAGCGCTCTCTTTCCAATGCGGCGCATAGAGTCCGGAAAACGCCGGCACAAAGTAAACGTCACCGTTGTCTTCCACCGTTCGCGCCAGTGTCTCGACGTCGGAACTCTTCTCGATCATCCCGAGGCTGTCCCGCATCCACTGCACCAGCGCGCCAGTAATCGCCACGCTGCCTTCCAATGCGTAGCAAGCCGCTTGCTGGCCAAACTTGTATGCGACGGTGGTCAACAGCCCGCACGTCGACGGCACCATCCGTTCACCCGTGTTCATCAGCAGGAAGCAGCCGGTGCCATAGGTGTTCTTGACCTCGCCGGGTTGAAAGCATGCCTGTCCGACGAGCGCCGCTTGCTGGTCGCCCAGGATCCCCGCGATCGGCACTCCGGATATCGCGGGCAATCTTGCGACGCCGTACACTTCGCTGCTGGAGCGTACTTCGGGCAGCATCGCGCGGGGGACATCGAACGCGGAAAGGAGCTCATCGTCCCAATCGAGCATCCTCAGGTTCATCAGTTGCGTGCGGCTGGCGTTGGTCACGTCGGTGACATGCGCGCCATTTCTCGGCCCGCCGGTCAGGTTCCATGCCAAAAACGTGTCGACGTTCCCGAACAGCAGTTCGCCGTCGGCGGCTTTTTCTCTCGCGCCTGAGACATTCTGCAGAATCCAACGCAGCTTTAGCCCGCTGAAGTATGTGCTGAGCGGCAAGCCAGTCTTCGCGCGGAAGCGGTCTTGTCCCCCGGCTTTGGCAAAACGCGCAACCTCCTCCGCGACCCGCGTGTCTTGCCACACGATGGCGTTTGTCACCGGGCGACCGCTCTTGCGCTCCCAGACCACGGTGGTCTCGCGCTGGTTGGTAATCCCAATGGCGGCCAAGTCGGTGGGCTGTAAGCCACGCTGCTGCAGCGCCGTCGCGATGACCTCGTGCGTGCAGCGCAGAATCTCTTCAGCGTTGTGCTCCACCCAGCCCGGCGCGGCGAAAATCTGTTTATGCTCCTTCTGCGCCGTGGCGACAACGCGCGCCTCTTTGTCAAACACCATAAACCTGGTGCTGGTTGTGCCTTGATCGATCGCGCCGACATAACTCTTCACTCTGAACGGTCCTTATCCACTTCGCTGGTCATCAATCTAACATTGGCGCACCATGGCTCTGTGCCTCCATGCTGCCGAAAACATGAGGCTTATCGACACAACTGCGGTCCTCCGCCGGATAAGCGCACCGATGCTATGCGATTTTTAACTTTTAAGCATCTAAGAAAAGGAGGAATTTCATGAACACTCACATACACACTCTGAAGGCCCCTTTGCTCCTGACCGTTTCCCTTTTCGCGTTCTCCTCATTTGCAAGTTTCCCGGCGCGCGCCGCCGATACCGCCACCCTCACTGTCACCGCCGCCGCTAAGAAAGGATCCCCACCGCCTATCAAAAAAGAAGATGTGCAGGTCTTTGAAGGCAAAGAACGCGTGCAAGTCGTGGATTGGCGCCACGGTGAAAATCTGTATCTGGCCATCCTGATCGACGATTCGCTCGACACCGAAGCGGCCAGCCAGTGGAACGACCTGAAGGCCTTCATCACCGCTCAGCCACAAAACACCGCGGTCGCCGTGGGCTATGCGCGCAACGGCTCCGTGATGGTCGCGCAAGATTTCACTCAGGATCACGCGCTCGCCGCAAAGGCGTTGCGTATCCCGCTTGGCAACCTGGGCGCTTTCTCCAGCCCGTATCTCGCCGTGCAAGATTGGCTCAAGCGTTGGCCGTCTTCCGCCGGCGACCATCGCTCTTCGATCGTTCTAATTTCGTCGGGCATCGATTATTTTCGCGGCGGCTTTGATCCTCTCGATCCCGATCTGGATTCCACCATCCAGCGCGCGCAAAAGGAAAACGTCAACGTGTGGACCATCTATTATCCGTCCGGGAGTCATGTCGGCCGGGGATACTTCCGCGTCTTCTACGCGCAAGCAAATCTCAGCAAACTCTCGGAAGAAACCGGCGCCGAGTCCTACTATTTGTCCTTCGATCGGCCTGTAACGCTCAGACCTTACTTCGAGGAATTGCAGCAACATCTGAACAATCAGTATCTGCTGACCTTTGCGAGCGCGCACGGCGGAAAGAAGGGCAAGTTCGAACGCGTGCGCGTCACAACCGAAGTTCCGAGCGTTGAATTCCTGACTCCGTCCGAAGTTTTTCTACCTCCGTCGGAGTGATCCGACTCACTGCGTGCATACCAAAAAACACTTTGTCACCCCTCGGGCATCCCGCCTATCCCGAGCGAAGTCGAGAGATGAGGATGCCCGAAGCGCCTCTATTATGTCTGTCTACAAACAGGAGAAGCCCGCCAGCGTGAGCAGAACCGCTCAATCATCCGCTCCCGTCAGCGAAACCGCCCGGGTTGAATCCCGAATCACCAACTCCGGATTCACTTTCTGATTCACCACGTTCCACTCTCGCTTTTCGAGCGCCGCGTTGATCCCCTCCATCACAATGTTCACGGCTAACCCGCCCATCGCTTCCATGGGTTGACGCACGGTGGTCAGCGAAGGCGCCGCCAGCGACGACAATGCCACGTCGTCAAATCCTGTCACCGAGCACTGTTCCGGCACTTTGACTCCGGCCTTGGTTAGCGCGCGGATCGCTCCCAATGCCGTCAGGTCATCGAAAGCCATCACTGCGGTAAATTTCTTCTTCTGCTCCAGCAATTCTTCCGTGTAACGGTACCCGCTCTCAAAACTGGAATTGGGATCGAGTGAATCCGGCAATTGCAAAACCAGCGCCGGGTCGATGTGAAGGCCGACGCCCTGCGCAAACTTTTGAATCCCGCGCCAACGCGGCGCGCTGTCGATCAACATCTTCGGCCCGCGGATAAAAGCTATCCTGCGATGCCCGAGCTGATGCAGATGTTCCAGCGCCAGCCGCGCGCCCGTTTCGTTGTCCACCATTACCGAACTGATGTTGTCCCCAGGCAATTCCCACCCGATCGTCGCGGAAGGAATATTTCTCTTGCTGAGATCGCCGAGCACCTGAATATCGACGAAAAGCCAGTTAGCCACCACGATCAATCCTTCGACGTGGCGATCCAGCAGCAGTTCCAAATAGCGTTCGAAGCGGTTCCGCTGGTTGTGCGCGTCGGCGAAAATCGCCAGGTACGAAGCTTGATACAGCGCGTTCTCCACGCCGCGCATGATCAGCGTGCAGAACGGGTCGGTAATATCGAAGAAAAGCACGCCGACGCTGTGTTCAACACAATCGAGACGGTCGCGGGCGAGAATCCGCTCTGCGTCGCCACGTCTCTCATGGTGACCGCTTGACTTCTCTCGCTAGGCCGCTTCACCAGATGGTTCCTCAGTGGCCCACATCATCCCGCCAGACTTACCCGCTTTGCAACGCCTTAGACTCTGCGCGCCACGCTCATTCCGCCGGCGCTTCAAATGACAGCGGCTCCCGGAACCACCGCGTCTTCCATATACCAAATGAAAATCACGTTATTCCGCGGCACTTGGTGCTTCGGATCAATCGCCCCAAAAAATGAACTCGGCAGCGCATTACTTCGGCCCATTCCGTAGAGAAGGCGCGCCGCCCCAATATGCGCCCCCATGCCTGATCCAAAATTGGCGACCACCAGCGTCACTCCCACGATGGTAAACAACGGAGCCCACGTCCGAGCGGCGGCCCACACATATGCAGTATCGGCATTCGGAAACGCCTCCGAAGCGGGCCACACAAGCTGTGCCACGTAAACTTCCGCCGCCGATAAAAACCCGATCACCACGCAAGTGAGCACGGTAGCCAGCAGAATATTGCGCCGCGGATTCTCGGCTTCCTCCGAAAGCGTCGAGATGCCATCGAAGCCTATATAGGACAGCACCGCAATGGAAGTGCAGCCGAAAAGGTTGCCCCACGTGAAGGTTTGCGGATCGTAGAACGGCCTGGTAAAAAAATGCGGATCACTGTGCGGATGACCGAAAATGTAGCGAATCGCCGTCACGAAGATCACCACCACCACCGCGCTCATCCCCGCCGTCAACCCCGCATTCACGCGCGCTGATGTCTTGATCCCGCGCAGGTTCAGCAGCGTAAACGCCACCGCGAAGATGATCTTCCAGCCCCAGTCGGGAATCGCCGGAGCAAATTCATGCGCCTGCCCGGCACACCAGATCACGCACACCAACGGATTCACGATGTAATCCATCACCATGCTCCAACCGGTGACATACCCGATCGATGGATGGATTTCCTGGGCCACGTACGTGAACGCCGATCCCGCGCTCGGATAAGCCCGCGCCATGCGTCCATAGCTGATCGCAGTAAAAAGCATGGCCACCATGGCGACCAAAATTGCCGTAACCACGTGGCCGCGGCCGCGATCGCTTAGCGCACCAAACGCGGACATCGGCGCCACCGGCTGCAGCACGATCATGCCGTACAAAATCAAATCCCAGAGCGTAAGCGTTCGCCGCAATCTCGGCGCGGCCGCCGTAACCGTTGTCGCTTCAGCGCCCAAACGTTTGTCCTTTCAAGCTCCCATACCTATCTATTGAATCGTTTCAACCGCCGCCATTCTGTGTGAATCTCCTAACCCAGGCAAGCCCAATCTTTTGCTCGAAAATTCGCTCGTTTCGCCGTGCGATACTGGTCTTCCGCCATGCTCCGCTTCGCCCAACTCTGCGAATCCATCGCCGCGACCACGAAAAAAACCGAAAAGGTCATCCTCGTCGTTGACTATCTCCGTGCAACACCCGTCGAAGAAGCCGCACTCGGCGCTCTCTATCTTTGCGGCCGTGTCTTCCCTCGCCGCGAAGAGCGCGTCCTCTCGATTGGCTTCTCGATTCTCCTTCGCGCGGTCGCAAAAATCGCACAAAAGGATCCCGCGGAACTCGCGCCTATCCTCCGCCACCATGGCGATCTCGGCGCCGGCGCCGAAGAAATCCTACGCGGGCACCCGGTGAGATCGTCTCTCAGCATTCCGCAGGTCGCGGAAGTCTACGCATCCCTCGCGCAACAACGCCGCCCAGCCGCCAAGCAAGCTCTCCTCGAGCACACTCTCCAGCGCCTCTCCGCCCTGGAAGCCAAGTATTTCATCAAAATCGCCACCGGTGAGCTGCGCATCGGCTTGAAAGAAAGTCTCGTCGAAGAAGCCATCGCCAAAGCCTTCGATCAGACTCTCCCTGCCGTCCAGCGCGCGAATATGCTTATCGGAGACATCACCGACGTCCTCCGCTTCGCCGTCGCCAACCAACTCTCTTCCGTCAATCTCCAACTCTTTCGCCCCATCTCCGTAATGCTCGCCAGCCCGGCGGAAACTCCTGCCGACCTCGTTGCAGCCTTCCCAAACGGCGCGCTGGTCGAAGACAAGTTCGACGGCATCCGTGCCCAGGTTCATAAGCGCGGTTTGCAAGTCGAGATCTACTCCCGCACACTCGACCGCGTCACGGAATTCCCCGAGCTGCTCGAACCTGTCCGCAACATCGCCGGCGATTTCATCCTTGACGGCGAAATCATCGGATGGCGCGACGCCCACGCGATCCCATTCACCGAGCTTCAGCAGCGCCTCGGCCGTAAACAGATCGATCTTTTCACCAGCGCGCAAGTTCCCGTGAGCTTCGTCGCCTTCGATCTGCTCCTCCTTGACGGCCGCACTTTGCTCGACACGCCCCTCGCCGAGCGCCGCCTCCTTCTCGCGCGCCTTCTCGCCAAGGCCGAGCAGCCCGCTCTTCAATTCACCCGCGCTGAGATCTGCCGCACGGTCGACGAAATCGAAAATCGCTTCCTCCTCGCACTCCACACCGGCAACGAAGGCCTCCTCGCCAAGGCACCCGAGTCTCCCTACGTGCCCGGCCGCCGCGGCCAGTTTTGGATGAAGCTCAAACGTCCGCTCGCCACGCTCGATGTCGTCGTCACCATCGCCGAATACGGTCATGGCAAGCGCCGCGGCCTCCTGTCCGATTACACATTTGCCGTCCGTGACGACAGCCGGCTGCTCAATATCGGCAAAGCCTACTCGGGCCTCACCGATGTCGAGATTCGCGAGCTGACCCAATATTTTCTGGAGCACACCACCGAAGACCGCGGTTTTCAGCGTGATGTCGAACCCACCATCGTTCTCGAGGTGGCCTTCAACAACATTCAACGCTCCGACCGCCACGACAGCGGCTTTGCCCTCCGCTTTCCTCGTATCCTGCGCCTGCGTCCAGACAAACCCGTCGCTGAGATCGACACACTCTCCCGCGTCCGCGAAATCTTCGAGTCTCAACACGCGCGAAAAAATTAGATGCCTGTAATTTCCTCCAAATCGCCTGTACCTTCGGCCAGCTGTACCAATGGACAGTCGAATTTCCACAGCGGTTATCTCTTAGTGAAAGACCGCCTGTTTTCTGGCGCAACGTTGCCAACCAAATTAGAGTCTAATTAGATAGGCGCCCGGCCCAATACAGATGAACAAACTATGGCCGAGTCCGCTTTGATGAACAGCCGCAGTCGTGTAGCGCCGGTCCTGGCGAGTGTCGCCGGCTTTATCGTCCTCTTGTTCTTCGCCATGTGGCTGCGCGTGGTGCCCCTTGAGCCGGACCCCGTCTTACAGGGCTATCTTCAGGTCACCACCGGCCTGCTTGCCTTTGTGTTCGCCGCAGTCACACTCGTCCGCTTCCAGGGCACGCAAGACCGTATATCCCTGATACTTGGTGCCGGATTTCTCCTTTCAGGCACCATCCTCACCGCGTCCAGTCTTTTGTTTTTTCAGCTCCAGCTAGAAACGCACCCCCAGTTGCGCTGGGCACCTGTTTCCTGGTGGGTCAGCCGCATGGTTCTCGCCCTTCTCTTTTTAGTCGCGCTGCTCGTTGAGCACTTCCTGCCCCGTTCACGCCACCCTCGCCGGGAAATCGCTGGCGCCCTGCTCACCGTAGTGGCCTCGACGTACCTCATTACCGCCGCTTTGCGTCGCCTTCCGTCGGAAGTCTCCCCGCACCCCGGCTCCGTTTTTCCCAGTCCGCAGCAGCTCCTGCCCGCTGGGATTTTTCTCGTGGCGCTAATCTGGTATCGCCGCCGCCTTGAACTCGAGGATTCCGCCTTCGACCGTACGATCTACATCGCCGCCTGGATGAACCTCGCCGCGCAACTCGCCGCCTCGCAATCCCAGCGTCTGCTCGATTCTCCCTTCGTACTGGCGCAAGCGCTCACCGTTACCAGCTACGCCGTCGCTCTTGGCGGCGCTCTCCTCGACAACGCCCGCCTCTTCGAGCAGGTCAGTCATCTCGCCGTAAGCGACCCGCTCACCGGGCTTGCCAACTATCGCCGTCTGCTCGACGTCCTCGAAGCGGAAACCGAGCGCACCAATCGCAACGGCCGTCCCTTCGCGGTTCTCCTGCTCGATCTCGATGGCCTCAAGAAAATCAACGATACCTACGGGCACCTCGTCGGCAGCCACGCGCTCAATCGACTAGCGCACATCCTGCGCATTCATTGCCGCGCCATCGACACCGCTGCGCGTTACGGCGGCGACGAGTTCGCTCTCGTGTTGCCGGAGACTCTTCACGAGGAAGCCGAGCGTGTCGCCAACCGTATCCGCGCTGTCATGGCCAGCGACTTGGAGCGCCCGCAGCTTTCCGCCAGCATCGGCATCTCCATCTACAACGGCCACGGCGAGCGCATCGAGAAACTTCTCTCTGATGCCGACGCCCAGCTCTACTCCGAGAAATCTCGCCGCAAACGCCACCCAACCGCGCTAACCCCGCGCCGCCGAGCCCAAAAGGCCTGACAGTGGGACAGCCATTCTGGCTGCCCATCTGTTGTATTTCATTACGTCATTATTTCTTTGCTTCATTCCTTCGTTCAGTCTTTCTAAAACACCGCCCTCCTCTGTACCGCCCCTTTGCTCCCCAACGAAAACCGCGCCTCCTCCGCAGCTCCACCCGAAATCCGCCCCGCCACGTATTCCCCTACCGCCGGCCCATGCTTGAATCCGTGTCCCGACCCGCCGCCCACAAACCAAACGTTCTCCATCTCCGGATGCCGGTCGATCAAGAAATCTCCATTCGACGTATTTTCGTACTGGCAGACCCTCGATTCCACGATCGGTGCGCCGCGCAAGGCGGGGAAGCGTTGCTCCACAAAACGCCGCGCCTCATCGGCGCCCTCCGCGCTTACCACGCGCGATTGCGTATCGGGATCTACTCGCGCACCGTGCCGATCCACCGCAATTTTGAGCCCTCGGCTCTCCAGATCCGGCATCCCGTAAATCTCATCTTCTTGAAACAACCACGTCGGCAGCGCTGGCGGCGCAAAGCGCGCATCGCCCGCTGGCACGCCAAAGAAAAACACTTCCTGCCGGCTGGGGAAAATTCGCGAGCCCAGAACCTCCGGAAAAATTTTGCCCAGCCATGCTCCGCAAGCAAATACAAATTGCTCCGCCTCAATACGCTCGCCTGAGGTCGTTGTCACACCGGAAATCCGCCCCGCCTCCCGCGGCTCTGCGATTTGCGCCACTCGGTATTCCACTCCGCCGCGCACCGCATCCTCCACCACTGCGGCAACCGCCCGCCGCGCCATCAACACCCCGCTCCGCGGCTCCAACAATCCAAGTTCAATTCCGTCCAATCCAATCTGCGGATAGCGTCTCTCCAACTCTGCCCGGCTCAACTCTTGCAAAGGAACACCGCATCTGCGTAGTGTCTCGCTCGTTTGCCGCATCCGCGCATCATCTTTCCCCGCAAGCCACAAGACTCCCGTCTCATGAAACAGTGACTGCCCCGTCGCCGCAAAGAACTCCTTCCACTGCACCAACGACCGCTGCGACCATCGCGTATAAAGATCGTCCGCGCCATATCCCATGCGAATGATCCGCGACTCCCCCGCCGAACTCGCACGCGCATTCCCCGGCCCATAAGCATCCGCCAGCAACACCCGCCGCCCCCGTCGCGTCAGATGCCAAGCCGTCCACGCCCCAAACACCCCAGCCCCAACCACCACCACGTCGTATCGCGCGCTCATATCCGCCGCATCTTACTCCGTCCTTGTGTTCTCTGTGACCTCTGCGTTCTCTGTGTTAGATTCTTTCCCATGACTCTCGCCGAAAAGATCCAAAAAGACCTCACCGACGCCATGCGCTCCAGAGACGAGCTCCGCCTCAGCGTCCTCCGCATGGTCAAGTCCGCCATAACCTACAAAGAAACCGAGAAGCTTCGCAAGCTCGACGAACCCGAATCCATCCAGCTCCTGCAAACGCTGGTGAAGCAGCGCAAGGAATCGATCGACCAATTCACCAAAGGCAACCGCAACGACCTCGCCGAAAAGGAATCCAAAGAGTTGGCCATCATCGAATCCTATCTCCCGGCCGGAGCGAGCGACGCCGAAATGGACGCCGCCATCGCTAAAGCTATCGCCGAGACCGGCGCGACTTCCATCAAGCAAATGGGCGCCGTTGTGAAAGCCGCCAAAGCCGCTCTCGAAGGCAAAACCGTCGACGGAAGAGCCCTAAGCGACCGCGTCCGCGCGAAGCTTTCCTGACATGCTCCGGGGCCCGAAGCGGCCCCTCGTGCACACGTTTCCCCCAGCCTCTGTAACGAAGCTCGCTCTGGATCTCGCCTAGTTTTTCGCGCTGTCAGGACCGGTAGGCTTCAGCACCGCCGTATTCCGCTCATCATTGGCGATAATTCTGTACAGCTTCTTCAAATCTTCCATCTTCGCCAGCGGCACGCTCGGCTCTTTCACTTCAAACGTCCGTGTATATCGCAAAACATTCCCACTGACTTCCGCCTTGCTGTGATAGCTCGCAAACCCATAGTCCGCGTCCACGGCCATGGGCAGGTCGTCAACTTCATACCCGGTAGGCATGGTGATCTCAAATGTGTCCGCGTCTCGTGACGGACCATCGAACACGACCGGGTACTGGCGCGGCTCCTTGGTTTCCAACAGGTCGCTGGACTTTATGCCCACAACGCGCGGCCGTACCAACAACAAGTTACCCGCCGGCTTTGCGTAGTTGTCCGCCACCAGCGAGTAGTTGAATACAAAGGGCATCTCCGTTTCCTCGAGATTGCCAATGCTCGCTTTGGTCAGCCTGTAGGCTGACAACGAACGCGCCAGCAGCGTTTCCACGGACTTGATTCTGTCTGCATCTTTCGTGACCGACTTCAGCGCGAATCGTTGCGCCGCAGCGCGGTCTCCCACGCGCACTTCCCGGACATCGCCACTCAGCGTTCCACTGGGAGTCAACGTCAATTTCGCCGTCCTAATAATCCCGTTCAACGCCGGCGGCAGTTGCGGCAACTTCACCAACTCGCCTCCTTCCGGAGTAGCCAGCAACCCGTAGTTCGCCTGCAACGGCCCGGACAACCGCCCGAACGCCGTCAATTCATCGGTGGGATCGAAAAACAACAAACGTCCCAGCTTTGAATGCTGCATCCACGCGACGAACGAACCGTCATCGACACCTACGGGTAGCTGGATTGCCAGAATGGCGTGATTAAATCCCCCCATGTGCGCCGGCATTTCCGGCGTCACCGCTCCGCGCTGCGAGTTAATCACCACGTAGTAGGACTCGATGCCGATCTCCTTCAGCATCGCGCTCATCAGCGTCGCTTTGTCTTTGCAATCTCCATAGTGATGCGTGAAAACATCCGTCGCCGGATGCGGCTGGTACCCACCGATGCCCAGCTCGATAGCGACGTAGCGGACATCTCGTTGCACGAATCGCGCGAGCAGTTGCATCTTTGCCTGCGGCGTCGAAGCAGACGCCGTCAGCGCGGCCACTTTCTGCTTCACTTCAGGTGAAGCATCCCGCCGCCCGCGCGTCAAATCGTTGTACCAAAGGCCCATATCGCGCCAACTGGCGAAGGTTCGGCCCTGCGCTCCTCCTGCCGGCACAAACGACACGATCATCTGCCCTTCGATGCCGCTATGCGGCGGCATCTCGTTTTCATCCTTGATGCCCGGGACTCCGCTCACGACCCACTGCCATTGATTATTTCCTGCTTGTGTGGCCGATACTTCCGGGTGATTCAGCCAGGACGCTTTGTATTCCCATCCCGCCGGCAGTTGCAGCGTGTAATGCGATTCGCGCGCGGGATGTGAGCCCTGGAAATACCAAATGTCCTGCAGAACAAACGGATGATCTTCCTGCTCGTATTCGTACCCGATAAGGTTTCCCGGATCCGGCGCCGGAATGTGTACGACCTTTGCGCGCACGTCGGTAATCAACTCGCTGCCCTGCACCGCCGGCATCGCTACTTCCACTCCATCCTTTTCTTTGACCTCGTAGTCTTTGCCTTGCGCGGGAATACACCAGGCATGGAAGTTGCTGATTTTGGTCAAAGAATCGAAGGGAATCACGACCGTGCCCAGATCGCGTCCTCCAGGCCTTAGAATTTTGTACGCCCTGCGCACAACCGTCTTAATTTTGTCCGCCGACTGCACCGTGACAATTTTCTCGGCATACATTTGCACCGCGTCGGTCTTTTCGTCATGCGCCGGAACCGGCGCGGTCGCCACCGCGTGCATCCACGATGGCGCATCCGCCGCCAACGCCGCCCGAAACGGCGCAGCCAATAAACCCGCTGCGAGCGCCACCCGAATCAGCAAATCGCTCCGCATTTTAATTGCTCGCCGCTGCCGCCCCAGGCTGCACAATGACTTGTTGTTCATCGCCCGTCCTCACTGTCTGAAAGAAGCTTCGCAGCGCCCCGTAGTGCTTGGTGTCTATAATCAATAGATCGCTTCGCAGCGTGCGCGTCAGGTGCAGCGTTCCTTTGTCGCTCTCCACCTTGAGCGTATACTTTGCCGCCTTCGCATCGTTCTCCACCGGTTTCGGTACGCTGCTCACCTGCCAGCTCAGCGGCAGATCGATGCTTACGTCATCCGTCTTCTGGAATGGAAATTGGAAATACACCGGATGAACGCGGTTAGCGTGCTCGAACAGCTGCTTCTCCGTCGCCCCGAAAAGACCCACCGGCAGCAGCGCGCGACGCCCCGCTCCGGACGCCCACCCAGGTACTTTTAAATCATAAATAGCCGTCAACGTTGGCGCAGCGGAGCTCCAGTCCGGTTTGTTGATCAATTCCACGTCGATGCCCACGGGAACATATTCCCTTACTTGATCTTCCAGGAATTTCTTGCGATCTGTTTCGTCTTCATTTCGCTCTTCATTTCTTCGAGACAGTGCCTCCAAGCCGGAGAATATAATGGTCAGCTTGCCGCTGAGACTGCCGTCATCGCCGAGCTTCAGCTGCGCGGTGCGTGCGATGGTGGACTCCGAACTCTCCGGCAATGACGTGTTGACCCAGCTCCCGCCATCTTTATCCAGGCGCAAGCCCTGTACGAGGGTTTCCTCCCATGGCAAAAGCCCGAACGGCGCAAATTTCGATCCAGGGTCGCAGTACTTCTCTTTTCCATTCAGCTTGACCAGCACCACGTCCCCGTCAAGTTGCGAAGCGTTCATAATGTTCGGCTTGAAAAAGTATTGGCTCCGCGCGGATATAAACACGGAGTACGCATCGAATCCCGCGGCTCTGGCCAGCGCCACAAACAGCCAGTTGATCTGCCGGGCGTTACCTCGGCCCTGTTTCCACACCTCTTCGACGTTGCTGATCTCCTTTTGCTTATCGCGTTTCTGTTCCTGCTCGGTTTTCTCCAGATCGAAGGAGGTGTTGTGTACCTGTTGCACCCTCGCATAAATTTTCTCCAGCTTGGTTTCCGGCGCGTCATTCGCCGATACGATTTCCGCGACGGCCTGCTCCATCGCTTTGCGCTTGCCCATAAAACCTTCGACACGATCATTCAGTTTCTTGCCGTATTTCTTCCAGAACTTTTCCGGCTCCTTCTCCAGGTCGCCGTCGGTGTATGTAAAGTCCACTCGAAACTTCAGCTCGTTCTCTGGCGGCATGAAGTCTTCAATCTGGAACGCTGGAATATTCCGCGCCTCCATTCGGATAGGCCCGGTTGGCTCGGCCTTAGGCGGCACCGTTCCTTCTGGCAATCCCACCGGCCAGCTCCACCGCAGTGCAAAATCCTTGTTGGGCTTTAGCGAGAACTTGGCATATCTCGTAAAAAGTTCGTCGCTCAAAATCCAATGCGAATCGTATACGTAACCCTCCTGAAGGTCGTCCGTGTAGTGATACTCGATAATGCTGCCCACCTGCACATCCGGTAACGTAAATGTCTTCGCCAGATATTTCAGGCCCCTGGCTTTCACGATCGTCTTGTCATAGGCCTTGCCCTCGAAGTTCGCCACCGTGCCGTCCGGCCGGATGGTTCGCGCCTTGAGTCCGTGGACGGTCCCCTGCTCTTTGAAGAACGGGATCTCGACGTCGCCGTATTTCCGCCCTTCTTCGGTTAGGATCTTCACGCGCACGTAGTTGTACTCATTCCCGGTGCGCGCGCTGTCGTCGCGATCCACCTGTCGGTACAAAATCACCGCCGGCGCTCCGGGAGCTTCCGGCAAGCTGGTCATCTTCAATTCTTCGGGCGAAATCGGCTGCCATTCGTCGGCAACGACGATCCGCATCCGGTAGCTAGTTGCGAGCGCAACGAGGACAATCGCGAACAAAAAAAGGCGCCATTGACGCACAAAAGACCTCCGGCACAAAATGTGTCTCCTCGTAAGTCCGGTTTTTAGAGGTAAGGCGACCAGCCCGGTACCGCGGCTCGAGGAGGGGAGAACCCGGACCATAGTAATATCGGCAACCTTGTTAATAATCTAGGAACGTGTCGCCAAAAAGTATCCTGCCGCACCGTCAAATGTCAAGAGAACCCCCAGAGAACCCGTTCCAATGGCGTTACCAAGCCGCCCCCGTCGCCACCTCCGTGTCGTCAGTGCTCCGATCTCAGTGCCCTCTGCGTTAAATCTTTTTCTTCTCTCCGCACCTGGCTCGGTCAATCTTCACAAATAGCAAGCGTGTAACGCGCGCGATCTCTTCTCTGCGCCACCTCAGCGCCCGGCGCCTGCCCCGACCGGGTCGGGGCGTCTCCGCGTTATCTTTCGTTCTTCGTCTTTTCCTTACTTCCTTACTTCCTTACTTCCTTACCTCTTTACTTCTCCCCAGTCCCAATTATCATTCCCCCATGCACGATTCCAACTCCCGCGCCCTCGCACTCCTCCGCATCGGTGTCGGCCTCTTCTTCCTGATCTTCGCCCAATACAAAATCCTCGGAACGCAATTCACCCTGCACGGCGGCTTTCAGTTCTGGATCAACAAATTCCTGACCGAAGGCGGCGCCTACCCGTTTATGGCCCCGATCCTCCGCAATTTCGTCCTCCCCCACGCCACACCGATCGCCTTCCTGGTCGCCTACGGCGAACTCGCCATCGGACTCGCCCTCCTCCTCGGCGTCTTCGTCCGCCCCGCCAGCGCCGCCGGCCTGCTCTTCATGCTCACCCTGCTCATCTCCTCCGACTACCCCGGCCCCTCCGCCCCCCTCTGGCAATACTTCGGCGCCAGCCTGAGCCACTCCGTCTTCGCCCTCTGCTTCCTCGCCTTCCTAATCGCCCACTCCGACGCCGTCTGGTCCCTTTCCGGCACGAAGCGCGGCGCGAAGCTAAGTACGACCACTACCACGCGCTGAATGCAATTCACCCATTGACACGAAATCGATTCAGGCAGAAACGACTTTTGAAACCGAGGAGTCCGTTAAAGACCCCAAGTCCGGCGAGCAGTCGGCCTTGTCTAACCTGGTCGCGCCCAACTTTTTCCGCGCACTGGGCATTCCATTGATGGCTGGACGCGATTTCAGGAGCACGGACACAGATAACAACTCTCCCGTCTTCATCGTCAATGAAGCTCTTGCCCATAAGGTCTTCGGCTCGATCGATGTGCTCGGCAAACGTTTTTCAACGCGCAGGGAATCCGGTCACCCAGTCTGGGGTGAAATTGTCGGCGTTGCCGGCAACGTCCGCGAGGCTCGCCCCGGCGCGGAACCCAAGCCGGAGATTTACGCCCCCTTCTCGCAACGCGTCACCGGCGCCTACTTGATTGTTCGCACCAAACCCGACCCCATGGCCATCGTATCGGCGATTCAGGAACGCGTCTGGACCCTTGATAAGAATCAGCCCATCACCGCAATTAAGACCGCCGAGGCACAGATTTCCGAAATCAATGCCGCGCCAAGATCTCAGAGCCTCTTGCTCGGGATTTTCGGAGCACTGGGCTTCGTGCTCGCGTTGATAGGCGTCTACGGCGTGATGTCTTACCTGGTGGCCCAGCAGACCCGCGAAATCGGCATCCGCATGGCGCTCGGCGCTGATCCGCAAGGGATACTCCGTCTGGTGATCTCCCACGGCCTCAAGCTCACGGTAGCCGGCGTCATAATAGGAGTTATCACCTCGCTCGCGCTGACGCGCTTCATGCGCAGCCTTCTCTTCGGAATCACCGCCACCGACCCTCTCACCTTTGCTGGAGTCGCCGTAGCACTGACGCTCGTCGCATTAGGTGCCTGCTACATCCCCGCCCGCCGTGCCACCCGGATCGACCCCCTGCTCGCCCTTCGTTACGAGTGACCGCCCACTCCGCCGTTCGAACGGTATACCGATAAATAAACTATTGACATCCGTTTACTTCCGTGCTATCGTAAGTCGTGAAAATCGCTTCCCAGCGGCTCCATTCCTCTCCTCTTCCGAACCTCCGTGCCCTCCGTGGTGAATCTCCCCGCCCCTTTAGAATCAAAACGTTACGAATTGCTCCACCCTCCAACCTCTTTATTTTCACAATCATCCGCATTGCCCGGAGCTCAACCCCTCCGTGGTCTCTGTGCTCCGATCTCAGTGCCCTCTGTGTTGCGCTTTTTCCTACAACTGTTGTGCTGTCAGCAGGTTGCAGCCTCTTGCCCCTCTCTTTGCCCTCTCTTTGCCCTCTCTTTGCCCTCTTTTCCGCGCCTCTGCCCTTTGTTTTCAATCATTTCCAGCCTCTTTTTCCAAAACACCCGGGGTGGGGGGTATCCCCGTTCAACCCAATTGCGGCCGCCCCCCGTCGTCCCAAAGTGGAACAGCCATTTCTGCCTGTCCTCCGCTTCCAAGTCCGTGCCAACTCCAATGCCCAAACGCATGCGGATCCAAAGCCCGGCGGGCTGCCGAAGAATTTAGCCCAGCACGCCAGTGCTGGGTTGCTAACCAACACACAAATTTCCCGAGCCCCAGCGGGGCGGCGAAGAACTCCTCAAGTGGGACAGCCATTTCTGCCTGCCCGCTGCAGGGGGGCTGTCTTCCGACGATCTGCCAACAATCCTCCACCACAACCAAATGGCGGACCGATGACTTCAAAATCTGCTCCCCTATGCAAGCTACCTTTGGAGTACCTCCACTTGCCTCTCCGAACCTCTAACCCTTGCAGTCCAAAATGGTCCATAATCCCCGCGCCGGCCTCGGCTACCCGGCTGCGAGGGAGGTCTGTGTGAGCAAGCCATCCGTTTCCGACCATCCGTGGAGTTCCACCGCTCCCCCAGGAGAATTTCGCCCCTACATCCCGCCCGAACAGACGCTAGCCGAATTCACGATTCGCGCCGTCGTACTCGGCGCGCTCTTCGGATTGCTTTTCGGCGCCGTCACGGTGTACGTCGGCCTTCGCGCCGGCCTCACCGTTTCCGCCTCCATCCCGATCTCCGTTCTCTCCATCAGCATCCTGCGCGCCTTCGGCCGCTCCACCATTCTCGAAAACAACATCGTGCAAACCACCGGCTCCGCGGGGGAATCGCTGGCCGCAGGCGTAATGTTCACCATTCCCGCGCTGATCTTTCTCGGCTTTGGTTCCGAATTCACCTTCTGGCGCATTTTTCCACTCGCGCTTCTCGGCGGGTGGCTGGGCGTGCTCTTCATGGTGCCGCTGCGCCGCCAGCTCATCGTCAAAGAACACGGCAACCTCGTATTTCCCGAAGGCACAGCATGCGCGGACGTGCTCGTCGCCGGCGAACGCGGCGGCTCCTTCGCCGGACGCGTCTTTTGGGGGCTCGGCCTCGGCGGTGTCTACACCTTCCTGATGAATACCGTGCAAGCGTGGACCGCGCAGCCCGAAAATCGCCCGACGTGGTTTCCCGGCGCGTCGTTCCGTGTCGCCATCACTTCGGAATATCTGGGTGTCGGCTACATCATTGGCTCCCGCGTCGCCGGTATCCTCTTTGCCGGCGGCATCATCTCCTGGCTCGTGGTCATGCCGGCCATCAAGTTCTACGGCCAGCTCTCCGGTAACGTTCCGATTTATCCCTCCACCATTCCCATTCCTCAGATGACACCAGACCAGCTCTGGAGCAACTACATTCGGCCCATGGCTGCGGGCGCCGTCGCCGCCGCTGGTTTGATCACGCTGCTTCGCACTTTGCCTACAATTATTTCCGCCTTGCGCACCGGGCTCAAAAATGTCCGCGCCGAGGGCGCAGGGCAATCCAATGCCGCCACCCGCATCGATCGCGAAGTGCCTATGCGATCGGTAATCGCCGGCTCCGCGGCCATCATCTTCATGATGTGGGTCCTGCTGACGTTTCATCCCATGCAAGGCGCGAAGACCGAATGGTGGCAAAACTTGTTTGCCGGCATCTTCGTCACCGTATTTGGCTTTCTCTTTGTGACCGTGGCGGCGCGCATCAGCGGCCTGCTCGGCAATTCTTCCAACCCCATCAGCGGCATGAGCATCGCCACACTGATGGCAACTTGCGCGATCTTTTTTGTGGCCGGATGGACCGCGCCAAACTATCAAGTGCTAGCGCTGATGATCGGTGGAGTCGTGTGCATCGCCGCCGCAATTGCCGGCGCCACCTCCCAGGACCTCAAGACCGGCTACCTGGTCGGCGCAACTCCGTTCTGGCAACAAATGGGACTGCTGATTGGCGTCACGGTCTCGACCCTGGCCATCGGCACCACCCTCAATCTGATGAACAAGGGGCTCGAGAAATATCTGCCGACGCAGATTCCCGTGAACATCCAGTCTTTGCCTTCCGGCGTGAAGGTCGAACGCGACACCTTCACTTACCAGGGCAAAAGCTACGTCCTCCTCAATGCGCTGGGCTCGCATGAAGTTCCTGATGGCGAGTACCTCTACAATTCTGCCGCGAACCAAATCGAATATCAGTGGGCGCAAGGAATCGGCAGCGACAAAGCACCCGCACCGCAAGCCCGCCTTATGGCCACAGTCATCAGCGGAATTCTGAATCAGCGCTTGCCCTGGCGTTTGGTGCTGATGGGCGTGGCTTTGGTCGTCGCGGTGGAAATTCTTGGCGTTCGCTCGCTGGCTTTTGCTACTGGTTCATATCTTCCCCTCGGCACCACCGCTGCCATGTTCGCCGGTGGCCTGATCCGTATGCTCGTTGACGCCACGACCAAGAAAAAGGACGAAAGCGAAGCCAGTCCCGGCGCCCTCTATTCCAGCGGGCTCATCGCCGCGGGCGGTGTCTTCGGCCTGCTCGGCATCGTCATCAACCTGCTGCAAGATCCCGAAATTTCCACGCGCGTGCCGAACTGGCTGACGTCCGTCCTCCGCCTGCCCTGGCGTCCCGATCTTTTTTCCTTCGGCCCCAAACTCCTCGGCTCATTGGCGGTAAGCAACCTCTTCGGCATATTCATGTTCGCTCTTCTCGCCGCCTCTCTCTTCTATTTCGCCAGAAAGAAGCTGGACTAATGACATTCGCTATAAGGAAGGATTAATGCTTGGCACTTTGACCGCGGGACCCTTCGACCGTACACTGCAATTATGAGCAGATTCGGAGCGCGCCGTTACAACTTCGATTGGCGGGGCTTCATCACCCCGGGCGTAAAGCTTCTCGTGTTGATCTGCGCCGGCGTCTTCGTTGTCCAGACTCTCGCGGACTTGCTGATCGGCCCTGTGGCTCGTTCCTGGATCAACCATTTCTTTGGTTTGGTCCCACTGGGTCCGATTCCAGGCCTGCGTATCTGGCAGCCATTCACCTATATTTTTCTTCACGGCGGTCCTCTTCACCTTCTCCTCAACATGCTTTGGTTGTGGATGTTCGGGCGGGAATTGGAACTCGTCTGGGGCAAGCGGCGCTTTCTGAATTACTTTTTCCTGTGCGGCGTAGGCGCTGGTCTAATCGAAATTGCCGTCAAGACGCTCCCGATGTTTTGGGGGCATCGGCCTTCGGATGTTCCAACCATCGGTGCGTCCGGCGCAATTTTCGGAATTCTCATGGCCAACGCGGTTCTCTTTCCCGACCGCCGCGTCTGGCTGTTTCCCCTGCCCGTGGCGATCCCGATGCGGCCGTATGTTGCCGTGATCGCAGCGATTGAATTCTTTTTCACTCTGGGCTCTGGCGGCGACAACGTCGCTCACCTCTGCCATCTAGGCGGCATGCTGGTCGGCTACATCTATTTGCGCCGCGGATCTTTCCTCTACAGCGTGCGCAACAGCGTCACCGATTGGAAAATCCAGCGCAACAAAAGGCGCTTCCAGGTCTACATGAACAAACACAAAGAACCGCCAT
>WNFR01001873.1_pt1 | contig 21961 bp, 19 predicted proteins | sample 5400221 | NCBI WGS metagenome assembly WNFR01 (sample SAMN13153357, study PRJNA577476) | soil metagenome | isolation source: 40 cm soil under Madrone tree | place: USA:California | collected 2016-06-14 | reverse complement strand
CGCCGCGTGACGAGCGCATCGCCGTCGGCTGAGCTCGGCACCCGGCGCTGGTGACGGCGATGCCTGCGCGTAGCCATGCGCGCGCGGTCGCCATCGGCCATGGTCGCAGGTGACGCCGGGTCGGCGTCGCCCCGGATGGTGCCGAGCGAGAGACGACCTCGATCGATCAAGAGCTGGCCGGCCGACGAGCGGCCGCGCGAAAAGCTCCTCGCGCGCGGTCCCGAGCACTTGAGCGACGCCGAGCTCCTCGCCGTGCTGCTGCCGACGGGCGGGCGGAACGTCAATGCGATCGAGCGCGGCCGTGCGCTGCTCACGCGCTTCGGGTCGCTGCGCGCGCTGCTCGGCGCGTCACCGCGGTCGCTGGCGGCGGCGCCTGGCCTCGGGCCGGCGCGCGTCGCGCTCGTCTGCGCGGTCGGCGAGGTCGCGCGGCGCGCCGTCGAGCGCCGCGTCGCGCCGCACGCGCCGCTCAGGACGAGCGCCGAGGTCTACCGTCACTGCGGCGCGCGCATGGCGGCGCTCCGCAAAGAGCAGTTTCACGTCCTCCTCCTCGACGGCAAGAACCGTCTCATCAAGGACGTGCGCATCTCGGAAGGGTCGCTCACCGCTTCGCTCGTCCACCCGCGCGAGGTCTTCGTGCCGGTCATCGAGGAGTCGGCTGCCGCGATCATCCTCGTCCACAATCACCCGAGCGGCGATCCGACGCCGAGCGCCGAGGACATGGCGATCACCGAGCGCCTCCGCAAGGTCGGCGACCTCATGGGCGTGAGCGTCCTCGACCACGTCGTGATCGGCGAGGGCCGCTACGTCAGCTTCGCCGACGAAGGGCTCTTTTAGAACGGGATGTCTTCGTCGGTGCTGCTAGAGGGTCCGGCGGGCATTTCATCGGGCAGCGGCGGTGCGCCGGCGCCGGCTCCGGCGCCGCGTCCCGTGCCGCCGCCGAGAAAGCGCACCGTCAGCGCGATGATCTCGGTCATGTAGCGCTTGTTGCCGTCCTTGTCGTCGTAGCTGTGGGAGCGGATCGCGCCTTCGACGTACACCTGCCGGCCTTTCGAGAGATACTGGCCGCAGTTCTCGCCTTGCTTTCCCCATACGACGACGTTGTGCCACTCGGTGCGCTCTTGCTTGTGCCCCTCGGCGTCGTTCCACGTCTCGCTGGTTGCGAGCGGGAACTTGCACACCGCACGCCCGCCGCCCGTGAACCGCACCTCCGGATCCTTCCCGAGATTCCCGACGAGTATGACCTTGTTGACCGACATCACGACCTCCCGCGTCAGCGACGCTCTCGACCGCTTAACAGCCACCGTCCCCCATCGTCAACGACACCGAGTACTCACCGCGACCCCGCCGCGCGCCGCGCGTCGAGCAGCGGACCGGCCCGACCGCCAATGGAATGTCGTCGCATGCGCGGGCGAGCTTGCGGGCGTCGCTCCGCACCCGTGGTGCGCAAACTTACCCTCTTGCTCACGTCGGGTGCAGAGCGACGCCCGCAAGCTCGCCCGCGCACGGGGCGGCTTCAAATTGACAATCTGCTATGCTGGAAGTTAGCTATTCGGCGCACGACGCGCGCGGAGGTCCGGTGATCCTCGGGATCCTCAGACTGATCGTATTCGGGATCGATACAGCATTCTGGATTCCTGCCGTCATGCTGGCGTCGCTCGCCGATCGCGACGCACGGCTCGCGTACCGGATGGCGCAACACTGGGCCGCGTTCAATCTCAAGCTCACCGGAACGCACGTCGTCGTCGACGGCCTCGAGCAGCTCGATCCGCGGCAGTCGTACGTGTTCATGTCGAACCATCGGAGCAACCTCGACGTGCTGGTGCTGGTGGAGGCGTTGTGGAAATTTCAGCTGCGGTGGGTGGCGAAGGAAGAGCTGTTCCGGATCCCGGGGTTCGGATGGGGGCTGCGTGCGACGAAGCAGATCCTGGTGAATCGTGCCGATCACGCGCAAGCGGTGGCGAGCCTCGCCGCCGCGAAACAGCGGATGCACGACCGCATCTCGGTCGTTTTCTTCCCCGAGGGGACGCGCGGCTGCGGCGGCGAGATGCTGCCGTTCAAGAAGGGCGGGTTCGTGTTCGCGATCGAGACCGGGGCGACGATCGTGCCGATCGCGATCATCGGCACGGCGAGCATCCTGCCGCGCGCGAGTTGGATTCCTCGCCGTGGCGGCGACGTGCGGGTGTCGATCTGCCGTCCCATTCCGGCGCGGCAGTATGTGATCGAGCAGCGCGACGCGCTTCTCGCCAACGCGCGCGCCGCCATCGCGGCGCGACTCGTGGTGATCGACGCCCCGGCATCGGTGGCAGCGAGCGACGCGCCGGTATCGGTGCCGGTGGGCATGCGCTCGTCGGCGGGGCGCTGACCCCCGGCGTTACATTGGGCGCCGCATGAGCGAGACGCTGCGGATCATTCCCCTCGGCGGGCTCGGCGAGATCGGCCTCAACATGCTCGTCGTCGAGTACGGCGACAGCGCGGTCGCGATCGACTGCGGCGTGATGTTTCCGGAGCCGTCGATGCTCGGGATCGATCTCGTCGTCCCCGACGTCTCGTACCTGCGCGACCGTCCCGAGCGCCTGCAGGCGATCGTCCTCACGCATGGGCACGAGGACCACATCGGCGCGCTGCCGTTCGTCGGCCGCGAGCTGCGCGTCCCGACGTATGCGACGGGGTTTGCGCACGCGCTCGTCGAGCAGAAGCTCGCCGAGCACGAGCTCGCGCTGCCGCTCCAGCGCTTCAAGGCGGGCGACACGTGGCGGCTCGGCCCATTCGAGATCGAGGCGGTGCACATCACGCACAGCATCGTCGACGCGGTCGCGCTCGCGGTCACGACCCCGCTCGGCACGATCGTCCACACCGGTGACTTCAAGTTCGATCAGACGCCGCTCGACGGCCAGCCGTCGGATCTGCGGCGCTTCGCCGCGCTCGGCGACCGCGGTGTCCTGGCTTTGCTCTCCGACTCGACCAACGTCGAGCGGCCCGGCGTGACGCCGTCGGAGCGCAGCCTCGGGCCGAAGCTCGAGGCGGTCTTCCGTCGCGCCAAAGGCCGCATCCTCGTCTCGACGTTCGCGTCGCACCTGCATCGCATCCAGCAGGTGCTCGATCTCGCCGCGCTCACCGACCGCAAGGTCGCGGTCGTCGGCCGCGGCATGGTGCAGAACGTCACGGTCGGCCAGGAGCTCGGGTATCTGCGCGTGCCGCCGGGCCTCCTCGTCGACGTCGGCGAGCTGCAGCGCCTGCCGCCCGAGCGCGTTGCCCTCATGACGACCGGCAGCCAAGCGGAGCCGCTCTCGGCGCTGACGCGGATCGCGATGAACGATCACAAGCAGGTGACCGTCGGCCCCGGTGACACGGTGATCTTCTCCTCGAAGATGATCCCCGGGAACGAGAAGCCGATCTTCGACGTCATCAATCATCTCCACCGGCGCGGCGCCGAAGTGCAGTACGAGACGGTCGCCGACCTGCACGTCTCCGGGCACGCGAGCCAGGCGGAGCTGGCGCTGATGCTGAACCTCACGCGGCCGCGCTACTTCGTGCCGATCCACGGCGAGTACCGCCACCTCGTCCGTCACGCCGCGCTCGCGACCGAGATCGGCCTCGCTGCGGAGGACTGCTTCATTCTCGAGGACGGCGACGTGCTGGAGATCGACTCCGTCGGCGCGCATCGCGCGGAGTCGATCACCGCCGGCCGCGTGTTCGTCGACGGCAAGGGCGTCGGCGACGTCGGCGACGTCGTGCTGCGCGACCGCCGCCACCTCTCCGACGGCGGCATGGTGCTCGCGATCCTCGCCGTCAACCAGCACACCGGCGAGATCATCTCCGGCCCGGACCTGGTCTCGCGCGGCTTCGCGATCGAGGACGAGAGCCAGGCGTATTTCGAGCGCGCGAAGGAGGTCGTCCTCGAGGCGCTCGCCGCGCTCGCGCCCGAGTCGCGGACGATTCCCGCGGAGGTGAAGGAGGAGATGCGGAAGGCGCTCCGGCGCTACTTCAAGAAGACACTGGAGCGCCGGCCGGTCGTGCTGCCGTTCGTGATGGAGCTCTAATGGCGGAGACGGAGCTGCGCGCGATCACCGACGTGATCGCGGTCGATCACGTCTACGTCGCCGTACGCGACTTCGAGCGCTCGGTGCGCTTCTACGACGCGGTGATGCGGCTCCTCGGCTTCCGCAAGGGTACGTCGCCGATCGCGGGCGAGCCGCACGCGCACTACTTCAATCGCATCACGCAATATACGATCCGGCCGGCACGCGGCGCCGACGGTCACGACCCGTACCGGCCCGGGCTGCACCACCTCTGCTTCCGCGTCGCGGCTCGTGCCGACGTCGACGCGATCGTCGCCGCCCTCCGCGACGTCGGCGTCGAGGCGACGACGCCGGCGCTCTACCCCGAGTACGCGCCCGACTACTATGCGACGTTCTTCACCGATCCCGACGGCATCCGCCTCGAGGTCGTCGCCCACCGGATTATGCGCTCGCTCGTCCGCGACCACTGGGACGAGCTCACCGAGTTCGAAGACCCGCTCCGCAAAGCGGGCCTGCTGTAACGCCGGGCCGCGTCTCGCGCGACCTCGGGCGTCGTGCTCGACGATGTCGGATTCGTGCTCACGGGAACGGATTCCGGAGCTGCGCGACGTGTGAGACTACCCACCCGTGCACGGGGAGCGGCTTGCGAAGAGCTTTCCCCCGGCGTCGAGGCACGCGTACGCGGTAGCTCCCGTCGCGAGCGCCGCCGACGTGACGCCGCCCGCGCCGTCGACGCTGAACCCGGGCGTCGCGATCGCCACTTCGGTGAACCGCGCCTCGCGCAGGTCGATGCCGCTCGTGACCGTCCCGAACCCGGGATGCACGCGGACCAAGACGTCGCTCACGGCGGTTCCGCCTGGATTCGAGCGAAAAGCGATGCCTTCGCGAAAGCCGCCGGGACCGGCGGCGGTGCCGTTCAAGATGCCGAGCGCGACGTCCGAGGGCTGCGGGCCGATCGCAAACACATTGATGCCGGTCACGGGAACGGCGGCGCCGAGATTTCCCACGTCGACCTCGAGACCCTGTACGACGCCCGACTCCATGTCGCTGTGTGCGAACGCGAGCACGTTCGCGCCCCAGATTCCGCCGACGCGGCCGTGACCGTCCATCAGCGCATAGAGCGCCGCGGTGTCCTCACGGCTCTCGCGGTTCTCGGTCGCGACCGTAAGTGTGAAGTGGCGCGTTCCGTCGTCGGGCACACGCTCGGCGATGCCGATGCCGGGCGCGATCGGCGGCGGCCCGGCCTCCTCGAGCTGCTGCGCGAGCGAGCCGCCGTTCAGCTCGAAGCGCGTCGTCGCAGCGTTCGTCGCATCGCCGCCGCTGCCGGCGCCGCATGCATAGCCGGCGGCGAAGAGCGCGAGTCCGATGATCGTCGTTCGTGGTCGCACGGTACCCTCCGTTTGGTCGATCCTAGTGTCCCGTCTCGGAAATTCGTTGCATAACTCTGCGGGTCTTTTCAGCCCTGCCCGCGTTGCTCCTCCTCGAAATAGTTTAGACTATTCCTTCGTCGTCGCGCCTTGGCAGGGCTGAAAATCCCTCGCAGACTTATGCAACGAATTTCCGAGACGGGACACCAGTCCCGACTGCGGCCAGCCGCGTCGGCGCCAGCATGGGCGGGTAGCGTCAGCTTGAAACCGGCCTGCTGGCGGGCACGGGCTTGCGCTCGCCGCGGCGATCGTGAGAAACCTGGCGCCGGGTTGAGGAGGAACGTGGGGCGGAGCGCACGGGTAGCGCGGGACGGCGGCGAGAAGGGGCGCACCGCGTCGACGTTGTGGCACGAGGTCGAGGCGATCTTCGCGATCGCCGGCGCGTGCTACCTCGCGATCAGCTTTCTCTCGTACGTCCCTGGCCGGGCAGGCGCGAATGCCGGCGGGCCCGTCGGGCATCTCCTCGCCGATCTCTTCGTCCAGGCGTTCGGCCTCGCGGCGTTTCTCGTGCCGGCGTTCATCACGGTCGTGGCGACGCTGGTGCTGCGCGGGTTGCCGATCGCGCCGTCGATGGCGCGCGGCGGCGCGCTCACCGCGCAGCTGCTGCTGATCGCGACGACCCTCGCGCTGCTGCGCGGCCCGGGACGCGAGTCGGCCGCCGGCGGCTGGGTCGGCGGCTTCTTCGCGTTCGAGCTGCGCGGCCTCTTCAGCACCGCGGGCGCAGTGATGATCGTCCTGACCGGGCTCCTCCTGACGACGATGATCGCGACCGGCGGCTCGCTCGTCGGCGGCGTCGGCGCGACGGCGCGCCGCGCGACGGCCGCCGGGCAGGCGCTCGGGGCGGGTCTCGTCCGGCTCTGGCCGCGTCGTCGCGACGACGAGTCGGACGAAGCTCCGCCCGCACGCGAACGCCGCGAGCGCGAGCCGCGCGACCGCGACGATCGTGAGGGTGACGCGCGCCTGCGCGAGGGACGCGAGCGCGACGGCAAGAAGCCGCGCCTATCGGAGCCGCCGCCGATTCTCGTCAACGAGCCCGAGCGGCGGCCGGAGAAGAGCGCGAAGAAGGAGCCGAAGGCGGTCAAGCAGGAGGAGTTCCACTTCGCCCCTGGTCCGTCGTACGAGCTGCCGCCGACGAGCTTCCTCGACGCGCCGATCGAAACCGGCGGGCGGATCGACGAGGAGGCGCTGATCGCGAGCTCACGGATTCTGCAATCGAAGCTCGCCGACTTCGGCGTCGAGGGCAAGGTCGTGGCGGTGCGGCCCGGGCCGGTGATCACGACGTTCGAGTTCGAGCCGGCGCCGGGCGTCAAGGTGAACCGCATCGTCACCCTCGCCGACGATCTCTCGATGGCGCTCCGGGCGCACAGCGTGCGCATCCTCGCGCCGATCCCCGGGAAGCCCGTCGTCGGCATCGAGGTGTCGAACCCGCGGCGCGAGAAGGTGTATCTCAGCGAGATCATCCGCAGCGAGCAGTTCCAGCACTCGGAGTCGAAGCTGACGCTCGCGCTCGGCAAGGACACCACCGGCAACACCAGCGTCGCCGACCTGGGGAAGATGCCGCACCTGCTCATGGCGGGCGCGACCGGCACCGGCAAGTCGGTGTCGCTGAACGCGATGATCATGAGCATCCTCTACAAGGCGAATCCCGCCGACGTGCGCTTCATCATGATCGACCCGAAGATGCTCGAGCTCTCGATGTACGATCACATTCCGCATCTGCTCGTGCCGGTCGTGACCGATCCGAAAAAGGCGGCGCACGCGCTCGCCAACGTCATGCAGCAGATGGACATGCGCTATCGGATGCTGCGCGACAAGGGCGTGCGCAACATCGATAGTTACAACCGGATCCTCGCCGCCGAGGCCGCCGAGAAGCGTGCCGGCGTGATCGAGCTCACGACGCCCGAAGACGGCGAGGACGAAGACGTGGCAGCACCGGTCGAGGCGGCGGCGAGCGGCGAGCCGATCGTCCACGAGCACCTGCCGCGCATCGTCATCATCGTCGACGAGCTCGCCGATCTCATGATGACGGTCGGGCGCGACGTCGAGGAGTCGATCACGCGCCTCGCGCAGAAGGCGCGCGCCGCCGGCATCCATCTCATTCTCGCAACCCAGCGGCCGTCGGTCGACGTCATCACCGGGTTGATCAAGGCGAACTTCCCCGCGCGCATCTCCTTCCAGGTGACGTCGCGCATCGACTCACGCACGATTCTCGACGCCATCGGCAGCGAGCGCTTGCTCGGCGAGGGCGACTGTCTCTTCCTGCCGCCCGGCACCGCACGCATCACCCGCATCCACGGCGCTTACGTCTCCGAGGGCGAGATCCAGAAGGTCGTTGACTTCTGGAAGGCGCAAGGCGGGCCGCAATACAAGATGGAGCTCCTCGAGGGCGACGACGACGAGGAAGGTGGCGACCCCGACGCCGAGGACCTTTACGACGAGATGTACGACCAAGCCGTGCGCGTCGTTACCGAGAGTCGCCAAGCGTCAATCTCCTGGCTACAGCGACGGTTGCGGGTGGGCTACAATCGCGCCGCCCGGATGATCGAGCGCATGGAGCGCGAAGGAGTCGTCTCCGCGGCGGAAGGGGCTCGGCCACGCGAAGTCCTCGCACGGCGCATAGAAGATTGAGGTGGCCGCGAGGGCGAGCGCGCGCGGCATCGCGCGCTGCACCCGAAGTGCGCAAGAGGGTATGGTGCGCACCACGGGTGCAGCGCACAACGCCGCGCGCGCTCGCCCTCGTGGCATCCATCGCAATTTTCGTATTCGCCGTGCCGGGGTTGGCGCACGACGACGCTCCGCACGCGGCGGCGCCGGCGCGCTCGCCGGGCGCTGGCGCGGCGGGAAGCGGCGGCGCTCGAGGCGCGCGGCCGGCGGCTGGTGCCGCCGGCGCGGGGTCGCCGGGTGCGAAAGCGGCGGAGTCGTGTCCGCCCCTCGCCGAGACGGTGCAGCGGCTGCAGGCGCGGTACGACGCTACCAAGAATTTTCGCGCCGACTTTCGGCAGGAGACGGCGATCGCGTCGGTCGGGCAGGGCGAGGAGGCGTTCGGGTCGGTCGTGTTCGTGAAGCCGGGGCGGATGCGTTGGGAGTTTCAGTCGCCGCAGCGGCAGTCGATCATCGCCGACGGGACGACGCTTTGGATCTATCAGCCCGACGACCGGCAGGTGCTGAAGGCGGCGTTCAACGCGGCGTTCGTGTCGACGACGCCGGTTTCGTTCCTCGCCGGCGTCGGCCGCATCAAGGACGACTTCGACGTCGAGCAGGATACGCGCGGCTGCAACGCGCAGCGCATCTACCTGAAGCTCGTCCCGAAGCGCGCACAAGACGTCGGCAGCTTGACGCTCGCGGTGTCGCGGCCGACCTTCGACATCGTCGAGGCGGCGATCACCGATCCGGTCGGCAACGTGACGACGCTCAGCTTCTCGAACCTCCAGCGCAACGTCGACGTGCCCGACGACGAGTTCCGCTTCGTCGTGCCCCCGGGCGTCGACGTCGTGACGGCCCCGAGCGGCGCGCCGCAATAGTCGGTCGCGTCGTCCGGCGGCGCGGCCACACCGACCCCGGGCCGTTTTGGGATTGGGACCGCTTCATGCGTCTCGTGCGCGGCGCAGAGTGGCCCTCGGCGGCCGTCCCTGGTAGGTAGCGCATATGCCGTCGTTCGACGTCGTGTCGCGGGTCGATCTGCAAGAGATCGACAACGCGCTCAACCAGACGCGCAAAGAGGTGGCGCAGCGCTACGATCTCAAGGACTCGAAGACCGAGATCACCTGGGATGAAAAGCAGGTCGTGATCACCTCGGCCGACGACTTCAAGGTGAAGGCGGTCGTCGACGTGCTGCAGTCGAAGCTCGTGCGCCGCAACGTCCCGATCAAGAACCTCGATTACGGCAAGGTCGAGCCGGCGCTGGGTGGGCGGGCTCGCCAGGCGATCACCGTCCAGCAGGGGATCGACTCCGAGAAGGCGCGGGAGATCGCGAAGAAGGTGAAGTCGTCGGGCATCAAGGTGCAGGCGCAAATCGTAGAAGACGAGGTGCGGGTGAGCGGCAAGAAGCGCGACGACCTGCAAGCGATGATGCAGGCGCTGCGCGCCGAGGACTTCGGACTGGCATTGCAGTTCGTGAACTTCCGCGAGTGACGCGCGTCGCTGTCGCGGCGCGGGGGACGCGCTGCAAAGACGGCCGTCCCGAGAACACGCACCCGCTGAACCGCGGCGCGCCGCAGGAACGCGTGCCGCTCTTCGAGTCGTACCTACGATTCGCCGAGGCGCTGGCGCGCTGCTCGCCCGAGCCGACGAACCGCGCGGGATGCGTCCTCGTGAGCTTCAATCTCGAGCGCGTTCTCGGCGCCGGTTTCTCCGGCGGCGCGGCGACTGCGGTCGGCGGCAAGAGCGCGCGGCCACGCGGCGGCAGCCATCTGCACGCCGAGGAGCACGCGCTTCTCATCGCCGGCGCCGTCGAGAAGGACAAGCTCCTGTTCGTGACGCGCGCGCCCTGCTACCTCTGCGCCGTCCGCGCGATCAACAGCGGCGTGAGCCACGTCTACTATCGCCATCGCGGGCCGCACCCGCCGGACGGCCTCGAGCTCCTGCGACGGGCGGGGAAGACGGTCGTCCACTATCCGGCGTGGCGGCCGCGCGCCGGCGCAGGCGGCTCGAGTCGCGCCGCGTTCACGACGCCGCGTCTGCCGCCGCGTCTCACGTTGCCGGAGGCGTACCAGCGCTTCGCCGAGGCCCTCGCGCTACGCTCGACCGACGGCTCACAGAAGGTCGGCTGCGTCGTCGTGTCGGCGGACCTCGAGCGCGTCCTCGGCGTCGGCTACAACGGCGGCGCCGCCGGCATCAGCGATCGCGACTTCATTCCGAGCGACCGCAGCGGCTACGTCCACGCCGAGGAGAACGCCCTTCTCAAGGCGGGCGCGATCGAGAAGGACAAGACGATGTTCATCACCCACACGCCGTGCGTGATGTGCGCGAAGCGCGCCATCAACAGCGGCGTCGCCAAGGTGTACTGCCGGCAGCCGAACGTGCGCGGCGACGCGATGGGCGTCGAGGTGCTGCGCGCCGCCGGCAAAGAGGTCGTCTGGTGGCACGAGGCGCGCTGAGCCGCGCCGCCGTCCTCTTCGACATCGGCGACACGCTGGTGCGCCGGCCGGACGTCGGGCCCGGGCGTCGCATCGCCGACGCGCTCGGACTCGGACGCGACGAGGCGCGTACGATCACTGACTGGCTCTTCCGAGAGCCGTTCGCGTCGCCGCGGGCGCTCGCCGAGCGCTTGTGTGAGACCTTCGGATTACCGGAGCGGATCGCGGAGCCGATCGGGGAGATCTGGTACGCGCAGGAGACGGAGCCCGTCGAGGTCGACGGCGCGACCGCGTGCGTCGCCGCCGTCCGCGAGTGCGGCGCGCGCGTCGGCGTCGTGTCGAACATCTGGGCGCCGTACGAGGCCGGGTTTCGCCGCGCGTGTCCGAAGATCGTGCCGCTCGTCGAGACGTGGCAGCTCAGCTATTGCGCCGGCGTCGCGAAGCCGGATCCGACGCTTTTCCGCGCGGCACTGGACACGCTCGACGTGGCGCCCGCCGCCACCATCATGGTCGGCGACAGCCTCGAGAAGGACGTACGGCCGGCACTCGCGCTCGGCATGCATGCGATCTGGGTGACGCCGCAGACGGAGACGACACCCGAGCTCGATGCGCGACACGATGCCGTTCGCGACGATGCTGACCGCGTTCGTGTCGTGGCCGATCTCCACGCCGCGCGCACTGCCATCCTTCGATTCCTCGCCGACGGGCGATTAGTGTAGAGATCCCCCCATGCACATCACCCGCATCGAGTCCTTCGACACCGACGAGCTCTTCGCCGCGCTCCGCCGCGTCACCTTGCACGAGCGGCCGTGGAGCCTGCCGTACGCGCGCGCCGATCTGACCTTGCTCGAGGCGTTCTCGCCGGACGCGCTCGTGCCGGCGCAACGCTACGTGAAGCGCAGCGAGGTCGTGAAGATCGGGCGCTTGGCGGCGGCGCTCGCCGAGCACGACGTCGATCTCTACGGCCTCCGCGGCTTCGTCCGCTTCTGGACGGCGGACGGGCCGCCGGAGGGCATGGACCTCCTGCCGCCGGTCGTCGAGTGCTCGCGCGAGCCGGCGGGACCGTGCGTGAAGCTCATCAACGACGGCATGCACCGTGTCTACTCGGCGCGCGCCGCCGGTCGGCCGATCACGGTCGTGTACGTCGCCGGCGTGCCCGACGAGACACCGTACTACGCATTCCCCAATCCGGCAGGCTGGGAGGGCGTCGACGAGATCGAGGAGATCTCGGAGCAGTACGCGAAGAAGCACTACCGCCTCGAGCCGCACCGCTCGCTCTACCGGGATTTCAACACCGCATTCCGCAACGCGACCGGGTTCCGCGCGCGCACCGTGGAGGCGTGAGGAGCGGCGCCCGACGTGGCTTTCGACTTCGCCCGTGAGTGGCCGTTCTTCCCCGACGACGAGAAGCTGCGCATCTTCGAGCCGCGCGCGAACGTCGCGATCCTGATCGGCCACACCGCGACCGACGTCGGCGGCGCGACGAAAGTCGACGCGCCGCTCGCCGTGCTGCTAGAACGGTTGCCGGCGAAGTTCCCGACGTCGCAGGTCGCCGCGGTCGGCACGATCGCGACGTTGCGGGACGGCGTCGAGCGCGTCGTGCAGAACCTCCTCACCAATCCGTACATCACGGTGCTCGTCCTCTGCGGCGACGACTCCCCGGTGTTCACGCCGCTCGAAGGGATTCGCTGTCTCTATGCGAACGGCGTCGACGAGGGGCGACACGTCATTCCGGCCGAGACGGACGGGCGTGCCGCGAAAATCTTCGCGCGCGACGCACTGGCGACGCTGTCGCATGAGGAGATCGCGTGCTTCCGCCGCCGCGAGCTCGAGATCGTCGACGCACGCGGCGCGCTCGATCCGGTCTCGTTTTTCACTGACGTCGAGCGTCGTCTGCCGACGCTCGTGCGGCCGGTCGCCACGCCGTCTTGGCGGGTGCTCGAAGAGATCGACCCGTATCGTTGGCGGCCGCGGACGATCCAGGTGCCGTCGGGGGAGCTGGAGCCGTTCGCAGGATTGCGACTCGGATTGCGCGGTCCGGACCTCGTCGTCGACCACGATGGTCCCGACGTTCCGCGCATCGTGGCGAACGGCAAGGCCGACGGACGCGCGCAGCGCGCGATTCACGAGGTGTTGCGACGCGGGCTCCTCGGTGACGGTGCGACGTTCGCGTCGCGGCTCGCGGCATTCGGTCTCGCCGCCGAGCGCGCGGTGCTCGCGGCGGAGTTCCCGGAGGATGCCGCGCGAGTGGGTGGGCGCGAACCCGCTGCGGGGACGAGCGGAGCGCCGGAGCGCGGCGCGCGAGCCGTCGCCGCGAATCACGTCGGGTCGACCGAGCCGCGCGACGTCAGTGTCGCGCGCGCTTCGCCATTGCGCCTCGATCCGACCGGCTTCTTCAAGATCCACGTCGCGTATGAGCAGGGGACGCTCGCGGCCGACTACCACGAGGCCGGCGGTCGCCACGTCGAAACCCTCGTCGGACGGAGCGCCGAAGACCTGCTGGCGGCGATCGTCGGCGGCACCTACGTCGGCGGCGACGACGAAACTCGCGCCCAGCACCTCGCGTACCTCGCGGTGCAGATCGCGCGCGCCGACTTCGCGCTCCGCACCGGCCTCCGTTTCGAGGAGGGCCAGGGGCTCTCGTCGGAGGCGCGGAAGAACGTCGGACATCATCTCGTCGCCGCGACGGTCATCGCCGGCGAGTCGCTCGAGGACACGTGGCTGCGCGGCCTGACGCATCTCCGCGAGGAAGGCCTCCTCACGACGACGCAGAAGGGCCGCGTCGCCGAGGCCTGGTGCACGCTCTTCGGCATTCCCGAAATGGGGGCGATGGCGATCCCGGAAGCGTATCCGGCGAGCGAGGAGCACATCGCCCACTACGCCGCCGAGCTGCTCGCGCCGGCGCCCGACGTGCGCGCGCGCGGCGACTACACCTACGGCGACCGCACGTGCCACTACTTCTTCGACCAGATCGCGGCGACCGGCAACGCGCTCACGGCGGATCCGACGCGCGTCTACGTCAATCAGCGCTGGGTGCCGGAGGTGGACCTGCCGGCGCAGGCGCACCACCGGCCCTGTCTCGTCTTCGACCTGTGGTTCCGCTGGGGCGGACGATTGCACACGCTGCAGATCGCCCGCAGCCACGACGTCTACGGCGGCCTGCCCCAGAATGCGCTCGGCATCGCGCGCGGCTGGGCGCAGGCGCTCGCGCGCGCCAGCGGGCTCGCGCTCGGCGATCTGTGGTTCTGCTCGATCTCGAACAACTTCCGCGTCGGCGACGATGCGGAGAACGTCCGTCGGGCCCTCCGCGGCGGCGTGCACGCCGCGCCGCACGTTCCCACGCTGCCGGCGCCGCGGGTCGAGGTCGTCGAGGAGGACGCGTGTCGCTCCGGGGGCGCCGAGGGCCCAATCGGCGTCCGGCACATCATCGATGTCGCTGCGCGTCCGGTCGGGACGGCCGACGAGATCCTAGCCGTGACGCCCATCCTGCGCGAGCGCCTGCTGCGATACCGTGGCGAGCTCGACCAGGTGGCGACCGCAGTCGCGCGTCTGCGCACCGAGGCCGAGGCCGACGGCCGCGATCACAGCAACAGCCTCCTGCTCTCGCCCCGCGATCCGCGCGCCGACCGAATCGCCGAGGCGACGCCGCTCGTCTGCCTCCAGGTCCGCCGCCAGCTCGGCCGCCTGCACGCCGCCGCCGTCCTCCTCGGACCTGCCGGCGACGGGCTGGTTCCCATCCTACTCGACTTGCAGCGGCATCTCGCAACGTCGTCGGGAATCCCCATCGGCTCGGCGACGTTCGTCCAAGTCGCCAACCCTCCCGAATAGCTCCCACCACGCCGCCGGCGCCGCGCCGCAAAGTGGGGAGCACCGCGCGCCGCGCCGCGCGGAGCGAGATGGAGCGCGGGAGCACCGCGCGCCGCGCCGCGCGGAGCGAGATGGAGTGCGGGAGCACCGCGCGCCGCGCCGCGCGGAGCGAGATGGATGTGCGGGAGCACCGCGCGCCGCGCCGCGCGGTGCGACGCCCATCGGAGCACGGGCGCGAAGCGCCCGCGCGCACGGGGGCGAAGTGCAATTGACATGGACGCGACGAGTCCTTACCATCCGCCCTCCCACGAGGAACCAATGCGCAAAGCATTCTTGAACAAGTCACGCGAGACGCTGCTGGAGATGAAGAAGCAGCTGCTCGCCGAGATCCAGCAGGAGCTGAAGCAGGGACGCGAAGCGTCCAAAGACGAGGGAATGGACACCTACGACCTCGCGAGCGAGGCACGCGACCGCGAGATCAACTTCATTCTCACCGATCGCGATCGGGGCAAGCTGCAAGCGATCGAGGACGCGCTCGAGCGCGTCGAGGAAGGCTCGTACGGCATCTGCGAGAGCTGCGAGTCGGAGATAGCCGAGGGCCGACTTCAGGCGATGCCGTTCACGCGTCTGTGCGTACAGTGTCAGGCGGATCGCGAGATCGAGGCGAAGCAGAATCGGCGCGGTGAAGACGACCGCGCATACCGCCGGCTCAGTACGACCGATCTCGACGAAGACAGTCACTGACCCGCCGTTGCTGACTCTCGCGCGCGCGAGCAGTCGCAAGTCCGAGCGGTCGATCAGGGGCAGTGCGTCATGAAGGGGCCGGGCGGGAGCACCATATGTCCCAGCCCCAACGTCCACATGATCGCGCCGACGGTGACGACGGCGAGGAGCATCGTGAGGACGGCTTTCGTCGCGTCGAAGCCCTGGACGCGCTCGAGGCCGATGATGATGAGGAAGAGTAGGTAGACCACGACGAGCGGGCGGATGAGGGGAAGCCACAGCAGGGCGACCGGCGCGCTCGCGTAGGCGAGGGCGCGGAACGTGGCTTCGTAATCGCCGGTGCCGTGGAAGATTTGGCGGGCGATGACCATCAGCACGAGCGCACCGACGAAGGCACGCGCCAAGCCGAGCACGATGATCCAGAAGGCGAACCCGCGCGGCCCGATCAGCAGAAACCCGACCGCCGCGATCACGAGGCAGATGACGAGGAAGAGCAGCGGAGCCTGCAAACCGCCCGTGATCGGCATCTCCTCGAAGAACCGCCGCGGCTCGGTCGTGACGCGCTTCCAGACGCCGCTGAAGCTGTCGAAGAGGTTGTCCGTCTGGAGCTCGTGATGCATCCGATCCTCCGCGCCGCCTGCCGCGACGTGCGGCCTCTCTACAGAATGCGCGGCAGGCAGGCAAGGTGACGGCGACCTCGCGACGCGCGTTGACGACGCTCTTCGAAGCGGGGCTCGCGAGCATCGATGCGTTGCAGCTCGTCGACGACGCGCTTGCGCGCGAGCGCGCGACGCTCGCGCCTCTGCTCGCGCATGCGCGCCGCGCCGGCCTGCTCGTCGTCGGTGCGGGGAAGGCGGCGGCGCGGATCGCGGCGGCGCTCGAGACGGCGCTCGCGCCGCTCGTGACCGGCGGGCTCGTCATCGTCCCGCCGGGCTACGCGTGCCGGACGCGTCGTGTGCACGTGCGACTGGCGCGCCACCCGCTGCCGGACCGCCGCGGCGTCGCCGCCACACGCGCGCTGCTGGCGCTCGTCAGGCGGCACGAGCGCGCGGCGGTCCTCGTCGTCGTGAGCGGCGGCGCGTCGAGCTTGCTCGTCCTTCCGGCGCCTGGGCTGACGCTCGACGACAAGCGGCGGGTGCACGCGCTCCTCCTCGCGAGCGGCGCCGGCATCGGCGAGATGAACTGCGTGCGGGCGCATCTCTCGGCGGTGAAGGGCGGGCGCTTGGCGGCTCGTCTCGGCGGTCGGCCGGCGGCGGCGCTCGTGCTCTCCGACGTCCCCGGCGACGACCTCGCGATCGTCGGCTCGGGACCGACTGTGCCGGACCGGACGACGTTCGCCGACGCGCTCGCCGTCGTCCGTCGGTACGGCCTCGAGGCGCGGTTGCCGGTGCGGGCGCGACGCCGTCTCGCGCGCGGCGCCGCGGCGTTCGCAGAGCGTGGCTCCGCCGTTTGCGGGCGTGAAGTCGCCGCTCGGGGCGCGCGTAATCGCGCCTCTAGGCCGTCGGCGGACGCCGTGACGACGGCGAGCGCGCCGACGTTCCTGCTCGCGGGCAATGGGACCGCGTGCGCCGCGGCGGCGCGCGCCGCACGCGGCCGTGGGTTCGCGCCCGTTCTGAGGCTCCGATCGCCGCTCACCGGCCCGACGTCGGACGCGGCCCGTCGTCTCGCTGCACGCCTGCGGGCGCTCCGAGCGACGGCGCGTGGATCGCTCCCCGCGGTGCTCGTCGCGGGCGGCGAGACGACGGTGCGGCTCGGTGCCGCCACCCGCGGCGAGCAAGACCGGACGGGACCCGCCGCCGGCGCGATGACGGTGCGACGTGGGCGGCGCGATCGCGGCGGTCGCGGCGGACGCAACCAGGAGCTCGCGCTCGAGGTCGCGCGCCTCCTCGCCGGCGAGCGCGGATGGTGCCTGCTCTGCGCCGGCACGGACGGTATCGACGGTCCGACCGACGCCGCCGGCGCGATCGTCGACGGCGGCACGGTCGCGCGCGCCACGCGCGTCGGACGATCGGTCGATGCGGCGCTCGCGCGTCACGACGTGTATCCGCTCCTGGCCGCAATCGGCGCGCTCTATCGTCTGGGGCCGACCGGAACGAACGTCGCCGACCTAGCGATCGGCCTCGTCTGGCGCGATCGCCGGTGGCGGGTGGCGGCGCCCATGTGATAAAAACGCCGCGCGTATGAACGAGGGCGCGCTGCGAGCGCGTCGCGCGGCCGTCGCACAGGCGCTCGCGACGCCCACCTTCGACTTGCTCGTCGTCGGCGGCGGCATCAACGGCGCCGGCATCGCCCGCGACGCGGCGATGCGCGGGCTCCAGGTGGCGCTCGTCGAACAGGGCGACTTCGCGAGCGGCACCAGCAGCAAGTCGTCGAAGCTGATCCACGGCGGTTTGCGCTATCTCGAGAACTTCGAGTTCTCGCTGGTGCTCGAGGCGAGCCGCGAGCGCGATCGCCTGCGTCGCCACCTGGCGCCGCATCTCGTGCACCCGATGCCGTTCGTCTTCCCGGTCTTCGACGGCGATCCCGTCGGACGGCTGCGGCTCACCGCCGGACTCTGGGTCTACGACGGGCTCGCCGCCTTCAGAAACATCGCGCGCCATCGCTCGTGGGGCCGGCGCGTCACGCTCCGCCACGAACCGCGCCTCCGTACCGAGGGCCTGCGCGGCTCGCTGCACTATTACGACTGCTGGACCGACGACGCGCGGCTCACACTCGAGACCGCGCTGGCGGCGATCGGCGCCGGCGCCGTCGCCGGCAACTACTTCGGCGTCGTCGAGTTCTTGCGCGAGGGAACGGAGCTCCGCGGCGCGCGCGTCGTCGACCGCTTGCACGGCGGCACGTTCACGGTCGCGGCGCGACAGATCGTCAACGCGACAGGGCCGTGGCTCGACGTCGTCCGACGGCTCGAGGATCCCGCGGCGACACCCGTCCTGCGCCTCACGAAGGGCGTGCACGTGATCGTGCCGCGGGAGCGAGTCGGCAATGTGCACGCGATCGTCGTCCGCGCGCCGCGTGACGGCCGCGTGATGTTCGCGATCCCGTGGGAGGACCAGACGCTCGTCGGCACGACCGACACCGATTACGACGGCGATCCCGCGGCCGTCGCCGCCGACGCCGCCGACGTGCGCTACCTCCTCGAGGCGGCGAATCGCTACTTTCCCGCGGCGGCGCTCGCCGAGCATGACGTCATCGGCGCCTACGCCGGGCTGCGACCGCTCGTGGCGCCGGTGGACGCGAGCAGTCCGTCGGAGACGTCGCGTGAGGAGGAGATCTTCGAGAGCGCATCGGGGATGTTGTCGCTCGGGGGCGGTAAGCTGACGACGTACCGCCGCGTCGCGGAGCGTGTCGTCGATCGCGTCGTCGAGCGCCTGCGCGGCCGCGACCCGGAGCGGCGCTTTGGGCCGTGCCGCACCGGCTCCGTGCCGCTGCCGGGCGCCGACCTCCAGCTGCCGGAGCGCGGCGGCTTCCGCGGCTTCGCGAAGCGCATGCGGGCGAGTACGCCGGCGGGTATCGAGCATGCGCTGATGACGCACCTGCTTCACCGCTACGGCACACGCGCGCCCGAGATCGTCGCGCTCGTCGCCGCCGACCCAGAGGCCGCGCGCCGCATCGTCCCCGAGCTGTCGTATCGCCGCGCCGAGGTGACCCATGCCGGTGCCGCTGAGATGGCAGCGACGCTCGACGACATGCTGCGGCGGCGCGTGCCGCTCGCGTTCCGCGTGCGTGACGGCGGCGTTGCGGTCAGCGACGACGTCGCGAACTTGATGCGCACCGTTCTCGGGTGGAGCGCCGAGGAGACCGCTGCCGCGATCGCCTCCTACCGCGGCGGCGCCGAGCGCGAGCGTGCGCTCCGCGTCCGCGATCGGGCGATTCGTGCGGGCGACGTCGAGCGACGACTGCGTGCCTGAACCGCGCCGGCGATGACGGTTCGTACGGGTGCAGACCGACGACCCCCGCGGCCCCGCACGGGACGCGCCGTCGAATCGCTCGCGCAGCGGCGCGCGCGGGCGCGGCGCGTCGCGCGCGCGCTTGCCGACGCGTACCCGGACGCGTGGTGCGCGCTGCGCCACGAGAATGCGTGGCAGCTCCTCGTCGCCACCATCCTGTCGGCGCAGTGCACCGACGAGCGCGTGAACATGGTCACGCCGGCGCTCTTCGCCCGCTACCCGACGCCCGCGGCGATGGCAGCGGCGCCCGCGGCGGAGCTCGAGAGCATGATTCGGTCGACCGGATTCTTCCGCCAGAAGACGAAGGCCTTGAAGAGCGTCGCGGCGGCAATCGCGGCGCAGGGCGGCGAGGTGCCGCGGGACATGGATGCGCTGGTCGCCCTCGGCGGCGTCGGCCGCAAGACGGCGAACGTCGTCCTCGGAACCGCGTACGGCGTCCCGTCGATCATGGTCGACACCCACGTCCGGCGGCTCGCGAACCGTCTCGGCTTCACCCGCGAGGACGATCCGGTGAAAATCGAGATGGATTTACGCGCCCTTCTGCCGCCCGCGGAGTGGACGCACTTCTCGCACCGCCTGATCCACCACGGCCGGCGGATCTGCACTGCCCGGGCGCCCGGGTGCCCGGAGTGCCCGCTCCTCCGGCGCTGCCCCCAGATCGGGGTTGCGGCGCGTTTTACGACGGCGGCGCGCCGCCCATCCTAGCGCCACCCAGACGGCGGATTCGAAAAGCGCTGCGAATTCCGTAACATGCTGCGGTGAGTCGACGGCGCCCGTGTCACCGTCCGGACTCCGCTCCGCCGAACGCGTCGCAAGGCGTGTGCGGGGTGCTTTATATCCGCACGCTGCAACACGGAGATTCTTATTGACATTCGCGGAGTTACAAGTATAAGTACGCGATCGCCTGACATTACCCCCGAAACGGCGGATCAACGATGGCAGTCTACACATTCCTCGATAAGCGACATTTGTCGCAGCTCGCCGACGACTACGGACTCGGCAAGCTGCAGGCCGCGAACGGCGTCGCGGCCGGGTCGGTCAACACGCACTACCGGCTGGACGCCGCAAAGGGGCGGTACTTCCTCAAGATCGACGAGGTGAAGAGCGAGATCGAGGTGAAGCGGGAGATCGATCTCCTCCTTTATCTCCGCAAGCACGGCTTCCCCTGCCCGCAGCTGATCGTCGATCGCAAAGGCCGCCAATACCGTGAGCTCGGCGGCAAGTGCCTCTCGCTCTACAAGTTCATCGACGGCCACTCGCGCCAGGCGCAGGACCTGACGCTCGGTCAAATCGAGAACGCCGGCCGTGTGCTCGCCGATCTCCACGTCATCGGCAAGGGCTACAAGAAGGGGATCGACAACCGCTTCAGCTTCGAGCGTGTCGGCGACGTATACCAAGAGGTGCGCGATCGTCTGCCGAGCTACTTCAAGCGCATCATCCGCACGCTGGACGAGGAGGTCGCGTACCTCGAGCACTACCTCGAGTGGAAGCTGCCGAAGGGCATCATCCACGGCGATCTCTTCCTCGACAACATCATGTTCCGCGGTGAGAAGGTCGTCGGCGTGCTGGATTTCGAGGCGGCGTCGCGCGGCAAGTACATCTTCGACCTCGCGACCGCCGTGAACGCCCTCTGCTTCGACGGCGAGCGCTATGATCTCAAGCGCTTCGAGGCGCTGATCGGCGGCTACGAGTCGCTGCGGACGCTCTCGCTCGCCGAGTGGGACGCGTTCCCGAACGAGCTGCGCTTTTCCGCCCTGCGCTTCACCGTCACCCGCCTCAACGACTTCTTCCTGCACCCGGTCGACGAGGTTCAGCGCGTGAACAAGGACTTCCGCGAGTTCTACGAGCGCCTGCGCATCCTCCGCCGCGAGACCGAAGGCGGCATGGAGGGCCTTCTCATGGCGATGGCGACCGGCTACGACTACCGGAAGTACCAGAAAGTGCGGGCGATCGAGAAGAAGGGCAAATCTTGACCTTGGAGGGCAACGTCCGCGATTTCTTGCGGGCGTTGGGTGAGGACCCCGACCGCGAGGGTCTGCTGAAAACGCCGACGCGCGTCGCCCGCGCGTTCGAGTTTCTCGCCAAAGGCTACAACGAGGATCCGGCGGCAATCCTCAACTCGGCGCTCTTCACGGAAGAGTACTCCGAGATGATCGTGCTCAAGGACCTCGACTTCTTCTCGCTCTGCGAGCACCATCTGCTGCCGTTTTTCGGCAAGGCGCACGTCGCCTACATCCCGAACCGTCGCATCCTGGGTCTGAGCAAGATCGCCCGCCTCTTCGAGGTCTTCGCGCGCCGCTTGCAGGTGCAGGAGCGGCTCACGACACAGGTCGCGACGAGTCTCATGGACGCGATCGAGCCGATGGGGGTCGGCGTCGTCGTCGAGGCCGAGCACCTCTGCATGCGGATGCGCGGCGTCGAGAAGCAGAACTCCATCGTGGTGACGAGCTGCATGCTCGGCTCCTTCCGCAGCCGTCAGGAGACGCGCGAGGAGTTCATGACGCTCATCCGCAGCCGCAACGGTCGGTAGCGCGTCGCAGCGCAGGACGCGGAGCGCGCATTGAGTTGGCGCCGCGAGGTCGAGGCGTTGGTCCGGCCGCCGCGCGACATGCCGGCGGTGTTCGTGACGCTCGAGCGCGGCATCCCGACGGCGCGCGTCGTCCACGCCGGAGGCGCGTTCTTCGATTCCGTTGCGTCCCGCGAAGCCGCGCCGGATGACGCATCGGCCGCAGCGGCGCCGGCGCGTTCGCGGTCCGCGGCGGAAGCAGTTACGTTGCCGTTCGCCGACGGGTCGGCGCGGTACCTCGTGCTGTCGTTTCTCGGCGACGCGTCCGACGCACGCCGTCGCGCCGCGATCATCACCGAGGTCGCGCGCGTCGCGACACCCGGAGCGTCGATCGTCGTCGTCGACCACAACCGCCCGCGCCACCCGGCCGCCGCGATCGTGGCCCTGGTGCGGTCGC
>WNFR01004909.1_pt1 | contig 21966 bp, 23 predicted proteins | sample 5400221 | NCBI WGS metagenome assembly WNFR01 (sample SAMN13153357, study PRJNA577476) | soil metagenome | isolation source: 40 cm soil under Madrone tree | place: USA:California | collected 2016-06-14 | reverse complement strand
TTCCGACGTCATGAGCAACTCTCCCATGGCTAGAATTTGTAGCCGGCCCACAGTCCCCAGTAATTAAGGTTGCGTCCCGGTTGCGTGTCTTTTAGAAAACGACCTGCATAGAAAATTCCATAATCGGCCTGAAACCAAGGGTGAGGGTTGACCTGCCATCGTACTTCCATGCCAGGCCTATGCCCAACAAACCTTTCGCGACTACCGTCCGCTGCTCTAATTAAGGAGCCTGGTACGGAGTAAACTCCGTCCTCCAGGCTTTGTCGCCATTGAACAATCCAGTCGAACGAAGCAGTAACATTATGCGGGAATGTCAGATCAATCTTGGGATGGAAATCGATGAAGTTGACGGCGCCTGGTGATTGGAAACGAAGTGCGGACTGCTGCTAAGTCTTTTCAAACCCAAACGATGTGAGCACGGAACAAGCGACGCCAGCCTTTTTTCGGCCACCGCTCTGAGATGAGGGCTTTCTCATTGATTCCAAAGGAGTTCTATCTCACCGACGAATACCACTTTGCGATTGGAGCCCTTCAGCCTGTGTCTCTAAGTCATTGAATTTAAATGGTGGCCAGGGACGGAATCGAACCGCCGACGCCGGCCTTTTCAGGGCCGCGCTCTACCAACTGAGCTACCTGGCCATATGGCAGGAAAAGACCGCGTAGTATAGGAAGTTAATCAAATTACTGTCAACTTGCCGTCCCCAAGTGTCAATTTGTCTAAATAGTCACAAAAAGTCGTTGACTCATTCGCCGCTAGGTGTATAATTCGTCGCGTTGAGGGTGGGGCTGGCGCCCAAAAGTCAGCTAGTTGAAAGACGACCATCCAATTCAAAATTGATAGTGCCCGCCAGTGCCAGCTCGGCCGCCGATCGCGCCCCCCGCAGTCGCTACCTTCGAGCTGGCACAGCTTTTTGTCCACAACACAATCTTCCCTAAAATTATTAAGGAAATTGAAGGCGGAGATCTGTCAGGGACATCCTTGACTGGTGGGCCTGATCTCCCCTTCCCTGAAGAAACTGTAATTGTTTTCAAAGACATTACCTTGCCGCAGTCCCGTATTTCGAAGCCGATGCCGAAAGGTATTCCGAGCTGGTGGAATATAAGATCTGGCTATTTTCCATTTGTAATTGATTTGACCTTTTTCATTCAACAATTTCCATTCGATTCTACGCCTGTTGGTCTCATTCACACCGCGGCTTTAGCCCGGTGCTGATTGGACCGTCGCGAACACGAAACCGTTTAAACGGTTTCCCCCATCTCCACCAGCGTGAGGCCACCGGGCTAAAGCCCCGGTGTGAATGAGACCATTGAAGAAATCCAATCTCAGAGAATTACCAAATGAAAAAAGTCAAATGATAAATGAAAAATGATCCGGCATTGGTCAGGGAGAAGGAGCCGACTTCCCTAGCGCTCTCTCAAAGAGAAGACCGCCCTCAACATTCGCCTCATTAATCACCTCCTGCTCATCCAAAGTCAGGAGTCTGCCATCAGTTTTTACCAATTGGCCATCGATGATTACTGTCCGAACGTCCGAAGGCTGCGAGGCGTAGACTATTCCTGAGATGATGTCGACGGGGCGAGGTGTCAATTCCAATCTGGCTAGACTAATCAGAATCAGGTCAGCCCTCTTACCCATTTCAATGCTTCCGATTTCATCGCCGATACCAATAGCATTCGCACCGTCAATTGTCGCCATTCTGAGAGCACGATTTGCTGGGATTGCTTCCGGTCCGTGCAGAACTTTCTGCAACAGCGCCGCTGTGCGCATCTCCGTGAACATGTCGAGCCGATTGTTGCAGGCCGCGCCATCAGCGCCAAGCGAAACAGAAATGCCTGTTTCCAACATCTTCGTGATGGGCGCGATACCTGAACCCAGCTTCAGATTCGAAGAAGGACAATGTGAGACGTTCGTTCGCGTGCGTTTGAGTATTTGCATTTCCTGTTCATCGATATGGATACAATGCGCCAATGCGACGTGGCGTCCACTCAAACCAACCGAATCGAGATATGCGATGTTTCGCATGCCTGTCTCGCGCTCGACCAGCTCACATTCACTTCGATTCTCGGATGCATGCGTATGAACCATCACGCCGCGATCGCGCGCCAATTCTGCAACTTGCGAAAGAAGCTCCCGTGTGCAACTAACGGCAAAGCGTGGCGCAAAACAAAAACGAATGCGTCCATCGGCTTTTCCATGCCAGGCCTCCAACAACGTTACCGATTCCCGCACTGAACGTTCTGTCTCTTCGTGCAATGCAAAAGGGACACCCTCCCCCTTGTCCATCATGCATTTGCCGATCGTCGCCCGAAAGCCTGTCTCTTCGACTACCTTGAAGACCTCGTCGGTATGGTTAACCGTTTCCATAGTCAAGGCGCAAGTAGTGCCGCCTTTAATCAACTCTGCAACTCCTAAACGAGCGGAGGCTCTTATTGAGACAGCCGTGTGTTCCGCCTCCATGGGCCACACCCGTTTTTTCAGCCAATCTATCAGTGAAAGATCATCGGCAGCGCCGCGGAATAGGGTTTGACACAAATGAATATGAGTTTGTACAAAGCCGGGCAAGACCGCACAGTCAGTAGCATCAATAACCAGGTCCGCTGTCTTTCCAGTTGCTCCGACAGCCGCGATACGACCGTCGACAACCAGGAGATCGCTGCGCAGGATTGAGTCCTTCGCGTCCATCGTAACGAGCGTGCCATTTTTGATTAGAATCGAGGTCATATGGGGAGAGGTGTCCCTGTCTATCTTGCGTTCAACAGTTCGAGTGTATGTGCGCTCTATAGCGGCGGATTATCGCATAGAGACCGACACTGTAAAGTAAATAAGCGCCCGTCGAGGGAGGAAATTGGTCTCCCTCGACGAGCGCTTACACGCTGTACAAATATTTGCAGCTTTACTTCTTATCAGCCGCGGCAGCTTTTGCGTTAACGGGTTCTGGTTCCTCCCGCACACGCATTCCCATCTTCACCTTCACTTCCCTCTCAATGCGTTTGAGCATTTCAGCGTTTTCTTTCAATGTTTGTTTGGAGTTTTCCCTGCCTTGACCAAGCCGTTCACCTTTATATGAAAACCAGGCGCCACTTTTTTCCACTACTCGTTGAACTACTGCGAGATCGAGGAGATCGCCTTCGCGGGAAATACCTTCACCATACATGATGTCAAATTCGCACTCACGAAAAGGTGGAGCAACTTTGTTCTTTGCGACTTTGACCTTTGTGCGATTGCCAACCACTCGATCACCGTCCTTGATGGCCCCGATGCGCCGGATATCAAGTCTCATTGAAGCGTAAAACTTGAGCGCTCGCCCGCCAGTGGTTGTTTCCGGACTGCCAAACATCACGCCAATCTTTTCCCGAATTTGATTGATGAAAATGAAGCAGGTATTCGACTGCGCGACTATTGCCGTCAGTTTCCGCAAGGCCTGCGACATCAGGCGAGCTTGCAGCCCTGGCAGTGAGTCACCCATTTCCCCATCGAGTTCGGCTCGCGGCACCAGTGCAGCTACCGAGTCGATCACAATTACATCAACTCCATTTGAGCGCACGAGCGCCTCGGCAATCTCCAGTGCTTGTTCACCGGAGTCGGGTTGTGAAATCAACAACTGGTCGATATCGACACCGAGCTTGCCCGCATAATCGGCATCCATAGCGTGCTCAGCATCGATATAGGCAGCAACTCCACCAGCCTTCTGAGCTTCTGCCACAATATGAAGAGCGAGAGTGGTTTTACCCGAACTCTCAGGACCATAGATTTCGACGATGCGCCCCCGCGGAACGCCTCCTATGCCGACCGCTGCATCGAGACTGAGGGAGGTAGTAGAAATCGCCGGCACATCCGACACCTCGCGCTCGCCCAGACGCATAATCGATCCCTTACCAAATCTCTTTTCAATGTTTGATAATGCTGCCTCAATCGCTTTACCGCGATCTACGCTTATTCGGTCATCAGCCATGGCATACATCACTTTCTTCCGCTCCTTTTCTCGCAATCCGCGTCCAAAGCGTTCCCCCAAAGAGCGGAAAGCATAGCACACCCGGCGCGAGAATGGAACAGTGTTTCACACTTGCAACGCAATTATTTCCCAGAGGGTGAGGTTTTTTGCGGACGCGGTCCTGACGCGCAATGGCAGCCCTCTCTGCACTTATTTATTCGGGGTGAGGCTGCGCGCAGTACCCAAATCAGAATTCCCGACTTTCTCCCAACCGGCCATTACCTTATCGCAATAGCTCTTCAAAAGTACGGCCCGTTCGTTGCTCGGCTTGCTCACGAAGCGAAGGGACTCCACCAGCTGACTCGTCCTTCGCAATACGTTCCACACGCCACATTGGAAAGAACAGAGCACCGAAGCCAATGAAGGGTTCTTCATGAACGACGGCACTAACCCAATCGTCAAAAGCATTCAAGTCGAGACCGCGCAAGAATACTCCAGCGGCAGTGATTTCGTCGAGTATTCCCCAACACTTTTCCCTGGGGTTATGGAGCACGAGTAGCACTGCCGCGCCTCGGGCAATTCCGGAAATCTTCTGCTCAGTATCATCCATAATCAGCTTGAAATTAAATCGCGGGCCAATTGTCCTACCCGTTTCACCAAATCAGGATCTGCTTCCAGTCGCTCAATCTCAGCGACGATTGCCGAGCCGACGACTACAGCATCAGCGTAACGCTGGACATCCGCAACCTGACTCTTATTGGAAATACCGAATCCCACGGCAACTGGAAGTCTGGAAAACTGACGAACCCGGTTCACGAGCTTCTCTGCTTCAGCACTTACAGTCGAGCGCTCTCCGGTTATTCCAGCTCGTGAAACTGCATAGATGAATCCGCTTGCGTGTGCTGCGATCAATTTGAGACGCGTATCAGTTGAGGTTGGCGCAACCAGAAAGATGACATCTAATTCGTTGGCGCGCATCTCGCTCGCGAAATCGCCCGCCTCTTCGGGAATAAGATCCGTAACCAGCACGCCATCGATCCCAGCCCGTTTTGCGGCAATAGCCAAACGCTGCAACCCAAACTGCAAGAGCGGATTGAAATAAGTGAAAAGAATTATAGGAGTCGCAATTTTATCCCTTGCGCTGGCCGCCACATCGAGAACCTCTTGCACGCCGAACCCGTGTTTCAGCGCCCGCTCGGAGGCACGTTGAATCACTGGTCCATCGGCCATGGGATCAGTGAAGGGTACGCCAAGCTCGATGATCGTGGCCCCGGCATGCGCCAACTCAACAAGCAGTTCTCCTGTCGCATGAAGATTGGGATCGCCTGCAGTGATGAAAGGGATGAATCCTTTCTTCCCTTCCCGCGCCAACTCGCTGAACGCATTCTCAATTCGGCCCAAACTTTACGACTCCAGACTTTCTTTGACTGAGTTCACATCCTTGTCACCGCGACCGGAGAGATTAACGACAATCAGCTGTTGTCTGAGACTGACGTGTACTCAACACGCCCGGAGTCATGTAGGAAGGCATGCTCAGGGCCAATGGAGGGATAGTCCAATCCGGCGGATACCGAATGCGTGCCGGCTATCTGTCCGTTCTTATCCTGCAAAACATAACTCTTCGTGCCCTGTAGAACACCGGGTCTGCCGCCGCCGCTAACATTGAATCGCGCGGCATGCTGCCCCAACTCGGGCCCGGAACCTCCCGCTTCTACCCCAATCATTCTCACCGACTCATCGGACAGAAAGGGATGAAACATTCCAATTGAATTCGAGCCTCCACCAACGCACGCAATCAGGACGGAGGGCAGACGACTTTCCATCTTCAGGATTTGTTCACGAGTTTCCCGGCCTATGACCATTTGAAAATCACGAACCATCAACGGATACGGGTGAGGACCAAGCGCACTTCCGAGAAGATAGTAAGTGTCCGCAACGTTGGTAACCCAGTCGCGCAATGCTTCATTGATCGCATCTTTCAAGGTGCGCGACCCGGCATCTACTTGTCGCACGTCAGCGCCCAGCAGCTCCATGCGAAACACGTTGAGTGCCTGGCGTCGCATATCTTCGGCGCCCATGTAAACGACACAGTCCAGTCCAAACAACGCACAAACGGTGGCCGTCGCAACGCCATGCTGACCTGCCCCCGTTTCGGCTATCACGCGTTGCTTGCCCATGCGGCGGGCGAGCAAGACTTGACCAAGCGTGTTGTTGATCTTGTGTGCGCCAGTGTGCAAGAGGTCTTCGCGTTTAAGATAAATCCTGGCGCCGCCTGCATGCTCTGTGAGACGCGAGGCATAAAACAGCGAAGTCGGCCGCCCGGCATAGTCCCTCAGAAGGTTTCCAAGCTCAGACTGAAATGACTGATCATCTTTGGCAACCAGGTAGGCCTCGGTCAGCTCCTCGAGGGGCGCCATCAACGTCTCGGGAACAAAGCGTCCGCCATATGGCCCCCAATGGCCCAATGCGTCAGGTTGTGTGATGGGCGCGGTCATGTGTGTGCCATTGAACTATAGGCCTTTGGTCTTTGGTCTTTGGTCTTTGCCATTTCGTCTTTGGTCTTTAGTCTTCTAGTTTTAACCTGCTCCTGGCGTCTGCTCCTGCTCCTGCTCCTGCCCCTGCTACACACCAGGCAGGTTCTCTTGCACCAACGGAGCGAACTCTACGCGGTCTCTACCGGCATTCTTTGCCACATACAACGCTCGATCGCTCGCAGAGTACAATGTCCGTTCGGAATTCGCACTCGCCGGACAGGCCGCCACTCCAATACTCACCGTCACTGGGCCAACCTCGTCCAATTGCGCGTTCTTTAGTACCTCGCGTAATCGTTCCGCAGCCACAGCAGCCTTTTCCGCATCTATGCCGGCAAGCAAAAGGGCAAACTCTTCGCCGCCGAGGCGCGCGGCGGTGTCGTTATCGCGCGAGACTTTGGTCAACGTGCTGGCAATCTGGCGAATGACCATATCACCGGTCGGATGGCCAAACCTATCATTGATCGCTTTTAGATGATCGATGTCGAGCAGAACCAATGCGCACGGTACACCGTAACGTCGCCACCTTTCAACCTCTCTCTTCAAAGCCACGCGGAACCGACGACGGTTTGCCAAACCAGTAAGATGATCCAGATCCGCATCAGCCCTTAAGCGGTCAATCCTCAAACGCAGCGTTACCAGTTGATCGGTGCGTTCCACCAGAAGCTCCTGCTCCCGCGGCAACTCAAAATAGTCAAAGGCTCCAGAAGTAAGAGCTGAGCGGCGTCTTTCAATCGTCGCGGGCTCGTGACCTGCCAGCACCAGCGGGATACCATCATCCGAGATTGCCAGCATTCTCCCCAATTCGTTGACCCGCAGTCCTCTGGCTGATGGATTGGCGACCACGACGTGTGGCCGAGATCTCTGCAGTGAGACGAAAGCGGCTGAGCCGCTCGAAACACCTACTACTTCGATTCCTCTCGAGACAAGCGCTTCCACGTAAGAATCCAGATCTTCATCCGTGATCAGAAGAACACGACCGCAAGTGCGATCGCTTGCCCCAACGGAATTTTTCCTTTTGGCGTGAGCACACATAATAAGACCCCGGTGAGGTCAACAAATAATTCGATGATTTCCGGGAAGACAATTGAATTCGAATACGGGGCCAGGAACTAGAATACCCTGCTACTGTGGCACAGCGTCAAGGTTTAACATCACGAACAGACTTAATGAAGGCTCGCAACAGTTTATGGTTCTTCTTGCCGGGAACGTCTTCAAGCGCACTGCATGCATCCACTGCATAGGGATTGACTGAGGCGATCGCTTGCTGAACGTTGTCAGGTGAGAGGCCACCGGCGAGAAAGAGTCTGGGTACGAGGCGGGAAACCTTTTGCGCTATTGACCAATCAATGACCTGTCCAGTGCCGCCGCGCAAGTCCGGGGCTTTGGCATCAAGCATGATGGCCCTGACGTCGTAATCCAGGGCTTGCTGCTCATCGAAATTGTTGCCTACAGCCAGAGCCTTGATGACGTATTGATCCGTGAGCGCTCGACAGTATTCAGGCGACTCGTCGCCGTGAAGTTGCACTGCGCCCAAACCAGTTTCGTTCACGATCTGCCTCAATGACTCGGGGGATTTTTCGTTTACAAAGACTCCGACCTTTAGAATACCGTCCGGAAGATGGTCCACTATTTCGCGGGCATTCTGCGGGGCAATATAACGCGGGCTGGAGGGATAGAAATTAAAACCCAGTGCATCCGCACCGGCTTCAACCGCCGCCAGCGCGTCTGGAAGATTGGTGATGCCGCAGATTTTTACGAAGGTCATTACTTTAAATTTTTGATTTCTGATTTCTGATTTCTGATTTCTGATTTCTGATTTCTGATTTGAGATCTGAGATTTGAGATCTGAGATCGTAGATTTTAGATCTGGAGTGGGATTTGTGCTTTGTTCTTTCCTTTGTTCCTGCTCCTGCCTCCTGTGGCCTCCTGCCGCTGCCCCTGCCTCCTACCCAATCAACGATCTCAGTGCCTCATCCGGTCTCTCGGCGCGCATCAGCAACTCCCCAATCAAGAATCCCCGATAACCAACGTCGTGCAATTGCTGTAACTCTGCGGAGTGGTGCAATCCACTCTCACTGACTAGAACCGCATCCGGGTGAGCTAAGGCGGAAAGCTCTAACGACGTCTCCAAGGAGACGTCGAACGTGCGAAGGTCTCGATTGTTTACCCCGACTAATGTTGCACCGCAGGCGGTCGCTCTCCGCATCTCAGTTTTGTTATGCACCTCAACTAAAGCGTCCATCCCAAGCTCATCTTCCGCAAGTTGACGGAACTGCAGCAGTGATGCGTCATCCAGTGCCCCGACGATTAGTAGAACAGCATCAGCCTCCACGGCTGCGGCTTCGTACAACTGATATTCGTCAACGATAAAGTCCTTTCGCAACACGGGAAGATCAACCGCTTTCCTGACCGTAAGCAGATCCTCGAGCGAGCCGTCAAAGTAGTCTTCTTCAGTCAACACCGAAATAGCCTTTGCCCCACCGTCCTTGTAGGATTGGGCGATCCTCACCGGATCCGCACCGGAACGAATTATCCCTTTCGAAGGTGACCTCCGCTTGAATTCGCCTATGACGTTGATTCCCTCACTGTCGACCAACGCGCTGCGCAGGGCATGCGGAGTTGCTCTGTCACGAGTCTTCGCGGCCTTCGCAAACATCTGCTCGAATGATACGAAATCTTTAGCAGCCTCAACCCGTTTTCTTTTTCTTCCAAGTATCTCGTCGAGGAAATCCATTCTTCGGTTTACTCCGGCGAATTTGTTGCGCGAATAAGTTGTTCCAATTTTTCCTGTGCCTTCCCGCTGTCAATGCTCTCCTCGGCAAGGTGGGCAGCCCCGCGGAGATCGTGGGCCATGTCGCCAACGAGCAGGGCAGCGGCCGCTGTCATAACCACCAGGGCCCTGGCTTCGTCACGACGAGAGCCACAAAGAACGTCGCCTACTATTCGAGCATTGGCGCTGGTATCTCCGCCACGCAAATGGTCAAGTGCTCCACCAGTGAAGCCAAAATTGGCGGGCTCAATTTCAAACGTTCTAACCGTTCCCTCCCTTGCCTCGGCTACGAAGGTCTTGCCGGCAAGTGTTATTTCGTCGAGGCCATCATCGCCATGGACCACCCAGGCGCGCTCGGTTCCAAGGGCTGCTAAGACCTCAGCGAGAAGTGGGACTAGATCTTTCCGCCAGACGCCAATTATCTGCCGCGGCGCACTCGCTGGATTGCTCAAAGGACCCAGCAGGTTGAATGTTGTGTGCACGCCAAGCTGGCGGCGAATACCCGCAACCCGTGCGGTCGCTCCGTGATAGAGCGGAGCAAACATAAAACATATGCCGATTTCCTTGAGGGAACTCTCGGAAACTTCCGGCAGCGCTGAAACATTTACACCAAGGGCTGTTAACACGTCCGCACTACCTGACTGACTGCTGGCCGCACGATTTCCGTGTTTGGCAACAGGAAGACCTGCACCTGCTATCACGAACGCCGCAGCGGTCGAAATGTTAAAAGTCTTCGCTGGACTCGATCCGGTACCCGCCGTATCGATGAAACACGGATGGCTTGCATTAACATTGATCGCGCGCGCACGCAGACCGCGCGCCATGCCGGTGAGTTCTTCAACTGTTTCACCTTTGCTGGCCAGCGCGACCAGCGTGCCCGCGATTTGAGAATCCGTGGCAGCGTCGTCCAACAGTGCATCAAGTAATTTACCTGCCTCGTCGCTACTGAGATTCTCGCGACGAACAAGGCGGGATAGAAACTGCTTCAAGAGATCATGGGGCATGGCACAGAATCAATTGGACTTGTCTTTGGTCTTTGGTTTTTGGTCTTAGGTCTTTGATCTCAGACATCCGACGTCAGTCAAGGTCAAAGGCCGAAGACCAAGTCCAAAGGCCCAGTCAAATGGTAAGTGACGCTCTCAGAGCTTTAAAAAGTTAGCCAGTAGCTTTTTACCATCTCTGGTCAGAATAGATTCGGGATGAAACTGGACTCCTTCAACTTTCATTTCTCGGTGACGCAAACCCATGATGATATCGTCATTCGTAAAGGCAGAGACTTCGAGACAGTCGGGCAGGGTATCGCGTTCGACTACCAGCGAATGATAACGACCCGCTAGAAAGTGGTCCTCCAGCCCGGAGAAGATCGTTTTCCCGTCATGACAGATTTCGGAGACCTTGCCATGCATCAATTGAGGTGCGCGCACAACGTTGCCGCCAAATGCCTGGCCGATTGCCTGATGACCGAGACAAACCCCGAGCAAAGGAATCTTTCCTGAAAAACGCTTAATAACGTTCAGCGAGATCCCCGCGCTGTCAGGAGTTCCGGGCCCCGGTGAAATGACGATTCGCTCGGGACGTAGATCAGTTTCAATCTCATCCACAGTTACCTGATCATTACGGCGGACCTCAACGGTTTCGCCTAACTCTCCCAGATATTGAACGAGGTTGTAGGTAAATGAGTCGTAGTTGTCGATTACTAATAGCATTCTGGTGTTCACTTCTTGCATGACGCAACCACGGCGTGTTTGATGCGAACTGGTGTCGTGGGTTTCTCGCCATTTGCCGGCGCGTGATTGATCGCGTCTGCAACTTCCAAACCTCTCGTTACCGTTCCAAACGCCGAAAACTTACTATCCAAATGATGTCCATCACCAACCAGAATGAAGAAGTGTGTAGTCGCACTGTTTGGTTCGCCGGTGCGCGCCATGGAGACGACTCCGCGAACATGTTTGACGATTCCCGGCTCGTCTGGCAGTTTGTGGCTCATCCTTTTCGCCAACTCCACTCCCCATTTTTCACTCGTAAAAAGATTTCCCCCTTGAATGATGAAATCTTTGACGGTGCGACTAAAGGTCGTCGTATCCAGCGCGCCTGTTGCTGCAAGATTGAGGAAGTTTCTTACGCTCTCGGGCGCCACCTCGGGCATCATTGCGATTTCAATAGCACCCACTTCGGTTTCCAGCGTTACGCACTGGCCAGACATCTTCTCAACCGTAGCACCATCAAAAGGCTCGGGCACATCAGGAACGGCCTCAGCTGGGCGGGCATTGGCTTTCTTTGGCGCCTCAGGCGATACAGCCACTTTGGGCGGTTCCTGGCCGCTCGTCCAGCTGCCGAGCAGAAGAGCGAGCAGACAGGAGCAGCCGGCAGGAAACAGTAGACGACGCGCGGAGGAGTTCTTGGATGGAATGGTTGAAAACATGATCCTGGTGCTTTGTATCTATAGTCCCTTCTCGGCCATCTCAATCGCGTGAAACATTGCCCGCGCCTTATTCACAGTTTCTGCATACTCATGTTCGGCAACAGAATCTGCAACGATACCCGCGCCTGCTTGCACTCTTACTTCTCCGTCGCGGAGGACAATGGTTCGAATTGCAATACAGGAATCAAGATTATTGGCATAGTCCATGTACAGCACCGCACCGGCATAGATCCCGCGTCTATCAGGTTCCAGCTCGCGAATAATCTCCATGGCCCGAATTTTTGGCGCTCCCGTAACCGTTCCTGCTGGAAAGCATGAGGCAAGTGCGTCGAACCGATCCAGCCCATCACGGAGGCGGGCCCGCAGGGTGGTCTCCAGATGTTGCACGTGAGAATAACGCTCAATGGTCATGAGTTCCTCGACCTTGACCGAACCGTAATCCGAGACTCTACCCAGATCATTGCGCCCCAGATCCACGAGCATCATGTGCTCCGCTACTTCTTTTTCATCAGTCTTCAAGTCCTCACCCAGCATCCAGTCTTCAGTTTCCGTCGCTCCGCGCTTCCTCGTGCCGGCAATGGGTCGATAGTCGAGCCGCTGCCCATGGCAACGCACAAGCATTTCCGGCGATGCTCCGACAACGCTTTCTTCTCCCATCCGAAGGAAAAACATGTAGGGTGACGGGTTAATTGCCCGCAACGCTCGATAGATCTCAAGCGCATCTCCCTTGAACTTTGCCGAAAAGCGCTGCGAAAGTACGACCTGGTAGCAGTCGCCAGCAGCAATGTAGTCCTTAATCTTCCGCACACCCTCTTCGAATTCTCGGCGCGTCCAGTTCGATTGCAATGGTTTGGATTTCGACTTCGCCGCCTTCGACGGGGTCCTGGTCCAAGCCTCTCCACTAAGTATCGCATCCTCCAGTTGTCGCGTTTTCCGCACGGCTTCGTCGTAGAGCTCTCTCAACCGATCGTGACTGCCTTGCGCTTCTTCGGTAAAAACTACCGAGACGATCTCCATCCGCTGTCTTACCCTATCGAAAGCAATCACTGTCCGAAAAAACATCCAGGCCGCGTCGGCTTGAGTCTCAAGCGCCAGCGTCTTGTCCTCTCTTAACGCAGGCTCAAACCACTGGGCGGCATCGTAACCAAGATAGCCAACGGCGCCTCCCGCAAAGGGTACCAGACCAGAGCGTTGAGAAAGCACGCGCTCACGAAAGTAATCCCTTATCCATTCAGTCGCGACGACCGGAAAGCTTTCCGTCTTGCCTTTGCGTTCAACGAAAGTTTGCAATCCTCGGCCCCGGACTATCATTTCCGGCTCGGCGCCAAGAAAGGAATAACGGGCGATGCGCTCGCCTCCCTCCACGGACTCCAGGAGAAAAGCGTACTGAGAATTTCGGGCAATGCGCATGAAAGCCCCGACTGGTGTCTGCAGATCGGCGAGCACAGAACGAACTACCGGAACAACGTTGCCCTGCCGTGCTTCGCGCTCAAACTTTTCGAATGATGATGGTTGGAGATCAAGCATATGCAGTCAGTGAACTCGTGTTGATTCTATCAGTAAGAACTCTCGCAATCTGCGAGATACCTATGGGTCGTGTTCCCTTTGGCCCCAAACCCCGCGCGATGAAAGGAAATCTCGACTGAGGTGGAACTGAGTAGGATATAATTCACAAGAGTGAAACCGAAACCTAACAATGGAATATCCGATGCCGTTATCGAGGCCTACAAGAAAGGCATCGATCGGACACTTATTCGGGAGAACCTGCGCCTTACCGTGGAACAGCGGTTCGACAATCTCATGAGGTTGCAGGAATTTGCCGAGGAGTTGCGCAAGCACGGACTCAAGCCACTCGAGCATGATCACAAACTTTGCTGAATTAATTCGCATCCTCGTCCATTCCGGTGTCGAGTTCATTATCATAGGCGGAGCGGCCGCTCGTGCTCATGGCTCAGCTAGACTGACTGAGGATCTGGACATTGTCTATCATCGCACACCGGAGAATATCGAGCGTCTGGTCACGGCCCTCGATCCTTTTGACCCCTACCTTCGCGGCGTGCCACCAGGACTTCCATTCGAATGGAGTTCCAGGACAATCCAAAAGGGGCTAAACTTCACGCTTAAGGTCAGTCTTGGCGCCATCGATCTCTTCGGAGAGATAGTCGGTGGAGGAGGCTATGAAGCTCTCTTACCTCAATCCGAAAGAATTGCACTCTATGGAGTCGAGTGTTTTTGTCTAAGTCTCCGAGCACTCCTGATAGTCAAGCGAGCTGCGGGTCGACCCAAAGATCTTGAGTTGATAGCGGAACTTGAGGCCATCATCGAGGAATCGCAGGGAACCTCGCTTGAGTAACAGACCGCGCTAACGGTTTCCCGCCAGCCACTGACCACCGTCGACTACAATTACTTCGCCATTAATAAAGCTCGCCGCATCCGAACAGAGAAACACCGCGGCCTTCTCGATATCAGCAATCCTGCCAAAGCGACCCAGTGGAATGCCCTTCCGCAGTCTGTCTTTGATCGGCTCCGGCACCAAACGTTTCATCCCTTCCGTATCTTCAATCGGCCCCGGAGCGATGCCATTTACGCGTATGCCATAACGTCCCCACTCGACAGCAAGGTTGCGCGTCAACGCATCCACGCCGGCCTTCGCTGCAGAAACGTGAAGCTGCATTGGTGTGCCCAGATAGTGAAGTGTAGCGCTTATATTCAGAATCTGGCCTTGATGTTCTTTGAGTTGCGCGAACGCCGCTCGGCAAACATTGAAGGTCCCCTTGAGATCAATATCCACTACCGTTCCGAAGCCATTGGGCGACAATTCTTCAGCCTTGCACAGAAAATTCCCGGCGGCTCCATTGACAACAATATCGATCTTGCCAAAATGCTTCATCGACGCCTCGAGAGCTTTTTCTACCTCTTCTGGGTTGCGCACGTCCGCCGCCACGGCGAAAGCCTTGCCGCCATTCTTATTAATGCCCTCGGCGGCTGGCTCCAGGTGCTCCAGTTTACGACTCACAAGAGCAACACTGGCGCCTGCTTCAGCAAGCGCACGCGCCACGCCTCCCGTGATTCCCGTACCACCGCCTGTGACGAAGGCAACGCGCCCTTTCAAGACTCCGTCAACAAAGATTCGGTTATTAGTGGTTTGTTGATCTGTCATTCTTAGTTCTCACTCATCCGTTTCAGAGCAGTCTGTCAATTCTCCCGCTACACTCAGAGCCTCTTCAAGGGTGAATCTTCCCTCGTACAACGCTTTTCCGATAATCACACTATCGACAAGCGGTTCGTTTGCATCTCGGAGCTGTTTGAGGTCGTCCAAACAAGATACTCCGCCGGAAGCTGTCACTCGTACCTGCGCCGTTCGCGCCACCTCACATGTTTGCTTTATGTTGGGTCCGGTGAGCATACCATCACGTGTGATGTCCGTATAAATAATTCGCTCAATACCAAGACCGGCGACAGAACGTGCCAACTCGACAGCATCTATTTCATTAGCAGTTTCCCACCCACGAGTCATGACCTTACCGTCTCGCGCATCTATGCCGGCGCACACACGCGAGCCAAACTCTTTAGCCAGTTGTCTCAACGTCTCCGCCGATTCCGCTGCAAGCGTTCCCAGAATTACCTGGGCCACTCCATAGTCGATCAGTTGCCGCACATCGGTGGTGGTTCGAATCCCGCCGCCAAACTCAACCGGCACATTCACTGTATCAATGATCTTCTTAACGATCGCCCGATTGGCAGATTCGCCTCCACCGAAAGCGCCATCAAGATCGACGATATGAATCATGTCCGCACCGGCTGCGGCGAATGCTTTAGCCACTTCAAGCGGATCCGCATCGTAGACTTTTGCATCGGCTTTGCGTCCCTGCGTCAAGCGTACGCAGCGTCCGTCTTTCAGATCGATTGCCGGAAGGATATACATCTCATTCAGAGCTCAACACGATTCTCATTACCTCATCAAACAGTACCCCATTTGTTGAGATCGCATTGCCACCCGTTATGGTTCTCTCTCCGTGCCAGTTGGTGAATGTTCCACCAGCTTCTTCAATGATCGGCAACAACGCCGCGCAATCCCACAGGTTCATCACCGGATCCAGCATCACCTCAGCCCTGCCAGTCGCCACGAGCAAGTGCCCGTAGCAATCGCCCCAGGTGCGATTCGCTTTGACCAGACGTTGCAGCTCGCCGGCAGCTTTGCCAAAGCCGTACTTAATGCACGCGTGGAAATCCGTCGACAGCAACAAAGATTCCTCCAGCGTAGCAGTTGAGGAAACACTCGATGGCTTACCGTTAAAGAAACATCCCAAGTCTTTCGCCCCATAAACTATTTCGTCGAGCGCAGGAATGTTGACTACTCCAACACTCGCCTCGCCATCAATCTCCAATCCAATCAGCACCCCATAGAACGGAACGCCGTGCACAAAAGAGAAGGTGCCGTCGATAGGATCGACGATCCAACGCCGTCCCGATCTACCCTTCGATTCGCCTTCCTCCTCGCCAAGAATGCTGTCATCTGGATTCCGGGCCGATATCGTTCGTCGCAGATAAGCCTCAGCCTCGCGATCGGCTATCGTTACAAAGCTACCGTCAGACTTCGTAAAAGTTTCGGGCGCGCGACGAAAATACTTCAGCGTTATCTCGCCCGCGCCGCGCGCGAGATCGACTGCGAAATCAAGGAGTTCCCTTAGCTCAGTTTTGTCCAGGCTCATTCGCGTTCATCCGCGGCTTGCGTGTTTTCCTCTTTGAGCCATTTCCTGACGAATCTCATCGAGACTAACCTCGCGTTCTACCAGCAACACCAGGAGGTGATAGATAAGATCTGAAACTTCGGCGACTAGTCCAGTTGTGTTTTCATTCTTGGCGGCGATGATTGTCTCGGCAGATTCCTCGCCAACCTTTTTGAGAATTTTGTCTAATCCTTCATTGAAGAGATAGGTCGTATAAGAGCCATCAGGTCGCTCACGTTTGCGACTCTCAACCAGGTCGTAGAGTTGATTCAGCAGGGCACCCAGATCCTCAACCTCGCGATTGTCTTTCCGTCCTTCGTTGGTCCCGACTTTAGATTGTAGTGACTCCGCTGAACGTTTGATGTCGGGGGTTAGAACCTGAGCGTCAGACTCGACCGCATTGTGAAAGCATGTTCGCTCGCCCGTATGGCAAGCAGGTCCGGCCGGTTCAACCAACACAACTATCGCATCCTGATCACAATCGAGAACCAGCTCGATTACTCGCTGCGTATTGCCGGAAGTCTCGCCTTTATGCCAGAGCTCACTACGCGAACGCGACCAGAACCACGTTGAGTTTGTTGCCACCGTGCGCTCCAGACTCTCGCGATTCATGTAGGCGAGCGTCAAGACCTCGAGCGTCTGCGCATCCTGCACGATTGCGGGAATAAGTCCATACTCATCAAACTTCAAGTCTTCTATTCGAAAGTTCATATTGGGTTCAGCGCACTACGACTCCACATTGCCGCAAATACTCTTTTACTGTTCCGATCGTCAATTCGCCAAAATGAAAAAGCGACGCTGCAAGTACGGCACTCGCGCCCCCGTCTGTCAGTGCTTCATAAAAATGTTCCAGCTTCCCGGCCCCGCCGGAAGCGATCACTGGAATTCGCACGGCGTCGGAAACCGCGCGCGTCAACTCGATGTCATACCCATCACGCGTGCCGTCGCGATCCATGCTCGTCAGGAGTATCTCTCCGGCACCTGATGCTTCTGCACGTCGAGCCCACTCAATGCCATCCAATCCAACCTTGTGTCTCCCTCCGTGCGTGTAAACCTCCCAGCCGTCTTCTGACCGGCTTACATCGCGCCGGCGCGCGTCAATCGCAACCACAATGCACTGACTGCCAAACGTTTCGGCGCATTCGCTAATCAACTGCGGTTTCTCGAGCGCCGCAGTGTTAAGCGTGATTTTATCTGCACCCGAACGAAGCACTGCGCGGATGTCTTCAAGTGAACGTAGGCCCCCGCCAACTGTGAAAGGAATAAAGACTTCGTCGGCAACTCGTCGCACCAGCTCAGACACGATCCTTCTTTTGTCTGAGGACGCAGTGATATCAAGAAACGTCAGTTCATCCGCACCTTCTGCGTCATAGCGTTCCCCCTGCTCGACCGGGTCACCGGCGTCCACAAGCGAGACGAAGCGAATGCCTTTGACCACCCGGCCGTTGTCAACGTCGAGACAAGGAATGATTCGTTTCGCAAGCATAATGTCCGATATGCTTTATGTCCGCGCAAAATTCCGCAGCAATCGCAATCCCGCAACCTGACTTTTTTCAGGATGAAACTGCACGCCGCAAACATTTGCCTGAGCTACAACCGAAGCGTACGTGTCGCTATATTCGGTTTCGCCAATGATATTGCTTTCGTCGACCGGGTCGCAGAAATACGAATGCACAAAGTAGAAGAACGACTGGTCGGTAATCCCCTCAAAGAGCGGGTGCATTGCAAGCTGGCGAATCTGGTTCCAGCCGACGTGAGGCACGACAAGGTCATCACTAAACCGTCGCACGCATCCTCGCAGAAGCCCTAGTCCGGCCGTACGGCCAAATTCATCCGACTCTTCGAAAAGCATTTGCATGCCAACGCAGACACCCAGCAGCGGTATTCCTTCTCTTACTCGTTCACGAACGAGATTATCGAAGCCACGCTCACTCAACGCCTGCATGCAAGCGCCAAACGCGCCGACTCCGGGTAACACGAGACGTTCTGCGTTCCGGAGTTCGCGATCGTTTCCGGTCACAATCGCGTCACACTCCATCGCGGCAAAAGCCTTTTCCACAGAGCGCAGATTGCCGACGCCATAATCGATGATTGCAACTTGGGTCACGATGTTTAAGTACTAAGCCAAAATTCCCTTCGTGCTTGGCACCCCCTTTACCCGCGAGTCGCGTTCAACCGCCTGCCGCAGAGCGCGTGCGGACGCCTTGAAGGTACCTTCCAAAATGTGATGCGTATTACGTCCACGCAAACAGTCGATGTGCAGATTGAATTTTGCTGTCTCGGCAAACGAGCGCCAGAAGTGCTCGGCCAGCTCAACTGAGAAGTTCCCAATCTTCTGCCGGCGCGTCTCAACTTCGTAAACCAGATAAAACCGTCCTGACAGATCAATCACTGAGCGGCACAGTGCTTCGTCCATCGGGACTACAGCCTCACCGTAACGCTTGATCCCGGCTTTATCGCCTAGTGCTTGTACCAGCGCCTGACCAATCGTGATTGCGATATCTTCTACCGAGTGATGATCGTCAATTTCCAGATCGCCTTTGCACACGACATTGAAATCGAATAACCCATGCTTCGCGAATAGTGCGAGCATATGATCGAGAAAAGGCAAACCGGTATCCACCTGTGAACTGTTTTGTCATTGCTTTCGACAGTCCCAACCGTTTCAGGCACAAATCTCCCTCAACGCCGTTAGCAGCTTGTCGTTCTCATCCGGTGTCCCAACGCTCGCGCGGAAGTATTCGTTCAGCATCGGGTACGCACTAACGTCACGCACGAGGATGTCGCGCCGCAGCAGTTCATTGAAAACCTTCTTCGGGTCGATCCGCGATCTAACAACCATGAAGTTTGCTCGCGAGGCAATAGGCGACAGCCCTTCAATCAGACTCAACTCACCAAACAGCCGCTCACGTTCGGAAATGATCTTCGCCACCGGGGGTCGCAAGTCGCTGTCATACATTTCCACCGCCACCTCTGCGGCTGTCTGGGAAAACGCGTTAAGGTTATAGGGCAACAGGGCTTTGCCAATCTCGCGCGTAAGTTCAGGTGAGGCCAACAAGTAGCCAACCCGCAGCGCTGCGAGAGCCATCGCCTTGGAAAACGTTCGCAATACGACGAGATTCTCGTGGTCTTGTAGCAGAGGAACTACTGAATGCTCGGCAAACTCATGATAAGCCTCGTCAACAACGACAATTCCGGGCGTTTCCTTCAACAGAACCGCGAGGCCGCCGTCGCTAATAACACAACCAGTCGGGTTATTGGGCGAACAGATGATCGTCACGTCAGGCTGAGTCTTCTTAATCTCAGTCTGAAGCCTGGCAACGTCGTATTGCAGATCCGCCGTTAAAGCAATGCTTGCTACGTCACCGCCGAGGACAGTTGCGATTTGACGATATAACGCGAACGTTGGCTCGCAAATCAGCACGCGCTTCCCGGGTCCGATCGTGACCATCAACAGCGCCTGGATCAGTTCGTTAGAACCATTTCCGGCAATGATCCCGTCGCGCTTCCAGCCGGCAAACTCGGCCAAACGCTCGTGCAAACTTGTCGAAACAAAATCTGGATAGCGCGACCACTTACGCTCAGTTAAACGGCGTCGGGTCTCTTCTTTGATTCGTTCCGGAGCGTCCCATGGGTTTTCGTTCTGATTGATCTTTACCGACGCACGATCCGGCGAAAGCGTGTAAGCCCGCAAAGCTCGCACTTGAGGCTTGATTGTGTTCAGGCTGTCGGTCATTGTTCACTCACCAACAAATCAACTTTCAGTTTTCACTCCGTTAGGAGTGGGATGTTTATAGTCCGGAGCGTTGACTCCAGTACCAGTTCCGTTCGGAGGAGCGGAATGATTCTGGAGTCGTTACACTCTACTCGAATCCCGCTCCTCCGAACGGAACCGGACGGGGTAAGGCATCGCGATCTATAAACATGTCACCCCTCACGGGTAAAAACCCATTAACCGATCCAAAATTGGCCGTGCGCGCAATAGCGTCTCCCTGTTCATTGGCTTTTCTTCAGTCTGACTAGAATCGACTGCTGATGAGCATCGAGCCCTTCCGCCTCCGCCAGCACGGAAATCTTCTCTGCTATTACACCAAACGCAGATGCCGAATAACGCAACGTGTTCGTCCTTTTAACGAAATCGTAGACGCCCAATGCCGATGAGAAACGCGCCGTTCTACCAGTCGGAAGAACGTGGTTCGGACCCGCCAGATAGTCGCCAACCGCTTCAGGAGTGTATGACCCGAAGAAAATTGCGCCTGCGTGTCGAACCTTCTCGGCAATGCTTTCATCGTCGCTCGTAACGATCTCGAGGTGCTCGGGGGCCAGCTCATTAACAATTGCGCAAGCCTCAGCCCAATCGTCGACGATTACTATCGCGCCATGATCAGCCAATGACCGACGAACAATCGCCCGTCGCGACAATGACTCCACCTGGCGCTGAACTTCAACAATCACAGCCTCAGCCAACGCCTCGCTGGTGGTAATCAATAAAGCAGAGGAATCCTCCCCATGCTCCGCCTGGGCCAGCAGATCGGCCGCGACGAAATCGGCGCGCGCACTATCGTCCGCGATGATGACTACTTCACTTGGTCCGGCAATCGAGTCGATGCCCACCACACCGAACACCAACTTCTTTGCTGCGGCCACATACTTGTTTCCAGGACCGGTAATCTTGTCGACTTGTGGTACCGTTTGGGTACCAAAGGCAAGTGCCGCTATGGCCTGTGCCCCGCCGACCGCATAGATTTCGGTGACTTCCAATTCCAACAAAGCAGCGGCGACCGCCGGATTCTCTGCCAGTGTGCGCGGGGGAGTCGCCACCACGAGTCGCTCGACACCGGCAACTTGAGCCGGAACGACGTTCATGATGACTGACGAAGGGTACGCTGCTGAGCCGCCCGGCACGTACAATCCTGCCCGCTCGATGGGCCTAATGCGCTGGCCTAATCGAACACCATCCGCGGGAGTGATCTCCCATGATGTTTCGACCTGTCTTTGGTGAAACGTTCTGACATTTTTGATTGCTTCCCGAATAGCATCGAGCACTCGCGGGTCGACTCGTTCCGCAGAGCGACGGAGAGTGCCTTCGTTGACTCGCAATTCAGATGGCTGTAGTAGCACGCCATCAAAGCGCGCGCTGTAGTCAGTAAGCGCGCCGTCACCGCGTCGCCGGACGTCATCAACGATCGCCGCCACTTGATTCATAAGTTCTGCATCGACTTTCAATCCACGATCCAACAAGCGCGACATCTTTGCCGCCCAGTCTTTTTTGTTTTTGCGAATGAGTTGGATCAAGTGCTTGTCGCTCCATTGATTGTCGCCTCGAGAGCGTTGATTAGAATCGTTATCGCTGGAGCTTTTAATTGATAGCTGGCCCGGTTAACTACCAGCCGACCCGTTGATTCGGTAATCACTTCGACAATGCTTAAGCCGTTGTCTTTCAGCGTTCTTCCCGTTTCCACCAGGTCCACGATCAAATCAGCCAACCCCAATGCGGGCGCCAGTTCAACTGAGCCCGATAGCGCAATAATCTCAACGGGAATCCCGCGAGCGCCAAAATGGTTGCTGGCAACCCTGG